>MWVV01000141.1_pt1 | contig 25286 bp, 15 predicted proteins | sample 1047281 | NCBI WGS metagenome assembly MWVV01 (sample SAMN06349986, study PRJNA376086) | soil metagenome | isolation source: PT-2 sample Antarctic (ecotone) soil | place: Antarctica | collected 2015-01-13 | reverse complement strand
GACATATAACCATCCGAATAACCGGTTCGAAAGCCGCGCTGCAGGGCGATTTTGGAATCCTGGGCAAGCGCGCTTTGGGAAGCAAGGCTCACGAAAAAAACAAAAACGAGTGAAAAATTTATAAAAGCAGTCATCAAACTTTTATCAAACTTCATTTTAATCTCCTTTGAAAAATACTAGAAATGATGTGTCAGCTATGATTTATATACCAATACTTAAGAAATTACAAGAGGAATTTTTAAAATCGACCAATGATTTTGGAAGAAAACTTTTTTTCAAGTAGAATCTTCTAACTGTTGATTACTTAACTTACGAGGATAAATATGAAAATTCTGGTTTTTTGCGCTTTGTTTTTCGTCGTTTCAGCCGTTGTTACTTCAGCTCAAGCGCGAAAAGTTTTTCCGTATGAATACAAAGTTGATGATCTTCCAAACGGACTCCGCGTAGTTACCGTTCCAACCGATTATCCGAACTTAATTTCACTCTACATTGTTGTCGGCACCGGCTCGCGCAACGAAGTTGAAGAAAACAAAAGTGGTTACGCGCATTTCTTTGAACATCTGATGTTTCGCGGCAGTGAAAATTTCGCTCCGGGAAGATTTGACGAAGTGATGAAAAAAGCGGGCGCATCGAGTAATGCCTATACATCTGACGACCGTACCGTTTATCACGAAACTTTTGCCAAAGAAGATTTAGACGAGATTATGCGGCTCGAAGCCGACCGGTTTCAGAAATTAAAGTTTTCCGTTGAGCAATATAAAACCGAAGCCGGAGCGGTTTTAGGCGAATATAATAAAAACAGCGCCGCACCGACTTTCAAGATGTATGAAGTTCTGCGCGAAACCGCTTTTAAGAATCACACATACAGTCACACAACGATGGGCTATTTAAAAGACATCAAAGATTATCCGAATCAATACGAATACGCGCTTCAGTTTTTTGACCGTTTTTATCGCCCTGAAAATACGACGATTGTTGTCGTCGGCGATGTCAAATACGAAACATTTTTGCCGATGGTCAAAAATTATTGGGGCAATTGGGAAAAAGGCAGTTACCGGCAGCAAATTCCCGTCGAGCCGATTCAAAAAGACTCGCGCAAAAAGCACATCGATTGGGATTCGCCCACACTTCCGCACGTCGCGGTTGCTTACCGCGCACCCGCTTTTTCCGAAATTGAAAAAGATAAAGTCGCGCTCGATTTGCTGAGCTTGGTTGCTTTTAGCGAAAATTCCGACCTTTATCAAAAACTTGTTCTCAAAGAGCAAAAGGCGGTTTGGATTGACGGCGGCGCGGACAATCATCTCGACCCGGAACTTTTCACTGTTTTTTCGCAAATCAAAAAGGATGAAGATTTAAATTATACCCGTGATGAAATTGTCAAAACCTTCAAAAAATACACCAAGGAATTGATTCCGCAAAAACAATTGGACGAAACACGAAAACGTCTGCGCTACGGTTTTTCGCTTGGTATGAACAGCAACGAAGCGATTGCCGGAACGCTTGCTCGTTATGTCGCTCTGCGCCGTTCACCGGAAACGATTGATAAAGTTTTTGCGCTTTACGATGCGGTTACGCCGGAAGACATACGCTTTTTTGCCAACAAATATTTTGTTGACAATAATCAAACGGTTGTAACTTTGACGGCGAAGAAAAATGGAGGGAAATAATAATGGAAAATAGAAAATGGATAATAGAAAATGTTTTTTCACTACGTTTTTACTCTGTATTCTCAGCTGTAATAATTTTTTCGCTGTTCACAACTTTTGTTAATGCTCAAAAGCGTTCGAAAACCGCTCCAAAACAAATGAATTCAAGTCTTGCAACCGTTTTTCAACCAAGCAAATCTCCGATCATTTCCACGCGCATTCAATTTTTGACCGGCTCGATTGACGACCCGCAAGGCAAAGAAGGTTTGGCGTCCTTGACCGCCGCGATGCTTGCCCAGGGCGGCAGCAAAAAATTGACTTACGACGAAATTGTCGAACAATTTTATCCGATGGCAACCGGTTTCAGCTGGCAGTCGGATAAGGAAATGACAACTTTCATCGGTTTAACTCACGTTGACAATATCGATAAATATTACGATTTAATCAGCCAGATGCTGCTTGAGCCGGGTTTTCGCGCGGAAGATTTCTCGCGCCTTAAACAAGATGCGATAAATTTTCTGAAAACCAGCCTGCGTGAAGGAAACGACGAAGAACTCGGCAAAGAACGACTTTACAATATTATTTATGCAGGTCATCCGTACGCGCACCACAGTATGGGAACAATCAGCGGTTTGGAGCGAATAACTTTGCCGGACGTGCGCGATTTTTACGCGAAAAATTACACGCAGGCGAACGTTGTCATCGGGGTTTCCGGCGGCTTCGACACGAAATTTTCCAGACGAATGGCGACTGATTTTGCAAAACTTCCGAAGGGCAGAAAACAGGCGCGAAAAATTTCTGCTCCGAAACTTGAAACCGGAATGAAGATAGAAATTGTTGAGCGCGAAACACGCGCGACGGCAATTTCGCTCGGATTTCCGATTGCCGTTAATCGTGCAAGTAAGGATTACGCCGCGCTTTCGCTGGTGGCGTCGTATTTTGGTCAGCATCGTTCTTCCAACAGCTATCTTTACGGACAGCTTCGAGAAAAACGCGGGCTTAATTACGGCGATTATGCTTACATCGAATATTTTCCGCGCGGAATGTTTCAATTTCAGCCCGACCCGAATCTGGCGCGGCAGCAGCAGATTTTCCAGATTTGGATTCGTCCCGTCGAGCCAAATAACGCCAACTTTACTCTTCGCGCCGCGCTTTATGAATTTGATAAATTAGTCAAAAACGGTTTGGATCAGCAGACGTTTCAGGAAACGCGCGACTTTTTGATTAAATACGTCAATATTCTAACGCAAACAAAGGACGCCGAACTCGGATACGCGCTCGACAGCCGCTTTTACGGCACCGAAAATTTTAACGAATTGATGAAAACGGCTTTGTCAAAGCTAACTTTAGACGATGTCAATCGGGCGATTAAAACTCACTTGTTATCAAACAATATGCGGATTGTGATGATTACAAAAGACGCTAAAGGCTTGCGCGACGCAATCATTAACAACAAACCCGGAACTGTTTCGTATGCTGCCGAAAAGCCTGCGGAGATTCTGGCGGAAGACAAAACAATTTCGACTTATCCGATTCCGGTAAAAGCCGAAAACGTAATGATTACACCAGCTACAAAAGTTTTTTGAATAATTCATACATTCAGAACCGCCCGCTACCGCAATCGGTTCTGAAAAGCTCATCGAAAAAAGACTGTTTTCAAAACAGTCTTTTTCTTTATCTGGTACAATTTTGCAACTTAAAAACTTTTTCTGAACAAGTAAGCGGCGCGAATAAAAAACGTCCGGTTATTTCGCTGAAAGCCCGGTTCGAGTTGTCCTGTAAAAGGGTTAAAGCCTTTGTAATTCAGATTGTCGTTATAACCGGCGTAGATCGCCGTTCCGGGACTCGGATTCCAACCAAAGAGCATCTGTCCGCTGGCATTTGAGGCGAGCGAATTATAATCAATCCGCATCCGCGCAAAGATAAAGCGCGTAAATTGATAAGTTGAACGCAAAGAAAAAATGTTCGCATCAAATGCGGCTTGATCGGTGTCATAGCGCGTTAAATTGCTTTTTGTGTAATCGAACGAAATATTGAGCGGGTCAATTGGTTTGTATGTAAAACCGGCTTGCAAATCGAAAGATTGTCCCCTGCCGGGATCGAGCGGCGGCGCGTCCGGCGGAAAATTGTTCGGGTCAATCGGATTTATCGCTCGCACGCGCAAATATTCCAGATAATCCGGACTGTTTAAGTAATCTGAAAATGCCGGGCTGACACGCGGAAATCTGGTTTCAAAACCGTTCCCGATGCCGTTGCCGAAATCAAAATCGAAATTGTTCCAGGTTGTTCCAACAAATGCGCGAACGGCGAGTTGTTTGCTGATTGTTTTGTTGACGTTAAAATTAAGATAAGGCTGATATGCCGAACGCTCCGGCGCTCCGAAAAATGCGCCGCGTCTTACTGCTGTCCGACGCGGTCCAAATTCTTCTTCAAAAATCCGCTCGTAACCGACGCCCATTTCGGTGCCGACAGATAAATTACCTTGCATTTGAAATTGAAATCTTGAGCCGATGCTAATATCCTGCGAACGTCCTTTCCAATCGTAATTTAGCCGGGCGAAGGGACGCGCATCAACGCGAATTAATTTGGCTTTTGGTTTTGAATCAGTGCTGAAGCGGGCGCCAAGCAAAATGTTATTGATATTAACGCGCCGCGTAAATCCCGCGTCGGCGCGATAGAAGCGCGAACGCCCCTCAGCTTCTAATGTGAAACCAAAATTTTTCGCTGTATAATCCAAGTTCCAGAAATAACCTAAACCGTTACCCGTGCGATACGGAGCGCGATTAATTTCCGCGTTGTAAAAGCTGCGGCGCGAGTGAGTAGCGACAATTTGAAAGTTGGTCACAAGTTTTGGAGTGAGCTTAAAAGTTCCGTCAAAACCGCCTGTAAAATTTCTCTGTCTGGGAAAAACTCGCATTGTGCCGAAGAAACCGACATTATTTTGTTTGCCGAAATCACGCTTAACACGAGCAACGCCGAAATAAGCGTTTTTGTCCAGAAACTCTCTACTCGGTCGAAAAATTGGGTCGCTGCGTTCTTCTTCCGAATAATTTCCCGGCGCGTTGTCGGAAGCCAGAAGAAAGCCGAACGAGTTTCTTCCTGTTTTTCCTGTAAGTTTTAGAGCGAGGTCCGGGTCAACGATTGTCCTTGAATAAAAAGTTTGCAGCTGCGACTGAAAAATTTCCGACCCTTCAAGAAAAAACGGACGCTTCTCTTCAAAGAAAATCGGAAAGCGCTGGTTTGCCGAAACGACCGGTTCGTCGGCTTCGATCTCAGCAAAATCAGGATTGTAAGCCGCGTCAAGCGTGACGTTCGGCGTAATATTGAGCTTGAAATTAACGCCGATGTCCTGGTCTAATCCCTCATTGACAAAATGCCCCGGATCTATCAGAGCCCCGGGCGGGAGATTGCTGACGGTCGAACCGAAAATTGTCCGTTTTCGTCTGCCGCTTTCTGAAACGGTGATGCTCGGCGCGATCTCGAGCGTTCGTTCGACTTTGATATTTTCAAGTCCGGTAATTTTGCCGTGTTTGATAAGAAAGCCGGAAATGTTGCGGTCGTCCGGCAGCCACGAGTCGAATTCATCATTGAAGCGGTCGATATTGCGGGCGGCGTTAAAGCCCCACATTTTGCCTTTTTCAGCCGAATAACGCAGAGATTTAAACGGAATTTTTACTTCTACAGACCAGCCCCAGTCTTCGATTACGCCTTTTGATTCCATTACGATGTCAACGGAGAAATCCGAGCCTTGTTCTTCGGTAAAAATTCCGTCCTGTTGAATGCCGAGCGGATTAAATCCAAGGATGTATGCGCGACGCTGGTCATTATAAGTATCGAGCCAGACGCGAACGTTATCTTCACCAAAAACATTATCACGGGCGGCTAAAGTCGCACGGATTTTATCTCGCTCATCAAAACATCTAAAAGCAATATAGAAATTTGTTTCGTCGTAACCGAGCATTACTTCCGTCGGTTTTGAAGGGGCGACATTATCGCCCGGTGAAGTTTGCAGAAAATCTTTGAGCACAGGCGCCGATTTCCACACTTCATCATCGAGTTTTCCATCAATATTTGGCGAAGCTGAAAACCTGGCAATTTTTATCGGATTCTTTTTTTCCGGCGGTAAATTAAATGGAGATTTTCTACCCGCCTCGACTGCCAATCCATCTGTTGACTCTTTTTGAATGATGCGCTGCGGCATACTTGGCGAATTGGCTGCCGGAGTTTGTTCTGTGACAACTGGTTGTTCTGGATTGTTAGGTGTTGGTGTCGCCGGACTATTTTGCGCCCGTGTGCAGATTGAAAAAAATATTATAACGAGCAAAGCGCAAAACTTTCGCATACTTGAGTTTATTAAAAGTATAAAAATTGGTTAGAATTTTGGGGTAAAAATTTTCTACTTTTGATTAAAACGAAAGTTCAGTCAATAGGTTTCAGAATTTTATGTAAAAGTTTGTTTTTGTCCAAAATAATTTTGCGTTAATTTATTTTCAGTTTAGACGCGCTGCGGATAAAAACTTTTCCGTCAGCCGTCGTATAAAGTTTATGAATACTGCCGCCGCTGCCGATTTTCCACGTCGATGTGCTTTTTCCGTCACCGATATAATTAAGTGCAACGCCGTCGCTCTGGATGTCTTTGCGGTTTGATTCAATATTGACATTGGCGTTTTCAGGCAGTGTCAGAATGATTGTGCCGTCGACAGTTTGCGCCGAAAGATTTTGAAAATCGCCTTCCAAATTCATCATTCCATCGGTAGTTTTTCCGTCAAATACGCCGCGAAATCCGATCAGACGAATTCTTCCGTCAGTTGTTCCGACCGTTATTTTACCATCTGAATCGCGCACGTCGATCGATTCATCCGCGCCCTGCAAATCAATTTCCCCGGAAACGCCTTCGAGCCGGATTTCGCCACTGGTCACGATTTTCAGATTTGATTTTCGCGGCACAAATACGTCGATCCGGGCGCGGTTAATTTCATAAAGAAAATCTTTGCTCAGCGGGTTAGTCTCACTTGAAACTTTAATATTTACGTCCGAGCCGTTCTGCGTCGCTTTCAAATCGAGCGGCATTTGCCCGTTTTGAATTTTTGAGATGCGCGTCACCGCATACTGAACTTCTGATTTATCCCAACCGCGCACGAAAACCATATAGTTTCCGGCTTCAATCGTCACTTTCGGCGTTCCTTTAATGACAAAACTTTCACTTTTTTTTTCGATGTTTGGCGAGCCGAGTGACCAATTTGCGTTCGACATTCCCGCAAAAGCTTCTTTATATTTTTCTTGCGCCTGTTTGAGTTGCGCCTTCATCTGCTCGGAATTTATTTTAAGGTTTGCTTGCTTGAGCCCTTCCAAATATATTTTATCGAGTTGGGGTTTCATATTACGAAGCTCCTTCCGGGCTTCTTTTAATCCTTCCTCAATTGCTCTATTTATTTGATCACTGTCGATTTCACCATTTATTGTCGGTGTCTTTGGCGGCTTCGGCGCCTTAGGTGGCTTCGGGGGTTTTGGTGGTGTTATATCGGAACTGTTTTCTAAATCTTCATCGTCCCAGTCGTTTTCATTTTTTGCTTTCAAAAGATTTGTCGCCGGATTAAGATTTTTACCATCGTTTTTGCGTCTGACGGATAATGCGCCGTTGACGCTGTTGAGCCGAATCTGCACATTGCCGCTGCCAATTCTTCCGTACAAATCACGCCCGACATACTCGCCTTTGCGAACCGGTAAACCAAAATCGTTACTGATATTTCCGTTGACCGTATCGGCTTTGACGGTTGCGTCGGCGTCGGAGGGAATAATCAAATCAACCGTTCCATTAACCGTATTTAATGAAATTTTGCTGCCTGATTTCAGACGGTCAAAATCAGCGACAACCGTTCCGTTGACGGTCGAAAGATTTGCCGCGCCGCGTAAGTTTTTTGCGCGAACTTCGCCATTGACCGCTGAGGCTTTAGTTGAATTTCCAGCGTTTGTGATGCTGACCAAGCCGTTGACTGTTTCAATGTCATCTAAAACCGCGTTGCGCGGCACAACCAGGCGGTATTCGATTTGCAGTTTACCGTAATTTCTACGCTCGCCGGAATTTCTGCGACGCCAATCGCCATAATCGGTTTCGACACTAAAAACATCGGATCGCGCATTAATTCTGACTTCAATTTGCGACAAGTTTTCCTTTGTATCAGCAGTTTTGACGTATTCGAGTTTCACCTCGTTTCTGTCCCACGTCTCCACAGTTATTGAGCCATTGACATTTGAAACGCTGACTGTTCCGTTAACATTGAGCGGGTAAGATTGTTCAAATCTTTCGGTCTCGTCAAATTTAAAGGCGTTTTTAACGCTCGTTTCAGAATGATTATAATTATTAATTTCCGGCAAATCACCGCCGGATGCAATTATCAGACTGGCGAAAATTATCGAGTATAACCAGGACATAAATGCTTTCTCCTTAAGTTTGGATTTTTTGAATTTGAATAAAAGTTATTTTTCCTTCTTCTGATTACAAAACACCGCTGATTTAAAGTTTGTGACAATTTTTACTGTAAAAAATAAATTTTTACTTTCTATAAACAAACGTGTAGGGTGCTTTTAATATTAGAGTCGTAAAATACTTTGTTATTTTTTTTGCATAAAATCACCAACACGAATAAAAGCAACAGGTTACATCAATTAAACATCTGATGAATTTACTTTGTAAAGACTATTTGATACTTTTATTGATTTAGTTGAGGGAAACTTTAGGGAACGGGCGGACATAGAATGAACTTTAAAAAAACGCGGTTACATATCCTGCATCAGCCTAAAAACTTGAGCAAAGAAGCCAGGACGGGCGTTTCTCTCCATTGTCACACGGAACACTCGAAAGAAATGCTCGATTTTGTTCCGCATTACGCCGACAAATTGCCGATTATTTCTTATTTTTGGAATAGGGAACGCATTAAATATCACGAGCGCGAAGGAAAATATCCGGATTTTTCGAGCGGCTACTGGTCTCCGCCGCTGACGGCGCGGGAAGTTTTCGATTCTGAAAAAGAACAGGCTAACGCCGCCGGGCTGGACGCGATAACTTCACTCACAGACCACGACAGCATTGACGCAAACCTCGAACTTAACGAAACGACGTCGAACGAAAACGCGCCGATTTCTCTCGAATGGACGGTTCCCTTTGAATACGGATTCTTTCACGTCGGCGTTCATAATCTCCCGAAAGAGCAGGCAGTCGAACTGACTAAACAGCTGCTGGATTTTACTTTTAATAAAGAAGACCAAAGAACGGAAAAGCTGCACGAGCTATTTAAAATGCTCAATGCGCTGCCTGAAGTGCTGATCGTTCTCAATCATCCAATTTGGGATATTGAAATGGTCGGCAGAGAGAGACACGCCATTCTGCTTAAAAGATTTTTAAAGGAACACGGTAAATGGATTCACGCGCTGGAGGTCAACGGTTTTCGTAAATGGTCGGAAAATAAACGGGTGATCGAAATGGCTGAAGCGCTCGGCTACCCGATTGTCACTGGCGGCGACCGGCACGGCTGCAAACCGAACACGGTTTTAAATTTAACAAACGCCAAAACATTCGCGGAATTCGCCGAAGAAATCCGCGTCGATAAAAGAAGTGAGATTGTATTGATGCCTGAGTACAAACAACCGCTTCATTCGCGCCAACTGCAGTCGTTTGCCGAAATTCTAAAGCATTATCCGGAATTTCCCGAAGGTCGTCAAAAATGGTTTGATCGTGTTTATTACGACATCGGAGACGGAGACGGAACGAGAAAACTTTCGGTTTATTGGATAAACGGTAAGGGCAGTCGCGTTTGGCTGCAAATGGCGATTCGGACGCTCGCCGTATTCGGCAGTTCGAGAATGCGCCCCGCATTTCGTCTGACAATGAAGCGCCGGGATATTGTACCGAAAGACATCTCCAAGACAAAATTTGAAGTGCCTGACTTACACGAAATCGCGGCGAGTCTGGCAGCTGAACAAGCGCCTACCTAATGCGCTTTCTGCCGCCAAAACATCAAAAATAAAAGGGCAAATGGAAAAAGAAAAATATCTTTTGCCATTTCCCTTTTTTACTTTTTAGAATTTAAGTTTGTGAATAAACCTCTTCGCGTCGCATTTTTCCCCGATTCATTTTTGGAAGTCAACGGCGTGGCGATGACAAGTAAAAGATTGGTCGGATTTGCCAAAGAAAACGGCTTCCCTTTTTTGTGCATCCACGCCGGAGCCGAAACAAAAACTTCGAATGATGGCAGCGTTTCTTATCTGTCACTAAGGCGTTCGCCGCTTTCATTCGCGCTCGACGAAGATTTAGCTTACGACCCGCTTTTTCAAAGGCACACAACACGGGTTCTGCGCGAGTTAATAAAATTTCGCCCGGATGTTATGCATATTACGGGCTTAAATGATGTCAGTATTATTGGCGCATATCTCGCCTGGAAAATGCAGATCACGCTAATCGGTTCGTGGCACACGAATCTGCACGAATTCGCCGCCCGCCGCCTGACGCGGATGTTTCGCTTTCTGCCCGAGGCGAATCTTTCAAAGATGACGCGCTTTGCCGAAAGGAAAATTTTGGACGGCTCAATTCTTTATTATAAAATGCCGAAAGTCCTGCTCGCGCCGAATCAGGAATTGATTGACATTTTATCGAAAGGCACCAAGCGCAAAGCTTTTTTGATGTTGCGCGGTGTTGACACGGATAATTTTTCGCCTGCCAAAAGAACTGTCACGGACAATATCTTTCGTTTCGGTTTTGTCGGCAGACTCCGCGCCGAAAAAAATGTACGGCTTTTGGCAGATTTAGAAAAGGAACTAGTAAAAGCCGGAAAAACAAACTTCAAATTTTTAATTGTCGGCGAAGGAAATGAACGCGAATGGCTTGCAAAAAATATGCAGAGAGCCGAGTTGCCAGGCTTTTACGAAGGCGAGCAATTAGCCAAAGCTTATGCTAATATGGACGTTTTCGTGTTTCCTTCTGAGACGGAAACTTTCGGCAATGTTGTCCAGGAAGCAAATGCGTCCGGCGTTCCTTCGATTGTGACCAATGAGGGTGGTCCAAAATTTATCGTGCGGCACGGCGAAACAGGTTTTACCGCAAAAAGTTTTGCGGAATTCGTCAAATATTCGCTTGAATTGATGGACAATCCCGACAAATTACAAGAGATGAAAAAGAAATCGCGCGAATTTGCGATGTCGCGCTCTTGGGATGCAGTTTTTGAAAGCGTTTATGAGGCATACGACGTGGCTTACGAGATGAATTTGCGGCAGAAGGAAGCAGAATTTAGTAAAGTGAAATGATCGATTCAGATGTCATACATCGGACGGCTGCCAAAGCCGGAGACTTGGAAAATATCAGCGGCGGAGACATTTCCGTCGCCGATGTTTTTCGCAGTCTCGCGCGTCATCCGGCGCAGGTAATTTCACGCTGGAACTGGAAATCGGCGCTGATGGGCGCGATTCTGCGGGCTTCGTTTTATTTGACAATTTATCAAGTGAGCAAAGAAAGCTGGCTGGTTACTTTAACGGCGGTACTTGTCGAATTTAGTTTTCGCTTTATCACGTCCGGCATTTCCGGCGCGTTGGTGCAGTCTTTTCGCCGCGCTTCCCCTGCCTGGCTGGCGATGATGATTGTGATGATCAGTTTGCCGATTTTTAGTCATACGATTGAATTTGTAACGCATTACGCGCAGGAAAATTTGTTCAGCTCAGTTTTTGCCGCGTCGGAAAATAAAGCTCGGCAGAAGGCTTTTGCGATCTCCGTATTATTTTCGGTTTTGTCTGCGCTGTTTAATTTATTTGTGATGCGCAACGGCGTGATGTTGGTCGGCGCGGGCAGCGAAACAAAGTCTCTGGGACAGGATTTAAAAAGAATTCCGCTTTTAATCATCGAATTTATCGTTATTCTGCCAAACGCGATTTTGTGCTCGATGCGCGAAGGAAAGTTTTTGATCGCGCTCGGTTTTTTTTCGGCATTCGGTTTAAGCGTCGGCGGGATTTTAGGAATTTTTCGTGGCAAATGGTCGTGGGCGTGGACGACTGCACTGGGCGCGTGGGCGGTGCTTCTTTTTTTCATTCTACTGGTCGCCACTGTAAATCTATTTCAAAAATCTTCGGAGGAACGCGAACTTTAGTTCGCCGCGACAATCTCAAATCAGGATATTTTTGTGACAAATACGTATCTAAAATCAGTTCACATCACTAATTACTACCACAAAAATTCCGGCGGCATCAGCACTTCATACAATAATCTGCTTGCTGCCGCCGAGCGTCACAAAAAATTTATACGTCTGATTGTGCCGGGCGAAACTGAAGCTATTGAAGAAGTTAACGATTTTGCCAAAATTTATTATGTTCCCGCCAAATATTCGCCCATCTTCGACAAACGCTACCGGCTAATAATGCCCTGGCAATATATGCCTTCAAGCGCTCCTCTGCGCGAAATTTTAATGGCGGAAATGCCTGATATAATTGAAGTTACTGACAAATATACATTGAGTATGATGGGCGCGATGGTTCGCAAAGGAAAATTTCGGCAGTTGAATCGTCCGATGCTCGTCCATTTTTCGTGCGAGCGGATGGACGATAATATCGCGTCGTTTATGACCAAAAAGCCTTTCGGAAAATGGCTAGCCCGGCGCTTGATCGGCAATTACACTCTGCCGAGTTTCGATTTTCATTTGGCAAATTCGGCATACACGGCAGAGGAATTTTATCAGTCCGTAAAAAAAACTGATAACCCGCGCCGTTCCGAATGGTTTTTTAATTGGTGCTGGCGATTTTTTAACGCGCCGCTTGTTCCGATTGAAGAGCGCATCGCGGTTTGTCCGCGCGGAGTCGATGCCAAATATTTTTCAGCCGAAAGAAAATCCGTCGATGTCAGACGTGAAATGCGCGAGCGGGCAGGTTTTCCTGCAAATGCGGTTGTTCTGCTTTATGCCGGAAGAATTTCACCGGAAAAAAACATTGGACTGCTGCCGGATTTGATGAAGATTCTGGCAAAAGATACGAACGTCGATTATCGCCTTTTGGTCGCGGGTGCGGGACCGCAAGCCGAATGGTTAAGCGAGGAAACGAACAAACACATTCCCGGCAAAATCGTGCAGCTCGGACATCTCGAAAAGGAGAAATTGGCGGATTATTACGCTAACTGCGACATTTTTGTGCATCCGAATCCGCGTGAACCGTTTGGCATCGCGCCGCTCGAAGCGATGGCTTCGGGCGTTCCGGTCGTAGCTCCGAACACTGGCGGATTACTCTCATACGCGACCAACGAAAATGCCTGGCTGGTTGCGCCGACCGCCGAAAATTTTGTTGGCGCGGTGCGCGAAATATCTGAAAATCCTGAACTCCGCGCCCGAAAAGTTAAAAATGCTTTCGAAGCCGTCCGCTCAAACACGCGCGAGATTTCAACCGACAATTTAATTGCCACTTACGAAAGATTGTTCGATGATTTTCAAAATCGAAAAAAGCTGTTTACAAATTTATCCGGAACAGATGATTTTAATTTTGCGAAATTTGTAAACAGCTGAACATAGATGAATCAGCGAATACGCGAATCAAAAAATACTATAAAATATGCTTGAACTCGTTTTTGCGAACTTAAAAACCAGACCGTTTCGCACGCTGATCAGCGTCGTTGGCGTGTCTCTCGGCGTGATTTTGGTAATGCTTTTTACTGGCTTGGCGCGTGGAATGACGGAAGATATGGCAAAACGCGCGGCAAATTTTAAAGCGGAAATTCTTTTTACGCGTCCGGGCGCGATGGAGTTGACCAGTTCGAGCGCTTCGCTGAGCACGACTTATGCCGAAAGACTGCTTGAGATTGAAGGCGTAAAATCAACACTTCCGGTAATCCGATACATCACTTCAAATTCAAAACATCGTTGGGGCATTCAGCAGCTCGATGGTGTTGAATGGCAGCCGTTTGCTGAAATGAATGACATACAAATTATCGGAGGGCGTGCGCCGACGGCAATTGATGAAGTGGTGTTTGATGAACGCCATCTTCTCGACACTAATTCAAAAATCGGTGACACAACGGAAATTTTCGGCGGTAAATTCTATAAAATTGTCGGTGTATTCGCCCCGCCTTCCGGTGCGCGAATCAAAATGTCGCTCACCGCAATGCAGGACGCGCTTGAGGAACCGAATAAATGTACATACATTTTAGTAAAACTTAAAGACGGCGCTGACGCTGAAGCGGTCGCCGCGAAAATCGATGAAGTTCTGCCGGGCAACACAGTAAATTTAACAAGAGATTTAATTATCGACGCGCAGGAGAGAATTCCCGGCTTAAATATATTTTTGAGAGTTCTGGTCGGCATCGGCGCATTTGTCAGCACAATTTTCGTTTTACTTTCGATGTATACGACAATCACCGAACGGCGCAAGGAGATCGGCATCCTCAAATCTCTCGGCGCGTCAAAGTCCTTTATTATCAAGGTTATCGAAGGCGAAGCGCTGGTCATCGGAATCCTCGGAATCATCCTCGGTTTTGCAGTTTCCTACACTGCTTCCATAATAATCGCCAGAAGTTTCGATCTGCAGTTCCAGTTCAGCAGAAACTGGATTCTAAGCGCCGTTTTAATCGCCGTCGGCGGAAGCCTTGTCGGCGCGCTTTATCCGGCATGGCGGGCGGCGGATATTGATCCGGTTTTGGTGATGATGAATGAATAACACGTTCAAAAAAGCCATATAAAATCCATTTTTTTGAATAAAAATTTAATCGCTCAACAACTTTTACTTTTGTTACCGCGACAAAAACTCTACAAATTGCTGAAGTTCTTTGTCTTTGATAATTTAGGAACAAATATTGCTTGTTTTCAGGTTTGAAATTCTTTTGATTTATCACAAACTCTAATTTAACCTGAATTCGAATAGGAGAACTTTATGAACAAGAAGTTTCAAATAGCGATGTTTTTGCTGCTAACGCTTTTGTGCAGCATTGGAGAAACATATGCTCAATCAACCACCGCCTCAATTTTGGGAATAGTAACCGATGAAAGAGAATCGGTTGTCCCAGCTGCGACCGTCACGGCTCGCAACACTGAAACGGGCTTTTCCCGCACAGCTCAGACAGACGGCAACGGACGATATAATTTGGTTAATCTGCCAATTGGGTCGTATGAAGTTACTGTCGAAGCCGCGAACTTCGGCAAATACGTGCAAACCGGAATCGAGTTGCTCGTTAATCAAAATGCCGAAATCAACGTCGGACTTAAAGCCGGCGGCGTGCAGGAAACCGTTACGGTTCAGGAAAATGCTTCGCTTTTGAATACGACAACTGCTGAGGTGAGCACGCGGTTTGACGAAAAGCGCCTGTCTGAACTCCCCATCGCTCCAAATCGAAATGTTTACAATGTTTTATTGTCAGTTCCCGGCATCAGTCAGTTAAGTTCGGGGCAGACCGGTTTTGCCAACGGCATCAGTTTTTCGGCGAACGGCAGCCGTCTGCGCTCAAATAATTTTATGATTGACGGTCAGGACATTAACGATCCGAGTCTTTCCGGCGGGCAGATAGCCATTAACAATCCGGATGCGATTGGTGAGGTTCGCATTATCACCAATCAATTTTTAGCCGAATACGGACGCAACAGTGGTTCGGTTGTCAATTTTATCGGCAAATCGGGGACCAACAAATATCACGGCTCGGCTTTTATTTTTCATAATAACGACAGTCTCAACGCCTGCAGTAATCTCGACAAAAGAGCTGGTTTTTGTAATCCGTCGGCAGCCGATTCGTCAAGACAAGGCGCGCCTCTGCGTAAAGAAAATCAATACGGTTTTACGTTCGGCGGTCCGCTTACTTTTCTGAATTTTGGCGAAGGCGGTCCATCGGTTTTTAGAGGAATCGACCGCACATTCTTCTTTGGTGATTTCCAACGCTGGACTGACCGTCAATTGGGTTCTGGATTCACTTTGCGCGGAGCACCAACTGATGCCGGACGAGCAATTTTGCAGTCTGCCGTCGGCAATCGCCCGCAAGTAGCGGCGCTTCTGCGATTTCTTCCCGCCGGAGCGGCAAACGGTCAAACACGCAGTTTTACCGCTAACGGGCAAACTTTTGTCGTTCCGCTCGGCGATATCACCGGTTCGTCTTCGATTAAATTTGATGATGACCAGGGTTCATTCAGGCTTGATCACCGCATCAACGAGAAAAATCTTTTATACGGACGATATCGATTCGACGACCAGATACAAAGCGGCGGCGGACAAGTTACTCCCCCCGGTTTGACAACGATTAATCCAATCAAAACGAAAGCCGCGACTATCGTTTTGAATAGTATTTTGACCAACAAATTATCTAATGAAGCTCGTATCGCTTGGACTCGTTTTGATTCCGTCACCAACGCTGCCGATTCGTCTTCGGAAGCAATTCCTTCGATTGAAGTTTCCGACTTAGGGTTAACCGGTTTTAATGCGGCGGCAAGCCGCACGGCAATCGGGCTGGCGGTCAATCTGCCGCAGTTCCGCATCAACGACACATACCAAATTCAGGACGCGCTTTCTTACACGACCGGCAATCACAACTTTAAGTTCGGCGTCGATTTGCGCCGCACTGATGTCAAAAGTTTCTTTGTTCCGACTGTTCGCGGGAGACTCGCTTACACGACGCTGCAAAATTTTGTCGATGACATAGCGCAAACTTCGACGATCAATCTTCCACTGCGCGGCGGTGATACGATTGGTTTTTATCGTTACAAAGAGTTTTACACCTACTTGCAGGATGAATGGCGCGTTACATCGAATTTCACTTTAACGCTCGGATTGCGCTACGAATATCCGGGAGATTCCTTTAGTTACTTAAAAGAAACAAACAAACGAATCGTTGAGACAAACGGCGGCGACGCTCGCTTTGCACTGACACCCGTGCCGACGGTTGATAAAAATAACTTTATGCCGCGCATCGGCTTCAACTATAATCCGCGTACAGACAACAAAGGAATTATCGGCTTGCTGACCGGCGGCGATAGAACGGTAATCAGAGGCGGTTATTCGCGCACCTATGACGCGAACTATCTCAATCTTAATTTGAACATCGCCGGCGGCTTCCCGTTTTTAGCTTCCGTCGTGCTCCCAAATACCAATGCTTTCAGGACGCTGACAACTACCACCGTCCCAAATATTTCCAATCCGAATGTTTTGACTCGAACAGTAGTTGCCGGTGATTTTCGTTCACCGGCGACCGATCAATACTCGCTTGAAATTCAGCGTGAATTGACCAGCGATACAGTTTTTAAAATCGGATACGTCAGAACCAAAGGAACGGGGCTGTTTCAAACAATCGATGAAAATCCGCGAACGGCTTGCCCGACCGGGACAGCAGCCAATCCGTGTCCGCGAGTTGACCCGACTCGCGGCGTAATTCGCCTTCGTGGTAATGAAGCCAATTCGATTTATAACGCGCTGCAAACAAGTTTAGAAAAACGCTTGAGCCGTAATTTCAGCGCTGGTATCAACTACACTTACAGCTCATTTCTTGATACCGCATCGGAAACCTTCAACCCTTCAAATGCTGAAGTGGCGATTGCCCAAGATGCTTTCAATTTAGAAGCAGACCGCGGTCGTTCGAGTTTTGACCGTCCGCACCGTCTGTCGGGCAATTTTGTTTACGAACTGCCATTTTTTCAATCGCAACAGGGATTCGTCGGACGACTACTCGGCGGTTTTCAAGTCAATTCATTCTTTACGCTCCAGAGCGGCGCGCCGTTTACTGTTCTCAACGGCGCTGACCCTTCTGGTTCGCAAAGCGGTATCGATGGCTTAGTTGGAACTGCGATTCGTCCGAATTTGAATACAAACTTGAATCTTTCCAGTATGACAATACCGGAAATTCTCGCTGCTGGCGGGCGTAGTTTGTTTTCACAGGTGACAGCCGCCCAGCGCGTCGGAAACGTCGGACGCAACACTTTGCGCGCGCAGCGTCTTCGTTTAGTTGATTTCGGTATTATCAAAAATACCCGCATTGCCGAGAACGTTCGCATACAGGTTCGCGCCGATATGTTTAACGTGTTAAATCATCGCAACTTTGGTGTTCCTGAAGGACGCATCAACGCGCCAAATTTCCTTGACCAATGGGGAACAAACGGCGGTAATCGTCGAATTGTGTTAGGGGCGAGATTGGTCTTTTGATCAAACTCTATAGTTTAAATCCAAAATATGCGGTCAGGAAATTTCCTGACCGCATATTTTTTGTTACCTATTAATTTACATCTACTCTTATTTTTCAATTATCTCGCCGATTTCCTTTTGCAGATTTTCTCGCTGCACCATAAGTCTTAAAAACAGCGCGCGCTGACGAAACAGAAGCCATGCCGATTTTATCCAGACGCGCATATCAATTAATGTTTCAGATGAGCGAAGAGCGACATAGCCGCAAAAAATCACGACGGGAAGCGCGGCGAGCGCGATTTGCCAGTTAAAATAGTAAAAACATATTCCGCCGACAATCAGCCACGTCAGAGGCATAAACACACACGCGGCAAGAATTTTATACGACGAACCGGCATCGTCCACCCCGTGTTTTTTGAAAATTAAACCGGCGAGATTCGAAAAAAGATAAGCTGGTGAATGGATAATCGCACCAACAATTGAAAAGGGCAGAAGCAGAAGCAACAGTACAATTCGCAAAATTAAATAGCGAAAAACATAAGCCGTCGGATGCTGCAACACCGAAAGACTCTCAACGCTGACGCCGCTGGCTTTTAATTTGTTTTCATATTTTTCGACTTTTTCGCTCAACTCACGCATTTTTTCAGGATTATTTTTCCCGAGAATTTTATATTTGTCCGCCAGATCCTGAAGCCGCAGAAAACTTTGCGTTAGATTTTGTTTAAAGAGAAGATTTTCATAAACCGACGAAAAAAGCGCTTCGGCTTTGAGGACGGTTTCGAGTTCTTCGGTATTTTCAAGATTAAGCGTCACGTTTGCGAGCGCGGTTTCAATCTTCTTCGTCAAAATCAAAACCGGATCGCGCGGCGGCTCTTTGTTCTCATCAAGTTCGACCGGTTCAACTTCAAAAATCTCGCCGTAACGAATCAAAGCTTCACTTCGAAAAGCAGTCTTGGACGTATAATAAAGTCCGACCGCCATTACTTTTAAACCATTTTTTATTAATTCGTTATTGTCTTTTCCGATTGCCAAAGCGCCAAGCGCGATTCGCGCCGTGCCGGTCTTGATAGGTTTGAGTTTAGTCGCGTCGTGCGAAATTCCTTCCGGGAACACGGCGATACAGCGCTGTTTTGCCAGAAGCTGCTCGCAATTTTCAAACGTAAATTGATTTTTTGCCACATCCGCGCCTGCGTCAACGCGTCGGTAAACAGGCAACGCTTCGATTAGGCGGAACAGATGACCGGCGACCGGAATATCGAAAAGCGTCGATTTGGCGAGAAATGAGACGCGGCGCGGAAGGCTGACGAAAACGAGTCCGGGATCAACCGCGCCGTTCGGATGATTGAGCACAAAAATGATCGCGCCTTCGCGCGGAACTCTTTCAACGCCGCTCGCTTCAATCCGCCGAAAAAAGAGACGCAGCGCAACGCAGATAAAAGCATGAAAAAGCTGACGCAAAAACGTGCCTTTACCCAAATAAATCATTTCCCACAAACGCAGAGTTTTAACGTTTTCGGGATTTTTTATAATCTCACTTTGTTGGTTTAAATCTTTCAATTGGTATTTTTATAAAATGATTTCTGTTTTTAATTTTGGTTTACCAATATCTTATTTTTATCATATTTGCGGCTGAGAATCGCAAGTCCGATACCGCCGACGATTAAAACCGCTGTCCACAGCAAACGCATCGAAACAATTTCCGATAAAAAAACTACTCCGATAAAAGCTGTCAGAATTGGCACGGAAAGTTGTAGAATTGCCGCGCGTGTCGCTGTGTGAAATTTTAGGGCGGCATACCAAACGGCGTATCCGATTCCGGAGGTTATCGCGCCAGATAAAACGGCAAGCAAAATACCGCGCGGCGACGTATGAATTTGGGCGAGAAACGGTAAACTTGCCGCAATCACCATCGGAACTGCACGGACGAAATTGCCGCCGGTATCGCTCAGCGGATTGACGCTTCCCTTTCCGTGCATCGTGTAAAATCCCCAGGAAATGCCCGCGAAAGCCATCAGCACGGAATTAAAAAACGGAGGCGCGGACAAATTCGGAAAAACCAGATAAATTAAACCGCCGAGAGCGAAAATCAAGCCCAGCCATTCCAAAAAGCGCGGACGCTCGCCCGAAAAAAGCGCTGCTGTAATCATTGTCATCTGCACACAGCCAAACAAAATGAGCGCGCCCGTTCCCGCCTGTAAACCGACGTAGGCGAACGAAAAACAAAAAGCATAACTAAAAAGAAAAAAAGCCGAAAGCCAGTTTCCACCTTTTAGTTTTGCTTCTTCTTTTCTAAAAAATGAGTTTACGGCAAGCAGTGTTACCGCGCCGGAAAGCAGACGAATCGAAGTAAAACTTGCCGCGTCAATCGCCTCTGTTCCAAGCGCAAGCCGACAAAGAATCGAGTTGAGAGAAAATGCGAGGAGCGCAAAAGATGTATAGAAAAATATTTTCATTCATCTTTATTATTCTTCTTCCTCATCTTCATAATCGTCTTCATCGCCGACTTCGCCGAATTCCCAGCCATCATAAGTTTTTAATTGGTATTCTTCGGCAAGTTTGGCAAATTCGACGTTTCTCTGGGCAAGCGAACGCGGCGTGTGAACTTCGATTTTATCAATATGCAGCAGATATTCACCGGTTGATTTGTCTGTCTCTTCGTCGCCAAGTTCAAAAATATCGACAAAATCGTAACCTTCTTCGTCAAGATAAATTCCGAGTTTTTCGAGCTTATCAACATTTTCATCCACAAAGTAAAAGCTATACAACATCGGAATATCTAAGTTCCAATTGTCTTCTTCGACGGCATTGGAAAAAATCTTCTCAATGCCTTCAATCTGTGATTCAGTATCTGTAAAATTCATCGTTCCTCTTGTAATTTTTGGATTCAAGCTAAAGAACACAGTCGGACGGAATAAGAACTTCAGTTCCCACCTATAAAATGCGAACTCAAGTCCGTGTTCCGTCCCACAATATTTTTATTCATCAATATCCGCGACGTCCGACGAGGTATCTGAGCGGCTTTGAAACGCGCCGACGCCGCTCGTCGGCATAGATTTTTCGTAATCTTCGAGCGAATGATCCTGCCCGGTTTCGGTTCGCTTGCCGGCTTTGTGCCCGTCAATCGCTTTCACATCTTCATCGGAAACTGTGCCGTCACCGCCCGGAATGTCGCTTCCGGTTTCAGTCGTTTCTTTTTCGTCGGTTCTGTATGTGTCGTTTTTATCCTGTGCCATTTCTTAAAACTCCTTTGTAGTGAAATTTATTGTTTTTAATTCTTCTCTAAATTTTCTGTGTCTTCTGAATTTTGATTTCTTTCCGGTCGCATATGCGGGAACAGAATCACGTCACGGATCGAATGGCGATTCGTAAGGAGCATCACCAATCTGTCAATCCCAATACCGATTCCCGCGGCGGGCGGCATTCCGTAGCCGAGCGCGCGGATGTAATCTTCGTCCAAAATCATCGCTTCTTCGTCGCCGCCAGCGCGTTCTTTCATTTGGTCTGTAAAACGCTCGTATTGTTCGCGCGGGTCGTTGAGTTCCGAAAAACCGTTGGCGCATTCCATCCCGTTGATAAACAATTCAAACCGCTCGGCGATGTTCGGATTCGCGGGAGAGGCTTTCGACAAAGGCGAAATTGATTTCGGGTAATCAATGATGAATGTCGGTTGTATTAAATGTTCTTCAACAAAATTTTCAAAGACTGAAACAATATCTTTAGACCTTTCAATTTCCGTTAAATCAACATCCGCATATTTTTTATTGATTTCTTCCCATTTGCTCTCAATCAATTTATCTTTTTCATCTTGAGTTAATTTTTCTACTGGTTCATCTGCGCCGTCATAATAATAAACTTCGTTAAATAAATCATTATCAACCCACCATAAAAAGTCGCTCAGAACTCTGACATTTGCACCTATATCCAACCACTCTTCGATATTTACTTTCACCAAAATTCTTCCAAAGCTACTTTCCCGCGCAATAGCTTCTTTCATTGTTAATCTTTCAAACTTTGAAAAATCAATAATATTTTCAGCCTCGTTAAGTATTTGTCCATCTAAACTGATTGGAATTCTCTGAGCAATCCCTTTGTATTTCACCTGCAAACTACCCGCCGCTTTACGCACCGATTCTTTAATCATTGCTTCGGCGAAATCCATCATTCCGTTCACGTCCATATAGGCGCAGTAAAATTCGAGCATCGTGAATTCGGGATTGTGTTTTTGCGACAAACCTTCGTTGCGGAAATTGCGGTTGAGTTCATAGACCTTCTCAAAACCGCCGACGGTCAGGCGTTTCAGATAAAGTTCCGGCGCGATGCGGGCATAAAGTTCGATGTCGAGCGCGTTGTGATGCGTTTTAAAAGGTTTCGCCGCCGCGCCCGTCGCTTTCGGCGTGAGCATCGGCGTTTCGACTTCGACGAATCCGTTGTCGTCAAGGAACCGGCGCATTCCGCTGATTAATTTCGCGCGGCGTTCAAAAACTTCCCTAGTCGTCAAACCTTCGTGTTCGATTTGCAGGCTGGACGCAATCAAATCGGCGTAGCGGTAACGTCTTTGTAATTCCGGGTCGGCAATGCCGTGCATTTTGTCGGGCATTGGAACTAACGCTTTCGATAAAAACTGTAGCGCTTCGACGTGAACCGATAACTCACCGGTTTTCGTGACAAACAAATATCCTTCGACACCGATAAAATCGCCGTGGTCGAGCAGATTGAAAAGCTCCCAAGCCGTTCCTTCTTCGTCAAGAATTTTTCCTGTGTCGTTGTTTACCGCTTTTGCATCTTGTTTGCGAACATATATTTGCAGACGTCCAACGCCATCTGATAAATGGACAAACGCCGCTTTTCCCATCACGCGCGGCGGAACGGCAAGACGCCCGGCAACGCGCACGCGCGTTTGATTTAATTCTGAGTTTGCCGCGTCGCGCTGCTCGTCGAGAGGTTTTTCATTCTCGGCTAATTTGGGAACATATTTGTCTTTGACAAGCGCGGCAAACTCTCTGACGCGCGTAATCGTATCTTCTTCGCCCGTGATTTTTGAGCGTTCAAACTTATTTGGATAAACATTACCGATTAAATCTCGCAGTTTTTCGAGATGTTCGCACCGCGCTTCGGTCTGGTCATTCGGTTCAATTATTTCGTTAAATTCAGCAATATGCATATTCGTTTAATCAAATTTAAAACTCTCTCGCTTTCTCAATCCTTTGTATTCGATTCTTTCGATTAAATAATAGTTATAGATAATAGCATTATCAACAATTTCTCTCATCTTTTCTCTTTATTCAACAATTTGTGCTAATTTTTTAGAATGAGTTTTCCGGCACAAACAAAAACAGAACTTTCCCGTCTCAAAGATGAAATCAAAAGCGGCGCGGAAATTATTTCGCTAAGCGGCTTAACATCAATTTCCTCAAAAGCTTATGTGCTCAGCCAACTTCAGGCGGAAACAGAAAAAACCTTTGCTGTTGTTGCCGATTCAAATAAAGAAATCGAAACCTGGGAATGTGATTTGAATTTCTGGCAAAATTCGGTTCAAGGTTCAAAGTTCGAGGTTCAAAGTTCGAAAGATACTCAAATTTTAACTTTGCCTTCAAGTGAATCGGACGTTTACGCAGGTGTTTCGCCGCACGCCGAAACTTTGGAAAAGCGGGCGCTGGCGCTCTGGAGTTTGGCTTTTGAAAAAACAAATTTTGTCGTAACTTCAGCAAAATCGCTGATTACGCGAACAATTTCCGCTGACGAGATAAAAAATCTTGGCGCAGGTTTAAAGCGCGACGCTGATTTTCCACCTGAAAAGCTGATTGAAAATCTTCTGGCGTGCGGCTATGTGCGCGAAGAGCCTTTGAAAAACATCGGCGAATTCAGCGTGCGCGGCGGGATTGTCGATGTCTGGTCGCCGTCTGCGGAAATGCCCGTGCGAATTGAGTTTTTTGGCGATACGGTAGAATCGATTCGAGACTTTGACCCGGAAACGCAGCTTTCAACCGAACAGTTAAAAGAAACCTCGATTGCTCCGATGCGTGAGTTTTCCGCAACCGCACAAGATTTTAAAGATTGGGCTTTTTTCGCGCGTGAGAAATTTGAGGATGAAAAATTTGCCCGCGCCCTTCTCGACCGAACACAGTTTGCCGTCGAAGGCGAAAGTTTTTCAGGCTGGGAATTTATGTTTCCGCTTATCAGCCCGCGAACTTCGAGCATTTTTGAATATTTGAAAGATTTTGTTTTTGTCATTGACGAACCTGCTTTGATCGAACTTAATCTTTCGAGTTTTTATGAAAATTTAGACCGACACTTTGCCGAAATTACCGAAGCCGGAGAAATCGGTCTGGAACCCGGCGAACTATTTTTAAGCATTGAACAATTGCGCGATAAATTTGAACAGGTTCAGCGAATGGAATTGAGAAGTTTAGGACGAACGGCGGCGCAAACCGATGAAGAATTTCAAATTTTAGAAACGACTGCGGCAACTGATACGTTGCAAATTGGAAAAGCAGCTCAGGACAATGGTTCCAAAAATCTTTTATTTTTGTTTTCAACCGTCGAGAAATCAATTGAAATCGAAATCAGCTCACGTTCCACACGCAAATTTCACGGCAGCATCAAAGACTTTGCGCAGCAACTGAAGCAAAACAATTCTCTCGCCGAAACGCAAAGTTCTACCGATCAAAAACCGACCGCCGATCACCGACCACCGACCACCGTTTTCGTTCTGCAAACGCACGGACTCGCTGATCGGCTCAATGAAATTTTGTCGGAGTATGACATTTCAATTCCTGCAAATTCGCTTCTGATCGGCGATTTGAGCGCGGGTTTTGAAATCCCTGTGTTTGATTTTTCCGTTTATACGGAAGCGGAGATTTTCGGCGAAACGCGGGAAGCGCAGAGTCCAAAGTCCAAAGTCCAAAGTGCAAAGTCCAAGAGCAAAACGTCGGCGTTTATTTCTGATTTCAGAGATTTGAAGGCGGGCGATTTTGTCGTTCATGTCGACCACGGCATCGGGCGTTTTGAAGGTTTGCAAACGCTGGAAACCGGCGGGGTTTCGCGTGAATTTATGCTGGTTATTTATGCCGAAAACGCCAAGCTTTTTGTTCCGGTTGAAAGATTAGACCTTGTTTCACGTTATTCGTCGGGTGAAGCGGCACAGCCAACGCTTGACCGCTTGGGAAGCATCGGCTGGCAGAAAACAAAGGCGAAAGCCAAACGCGCGATGCGTGATATGGCGGATGAACTTCTGCGACTTTACGCCGAAAGAAAGCTCGTCGAAGGTTTTGCATTTTCACAAGATACGCCGTGGCAGATCGAATTTGAAGACGCTTTTCCGTATCAATTGACGGTTGACCAAGCCGCGACAATTGAAGATATGAAAGAAGATATGCAGACTGCTACACCGATGGACAGACTCGTGGTTGGGGATGTCGGTTACGGAAAAACAGAAGTAGCAATGCGCGGCGCGTTTAAGGCGGTAATGGACAACAACCAGGTTGCCATTTTAACGCCAATGACTGTTTTGGCATATCAACATTTTGAATC
>MWVV01000140.1_pt1 | contig 25325 bp, 14 predicted proteins | sample 1047281 | NCBI WGS metagenome assembly MWVV01 (sample SAMN06349986, study PRJNA376086) | soil metagenome | isolation source: PT-2 sample Antarctic (ecotone) soil | place: Antarctica | collected 2015-01-13 | reverse complement strand
GCAACTCGGTGAGAGGAGAATCCTCGGTCGTGGCCCCGTACCGGTGACATGGGGTCACGCTGGTTGCGAACTTCGCTTGCTCAGTCCGGCTTGATTTTCCGTGGTTGATGATCGAGTTCGGGTCGTCTAGCTCTACCGCCTTAACCTCATTGTCGTTCGCGCGTTCCCGCACCGCCCGCACGTTGCCAGGCTTATTTTGACGGTTGAGTCTCTTCTCTAGCTTAGCTGCGATCATGCCGGCGAGCACGTCTGCACGACCATCATGGTAGTAATCCGCGAACGTCTTGTTATCGACGATGGTGCTGTTGATGATGACTTCCATCACCCGCCTGCCGCCGCTTAACACCTTGACCCCAATCTCGAACTTACGGCATACCACGCCCGTTTCATCACCGTTGTCCGTCACACCGGGACGTTGGCAGAAGCTTCCGTAGTCCTGCCAAAACGCGCCGAGTTCTGGCGAAGTATTCCGCTTGAGGTAGTTCCTCAATCCTTCACGGATGATAGCGGATGCGAGGCTCTGGGTTTGCGGGTCGTCCGCACGCACAACAAAATCGCGCCCCTTCGTGATTTTGTAATCGCCGTAGGTGCTCGGCACAGGGATGTCCCATGAGTCTGACACAACGACCGTCGTCGCATCCACATCAACCACGAAGCTATTACCCGGACAGTGGTCCTTATGCTGCCCACGCAATTTCCAGATCGCATCCGTGATTGCGTTACGGTCTTCGTGGGCGGATGGTCGCCCATCTTGTCGCTCGACCTTATATGTTCGCGCGAACCACTCCAAACCGCTTGAGTTTGCCACCTCGTAGCAATTAAGAAAGGAATGTGGCAAAGAGCCCGCTTGAAATCGGATGTTGATGGATGGTTTACTCACGCTTAGTTTGCCTCCGGCTATTTGTCTTTCGTGAAGTAATAGGTAGTAGCGGCGCTCGCCAGTCCTGAGATGATAGGCAACCACAAATTGAAAAGCTGCTCCAACCTCTCAATAGCGCCAGAATGTCCAGTCAAATCTAACGCTGTGACCACCGAGTAGTGAATCAAGACGCTTGTAACCAACACACCGATCAGCCAGAAAGCTAGCGTCCGTGTCGTCTCGGCATAGTGCTTCTCCCTATTGAATGAGCGGAGGCTTGGTTCAGGGTCTAAATCAACGACTTCACCGGCGTCTATCTCCCGCAATACAATTTCACCGCCCTCTATTTCCAGCGGGACATTATCTGATGGTTGGGCTTCCTCCGGCTCCCCCGTGGTTGCCTCGGACTGATGGCTCATCATTTTAATTCCGGGTGCAGGTCGGGGATCACAATTACCCGCTCTTCACCTGTCTCCGGGTTACGTACAATGACTTCCTTGAAGCCTTGCTCGGATTGGCTCTGTAACGCGCGGCTGATTTGCAGCGAGTCGCGCACGGCGTTCGCCATTGATGGGTACTTACCTTCTGCGGTGATCTTCTTCAAACTTTCCAAGCTTCGGTCATCGAAGCTGAAAACCACTCGTTGTGTCTTAGACATGATGTTCTCCTTACTTTGTAGTTCGTTTAGAACCATCGGGCACAGTACAATATACATATCGATATCAGATGTGTCAACTAATATGTACACATCTCGACATCAACATTGATGTCGAGATGTGTACATATTTAGGAAGATGTATTGTGTAGAAAGTCTAATAGGATAAATGTGAATCAAGAATAGAAAGTGGTTAATAAACAACCCCGCAGCAAGCTGACGGGGTATTAAAACAGCTTTTGTTGACCGTTTGACTCTATCTTGCCTTGTTGCTGAACATAGTTCTTGATCATTTGTTCGGTGCCGTGCGCGCCAACTGTGGAGACGAAATATCCTTCGCTCCAAAACTTGCCGCCCCATAAATATTGTTTCACTTCCGGGCAGGCTTTGAAGACTTCTCGCGCCGTGATGCTTTTGATAATTTGCACAAGTTGTTTCGGACTGTAGAGTGGCACGCTTTGCACCAGAAAATGCACATGGTCGTCATCGCTGCCGATTTCTAAAAACGTGATTTCATATCGCTTTTCGATGTCACCACAGATTTCTTTGAGTTTGGCATCAACGGGCGTCGCAAATACAGTTCGTCGGTATTTTGACGGGCACACGATGTGATACATCAGAACTGAAACATTATGGTGCTTATGAATGAACTCGCTCATTCACGCAGTATAAAGCCGCAGCAAGCTGCGGGGTATTAAACCCACAGTGAATAAATTTGCCGATGACGATGGTTTATCTGGGGGTGTCGGCCTCTGCTGGTCAAACATCTTGCGCTTCCCTTCCCTGCCGTGATAATCTCCTGAAAAGTTCAAGGTAGATATCATTTCAATGCCCTGAGAATGTCAAGATAAATATGGCGAATAAAAAGCAGGATGCACAAGACTTGGTATCAATTTCCGAGGCGGCGCGGTTGCGCGGTGTAACTCCGCAATCCATTGATGAGTTGGTGACGCGCGGTCGGCTCCCGGCTGTGGAGATCGCGGGGCGTCGCCTGCTGAACCGTTCCGATGTGCTGAACTTTCAGAAGGAGAAGCCGGGGCGGAAGGCTGAGACCGGGATGAAGAAAGGCGGGAAGAAATGAGCGACGAAGACACTAATCAAACGGACACGCAAACAACGGCGGCGGAGACACAGAGTTACCCTTGCGCCTGTAGCCATTGCAACTGCAAGAGCGGTGGCGGGTCAGAACCTGATGAGGTCTGCCAGGATTGCGGGCGCGGCAATCACGAACACCCACACCCGGAGTAAAGGTTTCACCGCGTGATTGATCAGGAAAGATGGGAAGAAATGATCTTTACAACCACACGAAAGACGGGGAGGTAAACCGATATGACGAGCGAAGAAAACAACAAGAAGTGCGGGCGTGAGACCTGTGGCTGTCCGGCGGCTGAGGGCAGCGCGTATTGCTGTGAAGAGTGCGCGGAGGCGGCGAAAGTTAAGATGCTGGAGATCGGCTGTACCTGCCATCACCCGAAGTGCGGTTAGAGCAGAAAGGCAGGCGGAAGTGAGCGGAGACAGATACCAAAATGCTCTGGCGGCGGTCCGCGATGAAGTCTTGAAGATAATCGCGCGGCATGACGCCCCGCCGGATGTTCAGCGCCGTCTCGAACTCATCGAATTGATTTGCCGGAATGGAGTGGACATCCGCACATCCGAACAGCGAGGCGAGGAGTCGGAGCCTACCGACGCCGACGATGAAACTTTGACGGACGCACGCGGGGCGGGTACACCACGCGTCTGGTTAGGAAGAAAAGACAGCATTAGATGAAAGGCGACAAAGTATGACCGGCGAAGAGATGGAGCGGGCCATAGAATTCCTGTTGCAGAGTCAGGCCAACTACGAGTCTCGGCTCGCCGACATCACCGAGCGGCAAGATCGCACCGACTCTCAGATACAGGCGTTGGCGGAGACGCAAAGCCGATTCATCGAGGCGATGGCTCAGAGCGTCACCGGACTAGCCGAGGCGCAATCACGCACCGATGCCAAGCTGAATAGACTGATCAGCCTGTTCGAGCAACACATCACCGTGGGGCATTAGGAAAGGCGGAAAGATAATGACGGACGATGCGACTGAGGACAAAGACATCCAAGAGATTATTCGGCTGGAACAGGAACGCGCCGCGCTGCTCGTCGCGCGAGACTTTGAAGCCATCGAGCGGTTAGTGCCGGGTTCTTACAGCATGACGCGCGCCGGCGGTGTCATGCTCGACAAGGGCGAGGTGATGGCGGCGCTCAAATCGGGCGAACTGGTTTACGAAGAGCTGCACCGGGAATGCCGGAAAGTCTCCATCTCTCAGAATACCGCCTCCGCAACGGGACTTGATACGATCAAAGGCATGTTCCAAGGCGTGAGAGTGGACGGGCAATACAGATTCCGCAACACCTATGTGCAGACAGACGGGCGGTGGGAGTTGGTGGCTACAATGTCGAGTCGGAAAGGAAAGTAATTGACCTCAATCCTGCCGCGCTTCTCGAAGATATTCTGCCGAATGCCAACCTGAGTCAGACGGAACTGGCGCGGCTGATCGGCGTCAGTCGCCGCACCGTCAACGAGATTATCAACGAGCGGCGGCCTGTCACGGTGGACACGGCGCACCGCCTCGCCATCGTGTTCAGGACGACGCCGGAACTGTGTTTGAACCTCCGGCGCGAACGTTGATGTATGGGAAGCGCTCGAAGCCGATAAGGAAGTGTACGGGCGAATTAAACCACTCAAGGCAGCATGAGGGCTGACTTATGAAAACTATCGTCCTGGCGAATCACAAAGGCGGCTGTGCGAAGACAACGACGGCGCTCAACATCGCGGTCGGGCTGGCCGCGCAAGGCTCGCGCGTGCTGGCCGTCGACCTCGACCCGCAAGGCAATCTCTCGGCGGTCTTCGGCGTTGATCTGGAGGAACTCGAAGACTCACGCCGCACGTCCATGCGCTTGATGCTCGACCCGGCGGGCGATTTCTCCGAATACGTCGCACAGGCTCGTCCGCGCGTGAGCATCATTCCCTGCTGCCTCGACGACGAAGCCGAAGCCGTCATCACTGCCGCCGACTCGCGCGAACTGCTGCTCAAGGAAAAACTCGAACCCGCACGCCCGAGTTTCGATTACTGCGTGATAGACACGCCGCCGTCTCTCGGCACGCCGACCTTAAACGCGCTCGCCATGTCGGACCTGACCATCGTTCCGATTGACACCGGACTCTTCGCCTTGCTCGGCATCAAGCAACTGCTGCGCAAGGTGACGCGCATCTCGAAACGCTACTCGCCGCAAATGCAGATACTCGCCCTCTCGACGAAGTACACGGCGCGGCAGAAGTTAGATCGCGAAGTCAGAGAGCGCGTGCTGGCGCGGTTCGGGGAGGATTACGTATTCCAGACGACCATCCCGAAACTCGTCGCCGTCGAAGAGTCGACGGCCAATCTGAAAGCGGTCGCTGAATCGCACGCCGAATCCCCTGCCACCTTCGCCTTTCGTCAACTCGTCAAGGAAATCAAAGAGGTCTTAGGCAATGAAGAAGTCGGATCGCAAATCAATCTTAGAGAATCTCGATAAGGCGCTGACCCCGCCCGCCGCGCGCCGTAAGCCCGCGCTCGCTACAGGCCTCGCAGACTATGACGACGGCGAACCGACCGCCGGCGCTGCTGTTGCCCCAACGTCAGGGGGTCAGCCCACCACCCCCACGCCTCTCCGAGCGACGCCAGCGGCTCCGTCCTCGCTCATTGCCCCGGCACGCGACTTCAATAAGCGCGCCAACAGCATCGAGCGCGATGCAATGCCTTCAGGCATGTTCCCGGGCACATCGAAGAAACTCTACGACGCGCTGTACCTCAGAACGCGCGGCGCGGTGAAACCCACCCGGACGTTGCGTGCGACGAAGAAAGACCTCAGCGTGTGGGCGGGCATTAAAAACCGGAAGACAATCGATGCACACCTGCGCTACTTCGACATGATCGGACTCGTCAGTCGACAGTGGATGCCCGGCCAGAATGAAGGCTACAAATTCGAGGTTCTGTTGCCGGAAGAGATAGGTCAGGGGGTCAGACCCCTGGAGGGGTCTGACCCCCTCAGGGGGTCAGACCAAAAACTGGTCAGGGGGTCAGACCAGAAAATGGGGTCAGGGGGACAGACCCAAACGGTTGATAACACTGCTACTTACGATATGCCTCAGACATTTAAGACTGTAGGGGAAAAAGATGATGATGAGTTTGCACGACGCTTGCGCGTGTTGGAGCGGGAACTGACCGGCAAATCTTCACCCACGGCGAAGTGGGCGCCGCTCTTTGAATTGCTGGCCGATGAACTGAAGATTGCCGCCGCGCGCACCGGGTCGGTGTCTGACGCGCCCGCGTTCCTCGTCGAACATCTGCGCCGCCGTCTCGCGAAGCCTGACGCGCCGACGCGCCGGGGTGGAGGGAAGCGTGCCGTGGCGACGGAACCTCAGCCACTCGCGCCGGAAGAGATCGCATCGCCGTCGCCGGAAGAGTTGGAAGAGTTCGAGCGGGCGCGGGCGGAGTTAGAAGGGAAGTGAGTTGCTTATCACTAAGCTTAAGATTGCCGCCGGACACACAACCAACTCGAATGTGCCGGCATTCCTGACCGAACACCTACGCCGCAGATTACGGAAGGTTGATAAGAAGCGGGCGTCCGAGACCGCGACCGCCGCCGCCACCGCCACCGCCGCCGCCGCTGTTGGGGAAACTGAGCAGGTAACTCGCGCGAAACTGAGCGATGACGAGCGGGGCGCGCCTGCCCGGATTGCGCTGGTACGGGCTTTTGGTATCCCGAGGGTTCCGAGAAGGGCGTCGCAAAGTGCATCCACTTGAAACTCAAATCCGTCCCTTCACAGCCAGGAAAGCATCTGGTACACATACGGGTTTCACGCAGTTACACGAGGGCCTAATTCATTAATATTTAATCGAAGAATATGACAAGAAGTAAGTTAAATTATTCAATTGAGGTAATGTAAATTTTCTTAATGAAATCTTTTGTCAATGTGATGAGTAGGTGTATTACTCCTGCCGTTTAGCCCGGGAATGTTTGTCCGGAGAGTTTTCTTTGACGATGCCTGAGGAAGTGGGGGTGCTCAGCGGGGTGTTTTAAACTCTCGCCGCACGATTTGAGGCGGACCGCCATCACGCGCGCTCTCGACCAGGGTCTCAGTTACCGGCAGGTGCAGATGATGAGCGGGCACAAGGACCCGAAGACCGTCATGCGATACGACCACGGGCGGGAGAACCTCGAACTCAACGCCATCAACTTTTTGCAATCTGAGGATGAATAAATCATCACGGGTCTACTTGGGGGTTATCGTATTGAAGATGACGGCGAATGATTCACTGGGACATGTTTGGAGAAGAGTATCTGCCATCGGTCTGTGCTTGATACTGGTGATGTTGGGTGCGACCTCCCATCGTATTACCGGGCAGGAGACAGCATCTCAAGCGGAGAGTTTGGAAGATGCCCTCCGGCTAAGTGAGCAGGTCGACAAGCTCCACGGTGAAGGTAAGTACGACGCGGCACTCGCGCTGGCCGGTCGTGTCCTTGGTATCCGGGAAAAGGCGCTCGGCCCTGACCACTTGGATGTTGCTACTTCTCTCAACAGCCTCGCTGCGTTGTACAGGGCGAAGGGCGACTATGCGAAGGCTGAGCCGCTCTACCAGCGCGCACTTTCTATTCGTGAAAAGGCGCTCGGTCCCGAACACTCGGACGTTGCCACCTCGCTCAACAATCTCGCCGGACTGTACCGCATAAAGGGCGAGTACGGGCGGGCCGAACCGCTCTACGAACGCGCCCTCGCCATCAAAGAGAAGGCACTCGGCCCCGAACACCGGGACGTCGCCACTGCGCTCAACAACTTCGCGCTTCTCTATCATACGAAGGGCGACTATGAGCGGGCCGGGCCACTCTACGAGCGCGCCCTCGCCATCCGTGAGAAGCTGCTCGGTCCTGAGCACCTGGAAGTCGCCGTCTCGCTCAACAACCTGGCGGGGCTCTACGAAACAAATGGTGACTACACAAAGGCCGAGCCGCTTTACCGGCGCGCTCTGGCAATTAATGAGAAGCTGCTCGGCCCTGAACATCCGGATGTCGCCAACCCGCTCAACAACCTCGCGGCGTTGTACGAGGCGAAGAGCAACTACGAGCAGGCCGGGCCGCTGTACGAGCGCGCCCTCGTCATCAAAGAGAAGGCACTCGGCTCCGAGCACCCGGACATTGCCATCGCGCTCAACAACCTGGCAGGCATCTACCGCGCGAACGGCGACTACATGCGCTCCGAGGCAGCGTACAGGCGGGCCCTGGCAATTGATGAGAAGCTGCTCGGCCCCGAGCACCCGGATATTGCCACCTCTCTCAACAACCTGGCCGGGCTGTATGAAACAATGGGCGACTACGCCAGAGCGGTGCAGTTCCAGTCACGCGGTAACGAGGTGCAGGAGCGGACTCTGGCGCTCGTCCTCTCAGCCGGTTCCGAGCGCCAGAAACTCGCCTACCTCGCCACGCTCTCCGGCAACACCGATGCCACCATCTCGCTCCACGCCCGCTCCGCTCCCTCCGACCCGCAGGCGCTCGGACTCGCCCTGACGACCGTGCTGCGCCGCAAGGGCCGCGCCCTCGACGCCATGTCGGATCAGGTCGCCGCTCTCCGCAGAAGGCTCGACCCACAAGACCGGTCCCTGCTCGACGAACTCTCCGCCGCGCAGTCGCGACTCTCGGCGCTCGTCCTCGGAGGGCCGGATCAGACTCCACCTGCGGAGCACAGGGCTCAGGTCTCACGGCTCGAAGCCGAAGTCGAGCGGCTCCAGGATGCCATCTCAAGGCGGAGCGCCGCGTTCCGCGTGCAGACGCAGCCCGTCACGGTCGAGCAGGTGCAGCGGGCGCTTCCCGCGGGCGTCGCGCTGGCCGAGTTTTTCACTTATCAACCGTTTGATGTGAAGACGCGAGGCGCGGAGTCGGGCGCGCCTCGCTACATCGCTTACGTGCTGCACAAAGAGCGGGAGCCGCGGTGGGCAGATCTGGGTGAAGCAGAGAGCCTTGACGCAGACATCGCGCGGCTGCTGGTGGCACTCAAGTGCCCGCAGACGGGAAAGAGCATCAAGGGGTGTCCATCAATCGCTGAGGTCAAGGGTTTGGCTCGCGCTGTAGACGAGCGCGTGATGCGCCCGGTGCGCAAGCTCTTAGGTGACACGCGACAGGTCTTCATCTCACCCGATGGGGCGCTCAACCTCATCCCCTTCGCCGCACTAGTGGACGAAGGGGGCAAGTATCTCGTCGAAAGCTACTTGCTTAACTACCTGACGAGCGGGCGCGACCTGCTGCGGCTCCAGGTCGAGTCAAAGAGCCGCGAATCGCCGCTCGTCGTGGCCGACCCGATGTTCGACGCGGCCGGGTCTCTCCCACCCACGGCTGCTGTCACCACGCGCGGAACTCAGGCATCGCCGGCGAGGCGTTCCGGCGACATGGAGCGCATGCACTTCATCCGGCTACGGGGCACCGCCGAAGAGGCGAAGGCGCTCGGCGCGACGCTTTCGGGCGCGCGGGTGCTGACGCAGGCGCAGGCTACCGAGGCAGCGCTCAAGGCGGTCAGCGCGCCACGGGTGCTGCATATTGCCACACATGGCTTCTTCCTCCCCGACCGGTCGCAGAAGGGGACGACGGGGGGAGAGGAGATCAAACCCGGCGATAACAACGGAGCCCAGGTTCCCAACCGGATCGAAAATCCGCTGTTGCGTTCGGGCCTCGCGCTCGAAGGAGCAAACGGGAGGCGGGGGGCGAACGGTGAGGACGGCATCCTGACGGCGCTCGAAGTCGCTGGGCTCGACTTGTGGGGTACGAAGCTCGTCGTCCTCTCAGCCTGCGAGACGGGTGTCGGCGAGGTGAAAAACGGCGAAGGCGTGTACGGTCTCAGGCGCGCTCTGGTGCTCGCCGGGAGCGAAAGTCAGGTGATGAGTCTATGGCAGGTGTCGGACGACGCGACACGCGATCTGATGGTCTCTTACTACACCCGTCTGACGAAGGGTGAGGGGCGGACAGAGGGTCTGAGACAGGTGCAGTTGGCGATGCTCAAGGGCGGCCAGAGAGGGCGGCAGGGGGGCGCGCAGCGTGGACTATTAGGTAATCAACCACGCGCGGGCAAGACGGATTATACCCATCCGTACTACTGGGCGGCCTTCATCGGATCGGGCAACTGGCGCGGCATGACCGAGCGTGCCGGGACACCTTAAACATTCAGGTGTTACGAGACGAGCAGATCATGCCCGTGGCGTGGTGTTAACTTTCATTAAAGTAAGCACTGCAATCGGTTATTTGAGGCGGCCCAGCAAAGCGTTGAACTCCGTCAGACGCCCGTTAAGACCAGCGACGATGCCATCATAATTGCCGCTATTGCCGAACTCGCGGTCAATGCGGAGGGCTACGGCCAACTCGTCGTCTGTGGCGATAACGCCGCCCTCGCCGGCCACGAGCAGTTTTGTCGCGCTCAGACTGAAAACACTGGCCGGCCAGGGTGGTCAAGGGGTCCGTGTTGCAGGCCGGGGGCAATTGGCAGATACTCGCGGTCAACGGGTTGGACGGCGAGGTCTACGCCACACCGGCGATTGTTTGGATAAATGAAAGGTGGGGATGAGGGTGAGATTGCTTTCGAGATTTTTTACCGTGCGCTGTCTGGTCTTTATTGTTGCTCAATCTCTAACATGTTTCTTATCGCTGCCGGTCTGCGCACAGCAAGTTGATTCTAAGGTGTCGCCGGTTGTGGTGCAGCCCGGTGCGCCGGGACAACCGACCCGTACACTGCCGCCAACGACGAGGGCGATGTTGCCGCCCCGTTCGCCGAAGGATGCGGAGTTCATGCAGGGGATGATCATGCATCACGCGCAGGCGGTTGAGATGACGGCGCTCATCGAGTCGCAGACGGAGAACAAGGATGTCCGTCTGCTCGGAGCGCGCATCAGCCAATCACAGTCAGACGAAATGAAGTTTATGAAACGGTGGCTCGAAGCGAGGGGAGAACCGGTTTCGCCGCCGCTGCCGGGTATGGATATGCCGGGTCACGACATGTCAGGCCACGACATGTCGAGCCATCACATGCTCATGCCGGGGATGCTTAGCACAAAGCAGATGGACGCCTTAAGAAAAGCAAAGGGCGCGCGGTTCGACCGTCTGTTTCTGACGGGAATGATTCAGCACCACAACGGCGCGTTGATTATGGTAAAGGATTTGTTCGAGACGGCGGGCGCGGGGCAGGATGCCGAACTGTTCAATTTCGCAACGGACGTTGACAGCGGCCAACGCGCTGAGATTAGGATTATGCAATTCATGTCGGGTGAAAAACCTGTCGAGGAGAAACGATGAACCGGGTACACGCTATCACTTTCCGTTTACTAACAGCTTCCTTTGTTTTGGGCTCGTGTTTAGCCGCCGGAACGCTGGCACAAACGACCTCGCCGTCGCCTGATCCCGTGAAGACGCCGGAAGCCAAACCCTCAACCCAAGAGGGCGGGAATCCGTCTGCTCCTGAATCGGCGCCGCCGCTCCCGGCGGGGATGACGGGTTCGGATACAGGCGACCCGCGCAGCCGTCTATCGCCGGGAATGTACGATGCGGGTGAGGCGGCGTCGGGCTTGAAGCATCTCATGCTGCTCAAAAAGCCGGACGCGTTTCAACTCGGCTCCGACGATCCGGATAGTCCGAAAGTGGAGAAGACGCTCGGACTCCTCGGCAGAGACCCCTCGAAGATGCCGAAGCCTCTCAAACTGGTTATTGCGCAACTCGCTTTCGCCAACTCTGACCTTGCGTTCCAGGGCAGACACCTGTTTCAGGGAAACTTTTATGGCGTCAACATCTATGACATCGCCGATCCGGCGAAGACCAGATTGTTGACTTCGCTGGTGTGTCCGGGCGGGCAGGGCGATGTGTCCGTTTACAAGAATTTGCTTTTTATGTCGGTGGAGATGCCGAACGGGCGACTTGATTGCAGTCCACAGGGTTTTGCGCCCGGGCCTGCGCCCGCCGCGGGACAAGAGAACAAGCCCGGTCTTCCGGCAGCGCAAAAAGATCGTTTTCGCGGAGTCAGAATTTTCGACATCGCCGACATCAGGAACCCGAAGCAGGTAGGGGCGGTGCAAACCTGCCGCGGCTCGCACACGCATACACTGGTGGTTGATCCGAAAGATAAGAACAACGTCTACATCTACGTCTCGGGAACCTCTTTTGTCCGTCAAAGCGAAGAGTTGGCCGGGTGCTCGGATGAGAAACCGGACAAGAATCCCAATACTGCGCTCTTTCGCATTGACGTGATCAAGGTGCCGTTGGCGACGCCGCAAACGGCTCAGATAGTGTCGAGTCCGCGTGTGTTTATTGATCCGAGGACGGGCGCTCTGAACGGCCTGAATAACGGCGGCACACACGGCAAGGACGGATTGCAAAAGCCGTCCGACACCGACCAATGCCACGATATTACCGTGTACTCGGCGCTCGGACTCGCGGCAGGCGCTTGCTCTGGAAATGGAATTCTGCTGGACATCAAAGACCCGGTCAATCCAAAGCGCGTGGACGCGGTAAACGATCCGAACTATTCCTATTGGCACTCGGCCTCGTTTTCGAACGACGGGAAAAAAGTCGTGTTTACAGATGAGTGGGGCGGCGGACTGGGTGCGCGCTGCCGCGCGAACGATCCGAACAAATGGGGCGCCAATGCGATTTTCCGCTTGGCGGGTAACAAGTTGAGCTTCGCGAGTTACTACAAATTGCCGGCGGCGCAGGGCGACAGCGAGAACTGTGTCGCGCACAACGGCTCGCTCCTTCCGGTTCCCGGTCGGGACATCAAGGTACAAGCCTGGTACCAGGGCGGCATCTCACTTATGGACTTCACTGACGCGGATCATCCGTTTGAGATTGCCTATTTCGACCGGGGGCCGATTGATCCGAAGATGCTCGTGCTCGGCGGCGACTGGTCTGCCTACTGGTACAACGGCCACATCTACGCGTCGGAGATCGCGCGCGGCCTGGACATCTTTGAATTGACGCCGACCAAGCACCTGACGCAGAACGAAATCGACGCCGCGAAAACAATTCGGGTGACTGAACTGAATGTGCAGAACCAGGAGAAAATTGAGTGGCCCCGACAGTTGGTCGTAGCGAAGGCGTACGTCGATCAGCTTGAGCGTTCGCAAGCTCTGCCTGCTGACCGAATCGCAGCCCTGCGGCAGGCGATTCAAAGGGCAGAGAGTTCACGCCTGAATCGAGGAGAGATCGAAAAACTCAAAAGCCTCGCGCCGTCGTTGGAGAAGAGCGCCGGGCTGACGAAAAGCGTAGCAGACTCAACTCGATTGCAAGCCCTGGCTGAGATCCTGAGGCGACCCGCGCTTTGAGGTAGGGTTGCAAAAAATTATCGACTACACAAAATATTTCGGCAGCGGCACCCTCAACAGGACAACTGATTGCGGCCAAAATATTTTGCGCCACACTCCCTCCTGACGGCGATACCTATAGCAACGCCGACGCCTACACCCATAGCTACGCCAACGCCTACACCTACAGCCACGCCAACCCCCATGCCAACCCCCACGCCGACGCCGATGGCGAACACGACTACGATAATGCAAATTATCAGACACCGCGCATCTGCGTCGCTCGCGGCTCCCCTTTGCATATAAGCCCCTGTGACGCGTCGGCAGAGTTAAAGCGGCGGTTACTGTCGCGCGGCTCGCAGCGGCTCGTCCTGCGTGAAATGACGCAACGTGGCGAGGTTAGTAGCGTGTGATTATGGGTCAGGTGCGCGTAACCGTGGGGAGACGTGGCTGAATACGAGTTGAGGCTACTAATATCTCGTGGTCGGGTGCAGGCCGAGCGTTCGAGTCGCGTCGCCACCCGTGACATGTCTGCGTTTGGCTATTTCAAACCTCTCGCATCATAAGTAAATTTGCCGATGACGATGGTTTATCTGGGGGTGTCGGCCTCTGCTGGTCAAACATCTTGCGCTTTCCTTCCCTGCCGTGATAATCTCCTGAAAAGTTCAAGGTAGATATCATTTCAATGCCCTGAGAATGTCAAGATAAATATGGCGAATAAAAAGCAGGATGCACAAGACTTGGTATCAATTTCCGAGGCGGCGCGGTTGCGCGGTGTAACTCCGCAATCCATTGATGAGTTGGTGACGCGCGGTCGGCTCCCGGCTGTGGAGATCGCGGGGCGTCGCCTGCTGAACCGTTCCGATGTGCTGAACTTTCAGAAGGAGAAGCCGGGGCGGAAGGCTGAGACCGGGATGAAGAAAGGCGGGAAGAAATGAGCGACGAAGACACTAATCAAACGGACACGCAAACAACGGCGGCGGAGACACAGAGTTACCCTTGCGCCTGTAGCCATTGCAACTGCAAGAGCGGTGGCGGGTCAGAACCTGATGAGGTCTGCCAGGATTGCGGGCGCGGCAATCACGAACACCCACACCCGGAGTAAAGGTTTCACCGCGTGATTGATCAGGAAAGATGGGAAGAAATGATCTTTACAACCACACGAAAGACGGGGAGGTAAACCGATATGACGAGCGAAGAAAACAACAAGAAGTGCGGGCGTGAGACCTGTGGCTGTCCGGCGGCTGAGGGCAGCGCGTATTGCTGTGAAGAGTGCGCGGAGGCGGCGAAAGTTAAGATGCTGGAGATCGGCTGTACCTGCCATCACCCGAAGTGCGGTTAGAGCAGAAAGGCAGGCGGAAGTGAGCGGAGACAGATACCAAAATGCTCTGGCGGCGGTCCGCGATGAAGTCTTGAAGATAATCGCGCGGCATGACGCCCCGCCGGATGTTCAGCGCCGTCTCGAACTCATCGAATTGATTTGCCGGAATGGAGTGGACATCCGCACATCCGAACAGCGAGGCGAGGAGTCGGAGCCTACCGACGCCGACGATGAAACTTTGACGGACGCACGCGGGGCGGGTACACCACGCGTCTGGTTAGGAAGAAAAGACAGCATTAGATGAAAGGCGACAAAGTATGACCGGCGAAGAGATGGAGCGGGCCATAGAATTCCTGTTGCAGAGTCAGGCCAACTACGAGTCTCGGCTCGCCGACATCACCGAGCGGCAAGATCGCACCGACTCTCAGATACAGGCGTTGGCGGAGACGCAAAGCCGATTCATCGAGGCGATGGCTCAGAGCGTCACCGGACTAGCCGAGGCGCAATCACGCACCGATGCCAAGCTGAATAGACTGATCAGCCTGTTCGAGCAACACATCACCGTGGGGCATTAGGAAAGGCGGAAAGATAATGACGGACGATGCGACTGAGGACAAAGACATCCAAGAGATTATTCGGCTGGAACAGGAACGCGCCGCGCTGCTCGTCGCGCGAGACTTTGAAGCCATCGAGCGGTTAGTGCCGGGTTCTTACAGCATGACGCGCGCCGGCGGTGTCATGCTCGACAAGGGCGAGGTGATGGCGGCGCTCAAATCGGGCGAACTGGTTTACGAAGAGCTGCACCGGGAATGCCGGAAAGTCTCCATCTCTCAGAATACCGCCTCCGCAACGGGACTTGATACGATCAAAGGCATGTTCCAAGGCGTGAGAGTGGACGGGCAATACAGATTCCGCAACACCTATGTGCAGACAGACGGGCGGTGGGAGTTGGTGGCTACAATGTCGAGTCGGAAAGGAAAGTAATTGACCTCAATCCTGCCGCGCTTCTCGAAGATATTCTGCCGAATGCCAACCTGAGTCAGACGGAACTGGCGCGGCTGATCGGCGTCAGTCGCCGCACCGTCAACGAGATTATCAACGAGCGGCGGCCTGTCACGGTGGACACGGCGCACCGCCTCGCCATCGTGTTCAGGACGACGCCGGAACTGTGTTTGAACCTCCGGCGCGAACGTTGATGTATGGGAAGCGCTCGAAGCCGATAAGGAAGTGTACGGGCGAATTAAACCACTCAAGGCAGCATGAGGGCTGACTTATGAAAACTATCGTCCTGGCGAATCACAAAGGCGGCTGTGCGAAGACAACGACGGCGCTCAACATCGCGGTCGGGCTGGCCGCGCAAGGCTCGCGCGTGCTGGCCGTCGACCTCGACCCGCAAGGCAATCTCTCGGCGGTCTTCGGCGTTGATCTGGAGGAACTCGAAGACTCACGCCGCACGTCCATGCGCTTGATGCTCGACCCGGCGGGCGATTTCTCCGAATACGTCGCACAGGCTCGTCCGCGCGTGAGCATCATTCCCTGCTGCCTCGACGACGAAGCCGAAGCCGTCATCACTGCCGCCGACTCGCGCGAACTGCTGCTCAAGGAAAAACTCGAACCCGCACGCCCGAGTTTCGATTACTGCGTGATAGACACGCCGCCGTCTCTCGGCACGCCGACCTTAAACGCGCTCGCCATGTCGGACCTGACCATCGTTCCGATTGACACCGGACTCTTCGCCTTGCTCGGCATCAAGCAACTGCTGCGCAAGGTGACGCGCATCTCGAAACGCTACTCGCCGCAAATGCAGATACTCGCCCTCTCGACGAAGTACACGGCGCGGCAGAAGTTAGATCGCGAAGTCAGAGAGCGCGTGCTGGCGCGGTTCGGGGAGGATTACGTATTCCAGACGACCATCCCGAAACTCGTCGCCGTCGAAGAGTCGACGGCCAATCTGAAAGCGGTCGCTGAATCGCACGCCGAATCCCCTGCCACCTTCGCCTTTCGTCAACTCGTCAAGGAAATCAAAGAGGTCTTAGGCAATGAAGAAGTCGGATCGCAAATCAATCTTAGAGAATCTCGATAAGGCGCTGACCCCGCCCGCCGCGCGCCGTAAGCCCGCGCTCGCTACAGGCCTCGCAGACTATGACGACGGCGAACCGACCGCCGGCGCTGCTGTTGCCCCAACGTCAGGGGGTCAGCCCACCACCCCCACGCCTCTCCGAGCGACGCCAGCGGCTCCGTCCTCGCTCATTGCCCCGGCACGCGACTTCAATAAGCGCGCCAACAGCATCGAGCGCGATGCAATGCCTTCAGGCATGTTCCCGGGCACATCGAAGAAACTCTACGACGCGCTGTACCTCAGAACGCGCGGCGCGGTGAAACCCACCCGGACGTTGCGTGCGACGAAGAAAGACCTCAGCGTGTGGGCGGGCATTAAAAACCGGAAGACAATCGATGCACACCTGCGCTACTTCGACATGATCGGACTCGTCAGTCGACAGTGGATGCCCGGCCAGAATGAAGGCTACAAATTCGAGGTTCTGTTGCCGGAAGAGATAGGTCAGGGGGTCAGACCCCTGGAGGGGTCTGACCCCCTCAGGGGGTCAGACCAAAAACTGGTCAGGGGGTCAGACCAGAAAATGGGGTCAGGGGGACAGACCCAAACGGTTGATAACACTGCTACTTACGATATGCCTCAGACATTTAAGACTGTAGGGGAAAAAGATGATGATGAGTTTGCACGACGCTTGCGCGTGTTGGAGCGGGAACTGACCGGCAAATCTTCACCCACGGCGAAGTGGGCGCCGCTCTTTGAATTGCTGGCCGATGAACTGAAGATTGCCGCCGCGCGCACCGGGTCGGTGTCTGACGCGCCCGCGTTCCTCGTCGAACATCTGCGCCGCCGTCTCGCGAAGCCTGACGCGCCGACGCGCCGGGGTGGAGGGAAGCGTGCCGTGGCGACGGAACCTCAGCCACTCGCGCCGGAAGAGATCGCATCGCCGTCGCCGGAAGAGTTGGAAGAGTTCGAGCGGGCGCGGGCGGAGTTAGAAGGGAAGTGAGTTGCTTATCACTAAGCTTAAGATTGCCGCCGGACACACAACCAACTCGAATGTGCCGGCATTCCTGACCGAACACCTACGCCGCAGATTACGGAAGGTTGATAAGAAGCGGGCGTCCGAGACCGCGACCGCCGCCGCCACCGCCACCGCCGCCGCCGCTGTTGGGGAAACTGAGCAGGTAACTCGCGCGAAACTGAGCGATGACGAGCGGGGCGCGCCTGCCCGGATTGCGCTGGTACGGGCTTTTGGTATCCCGAGGGTTCCGAGAAGGGCGTCGCAAAGTGCATCCACTTGAAACTCAAATCCGTCCCTTCACAGCCAGGAAAGCATCTGGTACACATACGGGTTTCACGCAGTTACACGAGGGCCTAATTCATTAATATTTAATCGAAGAATATGACAAGAAGTAAGTTAAATTATTCAATTGAGGTAATGTAAATTTTCTTAATGAAATCTTTTGTCAATGTGATGAGTAGGTGTATTACTCCTGCCGTTTAGCCCGGGAATGTTTGTCCGGAGAGTTTTCTTTGACGATGCCTGAGGAAGTGGGGGTGCTCAGCGGGGTGTTTTAAACTCTCGCCGCACGATTTGAGGCGGACCGCCATCACGCGCGCTCTCGACCAGGGTCTCAGTTACCGGCAGGTGCAGATGATGAGCGGGCACAAGGACCCGAAGACCGTCATGCGATACGACCACGGGCGGGAGAACCTCGAACTCAACGCCATCAACTTTTTGCAATCTGAGGATGAATAAATCATCACGGGTCTACTTGGGGGTTATCGTATTGAAGATGACGGCGAATGATTCACTGGGACATGTTTGGAGAAGAGTATCTGCCATCGGTCTGTGCTTGATACTGGTGATGTTGGGTGCGACCTCCCATCGTATTACCGGGCAGGAGACAGCATCTCAAGCGGAGAGTTTGGAAGATGCCCTCCGGCTAAGTGAGCAGGTCGACAAGCTCCACGGTGAAGGTAAGTACGACGCGGCACTCGCGCTGGCCGGTCGTGTCCTTGGTATCCGGGAAAAGGCGCTCGGCCCTGACCACTTGGATGTTGCTACTTCTCTCAACAGCCTCGCTGCGTTGTACAGGGCGAAGGGCGACTATGCGAAGGCTGAGCCGCTCTACCAGCGCGCACTTTCTATTCGTGAAAAGGCGCTCGGTCCCGAACACTCGGACGTTGCCACCTCGCTCAACAATCTCGCCGGACTGTACCGCATAAAGGGCGAGTACGGGCGGGCCGAACCGCTCTACGAACGCGCCCTCGCCATCAAAGAGAAGGCACTCGGCCCCGAACACCGGGACGTCGCCACTGCGCTCAACAACTTCGCGCTTCTCTATCATACGAAGGGCGACTATGAGCGGGCCGGGCCACTCTACGAGCGCGCCCTCGCCATCCGTGAGAAGCTGCTCGGTCCTGAGCACCTGGAAGTCGCCGTCTCGCTCAACAACCTGGCGGGGCTCTACGAAACAAATGGTGACTACACAAAGGCCGAGCCGCTTTACCGGCGCGCTCTGGCAATTAATGAGAAGCTGCTCGGCCCTGAACATCCGGATGTCGCCAACCCGCTCAACAACCTCGCGGCGTTGTACGAGGCGAAGAGCAACTACGAGCAGGCCGGGCCGCTGTACGAGCGCGCCCTCGTCATCAAAGAGAAGGCACTCGGCTCCGAGCACCCGGACATTGCCATCGCGCTCAACAACCTGGCAGGCATCTACCGCGCGAACGGCGACTACATGCGCTCCGAGGCAGCGTACAGGCGGGCCCTGGCAATTGATGAGAAGCTGCTCGGCCCCGAGCACCCGGATATTGCCACCTCTCTCAACAACCTGGCCGGGCTGTATGAAACAATGGGCGACTACGCCAGAGCGGTGCAGTTCCAGTCACGCGGTAACGAGGTGCAGGAGCGGACTCTGGCGCTCGTCCTCTCAGCCGGTTCCGAGCGCCAGAAACTCGCCTACCTCGCCACGCTCTCCGGCAACACCGATGCCACCATCTCGCTCCACGCCCGCTCCGCTCCCTCCGACCCGCAGGCGCTCGGACTCGCCCTGACGACCGTGCTGCGCCGCAAGGGCCGCGCCCTCGACGCCATGTCGGATCAGGTCGCCGCTCTCCGCAGAAGGCTCGACCCACAAGACCGGTCCCTGCTCGACGAACTCTCCGCCGCGCAGTCGCGACTCTCGGCGCTCGTCCTCGGAGGGCCGGATCAGACTCCACCTGCGGAGCACAGGGCTCAGGTCTCACGGCTCGAAGCCGAAGTCGAGCGGCTCCAGGATGCCATCTCAAGGCGGAGCGCCGCGTTCCGCGTGCAGACGCAGCCCGTCACGGTCGAGCAGGTGCAGCGGGCGCTTCCCGCGGGCGTCGCGCTGGCCGAGTTTTTCACTTATCAACCGTTTGATGTGAAGACGCGAGGCGCGGAGTCGGGCGCGCCTCGCTACATCGCTTACGTGCTGCACAAAGAGCGGGAGCCGCGGTGGGCAGATCTGGGTGAAGCAGAGAGCCTTGACGCAGACATCGCGCGGCTGCTGGTGGCACTCAAGTGCCCGCAGACGGGAAAGAGCATCAAGGGGTGTCCATCAATCGCTGAGGTCAAGGGTTTGGCTCGCGCTGTAGACGAGCGCGTGATGCGCCCGGTGCGCAAGCTCTTAGGTGACACGCGACAGGTCTTCATCTCACCCGATGGGGCGCTCAACCTCATCCCCTTCGCCGCACTAGTGGACGAAGGGGGCAAGTATCTCGTCGAAAGCTACTTGCTTAACTACCTGACGAGCGGGCGCGACCTGCTGCGGCTCCAGGTCGAGTCAAAGAGCCGCGAATCGCCGCTCGTCGTGGCCGACCCGATGTTCGACGCGGCCGGGTCTCTCCCACCCACGGCTGCTGTCACCACGCGCGGAACTCAGGCATCGCCGGCGAGGCGTTCCGGCGACATGGAGCGCATGCACTTCATCCGGCTACGGGGCACCGCCGAAGAGGCGAAGGCGCTCGGCGCGACGCTTTCGGGCGCGCGGGTGCTGACGCAGGCGCAGGCTACCGAGGCAGCGCTCAAGGCGGTCAGCGCGCCACGGGTGCTGCATATTGCCACACATGGCTTCTTCCTCCCCGACCGGTCGCAGAAGGGGACGACGGGGGGAGAGGAGATCAAACCCGGCGATAACAACGGAGCCCAGGTTCCCAACCGGATCGAAAATCCGCTGTTGCGTTCGGGCCTCGCGCTCGAAGGAGCAAACGGGAGGCGGGGGGCGAACGGTGAGGACGGCATCCTGACGGCGCTCGAAGTCGCTGGGCTCGACTTGTGGGGTACGAAGCTCGTCGTCCTCTCAGCCTGCGAGACGGGTGTCGGCGAGGTGAAAAACGGCGAAGGCGTGTACGGTCTCAGGCGCGCTCTGGTGCTCGCCGGGAGCGAAAGTCAGGTGATGAGTCTATGGCAGGTGTCGGACGACGCGACACGCGATCTGATGGTCTCTTACTACACCCGTCTGACGAAGGGTGAGGGGCGGACAGAGGGTCTGAGACAGGTGCAGTTGGCGATGCTCAAGGGCGGCCAGAGAGGGCGGCAGGGGGGCGCGCAGCGTGGACTATTAGGTAATCAACCACGCGCGGGCAAGACGGATTATACCCATCCGTACTACTGGGCGGCCTTCATCGGATCGGGCAACTGGCGCGGCATGACCGAGCGTGCCGGGACACCTTAAACATTCAGGTGTTACGAGACGAGCAGATCATGCCCGTGGCGTGGTGTTAACTTTCATTAAAGTAAGCACTGCAATCGGTTATTTGAGGCGGCCCAGCAAAGCGTTGAACTCCGTCAGACGCCCGTTAAGACCAGCGACGATGCCATCATAATTGCCGCTATTGCCGAACTCGCGGTCAATGCGGAGGGCTACGGCCAACTCGTCGTCTGTGGCGATAACGCCGCCCTCGCCGGCCACGAGCAGTTTTGTCGCGCTCAGACTGAAAACACTGGCCGGCCAGGGTGGTCAAGGGGTCCGTGTTGCAGGCCGGGGGCAATTGGCAGATACTCGCGGTCAACGGGTTGGACGGCGAGGTCTACGCCACACCGGCGATTGTTTGGATAAATGAAAGGTGGGGATGAGGGTGAGATTGCTTTCGAGATTTTTTACCGTGCGCTGTCTGGTCTTTATTGTTGCTCAATCTCTAACATGTTTCTTATCGCTGCCGGTCTGCGCACAGCAAGTTGATTCTAAGGTGTCGCCGGTTGTGGTGCAGCCCGGTGCGCCGGGACAACCGACCCGTACACTGCCGCCAACGACGAGGGCGATGTTGCCGCCCCGTTCGCCGAAGGATGCGGAGTTCATGCAGGGGATGATCATGCATCACGCGCAGGCGGTTGAGATGACGGCGCTCATCGAGTCGCAGACGGAGAACAAGGATGTCCGTCTGCTCGGAGCGCGCATCAGCCAATCACAGTCAGACGAAATGAAGTTTATGAAACGGTGGCTCGAAGCGAGGGGAGAACCGGTTTCGCCGCCGCTGCCGGGTATGGATATGCCGGGTCACGACATGTCAGGCCACGACATGTCGAGCCATCACATGCTCATGCCGGGGATGCTTAGCACAAAGCAGATGGACGCCTTAAGAAAAGCAAAGGGCGCGCGGTTCGACCGTCTGTTTCTGACGGGAATGATTCAGCACCACAACGGCGCGTTGATTATGGTAAAGGATTTGTTCGAGACGGCGGGCGCGGGGCAGGATGCCGAACTGTTCAATTTCGCAACGGACGTTGACAGCGGCCAACGCGCTGAGATTAGGATTATGCAATTCATGTCGGGTGAAAAACCTGTCGAGGAGAAACGATGAACCGGGTACACGCTATCACTTTCCGTTTACTAACAGCTTCCTTTGTTTTGGGCTCGTGTTTAGCCGCCGGAACGCTGGCACAAACGACCTCGCCGTCGCCTGATCCCGTGAAGACGCCGGAAGCCAAACCCTCAACCCAAGAGGGCGGGAATCCGTCTGCTCCTGAATCGGCGCCGCCGCTCCCGGCGGGGATGACGGGTTCGGATACAGGCGACCCGCGCAGCCGTCTATCGCCGGGAATGTACGATGCGGGTGAGGCGGCGTCGGGCTTGAAGCATCTCATGCTGCTCAAAAAGCCGGACGCGTTTCAACTCGGCTCCGACGATCCGGATAGTCCGAAAGTGGAGAAGACGCTCGGACTCCTCGGCAGAGACCCCTCGAAGATGCCGAAGCCTCTCAAACTGGTTATTGCGCAACTCGCTTTCGCCAACTCTGACCTTGCGTTCCAGGGCAGACACCTGTTTCAGGGAAACTTTTATGGCGTCAACATCTATGACATCGCCGATCCGGCGAAGACCAGATTGTTGACTTCGCTGGTGTGTCCGGGCGGGCAGGGCGATGTGTCCGTTTACAAGAATTTGCTTTTTATGTCGGTGGAGATGCCGAACGGGCGACTTGATTGCAGTCCACAGGGTTTTGCGCCCGGGCCTGCGCCCGCCGCGGGACAAGAGAACAAGCCCGGTCTTCCGGCAGCGCAAAAAGATCGTTTTCGCGGAGTCAGAATTTTCGACATCGCCGACATCAGGAACCCGAAGCAGGTAGGGGCGGTGCAAACCTGCCGCGGCTCGCACACGCATACACTGGTGGTTGATCCGAAAGATAAGAACAACGTCTACATCTACGTCTCGGGAACCTCTTTTGTCCGTCAAAGCGAAGAGTTGGCCGGGTGCTCGGATGAGAAACCGGACAAGAATCCCAATACTGCGCTCTTTCGCATTGACGTGATCAAGGTGCCGTTGGCGACGCCGCAAACGGCTCAGATAGTGTCGAGTCCGCGTGTGTTTATTGATCCGAGGACGGGCGCTCTGAACGGCCTGAATAACGGCGGCACACACGGCAAGGACGGATTGCAAAAGCCGTCCGACACCGACCAATGCCACGATATTACCGTGTACTCGGCGCTCGGACTCGCGGCAGGCGCTTGCTCTGGAAATGGAATTCTGCTGGACATCAAAGACCCGGTCAATCCAAAGCGCGTGGACGCGGTAAACGATCCGAACTATTCCTATTGGCACTCGGCCTCGTTTTCGAACGACGGGAAAAAAGTCGTGTTTACAGATGAGTGGGGCGGCGGACTGGGTGCGCGCTGCCGCGCGAACGATCCGAACAAATGGGGCGCCAATGCGATTTTCCGCTTGGCGGGTAACAAGTTGAGCTTCGCGAGTTACTACAAATTGCCGGCGGCGCAGGGCGACAGCGAGAACTGTGTCGCGCACAACGGCTCGCTCCTTCCGGTTCCCGGTCGGGACATCAAGGTACAAGCCTGGTACCAGGGCGGCATCTCACTTATGGACTTCACTGACGCGGATCATCCGTTTGAGATTGCCTATTTCGACCGGGGGCCGATTGATCCGAAGATGCTCGTGCTCGGCGGCGACTGGTCTGCCTACTGGTACAACGGCCACATCTACGCGTCGGAGATCGCGCGCGGCCTGGACATCTTTGAATTGACGCCGACCAAGCACCTGACGCAGAACGAAATCGACGCCGCGAAAACAATTCGGGTGACTGAACTGAATGTGCAGAACCAGGAGAAAATTGAGTGGCCCCGACAGTTGGTCGTAGCGAAGGCGTACGTCGATCAGCTTGAGCGTTCGCAAGCTCTGCCTGCTGACCGAATCGCAGCCCTGCGGCAGGCGATTCAAAGGGCAGAGAGTTCACGCCTGAATCGAGGAGAGATCGAAAAACTCAAAAGCCTCGCGCCGTCGTTGGAGAAGAGCGCCGGGCTGACGAAAAGCGTAGCAGACTCAACTCGATTGCAAGCCCTGGCTGAGATCCTGAGGCGACCCGCGCTTTGAGGTAGGGTTGCAAAAAATTATCGACTACACAAAATATTTCGGCAGCGGCACCCTCAACAGGACAACTGATTGCGGCCAAAATATTTTGCGCCACACTCCCTCCTGACGGCGATACCTATAGCAACGCCGACGCCTACACCCATAGCTACGCCAACGCCTACACCTACAGCCACGCCAACCCCCATGCCAACCCCCACGCCGACGCCGATGGCGAACACGACTACGATAATGCAAATTATCAGACACCGCGCATCTGCGTCGCTCGCGGCTCCCCTTTGCATATAAGCCCCTGTGACGCGTCGGCAGAGTTAAAGCGGCGGTTACTGTCGCGCGGCTCGCAGCGGCTCGTCCTGCGTGAAATGACGCAACGTGGCGAGGTTAGTAGCGTGTGATTATGGGTCAGGTGCGCGTAACCGTGGGGAGACGTGGCTGAATACGAGTTGAGGCTACTAATATCTCGTGGTCGGGTGCAGGCCGAGCGTTCGAGTCGCGTCGCCACCCGTGACATGTCTGCGTTTGGCTATTTCAAAACTCTCGCATCATAAATAAACAACCCCGCAGCAAGCTGACGGGGTATTAAAACAGCTTTTGTTGACCGTTTGACTCTATCTTGCCTTGTTGCTTTACATAGTTCTTGATCATTTGTTCGGTGCCGTGCGCGCCAACTGTGGAGACGAAATATCCTTCGCTCCAAAACTTGCCGCCCCATAAATATTGTTTCACTTCCGGGCAGGCTTTGAAGACTTCTCGCGCCGTGATGCTTTTGATAATTTGCACAAGTTGTTTCGGACTGTAGAGTGGCACGCTTTGCACCAGAAAATGCACATGGTCGTCATCGCTGCCGATTTCTAAAAACGTGATTTCATATCGCTTTTCGATGTCACCACAGATTTCTTTGAGTTTGGCATCAACGGGCGTCGCAAATACAGTTCGTCGGTATTTTGACGGGCACACGATGTGATACATCAGAACTGAAACATTATGGTGCTTATGAATGAACTCGCTCATTCACGCAGTATAAAGCCGCAGCAAGCTGCGGGGTATTAAACCCACAGTGAATAAATTTGCCGATGACGATGGTTTATCTGGGGGTGTCGGCCTCTGCTGGTCAAACATCTTGCGCTTCCCTTCCCTGCCGTGATAATCTCCTGAAAAGTTCAAGGTAGATATCATTTCAATGCCCTGAGAATGTCAAGATAAATATGGCGAATAAAAAGCAGGATGCACAAGACTTGGTATCAATTTCCGAGGCG
>MWVV01000138.1_pt1 | contig 26058 bp, 11 predicted proteins | sample 1047281 | NCBI WGS metagenome assembly MWVV01 (sample SAMN06349986, study PRJNA376086) | soil metagenome | isolation source: PT-2 sample Antarctic (ecotone) soil | place: Antarctica | collected 2015-01-13 | reverse complement strand
AAAAGCGAGACGCGAAGGCTTGAAAATCACCGCCGATATGTATACTTATCCGGCGGGCGCGACGGGTCTCGACGCCTCGATGCCGCCGTGGGTTTTAGACGGCGGTTACGAAGCCGCTTTCAAACGACTTGCCGACCCGGAAACGCGCAAAAAAATTGCGAAGGAAATCACGACACCGACCGACAAATGGGAAAACCTCTATCTCGCCGCCGGTTCGCCCGACCGCGTTTTGTTCAGCGATTTCAAATCTGAAAAACTCAAACCGCTTATCGGCAAAACTCTCGCGGAAGTTTCAAAGATGCGCGGCACTCCGCCTGAAGAAACGATTATGAATTTGGTTTTGGAAGACCGCTCGCGCGTCGGCACGATTTATTTTTTAATGTCGGAAGACAACATCAAAAAGCAAATCAAATTGCCATTCGTCTCCTTCGGCTCGGACGCCGCTTCGATGGCGACCGAAGGCGTGTTTCTGAAAAACTCGGCGCACCCGCGGGCTTACGGTAATTTCGCGCGGCTTTTGGGAAAATACGTCCGCGAAGAAAAAGTAATTTCGCTCGCCGAAGCCGTCAGGCGTTTATCGGGTTTGCCCGCGAGTAATTTAGGTTTGGAAGGGCGCGGATTTTTGAAGAAAGGAATGTTCGCGGACATCGTAATTTTCGACCCGAACACAATTGCCGACCGCGCGACATTTGAAAAGCCGCACCAATACGCCGTCGGCGTGCGCGACGTTTTCGTCAATGGCGCGCAGGTTTTGAAAAACGGCGAACATACTGGAGCGAAAACCGGACGCGCCATTTGGGGACCGGGCAAAGTTAAATAAACTTGTGTTTGAAAAGGAGCGAGCGAAATGCCATTAAAATTAAAACTGCGTAAAAAATTTATCTTCAGTTTAGCGACGACGCTGATTTTAAGTTCAGCTTTTTCCTATTTTCCTTTTGTTAGCCGCGCTCAACTTGTTAATCAAGCAAACGCAAATAACCTCGCTTCGCAGCAGAAATATCGGGCGACGACTGCGATGCTCGACGCATTCATTCGCCGCGAAATGGCGGATAAAGAATTGCCAGCCGTTTCGATTTTGCTCGTTGACGACCAAAAGATTGTCTGGCAGCAAGGTTACGGCTTCGCCGACCCGCAAGCGAAAACGCCCGTTACCGCCGACACCATTTTCCGCGTCGGCTCGGTTTCCAAACTTTTTACCGACATCGCCGTGATGCAGCAAGTCGAACGCGGCAAAATGGATTTGGACGCGCCCGTTTCGCGCTATCTTCCCGATTTTCGCCCGCGCAATGGATTCGGGAAATCAATTACGCTGCGCCAACTGATGTCGCATCGCGCCGGACTCGTGCGCGAACCGCCCGTCGGAAATTATTTTGATTCAACCGAGCCGAGTTTAGCGAAAACCGTCAAAAGTTTGAATCAAACCGCGCTGGTTTACGCGCCGGAAACAAAAATTAAATACTCGAACGCGGGCGTTGCGGTAGTCGGTTACGCGCTTGAAAAGACGCAGAAACAGCCTTTCGCCGAATATCTCAAACGCACGCTGCTCGAACCACTCGGAATGCGGCAGAGCAGTTTCGAGCCGCTACCGGAAATCACGAAAAATCTCGCCAAAGCGCAAATGTGGACGGCTTTTGGGAAAACATTTGACGCGCCCAATTTTCAGTTTGGTATCGCTCCGGCGGGCAGTATGTATACGACGACCGGCGACCTCGCCAAATTCGTAAGCGCGTTGTTTGCCGCCGAATCAGGTGCGCCAAACGCGATTTTTAAACGCGAAACGCTTGAAGCGATGTGGAAGCCGCAGTTTGCCGCTGCGGGAGAAAAAAACGGAATCGGCTTGGGCTTTTTTCTTTCCGACCTCGACGGGCATCGCAAAGTCGAACACGGCGGCGCAGTCTACGGTTTTGCGACCCAACTCAGCGCATTGCCCGACGACAAATTGGGCGTTATCGTCGTGGCAACTAAAGATTTTTCAAACGGCGTGACAACGCGCATTGCCGATGCCGCGCTCAAAGCGATGCTTGCCGAACGCGCCGGTAAAACCGTTCCGCAGCCCGAAACGACTTTGCCGGTTGACCCAAATCTTGCCAAGAAAATTGCCGGAAGATACACGGGCGGCGACAAAAGTTTTGATTTGATTGAAAAGGGCGGAAATCTTTCGATTTTGAATCTTAGCGGCGGCTATGAAACGCCGCTGCGTTCGCTTGGCGATTCGCTCGTTACGGACGCGCCGTTCACTTTCGGAACGCGCATCGCCCTGAAAGGCGAGAGCGGTATCGTTATCGGCAGCGAAACTTTTAATCGCGTTGCCGTTGGCAAACCTGCGCCAGCGCCGGAAAAATGGCGCGGCTTGATAGGCGAATACGGTCCCGATTACGACACGCTTTATATCTTCGAGCGTGACGGAAAGTTGTGGGCGTTGATTGAGCAGTTTGAGTTTGACCCGCTCGAAGAAGTTTCCGAAAACGTTTTCAAATTCCCGAATCGCGGGCTTTACGTCGGCGAAGAACTTATTTTCAAACGTGATGCGCGTGGGCGTGCAACCGAAGTTGTCGCGGCGAATGTTATATTCAAACGCCGTCAAGTCGGACCGGAAGAAGGCACACAGCAACTGCGCATTCAACCTTTGCGTCCCGTCAACGAATTATTAAAAGAAGCTCTTCAATCACAGCCCCCGAAAGAAACCGGTGATTTTCGCAAGACGGATTTAGTCGAACTAACCAAGCTCGACCCCACCATCAAACTCGAAATTCGCTACGCAACGACGAACAATTTTCTCGGCTCTGTTTTTTACTCGCAAGGAAAGGCGTTTTTGCAGCGTCCGGCGGCAGAATCCGTCGCCCGCGTCAATCGAAAGCTGCGCGGACAAGGCTACGGCTTGCTCGTCCACGACGCTTACCGCCCTTGGTTTGTGACTAAAGTTTTCTGGGACGCGACGCCCGACGATAAAAAGATTTTCGTCGCCGACCCGTCCAAGGGGTCGCGCCACAATCGCGGCGCTGCCGTTGATTTGACGCTATACGACCTAAAAACCGGAAAGCCCGTCGAAATGGTCGGCACATATGACGAGACAACCGACCGCTCTTACCCGGATTACCCCGGCGGCACTTCGCTCCAACGTTGGCACCGCCAGCTGTTGCGCGACGCAATGGAGTCTGAAGGTTTTACCGTCTACGAAGCCGAGTGGTGGCATTTCGATTACAAAGATTGGCAACGATACCCGATTGGGAACGAGCGTTTCGAAAAGCTGTCTTTTACGCCCGGCTGATGAAACCGAAGATAAAACTGAGCCCGCACGACTTCCGATTGCGGATTATGTTTGAGAACAATGAACATCAATAAAGCAAACCTGAGGCGCGATTTCGAGCAATGGGGTGTCAGGAGAGTCTTCAGACCGGGAAAGCCCCGCCGAATCAGTTGTGACTTGCATCCGGGAGAATGCGCTCACGTCGTGACCGCGAGGGCGCTTAATTCACGAAGAGTCATCCAAGTTATGGCAGCAACGAAGTCTGAGGCTAACGCTTCGGCAATAGGCATATTAGAGAAAGTTACGCATGACGCAAGAAGAAAATGATTTACAACCAACGAATACTTTGGTCCGCACGCTTGGACTGCGCGATATCATTCTGCTGGTCATTGGGTCGGTGATCGGCTCAGGCATCTTTCTCGTGCCCGGCGCGGTGCTCCGCCAGGTGGATGGCTTCGTCATACCGGCATTACTCGTATGGCTGGTGGGCGGTATCCTCTCGCTGCTCGGTGCTCTGACTTACGGAGAGCTAGGGGCTATGAAGCCGGCGGCTGGTGGACTATACGTTTATATCCGCGACTGTTTCGGACGGTTCCCGGCCTTCCTCTTCGGGTGGACGCTTTTCTTCGTAATCAGCAGCGGTGCCGTCGCCACGCTTGCCGTCGCCTTCAGCGCGTATCTCGGCGAGATCGTTCCGCTGACACCCATGACGGCAAAATTGATCGCTATCTCGATGATTGCGGTCGTGACGGCTGTCAACGTGCTCGGCACACGCAAAAGCGCAAATCTGCAAAACTGGACGACCGCCATTAAAGTCCTCGGTATTTTGGTGATGAGCGCCGCCCTGCTCTGGCTCGGACGCGGGTTTACCGGTTCAGGCTCGGCATTGTGGCCGGCGGAGTTCAACTCCTCGCTCGCCTCCGGTTTCGGTCTGGCTATGATTAGTGTCCTTTGGGCTTACGAGGGCTGGCAGTATGTCTCCTTCAGTGCTGGGGAAACTCGGAATGCACAGCGCAATTTCCCTCTCGGACTATTGTCCGGCACGGTGGCACTTGTCGGCATCTATCTTGTAACCAACATTGCATACTTGGCGGCACTCGGTCCGTCCGGGGTGGCAACTTCCGACCGCCTCGCCGCAACCGCGGTCGCAACGGTTGTCAGTCCGGCGGCAGCAAAGTTGGTCGCAGTCATGATCCTAATCTCGATCTTTAGCGCCGCGAATGGAACCATGCTTACCGCGCCGGCTTCGGCAATAGGCATATTAGAGAAAGTTACGCATGACGCAAGAAGAAAATGATTTACAACCAACGAATACTTTGGTCCGCACGCTTGGACTGCGCGATATCATTCTGCTGGTCATTGGGTCGGTGATCGGCTCAGGCATCTTTCTCGTGCCCGGCGCGGTGCTCCGCCAGGTGGATGGCTTCGTCATACCGGCATTACTCGTATGGCTGGTGGGCGGTATCCTCTCGCTGCTCGGTGCTCTGACTTACGGAGAGCTAGGGGCTATGAAGCCGGCGGCTGGTGGACTATACGTTTATATCCGCGACTGTTTCGGACGGTTCCCGGCCTTCCTCTTCGGGTGGACGCTTTTCTTCGTAATCAGCAGCGGTGCCGTCGCCACGCTTGCCGTCGCCTTCAGCGCGTATCTCGGCGAGATCGTTCCGCTGACACCCATGACGGCAAAATTGATCGCTATCTCGATGATTGCGGTCGTGACGGCTGTCAACGTGCTCGGCACACGCAAAAGCGCAAATCTGCAAAACTGGACGACCGCCATTAAAGTCCTCGGTATTTTGGTGATGAGCGCCGCCCTGCTCTGGCTCGGACGCGGGTTTACCGGTTCAGGCTCGGCATTGTGGCCGGCGGAGTTCAACTCCTCGCTCGCCTCCGGTTTCGGTCTGGCTATGATTAGTGTCCTTTGGGCTTACGAGGGCTGGCAGTATGTCTCCTTCAGTGCTGGGGAAACTCGGAATGCACAGCGCAATTTCCCTCTCGGACTATTGTCCGGCACGGTGGCACTTGTCGGCATCTATCTTGTAACCAACATTGCATACTTGGCGGCACTCGGTCCGTCCGGGGTGGCAACTTCCGACCGCCTCGCCGCAACCGCGGTCGCAACGGTTGTCAGTCCGGCGGCAGCAAAGTTGGTCGCAGTCATGATCCTAATCTCGATCTTTAGCGCCGCGAATGGAACCATGCTTACCGCGCCGCGCGTTTATTATGCTATGGCCGCTGACGGGCTTTTCTTCCGCCGATTCGCCGAAGTCCACCCACGATTTAAGACGCCGGCGTTTGCCATCATTGCCGGGGCGGTTTGGTCAGCCGTTCTCGCCGCAACGGGGACGTTCGAGCAGTTGCTGACCTATGTGGTCTTCATCGGCTGGATTTTCTACGCGCTCGCTGCCGCCAGTATCTTCGTCTACAGAAGGCGGATGCCAGATGCCGTTCGCCCTTTCCGTGTTCCTTTTTATCCAATAACACCTCTGCTGTTCATCGCCGCAGCCGGAGCGCTTGTCATAAACACGATGGTGACGCAGCCCGGACTCGCCGCGATTGGATTCGGCATTGTTCTATTAGGAGCGCCTGCGTACTTCATCTGGGGTGGGAGAAATAAAAAGGAGTAGTCCAAGAATCTTCGAACTAACAGCCTGGAAAGGAAAAATTATGCAGGCAGCAAAGTCATTATCAAAACCCGGACTCCGCTATCGCGCCAGCGGATCACTGGCGTCGAATTTCGCGATGAGCTTTCTCGAAATGCTTTAGACAAAGTGCTCAAAAAGGAGTAAAGAGGTTTACCGCAGTATTGAAACAAGCTCAGGTTTCAACTTATCAGATTTTTCAGATCATTAATCGTTTAAGAAATAAAAAAAACAATTTTCCTTCCTTGAGATGCTTAGTCGGATTGTTGAATTATTTTTCAGGGGCAATGTGTCATTCTAAATACCTGTTCTTTTAGCTTGACTCCGTACCTATGTACAGGGTTTAAAGTATAAATGGAAGCTAAGTACAGGACAAAAAAGAATTGGTATTTGAAAAATGAAGAACATTGAGTTGAAATCTACTTTTGTAAATCTTGCAAATTTAGAAAAAGGAGACTCAACCCAATGGATATTTACTCGTTAGAGCAAATACTATCTGAAAATTTATCGTGGAACAGAGCGCGAATCAAGTTCTTAGCCCGCTTTTTAGTGGCATTGTTTCAGCTTCAGACAGTTAATCTGGCAAAGATTGCCAGTGTTTTTGCCGGTAATGCCAAAGTAGCTTCCAATTACAAGAGGCTGCAAAGATTCGTGCGTTTTTTTCGATTTCTCAAGCTGAGATGGCGCGCTTAACACTGAAGTTGTTGAAAATCGAACCGCCGTTTGTTATCGCCATCGACCGAACCGAATGGCAGTTGGGAAAGGCGTGGGTCAATGTTTTGATGCTCTCGGTCGGATACAAAAACATTTCGCTTCCGTTGTTTTGGACGGTTTTAGAGGAAAAAGGCTGCTCGGATAACGCGGAGAGAGGCGGTATCGTGCAGCAGTTTATTGATGAATTCGGAGCCGAATGCATTAAATTTGTCACCGCCGACCGTGAATTCGCTTCTAAAGAATGGCTCGCATATTTAGTCAGAAACAAGATCGGCTTCCGGCTTAGAATCAAAGCTAACACGCTGATTACGGACAAACGCGGACAAACCATTCACGCCTCGAAAATGTTGAAGACAATGAAGAAGGGCGAGCGGGCGGAGTTTCAGAGAAGGCGTAAGTTGTGGAAGCAATCGGTATTCGTGGCGGTTTGCCGCAAAGCGGATGGCGATAACGTGATTGTCGTTTCATCAGAACGAAGCGGAAGAATCCTGTTTGAATACTCTCGGAGATGGCAGATAGAAACGCTTTTCGGATGCTTGAAAACCAGAGGATTCCGATTGGAAGATACGCATTTGACGCACGGCGAAAGAATAAGCAGTTTGTTATCGTTATTGACATTAGCGACAGTTTGGGGACTACTGGCAGGTGAACTTACCGCCCGTCAAACGCCGCCCAAAATCAAGAAACACGGGCGACCCGAGAAAAGCATCTTCCGGCTCGGGTTGGAAACTTTGCGTAATTGTTTCTGTCAATTAATAATGAACCCAAAACAAAAGCAGCAATTCCAACAACTTACGTTACTTTTGTCCTGTACTTAGAGCGAAAGTATAAGCAGCGAGGTTAAGAAGTGCATGAGTTTTCTCGAAGGAAAGACTCATAATAAAGAGCTGATCGAACAAGTATGGGAAAGGTTGCTGAAACTTGAAGACTTTGATCCGAAGTCTTCAAAGATTCGCATAGAGGAGAGTGAAAGGGGTGGATTGGGCGTCGTCTATTTGATGCAGAAGAGATCGAGGGAATGATTGCGGTTTCACTTGGCTGCCCCACCTAAAGAAGCCATAACTCCGACCACTCTCCAGTAGGCTTGTTATCATAAAAATCTTTCCGACCGTTTTTGGGGAGAATTAAACTGTCTCAAAAACGCCGATTTTTGAGACTTTGGTTTAACTAAATGCAGATATGATCACTTTATTGCTGTTTTTTCATTCGGGAGATTTTATTGGAGATTTAAGTCTAGCTTGGGTTAAAGCTAGTGTTTGCAAAAAATTATGAAATTATTTTATTTGGTTTCGATAATACTTATCCTTTGTGTTTCAGGATATTCATTCACTAAATCCGGCACTTCAAAACAAACTCGCGTCAACACTAAAAAACTTATTACCGGTGCTGATCAGCCTGAAGAATATCTGCCTTATTTGAAAGGAAAGAGAGTAGGAATTTTAGCTAATCAGACGACGATTACCGGTGATAAGCATTTAGTTGATTTCCTGTTGTCGAAAGGCATTAACGTCGTCAAAGTATTCGGACCTGAACACGGCTTTCGGGGCAACGCCAGCGCGGGCGTCAAAGTTTCCGACGAGAAAGATCCGGCGACGGGCATAAAGATAATTTCACTTTACGGGTCGAAAAGGAAGCCGTCTCGAGAAGACCTTGCTGATGTTGACGTGATGATTTATGACGTTCAGGATGTCGGAGTCCGGTTTTATACCAACATCAATGTTTTAAGAGATGTCATGGAATCAGTTGCGGAGTTTAAAAAGGAATTACTCATTTTGGACCGCCCCAACCCGAATGGGTATTTGATTGATGGACCTATTCTGGACATGAATCTGGCATCGGGTATCGGGCAGTTTCCGATCCCGATTGCGCACGGGTTGACTGTTGCCGAATTTGCTCAAATGGTAAACGGAGAAAGATGGATGGCTAATAAAGCGGTTTGCCCGTTGAAAATAGTCAAGGTTCGCAATTATAGCCATGAAACGGAGTACGTTTTGCCCGTCAAGCCTTCTCCAAACTTAAATACTCAGCAAAGCATTATGCTTTACCCTTCGACCTGTTTGTTTGAAGGAACCGTGCTCAATCACGGCAGAGGCACAAACTCGCCGTTTGCCGTTTTGGGCAGCCCATTGTTAAAAGATATCTATTCCTTCTCTTTTACGCCGGTCAGTATTCCCGGTATGAGCGAGACTCCTCTGCATATGAAAGAAGTTTGCTACGGTTTGGATTTGAGAAATTACGATACTAAAAAGTTGGTCGAATCAAAGAAACTCAATATCAAATGGATGATGGAACTTTATCAAGCATATCCTGATAAGAAAAATTTCTTTAATAAAAGCCTGAGCAAAGAAATCAACGACATTAACAAACTTGCCGGAACGAGAGAATTTAAGGAACAAATCATTGCGGGAAAAACCGAAGAGGAAATCCGACGAAGCTGGGAACCGGGACTAACAAACTACAAAAAGATGCGTAAAAAATATTTGCTGTATAAATAAGCTCGGCACGAAATATGAATAATCGGGAGAACTTTTTTAATTTGCTGCAAAAAGAATAGTATCGTGTTTCGATCAAAGTAAATTTTATCTTTTTTGTCTTCGTATGTTAAAAAAGCTAAATTTTGATGTGTCATAAACAACCACTTTTGAAACAGATTTCTGTAACCAAATAATATGGCTTGGTATACCGCGCACTTAATTACATACTTCAAACTAAAAAACGCGCCCTTCATTGGAATCATTGTTTTTTGTTTTCTCTCGATGCCTTCCATAGCTCGCGCTTGCAGCTGCGCAACGGGTGACCCGCCCGCTGAGTTTAATCGCGCCAAAGCCGTTTTTATCGGGCGAATGCTCGGCGGAACCGAGAAACTGTCGTTTACGGACAATGAAGGTAAAGTCCGTCAAATCGAAGCTGGTGCCGTCCGCTTTAGTGTCGAAGAACTGTTTAAGGGAAACATTTCAAAAGAAGTCACCGTCACAATCGCCAGTATGAAAGGGACAAGCTGCGGCGATTACGGCTTACTGCGCGGCGAACTTTATGTGGTTTATGCTTATGAAAGCGAAAGGGATAAAAAAATATTGTACAGCGGAGTTTGCACGAGGACTTCCGTGGCAGACAGCAAATACACCAAGGAAGATTTAGATTTTTTACGGAATTTGCCCGCTGCCGGAACGGGCGGCAATTTGCGGGGCAGAATTTGGGTTGACGTAAAAGAGATTGACGGCGGCAGTGCGAAGCCCTTGCCCAATGTGAAAGTCAGAATTCGCGGCGATGATGAAAAAGTCATCGTAGTAACAACGAACGAAAAGGGCGAATTTGAAGCAAAAAAGATAAAAGCCGGCACCTACCGCGTCGAGCCGCAATTGCCGAATCAATATTATATTGATGAAGATTCTGAAGCGGTTGAAATTGCCGATAGAGGCACGGCTGAAGTCGGATTTGAAGCATACTTTACCGGCAAAGCCGAAGGACGCATCGTCGATAAAAACGGCGCCGCTTTTAATTCCATCTTTCTTCAGTTCCTGTCAGTTGACGCTCAGAGAAAGCCGAGACAGGTTACCGGACATTCTGAGGGCGAAAACGGCGAATTCAGCGTCGAAGGCGTCCCGCCGGGCGAGTATGTTTTGTTTCTCGAATTACAACATGAAGATTACAACCGAAACCGAAAGTATTATTATCCCGGCACATTCAAACGCCGGGAAGCCAAGGTTTTCAAAGTTGGATTGGGCGGAAAGGTTAAAGGATTAAAATTTATACTGCCCGGAGAATTTCAGGTCAGAACCGTCGAGGGACAAGTTTTTTGGACGGACGGGAAACCGGCAGCCGATGTTGAAATTATACTGCTCTGTCCGCAAAGCAGCCGACCGAACGGTTTTAGGGTTGAATTCAGCCCGACCAGCGTCCGGACCGACGGAGAGGGGAAATTCAAACTCGAAGGGTTTACCGGAGAGGAATACTGGCTCGAAGCGCGCGGCTCCAAAGAGGGTTACAAAGTTGATTCACTGGATGGCAATAAATTTTATTCAAAGTTGGATCAAAAAATTTTTATTGTGGGAAATTAAGAAACCTAAACAGAGTGAAGTATATTTATGCCTTATTTTAATCTGCCCGCTCTACGAGGGCGGACAAATGGCAAGGGGGTAATGACATCGCCCGCAACGGGCGGCGGTGTGGGAGACGCCGCCCTAAATTTTAAGTCTTAATTTGTTTATTAATAGATTTTGAAAAACTCCGTGCAAATTGATACGTCAATTGTGATAAGTTATTTTAGATATTAAGCAGTTATAAAACTTAAAAAAATAGGACAATTATTAATTATGGCAACAAAGAAAAACGATTCGGCAAAAACAACGGGCGGTGCAGCTAAAAAAGCGGCATCAGGCAAAACGGCTTCGACAGGCGGAAAAGAAAAATCATTGACCGAGTTAGTCAGTGCGCTCGCTGAAACAACAGGCATCACGAAAGCCAAAGCAAAGGAAGTATTAGACGCTCACGCCGAGCTACTAATTTCCGAACTTAAAGAAACGGGCAGTGTTCAACTTGCCGGAATCGGAAAACTGAAACTCGGACAGCGTGCCGAGCGGCAGGGACGCAATCCCTCAACGGGCGAAGCGATTACCATCAAGGCAAGTAAAACCGTGAAATTCTCAGGCGGCAAGCGTTTCAAAGATAGCTTTCAATAAACAATCAATTTCAATTCAGATTCAAGGGAAAAGAAAAAGTCGGCGATTAATCGCCGACTTTTCATTATTTTATATAAAAAACGGCTTTCATATTTGCCCTATAATCGCTTTTTTTAAGACGATCCTCATCGTTCCATTCCTTGATTTTGAGTCATCTTATGAAAAATCGTCTAAAACTACAATTATTTTTTCAGCGCGTCCCGAATGGATTTCGAGTGTTTGTCTTTTTTAACCGAGAGTCTTTGCACATAAATCTGCGTGGTTTTGATGTTGGAGTGTCCGAGAGCCTCCTGAGTTTCCGCCATCGATTCAGAGTATTCCGAAACGATTTTGGCGAAGGTGTGCCTGAGGCGATGGATGTGAAAATGTTTAATCTCGGCTTCGAGAGCGTAAATACCCATCCGACGCGCAAATCCGTGGGAAGTTAAGCCCGACTTGTTATTTGAATTTGCCGCGCCGCGGTCGTGCCGGAGCCAGAGCGGTTCGTCCTGACCGAAAATATCAGTTCGGTTGGTGACGGCAAGATATTCATACAAAACATTTTTGGTCGTTTCGTCATCAAGCTCGAAGTTTAAGAAAAACCCGCCCTTTACCTTAGCTTTGATAAAAAATCTGCCCTCTTTTATTTCGATACTGTTTCCACGAAGATTAATAATCTCGGCGCGCCGTCTTCCCGTAGCCACATAAAACTGTAAAATCGCGTTATCTCTCAAATGAACCGGCTGCCGGGCAGCGGCGTGATTGGCGACAACTTCGAGCAATCTCCCCAGTTCTTCGCGCGATAACGCCTTGACGCTTTCCGATTGAAAAGGCTTCCCAGCTTTCGGCAACGAAACTTTTGCTGGATTGATCGGAATTAATTTCATCATTCCGACTTCATTTCTCAAATACTCAAAAAATTGCGCGAGCGCAGAAATTCGATTATAAATCGTGCCCTCAGCCAACTTTTGCGTTTTCAAACTCCATCGCCATTCTTCGACATCAGACGGCAAAACCGCTTCAACTGATTTTCCGCAAAAATCCAAAAAATCGAAAACTGCTTTCGACTTATCGTTGCGAATATCGTTGCTTCGCCTCAATGATGGATTGACGGTTCGGGTCAGCCAGCTTCCGACTACCGCATTTACATCGAGCGCGAGCGTAAAATTGTCGGCATCTAAAATTTGAAGTTCTTCGGAAGTCGTCACAAACGGATTATAGAGGAAGTTTTTTCAAAAATCAAGATTACACATTTTGCTCGAATGTGTAACCAAAAACACTAAATGTTGAAAATTCCACCTCGGTTTATCATAAGCTATTTTGTGTTTGATTATCACAATTTGAGCGTTCATCTATTATTCAGAAAATTGAAATAGTGTAATCTTGCGAGGATTCGAACAATTAAATCCTCACAAATTGAAATAGCACAAAAAATGGACCTGCTCTGCACACAACTTTTATATCTTTATTGGTATTATCTCGCCCGATTCATTTTCTTCGTAAATATATTAGACAGTCTTGAGAGACTGCAATAACCCTGTCAACTTCCTCTTTAGAAGCCGCAATAAGTGCGCTTCCTTTCAAATGCCTCGCTTAGTAAGAAAGAAAATTATTAATTAGACCGATTTTTCGTACAAATTAAACAGGTCTATTAACGTTTGCTAAAATCGCTTTTAATTAAATTCCTACATTTCGTCGGCAAATCGTCGTAAAGCACCAAGGGAGGGTGCGAAGAAATACCCGCCACCTGTCGGAATCACCCAATGTTCAAGAGTCCTAATTTCCGCCTGAGTTCCTTGCGATGATATTAGAATACAAGTTCTCGCCTGATTCTGACCAGAGTTTCCTTGACCGACAAGAAAGTCATGTCCGCCGCTTTCGGGTCCGGTTTCGCGGTTCATCCAGCGGTTGTTTAAAAGCTCGAACTGATTTTCGATAGATGTTTGGTAACTCATAAACAGTAATCCGCAGCGAAAATTACTGAAAGAAAACCGCCGGAACCGGTTTGTCCGAATTAGTTCCGAACTGAATAGTGCTGAAATTTCCATTTGTGCTGTTTAACCTGTACCAAACACCGTTTTCCGCTCGGAAGACAGATATATCCGTTTTTCCGTCGCCGTCGTAATCAGCCGGCGTCGGAACGTCGGTCGAGATGCCGAATTGCACGGCGTTAAAGCCTTTTGTGCTTTGCAGCAAATACCAGGTGCCGTTTTCAGTGCGGTAGACCGCTTGATCGGCGCGTCCGTCACCGTCGTAATCGCCGACTACGGGTTTATCGGTCGAGATGCCGAATTGGACTGCTGAAAAATCTTCCTCTATAATCCGTTTGTGACGACTTCCGAAGAACTTCAAATTTTAGATGCCGACAATTTTACGCTCGCGCTCGATGTAAATGCGGTAGTCGGAAGCTGGCTGACCCGAACCGTCAATCCATCATTGAGGCGAAGCAACGATATTCGCAACGATAAGTCGAAAGCAGTTTTCGATTTTTTGGATTTTTGCGGAAAATCAGTTGAAGCGGTTTTGCCGTCTGATGTCGAAGAATGGCGATGGAGTTTGAAAACGCAAAAGTTGGCTGAGGGCACGATTTATAATCGAATTTCTGCGCTCGCGCAATTTTTTGAGTATTTGAGAAATGAAGTCGGAATGATGAAATTAATTCCGATCAATCCAGCAAAAGTTTCGTTGCCGAAAGCTGGGAAGCCTTTTCAATCGGAAAGCGTCAAGGCGTTATCGCGCGAAGAACTGGGGAGATTGCTCGAAGTTGTCGCCAATCACGCCGCTGCCCGGCAGCCGGTTCATTTGAGAGATAACGCGATTTTACAGTTTTATGTGGCTACGGGAAGACGGCGCGCCGAGATTATTAATCTTCGTGGAAACAGTATCGAAATAAAAGAGGGCAGATTTTTTATCAAAGCTAAGGTAAAGGGCGGGTTTTTCTTAAACTTCGAGCTTGATGACGAAACGACCAAAAATGTTTTGTATGAATATCTTGCCGTCACCAACCGAACTGATATTTTCGGTCAGGACGAACCGCTCTGGCTCCGGCACGACCGCGGCGCGGCAAATTCAAATAACAAGTCGGGCTTAACTTCCCACGGATTTGCGCGTCGGATGGGTATTTACGCTCTCGAAGCCGAGATTAAACATTTTCACATCCATCGCCTCAGGCACACCTTCGCCAAAATCGTTTCGGAATACTCTGAATCGATGGCGGAAACTCAGGAGGCTCTCGGACACTCCAACATCAAAACCACGCAGATTTATGTGCAAAGACTCTCGGTTAAAAAAGACAAACACTCGAAATCCATTCGGGACGCGCTGAAAAAATAATTGTAGTTTTAGACGATTTTTCATAAGATGACTCAAAATCAAGGAATGGAACGATGAGGATCGTCTTAAAAAAAGCGATTATAGGGCAAATATGAAAGCCGTTTTTTATATAAAATAATGAAAAGTCGGCGATTAATCGCCGACTTTTTCTTTTCCCTTGAATCTGAATTGAAATTGATTGTTTATTGAAAGCTATCTTTGAAACGCTTGCCGCCTGAGAATTTCACGGTTTTACTTGCCTTGATGGTAATCGCTTCGCCCGTTGAGGGATTGCGTCCCTGCCGCTCGGCACGCTGTCCGAGTTTCAGTTTTCCGATTCCGGCAAGTTGAACACTGCCCGTTTCTTTAAGTTCGGAAATTAGTAGCTCGGCGTGAGCGTCTAATACTTCCTTTGCTTTGGCTTTCGTGATGCCTGTTGTTTCAGCGAGCGCACTGACTAACTCGGTCAATGATTTTTCTTTTCCGCCTGTCGAAGCCGTTTTGCCTGATGCCGCTTTTTTAGCTGCACCGCCCGTTGTTTTTGCCGAATCGTTTTTCTTTGTTGCCATAATTAATAATTGTCCTATTTTTTTAAGTTTTATAACTGCTTAATATCTAAAATAACTTATCACAATTGACGTATCAATTTGCACGGAGTTTTTCAAAATCTATTAATAAACAAATTAAGACTTAAAATTTAGGGCGGCGTCTCCCACACCGCCGCCCGTTGCGGGCGATGTCATTACCCCCTTGCCATTTGTCCGCCCTCGTAGAGCGGGCAGATTAAAATAAGGCATAAATATACTTCACTCTGTTTAGGTTTCTTAATTTCCCACAATAAAAATTTTTTGATCCAACTTTGAATAAAATTTATTGCCATCCAGTGAATCAACTTTGTAACCCTCTTTGGAGCCGCGCGCTTCGAGCCAGTATTCCTCTCCGGTAAACCCTTCGAGTTTGAATTTCCCCTCTCCGTCGGTCCGGACGCTGGTCGGGCTGAATTCAACCCTAAAACCGTTCGGTCGGCTGCTTTGCGGACAGAGCAGTATAATTTCAACATCGGCTGCCGGTTTCCCGTCCGTCCAAAAAACTTGTCCCTCGACGGTTCTGACCTGAAATTCTCCGGGCAGTATAAATTTTAATCCTTTAACCTTTCCGCCCAATCCAACTTTGAAAACCTTGGCTTCCCGGCGTTTGAATGTGCCGGGATAATAATACTTTCGGTTTCGGTTGTAATCTTCATGTTGTAATTCGAGAAACAAAACATACTCGCCCGGCGGGACGCCTTCGACGCTGAATTCGCCGTTTTCGCCCTCAGAATGTCCGGTAACCTGTCTCGGCTTTCTCTGAGCGTCAACTGACAGGAACTGAAGAAAGATGGAATTAAAAGCGGCGCCGTTTTTATCGACGATGCGTCCTTCGGCTTTGCCGGTAAAGTATGCTTCAAATCCGACTTCAGCCGTGCCTCTATCGGCAATTTCAACCGCTTCAGAATCTTCATCAATATAATATTGATTCGGCAATTGCGGCTCGACGCGGTAGGTGCCGGCTTTTATCTTTTTTGCTTCAAATTCGCCCTTTTCGTTCGTTGTTACTACGATGACTTTTTCATCATCGCCGCGAATTCTGACTTTCACATTGGGCAAGGGCTTCGCACTGCCGCCGTCAATCTCTTTTACGTCAACCCAAATTCTGCCCCGCAAATTGCCGCCCGTTCCGGCAGCGGGCAAATTCCGTAAAAAATCTAAATCTTCCTTGGTGTATTTGCTGTCTGCCACGGAAGTCCTCGTGCAAACTCCGCTGTACAATATTTTTTTATCCCTTTCGCTTTCATAAGCATAAACCACATAAAGTTCGCCGCGCAGTAAGCCGTAATCGCCGCAGCTTGTCCCTTTCATACTGGCGATTGTGACGGTGACTTCTTTTGAAATGTTTCCCTTAAACAGTTCTTCGACACTAAAGCGGACGGCACCAGCTTCGATTTGACGGACTTTACCTTCATTGTCCGTAAACGACAGTTTCTCGGTTCCGCCGAGCATTCGCCCGATAAAAACGGCTTTGGCGCGATTAAACTCAGCGGGCGGGTCACCCGTTGCGCAGCTGCAAGCGCGAGCTATGGAAGGCATCGAGAGAAAACAAAAAACAATGATTCCAATGAAGGGCGCGTTTTTTAGTTTGAAGTATGTAATTAAGTGCGCGGTATACCAAGCCATATTATTTGGTTACAGAAATCTGTTTCAAAAGTGGTTGTTTATGACACATCAAAATTTAGCTTTTTTAACATACGAAGACAAAAAAGATAAAATTTACTTTGATCGAAACACGATACTATTCTTTTTGCAGCAAATTAAAAAAGTTCTCCCGATTATTCATATTTCGTGCCGAGCTTATTTATACAGCAAATATTTTTTACGCATCTTTTTGTAGTTTGTTAGTCCCGGTTCCCAGCTTCGTCGGATTTCCTCTTCGGTTTTTCCCGCAATGATTTGTTCCTTAAATTCTCTCGTTCCGGCAAGTTTGTTAATGTCGTTGATTTCTTTGCTCAGGCTTTTATTAAAGAAATTTTTCTTATCAGGATATGCTTGATAAAGTTCCATCATCCATTTGATATTGAGTTTCTTTGATTCGACCAACTTTTTAGTATCGTAATTTCTCAAATCCAAACCGTAGCAAACTTCTTTCATATGCAGAGGAGTCTCGCTCATACCGGGAATACTGACCGGCGTAAAAGAGAAGGAATAGATATCTTTTAACAATGGGCTGCCCAAAACGGCAAACGGCGAGTTTGTGCCTCTGCCGTGATTGAGCACGGTTCCTTCAAACAAACAGGTCGAAGGGTAAAGCATAATGCTTTGCTGAGTATTTAAGTTTGGAGAAGGCTTGACGGGCAAAACGTACTCCGTTTCATGGCTATAATTGCGAACCTTGACTATTTTCAACGGGCAAACCGCTTTATTAGCCATCCATCTTTCTCCGTTTACCATTTGAGCAAATTCGGCAACAGTCAACCCGTGCGCAATCGGGATCGGAAACTGCCCGATACCCGATGCCAGATTCATGTCCAGAATAGGTCCATCAATCAAATACCCATTCGGGTTGGGGCGGTCCAAAATGAGTAATTCCTTTTTAAACTCCGCAACTGATTCCATGACATCTCTTAAAACATTGATGTTGGTATAAAACCGGACTCCGACATCCTGAACGTCATAAATCATCACGTCAACATCAGCAAGGTCTTCTCGAGACGGCTTCCTTTTCGACCCGTAAAGTGAAATTATCTTTATGCCCGTCGCCGGATCTTTCTCGTCGGAAACTTTGACGCCCGCGCTGGCGTTGCCCCGAAAGCCGTGTTCAGGTCCGAATACTTTGACGACGTTAATGCCTTTCGACAACAGGAAATCAACTAAATGCTTATCACCGGTAATCGTCGTCTGATTAGCTAAAATTCCTACTCTCTTTCCTTTCAAATAAGGCAGATATTCTTCAGGCTGATCAGCACCGGTAATAAGTTTTTTAGTGTTGACGCGAGTTTGTTTTGAAGTGCCGGATTTAGTGAATGAATATCCTGAAACACAAAGGATAAGTATTATCGAAACCAAATAAAATAATTTCATAATTTTTTGCAAACACTAGCTTTAACCCAAGCTAGACTTAAATCTCCAATAAAATCTCCCGAATGAAAAAACAGCAATAAAGTGATCATATCTGCATTTAGTTAAACCAAAGTCTCAAAAATCGGCGTTTTTGAGACAGTTTAATTCTCCCCAAAAACGGTCGGAAAGATTTTTATGATAACAAGCCTACTGGAGAGTGGTCGGAGTTATGGCTTCTTTAGGTGGGGCAGCCAAGTGAAACCGCAATCATTCCCTCGATCTCTTCTGCATCAAATAGACGACGCCCAATCCACCCCTTTCACTCTCCTCTATGCGAATCTTTGAAGACTTCGGATCAAAGTCTTCAAGTTTCAGCAACCTTTCCCATACTTGTTCGATCAGCTCTTTATTATGAGTCTTTCCTTCGAGAAAACTCATGCACTTCTTAACCTCGCTGCTTATACTTTCGCTCTAAGTACAGGACAAAAGTAACGTAAGTTGTTGGAATTGCTGCTTTTGTTTTGGGTTCATTATTAATTGACAGAAACAATTACGCAAAGTTTCCAACCCGAGCCGGAAGATGCTTTTCTCGGGTCGCCCGTGTTTCTTGATTTTGGGCGGCGTTTGACGGGCGGTAAGTTCACCTGCCAGTAGTCCCCAAACTGTCGCTAATGTCAATAACGATAACAAACTGCTTATTCTTTCGCCGTGCGTCAAATGCGTATCTTCCAATCGGAATCCTCTGGTTTTCAAGCATCCGAAAAGCGTTTCTATCTGCCATCTCCGAGAGTATTCAAACAGGATTCTTCCGCTTCGTTCTGATGAAACGACAATCACGTTATCGCCATCCGCTTTGCGGCAAACCGCCACGAATACCGATTGCTTCCACAACTTACGCCTTCTCTGAAACTCCGCCCGCTCGCCCTTCTTCATTGTCTTCAACATTTTCGAGGCGTGAATGGTTTGTCCGCGTTTGTCCGTAATCAGCGTGTTAGCTTTGATTCTAAGCCGGAAGCCGATCTTGTTTCTGACTAAATATGCGAGCCATTCTTTAGAAGCGAATTCACGGTCGGCGGTGACAAATTTAATGCATTCGGCTCCGAATTCATCAATAAACTGCTGCACGATACCGCCTCTCTCCGCGTTATCCGAGCAGCCTTTTTCCTCTAAAACCGTCCAAAACAACGGAAGCGAAATGTTTTTGTATCCGACCGAGAGCATCAAAACATTGACCCACGCCTTTCCCAACTGCCATTCGGTTCGGTCGATGGCGATAACAAACGGCGGTTCGATTTTCAACAACTTCAGTGTTAAGCGCGCCATCTCAGCTTGAGAAATCGAAAAAAACGCACGAATCTTTGCAGCCTCTTGTAATTGGAAGCTACTTTGGCATTACCGGCAAAAACACTGGCAATCTTTGCCAGATTAACTGTCTGAAGCTGAAACAATGCCACTAAAAAGCGGGCTAAGAACTTGATTCGCGCTCTGTTCCACGATAAATTTTCAGATAGTATTTGCTCTAACGAGTAAATATCCATTGGGTTGAGTCTCCTTTTTCTAAATTTGCAAGATTTACAAAAGTAGATTTCAACTCAATGTTCTTCATTTTTCAAATACCAATTCTTTTTTGTCCTGTACTTAGCTTCCATTTATACTTTAAACCCTGTACATAGGTACGGAGTCAAGCTAAAAGAACAGGTATTTAGAATGACACATTGCCCCTGAAAAATAATTCAACAATCCGACTAAGCATCTCAAGGAAGGAAAATTGTTTTTTTTATTTCTTAAACGATTAATGATCTGAAAAATCTGATAAGTTGAAACCTGAGCTTGTTTCAATACTGCGGTAAACCTCTTTACTCCTTTTTGAGCACTTTGTCTAAAGCATTTCGAGAAAGCTCATCGCGAAATTCGACGCCAGTGATCCGCTGGCGCGATAGCGGAGTCCGGGTTTTGATAATGACTTTGCTGCCTGCATAATTTTTCCTTTCCAGGCTGTTAGTTCGAAGATTCTTGGACTACTCCTTTTTATTTCTCCCACCCCAGATGAAGTACGCAGGCGCTCCTAATAGAACAATGCCGAATCCAATCGCGGCGAGTCCGGGCTGCGTCACCATCGTGTTTATGACAAGCGCTCCGGCTGCGGCGATGAACAGCAGAGGTGTTATTGGATAAAAAGGAACACGGAAAGGGCGAACGGCATCTGGCATCCGCCTTCTGTAGACGAAGATACTGGCGGCAGCGAGCGCGTAGAAAATCCAGCCGATGAAGACCACATAGGTCAGCAACTGCTCGAACGTCCCCGTTGCGGCGAGAACGGCTGACCAAACCGCCCCGGCAATGATGGCAAACGCCGGCGTCTTAAATCGTGGGTGGACTTCGGCGAATCGGCGGAAGAAAAGCCCGTCAGCGGCCATAGCATAATAAACGCGCGGCGCGGTAAGCATGGTTCCATTCGCGGCGCTAAAGATCGAGATTAGGATCATGACTGCGACCAACTTTGCTGCCGCCGGACTGACAACCGTTGCGACCGCGGTTGCGGCGAGGCGGTCGGAAGTTGCCACCCCGGACGGACCGAGTGCCGCCAAGTATGCAATGTTGGTTACAAGATAGATGCCGACAAGTGCCACCGTGCCGGACAATAGTCCGAGAGGGAAATTGCGCTGTGCATTCCGAGTTTCCCCAGCACTGAAGGAGACATACTGCCAGCCCTCGTAAGCCCAAAGGACACTAATCATAGCCAGACCGAAACCGGAGGCGAGCGAGGAGTTGAACTCCGCCGGCCACAATGCCGAGCCTGAACCGGTAAACCCGCGTCCGAGCCAGAGCAGGGCGGCGCTCATCACCAAAATACCGAGGACTTTAATGGCGGTCGTCCAGTTTTGCAGATTTGCGCTTTTGCGTGTGCCGAGCACGTTGACAGCCGTCACGACCGCAATCATCGAGATAGCGATCAATTTTGCCGTCATGGGTGTCAGCGGAACGATCTCGCCGAGATACGCGCTGAAGGCGACGGCAAGCGTGGCGACGGCACCGCTGCTGATTACGAAGAAAAGCGTCCACCCGAAGAGGAAGGCCGGGAACCGTCCGAAACAGTCGCGGATATAAACGTATAGTCCACCAGCCGCCGGCTTCATAGCCCCTAGCTCTCCGTAAGTCAGAGCACCGAGCAGCGAGAGGATACCGCCCACCAGCCATACGAGTAATGCCGGTATGACGAAGCCATCCACCTGGCGGAGCACCGCGCCGGGCACGAGAAAGATGCCTGAGCCGATCACCGACCCAATGACCAGCAGAATGATATCGCGCAGTCCAAGCGTGCGGACCAAAGTATTCGTTGGTTGTAAATCATTTTCTTCTTGCGTCATGCGTAACTTTCTCTAATATGCCTATTGCCGAAGCCGGCGCGGTAAGCATGGTTCCATTCGCGGCGCTAAAGATCGAGATTAGGATCATGACTGCGACCAACTTTGCTGCCGCCGGACTGACAACCGTTGCGACCGCGGTTGCGGCGAGGCGGTCGGAAGTTGCCACCCCGGACGGACCGAGTGCCGCCAAGTATGCAATGTTGGTTACAAGATAGATGCCGACAAGTGCCACCGTGCCGGACAATAGTCCGAGAGGGAAATTGCGCTGTGCATTCCGAGTTTCCCCAGCACTGAAGGAGACATACTGCCAGCCCTCGTAAGCCCAAAGGACACTAATCATAGCCAGACCGAAACCGGAGGCGAGCGAGGAGTTGAACTCCGCCGGCCACAATGCCGAGCCTGAACCGGTAAACCCGCGTCCGAGCCAGAGCAGGGCGGCGCTCATCACCAAAATACCGAGGACTTTAATGGCGGTCGTCCAGTTTTGCAGATTTGCGCTTTTGCGTGTGCCGAGCACGTTGACAGCCGTCACGACCGCAATCATCGAGATAGCGATCAATTTTGCCGTCATGGGTGTCAGCGGAACGATCTCGCCGAGATACGCGCTGAAGGCGACGGCAAGCGTGGCGACGGCACCGCTGCTGATTACGAAGAAAAGCGTCCACCCGAAGAGGAAGGCCGGGAACCGTCCGAAACAGTCGCGGATATAAACGTATAGTCCACCAGCCGCCGGCTTCATAGCCCCTAGCTCTCCGTAAGTCAGAGCACCGAGCAGCGAGAGGATACCGCCCACCAGCCATACGAGTAATGCCGGTATGACGAAGCCATCCACCTGGCGGAGCACCGCGCCGGGCACGAGAAAGATGCCTGAGCCGATCACCGACCCAATGACCAGCAGAATGATATCGCGCAGTCCAAGCGTGCGGACCAAAGTATTCGTTGGTTGTAAATCATTTTCTTCTTGCGTCATGCGTAACTTTCTCTAATATGCCTATTGCCGAAGCGTTAGCCTCAGACTTCGTTGCTGCCATAACTTGGATGACTCTTCGTGAATTAAGCGCCCTCGCGGTCACGACGTGAGCGCATTCTCCCGGATGCAAGTCACAACTGATTCGGCGGGGCTTTCCCGGTCTGAAGACTCTCCTGACACCCCATTGCTCGAAATCGCGCCTCAGGTTTGCTTTATTGATGTTCATTGTTCTCAAACATAATCCGCAATCGGAAGTCGTGCGGGCTCAGTTTTATCTTCGGTTTCATCAGCCGGGCGTAAAAGACAGCTTTTCGAAACGCTCGTTCCCAATCGGGTATCGTTGCCAATCTTTGTAATCGAAATGCCACCACTCGGCTTCGTAGACGGTAAAACCTTCAGACTCCATTGCGTCGCGCAACAGCTGGCGGTGCCAACGTTGGAGCGAAGTGCCGCCGGGGTAATCCGGGTAAGAGCGGTCGGTTGTCTCGTCATATGTGCCGACCATTTCGACGGGCTTTCCGGTTTTTAGGTCGTATAGCGTCAAATCAACGGCAGCGCCGCGATTGTGGCGCGACCCCTTGGACGGGTCGGCGACGAAAATCTTTTTATCGTCGGGCGTCGCGTCCCAGAAAACTTTAGTCACAAACCAAGGGCGGTAAGCGTCGTGGACGAGCAAGCCGTAGCCTTGTCCGCGCAGCTTTCGATTGACGCGGGCGACGGATTCTGCCGCCGGACGCTGCAAAAACGCCTTTCCTTGCGAGTAAAAAACAGAGCCGAGAAAATTGTTCGTCGTTGCGTAGCGAATTTCGAGTTTGATGGTGGGGTCGAGCTTGGTTAGTTCGACTAAATCCGTCTTGCGAAAATCACCGGTTTCTTTCGGGGGCTGTGATTGAAGAGCTTCTTTTAATAATTCGTTGACGGGACGCAAAGGTTGAATGCGCAGTTGCTGTGTGCCTTCTTCCGGTCCGACTTGACGGCGTTTGAATATAACATTCGCCGCGACAACTTCGGTTGCACGCCCACGCGCATCACGTTTGAAAATAAGTTCTTCGCCGACGTAAAGCCCGCGATTCGGGAATTTGAAAACGTTTTCGGAAACTTCTTCGAGCGGGTCAAACTCAAACTGCTCAATCAACGCCCACAACTTTCCGTCACGCTCGAAGATATAAAGCGTGTCGTAATCGGGACCGTATTCGCCTATCAAGCCGCGCCATTTTTCCGGCGCTGGCGCAGGTTTGCCAACGGCAACGCGATTAAAAGTTTCGCTGCCGATAACGATACCGCTCTCGCCTTTCAGGGCGATGCGCGTTCCGAAAGTGAACGGCGCGTCCGTAACGAGCGAATCGCCAAGCGAACGCAGCGGCGTTTCATAGCCGCCGCTAAGATTCAAAATCGAAAGATTTCCGCCCTTTTCAATCAAATCAAAACTTTTGTCGCCGCCCGTGTATCTTCCGGCAATTTTCTTGGCAAGATTTGGGTCAACCGGCAAAGTCGTTTCGGGCTGCGGAACGGTTTTACCGGCGCGTTCGGCAAGCATCGCTTTGAGCGCGGCATCGGCAATGCGCGTTGTCACGCCGTTTGAAAAATCTTTAGTTGCCACGACGATAACGCCCAATTTGTCGTCGGGCAATGCGCTGAGTTGGGTCGCAAAACCGTAGACTGCGCCGCCGTGTTCGACTTTGCGATGCCCGTCGAGGTCGGAAAGAAAAAAGCCCAAGCCGATTCCGTTTTTTTCTCCCGCAGCGGCAAACTGCGGCTTCCACATCGCTTCAAGCGTTTCGCGTTTAAAAATCGCGTTTGGCGCACCTGATTCGGCGGCAAACAACGCGCTTACGAATTTGGCGAGGTCGCCGGTCGTCGTATACATACTGCCCGCCGGAGCGATACCAAACTGAAAATTGGGCGCGTCAAATGTTTTCCCAAAAGCCGTCCACATTTGCGCTTTGGCGAGATTTTTCGTGATTTCCGGTAGCGGCTCGAAACTGCTCTGCCGCATTCCGAGTGGTTCGAGCAGCGTGCGTTTGAGATATTCGGCGAAAGGCTGTTTCTGCGTCTTTTCAAGCGCGTAACCGACTACCGCAACGCCCGCGTTCGAGTATTTAATTTTTGTTTCCGGCGCGTAAACCAGCGCGGTTTGATTCAAACTTTTGACGGTTTTCGCTAAACTCGGCTCGGTTGAATCAAAATAATTTCCGACGGGCGGTTCGCGCACGAGTCCGGCGCGATGCGACATCAGTTGGCGCAGCGTAATTGATTTCCCGAATCCATTGCGCGGGCGAAAATCGGGAAGATAGCGCGAAACGGGCGCGTCCAAATCCATTTTGCCGCGTTCGACTTGCTGCATCACGGCGATGTCGGTAAAAAGTTTGGAAACCGAGCCGACGCGGAAAATGGTGTCGGCGGTAACGGGCGTTTTCGCTTGCGGGTCGGCGAAGCCGTAACCTTGCTGCCAGACAATCTTTTGGTCGTCAACGAGCAAAATCGAAACGGCTGGCAATTCTTTATCCGCCATTTCGCGGCGAATGAATGCGTCGAGCATCGCAGTCGTCGCCCGATATTTCTGCTGCGAAGCGAGGTTATTTGCGTTTGCTTGATTAACAAGTTGAGCGCGGCTAACAAAAGGAAAATAGGAAAAAGCTGAACTTAAAATCAGCGTCGTCGCTAAACTGAAGATAAATTTTTTACGCAGTTTTAATTTTAATGGCATTTCGCTCGCTCCTTTTCAAACACAAGTTTATTTAACTTTGCCCGGTCCCCAAATGGCGCGTCCGGTTTTCGCTCCAGTATGTTCGCCGTTTTTCAAAACCTGCGCGCCATTGACGAAAACGTCGCGCACGCCGACGGCGTATTGGTGCGGCTTTTCAAATGTCGCGCGGTCGGCAATTGTGTTCGGGTCGAAAATTACGATGTCCGCGAACATTCCTTTCTTCAAAAATCCGCGCCCTTCCAAACCTAAATTACTCGCGGGCAAACCCGATAAACGCCTGACGGCTTCGGCGAGCGAAATTACTTTTTCTTCGCGGACGTATTTTCCCAAAAGCCGCGCGAAATTACCGTAAGCCCGCGGGTGCGCCGAGTTTTTCAGAAACACGCCTTCGGTCGCCATCGAAGCGGCGTCCGAGCCGAAGGAGACGAATGGCAATTTGATTTGCTTTTTGATGTTGTCTTCCGACATTAAAAAATAAATCGTGCCGACGCGCGAGCGGTCTTCCAAAACCAAATTCATAATCGTTTCTTCAGGCGGAGTGCCGCGCATCTTTGAAACTTCCGCGAGAGTTTTGCCGATAAGCGGTTTGAGTTTTTCAGATTTGAAATCGCTGAACAAAACGCGGTCGGGCGAACCGGCGGCGAGATAGAGGTTTTCCCATTTGTCGGTCGGTGTCGTGATTTCCTTCGCAATTTTTTTGCGCGTTTCCGGGTCGGCAAGTCGTTTGAAAGCGGCTTCGTAACCGCCGTCTAAAACCCACGGCGGCATCGAGGCGTCGAGACCCGTCGCGCCCGCCGGATAAGTATACATATCGGCGGTGATTTTCAAGCCTTCGCGTCTCGCTTTT
>MWVV01000137.1_pt1 | contig 26129 bp, 34 predicted proteins | sample 1047281 | NCBI WGS metagenome assembly MWVV01 (sample SAMN06349986, study PRJNA376086) | soil metagenome | isolation source: PT-2 sample Antarctic (ecotone) soil | place: Antarctica | collected 2015-01-13 | reverse complement strand
CGGCGGCTGTCACCGGACGAGCCACCCGACATGCGATCAAGCCGCGCTTTGACGCGCTTCTCCGCTTTCATCTCAGCACCCCGCCCCTCAACCCGAACTTTGTTCATTGCCCTCTTGTGAACATTAACAATGAGTAGGTCAAGGCGCTGCGCACGATCATCGTCTGACATTGATTCCCAATCGGGCGAATTGATTTCCTCAGACAGCACTTGATCGAGTTCCGCGCTGAACGCTTGCGCCGTCTCTTCGGCGTTGACGCCCATCCCTGACACTTCGCGCCCCGGTTTCCCGGTCGTCCCGCCGAAAGCTCTGATGTTATCGCCGGTGATACTTTCCGTTGTGTAGTTGGGGTTGATAGACGCGCTCTTGTTACCGCCCGCGCCGAGGTGTTCCAAATCCAAACCGAGGCGCGAAAGTTCATCCTGTACCGGCTCGCTCAAAGTCGGCATGATAGGTTCGGATTGCTTCTCGCGCGTGTGGACGCCCGCGCCAACGAACGCGGGGAGCGACTTCGCCGCACCCGTCACGCCCGCCGCCCGGTATGCGGCGCGCATGTCTTTCAGGGCGAACGGTAGCAATCTATCCAACTCGTGCCAGTCGCCGCGAAACTGCGAGCCGTCAAAGTTCTCGCCGGTGTAAGCATCAACCGCCAGTTGTCCGACCGGAGAGAGGTAGGCGCGGAAATATCGCTCAACGAGCGCACGCGGCCTGCGATCTTCACGCACGCGCTCGCCGCGATGTTCCTTATTGATGGAGTCGGCGATCTGCGCGATGGTTCGCAGGGTACGGAGACGCCCGCCCGACAGATCATAACTTGTCCCGTCGGCGTCTATTGTCCCGAAGCCGCCGGAGAAGGGATTGAGGTCAACGTCAGCCCCGGCCAGCTTCGAGAGTCCCATCGTCGTTGTCAGCGAGCCCGTCGCGCGAAACATTTCCGTCAGGGCTACTTTGCGCGCTGCCGGGTGCATACGGGCATACCGAACGGGCGAGATGATGTTGAACTTCGAGGCCAGCAGCCGAGGCGAGAACATCGGCAAGTTGAGCACATCAGCGAGCGGTTCGAGCCGCCCGAGTTCGCCACGCCCCGACGCCACGTTGACCCACCGCGCCATATCTTTGAAGGCTTTTGGATCGGTGACGCCCGCCTTCGTCAGACGTTCGGCGTAGAGGTCGAAGGAGTTTGATCGAAGGCTATCAAGCGTCGCCTCATAAGCGCGCTGAGACGCAGCCACGCCCGGTATCTTTTCGGCGAAGCGAGAGCCGAACGTCTCTTCCCCTTGCTTGATGGATGCGAGATACAAACCCGACGACTCGCGGAGGTCTTGATTCGGATGCGTGGCGAGTTTTTTCTTGAAGGACTCGAAAGCGCGGCGCGACATGGCCGAGCGCGCGGAGTCTGCCACCGCGCCGGGAATGAGCGACGGACGCGCGCCCGCGATGATTGCGCCCTGACCGAACAACGCAGAATTGTCGAACGAGGCCGGGATGGCCTTCGTGATGTTCACCACATCCTGAAAATCACGATACAGTTTCTTCGCCCGCTCGCGCGGAGTCATCGGGGCCGCAAGCGGCAACGCCTGTTCAGCCGGAGCAGCAGCAGCACGACGACCACCGCCGCCGACCGGAGACGCGCGCAGGCTCCCGCCCGGCTCGACAATGAAGTCTTGAGGCCGTCCTTCGTGATAGACGCGCCCCGTCTCAGCCATGCGCTCGACGCCCACGCCTTCCAGTTCACGACCCGCAGGAACGCTTTTCAGCTTCGGCTTGCCACCACCTGCGTACATCGCCGACAAATCAATGCGATGCTCCAGTCCTTCGGCGTCTTTGAGCGTGACGACGAAACTTTTAGCGCGCGGCTCCAACTTGAGCACGCGCCCGCCCGCATTGAAGAACTCCAACGCCCGCGCGTCACGCGAAGCAAGTAACGCCTCTTCGACGGCGCGCACGCCCTTGAGCGAGCGAGCGAAGCCAGCACCGCGCGCCAGCACGCCGAGCGGGACGGCATTCGCCGGATCGCTCAACATCTCCACGACGCCCCCGGCCATCGCTGGCAAGTTCGGGTTGATACCTTTCAACGTCTCGCTCTGCGCAACTTTCTCCGCAAGATAGTTGCCCGCCCCGGCGTTCGTCTCTCCGGTGCGGAATTCACGCCACGCATCGTCAACGGCCTCAGTCGGCGAATGTTTACGGGCGAGCGAGCAGAAGGCGGTTGACGTTGCGGAGAGCGGGCGCGTCGCCAGATCACCCGCGCGACCGACAGCCGAGGCCACCGGCGCGGCGACCTGTAAGGCTTTCTCGCCCGCCGTCGTCGTGTCGTCAGTCACAAAGTCAGCGGCGCGCCCCGCGAGAGAGCGTTGCGCTTTATAGTCGCGTTCGAGGTCAGCCAGTCCGCCGAGGTTGAGCGTGACGGTATTGCGGCGGGCATCATGGACAGACGAGCCGAGCAAGTCGGCGGGAGTCGCATCGGGAGCGTTTCTATCGCCGATGACGCGCATGTCGCCGGGGTGAGACTTGATCCACTCTTCGACATAAGCCGAAGGGATGCCGAGCGCCTTCGAGCCTTCGCGGTAAGCATCAGCCATGAGCGAGGCCGAATCTTCATAGTCGGCGAGTGAACGAGACAGAGGCAACGTGACAGCCCGCACGCGGAACGACGCGGCGGCATCACGACGAGCGCGATCTTCCTGCGAGTAGGGATTCGGAAGGGCGGGCGCGGGCGTCGATGTTGCCGACGGTGCGACTTCTACGCTGACAGGCATGGAGTTGACACGCTCGACTTCATCACCGCGCCCCATCAATTCATCAAGAGCAAGATCGTACTCATCGGGAGCGGCGGCAGGAGCGGCAGGAGCAGCAGCAGCCGGAGCGGGCGCGGCGCGCAGTTCAGCGAGAGCGTCATCGTACTCGTCGGCAGGAGCGGCCTTAAAATCCGGCGACGCTTCCAAATGAACATGCTCACCATCCCACACCGCTTGACCGGGCGGTCGGGTGCGTTCGTCGCGAACCTTGATCCCCGCACCTTGAGCCGCTTGCATGAGCCGCGCAATTTCATCCGGCTTTTTGTCGCGCGTCCGCACATCTACGGCGAGTCCTGCGTAATGCGGCGAGCCTTCGTTGTGCCGCCCCTTCACATCACTCGTCACTGTGAAGCCTTGATCTTCCGCAAACGAGCGCAATTCACGCCACGCAGGAGCAATCACAGCGGGCGCAGCAGCAGGACGCCGCGCAGGCCGGGCCGGAGCAGCAGGCGGGCGCAGCGCGGGCGCGGCGGAGGCGCGCAGTTCAGCGAGCGCATCATCATACGGGTCGGGCATCAGCAAAGCCTCCTATCTCAAATGTGCGAGCGCTCGCACAATTCAGCGCAGATCGCCGCTTGCGCGGGCGCGTCTCACAAGTTCGTCAGGGTCGAGGTTACGAGCGGCGGCAAGGGCGCGTATCTCCGCTTCCGTCCGAGCGGGCGCAGCAGAGCGAGGCGCAGACGGAACGCGCCCACCCGGCATCGAACGACGCACCGGACGCGCGAGCGAGGGAGCAGGAACACGCGGAGCGGAGACGCCACCGCCAGCAGCAGGAGCAGCGACACCGGCAAGTGCGGCCTCACGCGCCGCTTCTATCTGTCCGTCAAGTTCAAAAGCCTCATTCTGTAGCGCGCTGATATTTTCGTTGGCCGTCTCGGGGCGCGTCGTGTTCTCGCCCTTACGTCTGTTCCACACGCCGATCTCGGTGTGGATAGCCCGCAGGCGTTCGACTCTACCCTTCGTCGCCACACCGAAAGTCTTGAGCGAGTCGCCCGTCAAACCGCGCCGCTTCGTCTCTTCAAAACGGTCGAGGTTCAAACCAAAGGTCTGGTCGAACTGGCGTTGCCGCTGCTCGCGCTGCGCGTCTCGATCATCATTCCGTCCACCCTCAAACCGCTCGCGCTGATCGAAGGTTTGACCAAATTGCTCCTGACGGATGCCTTGCCATTCGCGGGCAAGTTCCAGTTTTCCTTCGGAGGTCAGCGCGCGGCGGTCGCCGAGTTCCATCATGAAATTTTTGTAGCTTTCGGCTGAGTCCTGCTTACGGTCGCCCGAACTCATGCGCCACTGGTCATATTTTTGCTTGAGTGAAACCCGCTCCCGTTCAAGGCCGGGCTTCTGTTTCGCCAGTTCGACCACGGCTTTTTCCTTCTGCACTTTGTTCAATTCGCCGACGAGCGCGCGGTCACGGTTCAGGTCGTCGGCCTGCGCGAATCGCTCATCACTGGACGGACGGACAGCACCCTCAACCATGCCGACAGCGGCAGCACCGAGGCCACCGCCGAGGCCACCACCATGAGCGATGCCTTGCAGGAAGCGACGCCCGCCCGTCTTGAGCGCGGACATAAGCCGCCCGTTGCCGTCCGCACGCGGGGCTTCGAGCAGCGCAGCTTGATAGCGATCCGCCGCGTACTCGGTCGGATTCGCCACGCGCGCCCGCGTCTGATGATTGACGGGCAAGCCGGTGTTCTCATCGTAAACAATCGGCTCGTAGTCTCTCCGCGGCGGCGGCGGCGCGATGATGCGCGCCGCGCTCGCCAGCACGTCGCGTCGTTCGAGTGGTCGGCCTTCGCTCTGCGCTTGCTCATGTGCATCGGCCACCGCCGAGCCGAGAGTATTCAGCGTGTTCGTCAGGAGCGCGCGACCGGGGCGCATTGGCGGGGCAGGCGCGGCGAGCAAGGCAGGCGGCAGCGGGTCTGTGCCATCGTCCACCACGACGGGGAGCGTGTTCGGGGAAAACATTGCATTACCGGGCGGACGTGCCGGGACGGCTGGCGGCACAATCACGTTGCGCCGGGGCGCGGGCGGCACGAGTTCGGCGGGAAGCATCTGCACGTTCGGAGTGGAGACGCGGCGTTTGCGGAAGAGTGCGGGGTTTGCGGACATGGTAATTCTCCTTTCGGGTTTGCGATCAGTTAGCTTTGCGCGGCGGCTTCGGCAGCGAGGCGAAGTCAATACGGATCATTTCTCTTTTTCTCCATTCGTAAAAAACAAAGGGCTGATGTCTCTACGCGCCTCTCGACGTTTCCAGAGGTGCGCCCGAGTCGCTCGTTTTCGGGTTACTGCGCTGGCCGAGGACTTCGAGTAAGTCTTTGACTTCGCGCGTCGCGCGTTGAACTTTCGACAAGACCGAGTAAGGCAGCGATGCCGCCCGCGTCGCGTCGGACAGCAGCCGCAAATCCGTCGCCGAGCGTTCCGCCAGGTGGCGGGCGCGGGCGAGTTCGGGTGTCGTCTTTTTGCGCTCAGTTTGTTTCATCACATGAATTTACCCGGCGCATACTCCAACTCTGTCACATGCGACCGCGCGATATTCGCAGCTTCAGCGCAGACCTCGCACAAGTCGCGCCGTGCTATTTGCGCGGCCTCCGTCTCGGAAATATCCCCGGCCTCGCACATGATGTACACCCGCTCCGTTATCAGTTCAGGGTCAACGTCAGGGCTTGGGCAAGTGTGAGAAACGCCGCGACTGTAAGAATTCACGCGCTCAAGCCAGTCGTCAAACTCTCCAATTTCGGCCACGACTTCCGCGCGGGCATCCTCGGACGTTCGCCCGCGCGCTTGCTTCTCTTCAAGCGCATGGTCAATAGCTGCCTGATAGGTTTCATAGGTTGCCGACGGTGCGGTCGGGCAAGGACGAGACAGTGACAATTTGTCACCGTCCGAAAGACGCACTTTGCCGTTTTCCAGCGGAATATCGCTGTTTTCCGTTTTTGCCTGTACACAAAAATGTCGTTCCGCTTCCGGCTCTGTGTCACCCACAGAGATCATAGGGGTGACAGATTCCGAAAAGTCGCCGTTTGCGTCGTCCGTCTCTTGCTTCTGCCGGAAACGCGCCGCGATGTGCTCGTAAGCTTCGGCGCGCATCTCTTCGGGTACGTCATCGAGCAGGTCAAGCGCAAGCATCTCGATCTGCCTAATCTTCTCCGTCGCCTTTTCGATAAAGCGGACGACTTTGAGCGCAGGCGTGTCCGGCTGCCGGAGGGCGGCGCGGCCCGCGCGACGACGGTCGCGCTCCGAACGCGCCTCAGATTCCTCGCCCTCGCGCTGCGTGCGTTCCTCTTCCGTCTCGGGGTGGCAGTTCATCTTGTCGTGCACGTAAGTTTCAGCCGCACGCTTAAAGCTAAATGCACGGCTGCCCGGTCTATTCTTGTCGCGGCACTTAGCCGGAAGCATTTTCTTGATCTCGACAAGATGTTGAAGGAAGGGCGCGGCGATCTCGGATCGTTTGCTGGCGTGCGTGTGCGGGTCTTTGCCGCCGCCCTTGCGCCGGAGAGAGACGTAGCCTGTGCGCCGCTGTTCTTCGATGTAGAGACCGCGCGCCCGTCGCCAGGCCGCTTTGAGCCTGTTCTTTTCCGTTGAGTCGTTAGGTAGCTTGTAGAGCCGCGCGAGATCATCGTCACCGCCGCCTCGCAAAAAGTAACCCATCAACCAGTCAGGGCAACGCTCGAAATCGGCGGAACCGTTCGAGGCGTGCATGACGGCGAACAGGACGTGCCGCACTTCCGGCGCGTACCCGCACGCCTCGCAGTAAGCGATCAAAGCGCCCGCCGTGTCGCTCAAGTCGTGGCGGGCGGCAGCGTTCTTTTGCAGTCGTCGCGCTTCAATGTCGTTATTGGTCTGCGCTTGCTTCCTGACTTCGGCGGCGAGTTCTGCGGCTTCGGCGTATGCGTGCGCCCATTTACTTTGCGCGCTCATTAAGCACACCTCACTTTCACGCCCGCCGATTGGAGGGCGCGTGTCAGGAATGGTGAGACCTCATCAAGTGCGAGAGTAACGGCGCGCAAGGACGGCCACTCGTCGAACAACTGAGAGACGAGTGCCGAGGGCGTGACGCCGTTCAAACCAACTGCCGAGACGAACCCACCCGCCGCGGCCTCTTGCGCTTCGAGCGCGTGCGAGACGAGTAGGCAGACGCCGGAGCGCGCCGCGAACTCAGGCCGCACTACATGGATGGATGGGACAACCTTGCACCCGTTCGGCAGGCGGCTACTCGATACCCACCGGGGCGCGCGGTCTGCCGGATATTGATAGCGCAGCCATGTGCGCGTGAGACCGCCGCGCCTGACGGGAAAGATCAAACCGTGCGCGGGCGCGTAAATCTTCATGCCGTCGCCGTCGTTGTAGAGCGGGGCAAGGTGACCGGATTGATCTCCGAACCTTTGACGTATAGCGCACGATGCCATGATGCGCGCCACCTCTGACGGAGCCGAGCGCAGGCCGAGCGCGTGAAGATCGGCGGGCGTCAGTTCGTAAAGTTCAGCGACCTTCTCAGCGTCGCGTGCGGCGAGCGAGAAGTAATCGAACGCGCAATTCAAGATCGCGTCGTTGAGCACGTCACCGCTGATGAATTTTGGATAGAGCCGCGACGACGCGGGATCAGGTAAGGAGCCAAGAAACGCCTCATGTGGGCGCGGTGGATAACCAAAGGCAAGCAACAACGAGGGGCTTGCGTTGGTTTGTGTCGGTAAGGTAAGATTCATTTGATCGGTTCCTTGTCGTGGGTAACGACTTTCAAGAGACGCTCGAAGTTTTCTGACGACTTCGGGCGTTTTGCTTTTCTTTCAACAAAAAACGCTCTTGCGTTGAAGGCTTCTAAACTTCAACGCAAGAGCGTTTTTTGACAGCGAGAGAGTCAAGTCGTCTCGCTTAGAAGCTTGTCAGTAGCGAATTTTCAATTCTTGCAAGCAAATTGATAGCACGGACAGCAACTTTCAAATTGTATGAAAATAGGTAGTTTTGTACGCTTTACCGCAAAAGCGTCTAAAGTCGCGCAGTTCAACGTGCGACAAACGGCTTTTTGTCAGGCGGAGCTTTGATCCAATTAGAAACTGTTTGATGATTGACGCCGACCAGTCGCCCGATGGTGCGCAGACTCTCGCCTGCACGATGAAGCCGTAGAACTTCCCTACGAGTTGCCTCAGAGTATCCTTGTGGAGCAGATGTCCGCGTGTAGTAACGCTCGCAGGCGCGGCACAGGAAGCGTTGCGTTCCGGTGCGGTTGCGCCCAGCCTTGATCTGCCGCTTTGAAGTATCGCAATGAGGGCAAGTGCCGGGGGGTTGACCGACAGGTGGCCGAAATCTCGGCCTGCCTTTTTTGGCAGGAGGCCGTAACTTCAACTTTCTTTGAGCGTCACGTAAACGATGCACCTCTACTTTTGGGATACGCCACACGCTGCCACCAAGCAAGTATCCCAAAAGGGTGCCCTTCGACAACCGGCGATAAATTGTATCTACGGAGCAGTCAAGAAGTTGAGCGACTTCTTTAGCCACGTAATAAGCCGATCCGGTATCAGATGTGCTACGCACTAAATAGCCTTTCCTGTCAGCGTTAACTAGATCAAGGTTGAACTTACCTCTTGACCTTCACCGGCTGCGGCGTGTATAGATACACGAAGAGGGACACGCCACAGGGCGCGTTTTACAATCGAATCGAATTAGCTCAGCCCCGAAGTCGCCAAACTGTACGGGGCTTTGCTGTGTTTACTGGCGCGAGACTTTACCCGATCAAGCGCAACTCGTCACCATATTTCTCGCAAAATCACGGCTCGTCACAAACTTCCATGCGCCGCGCGTACCACCCGACGAGTTCCTCATCGTGACGTGGGATGGCATAGGGTTACCGTTATGGCATAGGGTTACCAAACCGACGAGCGCGTTCCTGGGGTTAGTCGGCGTTCATGAGGTTACTCAGCACCCATCCCTTTTTTAGTCCGAAGTTGTCCGAACTCAACCAGTCGTCATAGGGTTATCGAATCGTCATAGGGTTACTTCAAACGTGCCGCTATGTTCCGATACAGCCCTCGAAAACTGTGAGGCTATGTGACGAAACGACCGCCCTTTTTATGGTCTGACAATTCTGACAATTCCCGTCCTTTTTACCGGCCAGGTTCGGCCAACTCGCCCTTTTTTTAGTTGCAAGTTGTTGCAACTCGCCCGCGCTTCAATTTCCCTTTTTTAACGCTAAGTTGCGCTAACTCGTCAGGATGGAGTCCCTTTTTATAGGGTCTCCATATTCTCCGTATTCTCCCGGTGTGCTACATCCCCGACAAGTTCCGACAGGTACGACCGACAACCCCGACACCGAGCGTTTCAGCCTTCAAAGTATGCCCTGATGCTCGCTGCGTGGAGGCGCAAGCCCCCACCCGCGCCGAGCGTCTTGATCGCGTGCCCGCTTGCCGCGCGGTCTGCGCGTAGTGCCCGCTCAATAGCTTTGCGCGGCAGCCCTAACCATTCGCTGGCCTCTTGAATCGTGAGCCACACAGAGGGCGCAGGCGGCAGGGATTCACTGATTGAGAGTTCACTGACGATCTCGCGCATGGCTTCACGAACGCCGCCCGTCAGGAGCGCGACGAAGTTCTGAGCGGCTACGCCGTCTTCGAGTCTGGCGAGGCTTTGACGTGGCTTGTCGGGACTTGTCGCCTCTTCCCTGACGAGCGCCGGACTGACGGGTGCGCCCGAGAGCTCCGCCTTGAAGCGTTCGACTTCTGCCGGGTCGAAGAAGGCTTCCTTGCCGGTGCGCCCGGTGCGCATGGTGAAGGTGATGCGCGCGGCCTTCATGTGGCGTTCGAGCGTGCGGGTGGTGATGCCGAGCGCGTCCGCTGTTTCCTGTTTATTCATAAGCCGCGACAATCACCGACAGGTACGACCGACAGGGTACGACAGGCTTATACCGGACACACTTCTTGCACGGTGTGCCGTGACCGCATCGCGTTTTTCAAGCCATCCCAAAATGCTTTGCTCTCCTGCGCGTAGCGCACGAACTCTTCTTCGGAAGGGCGGCGCACGGTTTCAGCGACTTGCTTCTCAACGTCTGCGCGATCTTCCGGAGTGAGCCGCATAGCATTTAGCTTGCCCTCAACATCCTTCCAAAACCCGATCTTTTGATACCATCTTGATTCTTCAGCGCTGTAATAGTCTTCTCTCAGGCTTGCAAGGGAAGAGAAGATGCCGCCGCCGCTTCTGACGAGGACAGCCGACAGGTAAGACTTTGATCCGTGCTTAGATCGTTCGCGCTCGTGCCGTTCCCACTTAACGATCAAGCCCCCCTTTATCGACTTCGGTGTAGTGCCTAGAATTGTGTTGCCAGCCGCACAATTATGGGCACTACAGGCCGCGTGTAGCTTGCTCAGTTGTGCCTCTTTTAACCGCGCCTGCTGTTCGCTTGCTTCCGCCTGTTCCCGGCAAGACCAGTAGCGACTGAACAGCTTACTTGCCGTGAGTAATCCGCCACGACGGCGGCGCGGCACTTCGCCGCCGTTCCGTTCTATCCAAGCCGGGTGCATTTGCCCGCGCGCCGCTTCCGCATCAGCGGCGAACTTGAACGCCGCTTCTCTGAGTTGGGCGATCTCGCGTGGCAATGCATCAAGTGCGCTCTGTAATGTGGGGTGGTCGCCCAAGTAGGCGATTGTCTTTTGTCGCACCCGCCCGCCCTGGCGTTCAGTTGTCACCAAGTAGTGATAGACGCACTGTCCCTGTTTCTTTGCCCTTACAAATGCCATTCAGTTTTGACCCTCGACAAGCCCTGACAGGTACGACCGACAGCCCCGACATTTCAAGTTCATCATTCGCCTCTGCTTTCGCAGAGGAAGCGTGCGCAGCCCAACGGAGTTTCAAGCGTCGAGCGTGGCGAGAGGGATATACCGTCGAGCGTTGTGTGTCGCCCCATGTTGAGATAGCCGCCCGAGCGCGGCAGGGAGCCGCCTACGCCGAGCCGTCGCGCCCGTCCTGCACAGTATCAATCAGAGCATCCAGCCGCCGGTCGGTGTGCGTCTGTGCATCGGCGAGTTTGACGTGTGAGTCAATCAGGGCATTGAGTTTGGCGCGCGTGTCTTTCCGCTCGCGCCCGCCCGCCCTGATCGCCAGTTTGACCACGCGCTCCAACCGATCAATGCGCCGGGCGGCGCGCGTGTCGGCCTCTTCCAGCTTCTGCATGTTGGTGGTGAACTGCGCTTGCTGTTCGAGGATGAAGTCCATTGTGCGTTGGCGTTCTTCGTCCGTCATTTCTTCCCACCTTTCTTCCCGCGTTTTCTTCCCGCCTTTCTTCCTGCCTGTAGATGTGTGTTGCCCCATGTTGAGATAGCCGCTAGAGCGCGGCAGGGTTGACGCCTACCCCTTCGGCAGCTTCCGCGACGGTCTTTTCAAAGCGCAAATTTGCGCTTTGATCTGACTTCCGGTCGCCGCCGCGCGGCTTCCGTCTGATTAACTGCGCCACGTGGCGCAGTTAATTCGGGCGGCTTCCGTCTGCGACCTTGCGCCCCGGGGCGCAAGGTCATTTCTTCCCGCCTTTCTTCGTCGTCGGTTTCTTCGCCGCGCCGTTCGCTTTGGGAGTCGGCGGTCTGCCCATCTTCGGCGGCTGGAAATTTTTAAGGTCAGTTTCGGGAATTTGCCACACTGGGCCGCGCGGCGTTTCCAGTAATTCGGCGTTCGGGAACTTACCTTGCCGACACCACAATTTGACTGTCGGCTGTGCCACGTCGAGACGCGCCGCCGCTTGGGATGTAGTTAGTTTCTCACTCATGTCTGCGAAGCCTACCCCATGAGAGGAAATAAATCAAGGAATGTTTATCTCATAAGTACGAATTCTATTGGCAGAAGTTTATCCTATAGGCTATACTTCTGCCAAGTCAGACACTAGCCCGTGAAGGAGAGCATGAGGATGTTTCAGAGTAAGAGGCCGACACCCCCAGGAGAGACGGTGAAAGCCTTCACCGTGCAGACTCAAAAGATGTCTGCAATAAGGGCGCACTTCGCAAGCTCAGCGCGGGACTTCGCTCTATTCGCTTCGCTATACCGGACATTAGTTAACCTACATATGTCTTCTCATTATGCTCCCTCGTCAACCCCTTCGGGGTGCTCTCCGCTCACCAAAGCGTTCGCTTCGGTGCTTCGCACACGCCCGCTTACGCGGTGACTATCGGGAGCAATAATGATCGACATATTTCGGTTTCTTTCAAAGGGGAACCGGAATATCACAAATTACACCGTCGAAAAGGAGACTTGAAATGTTGAACTTAAATTTACAGAAGTTGGAAGAAGTCGCACAGGCCGCGTTTGATGCAGCAGAAGCGAAGGGCGGGAAGGATGCGCGCCGCTGGACAGTTGCCATTGCGAAGGCAAAGCGGCAGCTTGAAGATAATCCTTACATCCACGATGAGGGCGACGCGCTGTTAATCCTCTCGCCGGAGTCGAATCAAATTTATCACAGCAACGGTGTCTGCCAGTGTCAGGCATGGATGAAAGGCAAGTTCCCGTGCTGGCATCGCGCGGCGAACCGGCTTTTCAGACTTTACGTTGAGCGAGGACATTAAATGAAGCGAGCGGGGTAAGTGTTCAAAGCACTCGCCCCGCTCTTGTTTTTAACTCAGTCCACCGTCGAAGGAGAACAAGTTATGCAAAATCCTATCACCATCCCACCCACCGCGCAACCTTCATCCGAACTGACACCCGCTCAGAAGCTACAGCACGCCGGGAGCCTCATCGAGCGAGCCGCCGCCCGCGTCAGCGACGAGTGGGACGACAATCTTTCATGGTCAGACCGCGACCGCATTGCGCGCCAGTTGTGCGAAGCGTTGAAGATCGTCCGCGACTTCGCACAGCCGCAAGCGCCGCCCGTCGCGTCATGCCTTGACTGTGAATCCGTTGAACTGGCATCGCTCATCACGATAGACCAGTGCCCGACGTGCGCCTACACCTTCATCGTCACCCATTAAACGAAGCGAGGCGGGCTGAGTGTTGACGACTCAGCCCGCCTCTTACATCAACCTCAATTCACCCGGAGTTAAAAGGAGACAAATCAGATGATGCAAGCCAATTCTAAAGCCACCGCGCCCGCGTGGTCAACGCTACTCTCGGAGGCCGTCACCAAGCCCGGCCTCATCCTTCAAGCGTACAACGCTTTCCATTCCTACAGCGTCGGCAACCAGCTACTCGCGATTGTCCAACTCGGGGCGAGAGGCATCCCGCCCGCGCCGATCAACACCTATCCCGGCTGGCTCGCAAAAGGCCGTCAGGTGAAGAAAGGCGAGAAGGCGTTGGTGCTCTGCCAGCCGATCAGTTTCAAAGACAAGGCCGACCCGGAGCAGCGTCACCTGGGATTCATGTACAAAGCCCGTTGGTTCGCGCTCTCACAGACCGAGGGCGAGGACATGCCGCCGATTCAGATACCGGAGTGGTCGAAACTGGATGCGCTCTTTGAACTCGACGTTGAGCAAGTCCCGTTTGAACTGTCGGACGGCAACGTGCAGGGCTACGCGCGGAGCCGGGAAGTTGCCATCAACCCGCTCGCGCAGTTGCCGCACAAGACGCTCTTTCACGAACTCGGACACATCGTCTTGGGACACACGGCAGAGTCAGACGTGACCGACACGGAAGGCACGCCGAAGAACTTGCGCGAGGTCGAAGCGGAGAGCGTGGCCTTGCTGTGCTGCGAATCTTTGGGGCTGGAAGGGGCGGCCTACGCGCGCGGCTACATTCAGAATTATTTGCAGGGTGAAGTCATCCCCGACGAATCAGCGCGCCGCATCTTTCGAGCAACCGACAAGATTCTGAAAGCCGGAGCGCCGGTCGAAGCAGAAGGGAACTAACCGCACAGAGAAGCGGGAGCGGTTTGTGATGACACACAAACCGCTCCCATTGACCCATGACCGAAATCATCTTTGAAAGGACAACGATTATGAGCAGCAAGAAGATTACCACGCCGCGCAAACCGGGATGCGGTGGTCGCATCCCCTCAATCTGCTACCACGAAGCCGAGCAAATTGAAGCCCTGATGAGTTCGCCCGACACCGACGCGCAGACGCGCGCGGACTTGAGCGACATCATCATCGAGTTATCCAGCACGGCGCGCGTTCATGTTGACCATCCGGCCTTAGTCCGAAAGTTCTACATCGCCGCCATCCGCAACTTTCACGAGATGCAGGCAGACCGTGACCAGGGGAATAAAGAGGTTCGAAAAACCCTTGATGAGATGAGCGGCGTGCTTGCGCGAATTAGGGAAGGCCAGCCCCACGACGACCTGATGAGACGCTACCGGGACGAACGCGAAGAGATGGACGCCATCACAGCGGCGTCCAAAGCTGCGCAGCCCGCCAAAGTAGTAGACCTCTCGCTTTGGATTCAGTCACGACCGCGACCCATCTGCAATCTGCTATTTGCAGAGACAGGCGAATAACCGCAAACGGAAGCGCGCGGCGTGCCAGCTTGAAGGACGACACGCCGCGCATTGAATCAACCAACCTCCAACTAATGAAGGGATTGAAACGAGATGAAAAATACAACGAAGAAAGCAGTTGGCAAAAGACGAGAGCCGCGCACAGTTGCCGAACTTGAGACCGAACAGCAGATTGACCGCGAACTCGAAATGCAACGCAGGAAGAAACGCGCGGCACAACCCGAACCCGAAGACACAACCTCCGACGAATGGCGTTACTGGAAGATCGCCAACCTCACGCTCGCCTTCACCGGCGCCGACCGAGACGCATACGCGCGGGCGCATGCTGAATTCCGCGCGCTCCTGACCGGACTCTATCACGATGAAGATTTCTGGCACGTCACGAACGCGCTCCATCTCTTGCCCCACTTGATCATCGCACGGCAGAAGATCGAAAAGATGGAGCGCGTTGAGACGCAGCACGATTCCGCCGACGAAGCGAGCGAGCCGCAGCCGACAAACGACGAACTTCAGCGAGGCAAGGCTTTTGATTATCGGGGCGATGACAACCCCATCCCGCGCCTGACGTGGAAGCGAGCCGAAGAATTGGCCGACATCATTGTCGCTCAAGATGAGGATGAAATTGCCGCCGCGTTTATCGAACTCATCACCGGCATCGCTTACGAACGAGATCACATTGAGCGGGATAACACCGCATCGAGCGCAGCGAGGGTGGCATTCAGTAGAACTTTCGCGTGCAACGACGGCTTAAACGCTTTCAGCGACGCAGCTTGTATGCGTGTCGCACCGCAGCACGCTTAACCGGACACGCGGGCGCGGCTCTCGACCGCCGCGCCCGTCCTCATCACTTTCAAACAAAGGAGAATTACATGAGCAGCAGCAAACCGAACGAGACGAAGAAGCAGCGCATCGAGCGACACGCGCGAGAGCAAGCCACCCGGCGCATCGGCACAGACCCGCACCACTTCGGGGCGAGCGCCTATAATGCCGCGCTTCGATACTTTGCCGAGCATCACCGCAACCCGCGCGCCCTTGAAAGATTCATGCGACGACTTGAAGCCTGAGATGAGCGGAGAGGGGCAGGGAATCAACCTTGCCTCTCTCTTTTTTTGGTCGGCACAAAGTAAAGCGGCGGGACGTACACCGTCTTCAAAATTATAGACCGGTCTATAATTTTAGACTTCACGCTGCACCTTGTTGCCGCCAACTATGCGGACGATCCGGGAGAGGCCATCAAGCATTGGTGAGAGTGAAAACCACCCGCCACGCCCTTTTGATAGATGCGTGAAAACTTACCGCCCGCGCCGGGAGAAGCCATAGCCGCCGCCGCCGAGCAGGAGTATCACAAGGATGATGATGATGATTGTTGTGGTGTTCATGGCGGCGAGCCTACTACGAACAATACTTCGCCGTCCATCTTTTCGCTACCGACCCCGCCATGTGCCGCCACTTCACGCCTGACAAGCCGCGAGCGCACCGGACAAGGCGATGCTTGCCGGAATACTCCGACGCGTCACAGGTCAAATATGCGCGAAATGCGAGAATCCATCAAAACCTCTCCCATGGGGGAGGTTTTGACGAACGAAGGGCAAGCCCGCGCGCTCGCACCTGACACGGAAGCTTTTCCGATAATTCTACTTTTATGAATTGATAATCAGTTTTTGAGCGGCAGGATCACAAGCGGTTGTGTATTTTCCGAGTGAGACATGACGGCGTCGGGCACAAGATATTGTGCGTGAAGTTATCCGACGCTTGAGCGCAAGATATAGGCGTCCGACTTGAAGGCTTCTCCCGGATCGTCCGCGTAGTTGGCGGCTATAAGGTGAAGTGAGAAGTCTAAAATTGTAGACCGGTCTACAATTTTGAGTGAGTAGCTTAAAATTGTGGAACGTTCCACAATTTTAAACACGGCGTATGTTTTCGCCATCATGTAAATAAGGATTTCACAACTTGAAGTGACGGACGCGGCGGCTGTCACCGGACGAGCCACCCGACATGCGATCAAGCCGCGCTTTGACGCGCTTCCATCTCGTCAAGCGCAGCGCGGAACCCCGATTGCGCGGCCTTGATGCGCGCCTGCAATGCTTCGTCTGACAAGTCAGAGCCGAAGTGTTTATCTAAGTCTGAAATTTTTATTGCCATAGTTATCCTCTTCCCATCCATGTATTGCGATCCGCCATCACGGCTGCTATAGCCCGCTCTGAGGCCGTCACGGTAGTGTTGCCGTGCTGCCCTGACCAAAGGGAGAGCGCGACGGCAAGGACGAGATCGTCATGCGTGCCTTTGCGCCCCTCATACGTGTCGTTGGCCGACTCCGTGATCGTCAACTGAAAGTTCTGCAACTCCGTCTTGAGCGTCACGGCTTCAGGCAACTGTGCGGCGATCTTGAGTCGCTTCGTTTGCAACGCTACTTGCAAAGTGGACACTAAGAGACGCTTCGGCACGTTGTAGCCGCCGTTCACGCTCGTCACCACATGCCCGCCCGTGATCGTGATGGATTGAAGCGAGCCGGGTAAGTGGGCATCTCGAAACATATCCACGACGGGACGGCCAACCCCCGTCGCATCAACCGCAAGCGTGATCGGGTGTCGCAACTCTTTGCGATCTTCCGTATAGCGCCCGCCGTGCACTCTGCGCATGAAGCGATCTTCACCGAGTAGCTTACCGACGCCCTCGACAATTTTCGGGTACGGCGTGCCGAGCGGCCAGCGATGCAAGTAAGTGACATCGAACGTCGGCTTGCTCTCGCCCTGTTGGTGCATCTCGACAAACGACATGGCCGAGTAGTCAGAGGCTTGGCCGAGGTCAAGGCCGATCACATAGCGCAGATTATCTTCTACCGCTTCATCGTAAAGCATCGGCAAAACTCCATTCCGGCTGTAGCGTGTCGCTCATGGCGTCTTGTATTGACTCGTAGCTGAAGACGGCGGAAACATCGTCCTTGAACTGGCAGAGGTACTCCTGCTCAAAAAAGAAATCGCCGATCTGCTGGCGTTCCTCTTCCAGCCATTCGCGCGGGATGCGTGGGCATTCATAGGCCGTTACTTGCGTGCGATGCCACGTTGCGCCGCCCGCGTTCCACACGTCGAAGAAAAAGCCGCGCTTGCCGAAGGGCGTACTGAGAAGCGTGATCTGACCGCCTGAGACCGCGAGCATCGGACGCACCGCATGATAAAGATCGTCAGGAACGCGCGAGGCTTCATCAACAATGAGTTCCGCGACGCCTGAGAAGCCCCGGATCGTTTCCTCTTTACCGGGCAGCGCCACGATGCGCGAGCCGTTCGCAAGTTCGACTTCAAGCGCCGACTCAGAGGCAAACCGGCGGGCGAAACTAAGTGATCGGTGTGCTTCCCGCACCTTGCGAAATAACTCTTTCGATTGCCGGTAGCTGGGCGCGAGCAAGAGCACAAGAGACTTCGGTTTGTAGAGCGCCTTATGCAAGGCGCGAATAGCTGAGACGCTACTTTTGCCGCCCTGCCGTGTGACGTTCAAGATGATCTGCTGCGACTTCGAGCGCAGCACGTCGCATTGCCAGGCGTCAGGGTCTAGCCCGGCTGCTCTTGCGAGCAACACGGGATCGGATTCGGCTTCCGTTTCGGCGTCAGCCTGACGGCGATCAATGAGCCGTTGCGCTGCCGCTATCAAGAGCGGATTCCGCGATGATGCGTTGTGCCTCAATGATAACATCTGCTTCGCTCAAACCATGCTGGCGAGATAGCTCTCGCCAGTCCGTGACGTTCATGTCCATCGCAATCGCTTGCTTCGGTTTGCCCTCTGTCCGATCTGCGATCTCTTTCGCGGCGAGGATGTTTCCCATCCTCGCCGCCCGCACCAATGATTGCGCGATGACTTCGGCAAAGGTGCGCTCATTCGTATCGTTCGGCAGCACTTTTGCGAGTTCTAACCGCAGGGCTTCGGAGAGCGTGATGGACTTCGGACGCCCCGCCGGATTGCCGCTCTGACCCGGCTTAAAGGCCGTCGGCGTGTCCTTCGTGAAGCGCCCGCGCTCGTCGCGATCACCTTTGTTTTTCCTCTGCTTATCAGTGGAGTCTTTACCCATGACTTAAAACTTTTGGTAGCTCGAAGCCCGCCGTGCCGCCTGTTCGCGGGCCACAACCTCGCGGGATAATTTCTCGCGCTTTAATTCGGGGTACGCGGACTCGAAATCTTCCTCAGTCGCCGCCGGGTTCCGCATAAAGGCTGTTTTAAGGCTGGCCTTCAACCGCGCATCTGCTACTTGCTGCTGCTTCTTTTTATTGTCGGCAAGGCGTTTCTTTTCGCTTTCGTGAAACTCTGTCAGGCGGGCGATTCTCGCTGCCGCGTTTGGTGCGCCGCTAGAGTTGATCTCTTTGATCTTACGCTCAAGTGCTATCTCATCTTGTGTGTCCATATTCTCTTTTCCTTTCTATGCCGCGCGCTGTTGGCGGCTCTCCCGATCAAGTCGGTGTCCTTTGATTCGCATGGCCGTCGCTATCGGCTCTGCGTACTCTGTCGGCGCATCGCGCAACTGCCCTTGCGAGCGCCGCACGTCCGCGCCGGTCAACTCGGCGATCTCGCGCCCGGCCCCATTGAAGCGCGTTGTCAGTTCAAGCAACTTCTCGACGCTCGCCGCGATAAACTCAGAGAGGCGCGTTTGCTCTGTCCTGTATTCCGTCCCAAGTCCATCACGCATCGCCGTTAGTTCGTTGACGCGCGCGGCGTTTTCTTCCCTTTGCTCGCGCGCCGTCGCCTCTGCCAACTCCGCACGCAAGGTTGAAAGCTGCTCGTCGGCCTCTTCGAGCGCACCTGACAGGCCGTTGTATGCGCTCTGTGCCGCTCCAACTTCATCCGGGCTGGCCTGACCCTTGATCATCCTCGCCCGTGCAGCCTGCAAGTCACTGTGCGCCGCCGCATGGCTCCCGGCGACTGTCTCGCGACGCTTTTGCAGATCGGCGATCTCGCGTTCTATCTGTTTTGAGTTTTTCATTGACTGAACCTCTCCTTGAGTTCTTGCATTCCCGGCGTCGGCTGCTTGTGCATGAAGCGTCGCGCCGCGTCTTGCTGCTCCTGCTCTTTCGCTTCGCGCTCTTTAACCTCGCGTCGAATGCGGTCGTATAAATTTTCTTCTTTCTTCTCGCTCATAGGTTCCTCCGCTCATGCTTGGCTTTCAATTCCGCGTACCTCTCGACAGCACGCTTATCGTTGAATGAATAGTTCATCTCGAACTTGATCTTGCTTTCGGCGCGGGTGGCAAGCATCGCCTCGAGACGCTCATCTCGCTCGAATGGTGGGCGCTGTGTGCTCATGCTGCTAGTCGTTGCGTGGCTTCCGAGTAAGCTGCATTGATAGCCTTCATCCGTTCGGCGTCGCCGCCGCCCGCGTCTGACGCTCTTGCCGTTTCGCATACGTGCGTGTTACTTCGGCGTGAAACTCTGCCGCACAGAATGCCAACCACTCACCCATCTCGAACTCTGCCGAGGCGTCAACACACCAGGATTTAGTTGCCGGTCGCCATGCACGATCCATCGGTCGGACACAATTTTTGAGGGCTGCGATTGCGGCCATGAAGGCGTCCGAGTCGTCGCTTTTTAGCTTGATCTCGAAGTCGCCGAGCAGTGTTTTCTCGATAAATATTTGCATCGGTTTCAACTCCCTCTTTTAGCGTGCGGGTGACAGGTGACACGTAGTGACAGCAAAATTCAATACTCTTACGTGAGAGTGTTTTATCTTTGTACAAATTTATTTTGCCCTCCCATGTGACACTAAACCTCAAAATCCCACGCCTAACCCTAACCCGCTCAACAGTTTGTAGCCAGTGTCACGAACTGACATCAATGACACTAAAATTCACCCCTCCCGCCGTCGTCTTGACGGATGAGGCCTATCTTTTTCCAAAAACGGTTTGAACTGGTGCGCCCCTCTTCAAAACCCCGATCTCTTAATTGAGAGGCAAGCCACTTTGCAGGCTTCACCTTTTCGCCATTCTTCATGCACCAAGTTTCGTATGCGTTGTAAATCTCCACCCTTGACGCCTGATAGTTGTCGCCGGTGACGCATTTCTCCGTAAGAAAGTCTCCGAACGTGTCCATCTGTTCCCGGTATTCTGATGTTGCCCTCATCACGGCTTCCGGCTCGCCGAGACCTTCCCGCTGCCACAACAGACAGCCTTCGATAGCCCAAGCGAGGATGCCGGGTAACTCTTCCTTCAGTTCAGCATCGAGGTGTGGATTCTGCTCTGCCTTCGGGATCGTGATGTCGAACGGGATGAGACGAATCCTTCTCCAAATTGCATGCCCGCTTTCCTTCACTTCGGGCTTGTGATTCGCGGCCAGCCAGATTTTGAATTCCGGCCTGAACTCGAAGGACTCTTGAAAGAGGAAACGCGCTCGCATGGCGTCGCCGCCCGTCATTTGTTTGACGGTACTCTCGGCCAACTTCTGCCCGTCCTCCGTCTCGACCGCCGAGATGAAGCGGGCGCCACGCAGGGCGGCGACGTCGTTATTGACGGTCTGGTAGGGCTTGATCATGAGGGTTTGAGTCTGTACTTGTTGCCCGTAGTCGGCGACGAGTGCGGAGAGTGTTTTGAGGAATACACTCTTTCCATTCGCTCCAGTCCCGTAAGCGATGAAGAGACATTGCTCCGACGTGTCGCCGGTCAATGAGTAGCCGACTGACTTTTGAATGAATCGAATCAATGATTCGTCACCGTCGAAGATGCGCTGAAGGAATGCGATCCAGCGGGCGGGCTGCGCCTGTACGTCATAGGCGACGGGCGCCAACTTGGTGATCATGTTTTGACGGCGATGCTCGCGAAGCTGCCCAGTGCGCAAATCAATCGTTCCGCTCTCACAATTGAAGAGGTATGGATCAACGTCGAAGGCTTCTATCTGGATCGGTAATTCGCTCTGCGCGAGGTGCAGCATTGACCGCAGGCGGGAGTCACTTTCAGACTGCGACGCCCACTTTGCGAGAGACTTCCGACGTTCTTCGTCGGTGGCGAAGGCAGCTTCATTGTAGATACTGATAGCGGTTTCTTTGGCGCGGCGCATCACTTCGCCTGCGTTGTCTTCCAACCATCGTTCGCCCGTCCAAGTCAGCCACTTGTCAGCCGTCTTGTTATACCGGGCATCGCGACCGTGACGACGGGCGAAACGGTATCCGTTCCCCATGTCCGTGTTATGGAACTCTTCACGCACCCCATCTGTATCTTTTGGTTCGTCCTCATCTTCAACTTCCGGCTCATCAGCGGTTGCCTTGCTGCTGAAAAAAATGTAGGGCGGTTGCTGGAGAGGAAAAGCGGGAAGCCCAAACGCTTGTAACAAGTCAGAGAAACTACATCCGGGATTATTACAGTGAACTACTCCCGCTACAGGGTTGTAGAACACGCTGGAATTGCCTTTGCCGTTGTGACAGATGCCCTGGCAATCATAGTTCCCCTGCGAGTTTCGATGCGCCGTCGGGTGCGCCATGATCCGCCGTTTCAGTTCGTTATTGAGTTCTTCCCAACCTTTGGGAACCTCTCCATTCGGGGCGGGATGAACAATCTTTTCCGGCTCCGGTAATGCCGGGAAGCATTCCCGCATCTGTTCAATGGTGTAGCGTCGCTCCGGTTTGAACTCGACCAGTTCGACCGGCTTGAAGGACAGCAGGCCGTTGTCATACTTGATGTGGTTGAAGTAGGGCAACCGCATCACACGCGATGGATTCTTGACCTTCTTGTCGCTCTTAAGATGAGCGATGATGCGCAACATCATGTCTCGCCAGTCAGCCTCACTTGGTAGCGGATCGGCGAGCCAATAGCTATGTACAGATTTTTTAGTTTCAAGACGAATGCTCGGACGCAGGGGCAGCCCGTCAAGGATTTTGTGCTGCTCGACCATCGGAAGATCGTCTATCTCGGCAAACCACGCATTAAAGCGGGTGATGGATGGATCATCGTTCCCCCCGGCGTTGGGGAGGAAATACAATCCTCGCGTGCGATTGAGTTCAACGAGATGCTTTACGAGCGCTTCATCACCCTCTAATTGTTCGCGGCTGACTTGAGGGGTTTGAGTTGAAAACCGCGACTCACCCTCCGGCGCATCCTTCGGCTTGAAGGCACGGAGGTTAATTTTCTCGTGAATGAACGGAAAGAAAGGCGTGAGAAATTCCGACAACTTCATCCCCAGGCTTTGATGGTCTTCGACGGGATGAAGGTCTGGAGGTTGATGATTTATTTCGCGTTGGCGGGCTGTTTCGTGTATACTCATTGGGTAGCCTCAAGCCTGTCGTCGTCAAACTAAACAGGCGGTTAAGACGAAGCCCGCCGATTCAACCCGGCGGGCTTCGTCGCGTTTACGCTGCCATCTTCGCGGGGTGTTGCCCGCGATGGATGAACGCATCAATATCTTCATGGCGAATAACCACGCGCCTCGGGCCGATGCGGGTGAAGCCTAGACGACCCTCAAGTCGCCATCGCTTCACCGTTGAAGCATGAACTCCGAAACGCTTTGCTGCTGTCTCATCGGTCAAAAATTTAGAAGCTCGCATGAACGCCTCCGACTCATATCTTGATTTTTTTCTTGCACGCCAGATCGCCGTGTGCTTAAAATGAAAACGTACACACCCCGCCCATAGGGGCCGGTGCATACACGAATCCCTGAGAAGTTCGCTTCAAAGGGAAATCAAAGAACTGAGACCGTATTCGCTTACCGGGGCTGCAATTCCAGAGAGCGGGTGCGGTCTTCGTCTTAGTACGGGTTACACTGTAGCATGAATTATCTGTTAGGGCTGATCTAAATATCTAACATTTTCGCCCTTCTTGCTGTGAGATTTTAAAGTCGTCCAGCTTAAACCGTGCCGAGGGAGCAACACGCCTAGAGAGTGCCCGGACTGTGGCGCGGCCTCCGGATTTTGCCGTCTCATTTCCTCTGCCACTTCGTCTTGATTCAACTCGCCGTCTCTGGCAAGAATCGCATTCATCGCTTTTTTCACGCGTACCTCTAGCGACCGTTTAGTCCACGGAGAGCGGGTGCGCTTGCCCGTGGGAAAAAGTTCTTTAAGCTGCGCTCCGCTTGCCTCAATAGACTTATCAATAAATCTTTCAATTGAGTTTGGTGTTGCCCCCCGCGCTATAAGACCTTGCTGACCTGCTATTGCTGCTACCCGCCATACTTCAAGGGCAAAGTATTCCGGCGCGAGCCTCTTGAAATTCAAGATACTTTCGGCAGCCCACTTCTGCATTGCCTCTATATTTTTCTCGCTCTCTACAGGAATTAACATTCGACCAACCACAGGGCGGCTGGAATAATGTGTGCCGGCTTCAACGCTTTCCTCGATCTTCACACGCAAAACGAGATCGCTTCCTTCAATCGTTACCGTGAGGTTGCCGGATACTTCAAACTTGAAGGGCGTTGACGGCATCACGATCTCAGCATCAGCGGGCACGCCGAGTTCTGGATCAAGAGCTGGCAAGGGATCGGGCGCGTTGCCGGGTATTGGTCGTGTGGCCCCTTTCCGTTTCTTGCTCATAACTTTTTCACGTACAGATCAAGATCGTCTCGCTTCACCCTCCACCCTCTGCCCTTGTCAAACTATGTCGTCAAGGTTTGGCACGTCCTGGCGCGGTCTCTCGAAGTATGCGCGAATACTGACAGAATGGAGTCGCAAGCCCCCGCCGCTGCCGTGCGTCTTGATCGTGCGTTGCAGCGCTTTCTTCTCTTTGCCGCGATCTTCATGCAGCGCCGTCGTGATCGCCCTGCGTGGCAACCCTAACCACTCGCTTGCTTGGTCAATGGTGAGCCACACGGACGGCGCAGGCTCGACCAATGCGGCGGACATGGTAGCGGCAACCACGCGGCTTAAAACTCGCTCCAGCGCCATTTCTGACGAAGCCGCGCCATACTGTGACAGCCCCGTGTCACGTCCTGGCACGGTCAATGCGGTCTGCGCCGGTTCGCGGGAAACATAGGTGCGATTCGTCAACTTATCGGCGAGCCGCCGCACGCCGTCTGGATCGTAGTCGGCGACGTTCCGAGTATGGTCAACCCCGATCTTCTCGCTCGCCACATGACGCAGGAACGTCCGCGCGCTCATCTCCGCGCCCTGTTCTTTCAGGTAGGTTAAAGCCTCTTGTTTATTCATCGTGCCAAGTCGTGACAGACCGCGCCGACATAGTTTGTCAATGTAAAAGAAACTCTATCGCGCGCTCCATCTCTTCGCCGGTCATTTCTTGCCGCCTTTCTTCTTCGGCTTCGCCGCGCCTGTAGCACCGCCATTGCTTGCGCCTGCTGCCCCTGTGGCTGGCTTTTGGGTAGTGGGTAAGGACTTGGGCGGCCTCCCCATCGGACGATCTTTAACCAACGTCAGATCGGACGCCTTGATCACAATGTCGCGCCCGAACTTCTCAGCTGGTAATTGCCCGGACAAGACAAGCTGGCGAACTCTCGCAGGAGAGACCCCTAGCTTGTCGGCGGCTTGCTTCGTTGTAAGTGTCTCACTCATGGCGCGGAACTGTAACGCGAAAAAAAGATTTACGCAAGAGTTACTTTATACTTGACTATCCCTTTCCCATGCGTTAGACTTACGCAAGAGTTAAACATTACAGGAAAGGGAATCAACACCATGACCACGAACATTCAGAACGCAATCGCCAGAGCAAGCAAGATCAAAATGACGGTCAAGTATCTCGGCGGGCGCACGTATCTCGTCATCACTCCCGAGTTTCACAAGTACGTGGTGAGATTCGAGACGATTGACGGCCTGCGCTATGGCCGCTGCAATTGCAAGGCGGGTGTGGCGAACATGGCGTGCAAACATTTGGCGAAGGCTGCCGCGGTTGATACGGGCATCCGCAACTCGCAAGGCCACTAAAAGGCAAGGCTTACGTCAGAGTGCGAATCCGACGTAAGCCTCTCTCACTCACAACTCCAAACTTTGGGAAAGGAACATTATGAGCACTAAAAAGAATAGCACCACGCGACGGGCAAGCGCGAAGGACAAGACACTCCGGCAACGCGCCCAAGCCATCATCGCCGACATCAAGGGCTATGAAACGGACACGCGCGCCAGCATCGCCGGGGCGCTTGAGTCGAACGATCCAGACCTCGCCTCGCTCGTCGCACATGCCGAAGCGGGCGACACCGTTTGGGATTTAACCAACATGGCACGCGGGTACGAAAAGATCGCGCGCTACGTCATTCAATTCATCAACTCAAGTGCGCCGGACTTCATCACCGATGCGGTCATGGATGCCATCTTGAGCGCGGGTGAACAATTCGAGTTCGAGACGCCGTTCCAGCATGAAGATGAGACGGAAGGCGAGTCGGCCAAGATACTCTCAGAGATGTTCGCCGGATTGCACCCGACCTATTCGCAGAGAGGCAAACAGCCCGATCCCAACTCGCGCGAAGTCTTAGCCCAACACATCGCGGGCGTCATGGCGCACCCGCTGACACCGTTCCGCCTCTATCACGACATCGGCGATTACATCAGCGACGAAGGGAGTGAGCTTTGGAATGAGCTTGAGTGCGATCCGGAGTTCATCAAGCGCATTCTCGATAAGAAAACGTGTGGTTACATCCTGTGTCCGGGTAAAGGCTGTAAAGGGCAATGCACGCGGCGAACGGGAGGTGCAAAGTAATGGCGACGAAGAAAGCATATCGCGGCGTGCCGCTCGACCAGTTCAGGAAGTTCGTCGCAATCGTCGGCTACGACGGGGCATACATGGCCGTCTGTGCCATCGAAGAGGGGAAGGACGCGGCGGGAGTCATGCGGGAGTTGCAGCCCTACCTTGAAAGACGCTTCGCCGCGCGCCGGGATGCCAGGCGGCTGGAAGGGGGTGTGCGCTAATGGCAAAGAAACGCATCACCGAAAAGCGAGTGCGCGAAGCTCTCACCGCCGCGAGCGGGAACGTCTGGAAGGCGACGCGGCTGCTCGACATCTTCAGCGACTACTACTTGCGCAACGTCATCAAAGAACGCTAT
>MWVV01000136.1_pt1 | contig 26293 bp, 24 predicted proteins | sample 1047281 | NCBI WGS metagenome assembly MWVV01 (sample SAMN06349986, study PRJNA376086) | soil metagenome | isolation source: PT-2 sample Antarctic (ecotone) soil | place: Antarctica | collected 2015-01-13 | reverse complement strand
ATCTGGACGTAATAAAATCCGCTGATTACGTGATTGATTTAGGACCCGAAGGCGGCGAAGGCGGCGGCAAAGTCGTGGCGACCGGAACGCCTGAAGAAATAGCGAAAGTCAAAAAATCTTATACGGGACAAGCCTTAAAATCTCTGCTCAACGGAAATCCAAAAAAGTGATTAACTTTAAAATTAATAATTATTAAAATAATTTTTATTTGTCTATTCTAAAACTGCCCATTTTATTAATAGATATAACGGAAATTCCTCTCGAACCGTTGAGTGGCAGATTTAAGTCAATCAGTTGAATTTGAAGACTGATGCGAGTGTCAAGGCGGGTAAATCCGTTGACAAATTGGATTGTGCGGTTAAAGTCTTTATTTTTTAACTTTTGTAATACATTCGTTAAATTATAAGCAAACGGTATGCTGTTCGTGCTTATTTGATATTCGCCTTGTCGGAAATTTCCGTAATCATTGAATTTTGCGACGACGGCTGATGCTTCCGAATATTCATTAAGCGGGGCGTTCAAAGATTCAATCAGGCGAAAAGCTTCTGCCGTATCAATTTGGGCATAAGCGGCGGCGATTTGCGCCAAAAAATTCATTTCAGAAGTTGTTTCAGGCACATTCGGAATGAATGCGCGGGCTTGGTCTAAAACATTCGCCGCCCATTTTTGATTTTCCTGCGGAGCTTTCTCATAAATTGATGTGGCTAAATAAATCAAAGCGTTCATCCGTGTATTTTCATCCGACACTTGGTTGATAAATTGGTTTGCTTCGTTAAACTTGCCTTGCGAGATGGCTTGCGTTGCGAGATTGTAATAAAACTGTGAAAGATAGCTGTCGGATTCTTCTTCGGACATATTCGTCGCGATAATTTTTTGCGCTTCGGGAACATTTCCGCTCTGTACCGTTTTTTCAGCTGCGCGGCGGTAAATTTGATTACGATAGTGTGATGGATATTTGTCGGCTTGGCTGAGAAGTTCTTCAGAGGTCGCATCGCTTTGCATTAACTTGTTGAAGAGTTGATCTTGTCCGTTTTGATTTTCATATTTAATTTGTTTTTGCTTAATCTGCGCGATGCTTGCCGGAAAAAACCTTTCTACAATATTCAGCGCGGACGAATTGGTATGGAGAGAAGTGGTGTTTGGGCGAAGCAAAAACTTGACTAACTTGTCGGCTAAATCTCGAAGTAGGCGGTCTGAAACTTTGAGCATTGCCGCGTTTTCATGGGTTTTAACTTGACCGAATTCAACCAGGAAATTTTGTAATAAACTTGAATCCTGGTTATTTTCGTCAAGTTTTCTGTCGAGAAATTTTTGCCCGGCGATTTCGGCTAGCTCGTTTGCCGCTTCCGGGTCTTTAAGGTGAATTTTTCTGAGTTGACTTGTGATGTCGCGAGATAATTCTTTTTTCAAACTCTCACGAAGGAGTTTAACAGCGCGTTGCGGATTTTGCTCAATAATCATAGCAATTATGCGCTGCTCGCTGTGAATTTCGTTTTGAGCGTAATGCTTGCTCCGAGACTGATCATCACGGTCTAAATTTGAGATTGCCTGAGCGATTTTTACAGTGCGAGTTTTTAAGACGGCGTCGAGCGCGGATTCGGCATCACGCGCGGCGATTGTTTGCAAAATTTCCCAGCGCGGCGTCTGCCCGTAAATCAAATTATTAAAATATTCCTTTTTTCCCTTTGTTGCTTCGGCTTCGGTTTGCGCGGCAATCAAATCGGTAATCGAATCCTGGAAAAGTGTGCGGGCGCGTTTTTCGTTTGTTTCCCACAAAGCGTTTCCGACTTTTGCATAAACAAAAGCGCGGTTTTCAGGAAGCCGAAGATTTTTAGCGTCGGTGAGAATTTGTTCAATAAGGACCGATTTTTGACGTAGTTTTTCAGTTGCCGCATCATCAATGCTTTGAGCAGAAACAAAAATGGGAGACACAAAAAGTGCTAAGAGCAATAAGAAACGTATCATTGTTTAATCCTCCAATGTAGGCATTTTACAAGTATATTCGGGTAGAGTGTTTTTTTGATAAATATATTTGTATGTTTAAATTAATTAACTAAAGTAACAGAGATTTGAGAGCCAAAAAAGGTTGCCAGATGCAGCAACATTTAATAATTTGAGAGCGGGAGAAAAATATATTCAAAAAGTTTTAAAACTCCTGCTCTTTTTGAAAATAAAAAACTTAATTAATTGAGATTGCGTCAATCATTTCTCTGACAGCTTGATTCAACCCGACAAAAATTGAGCGCGAAATGATATTGTGTCCGATGTTAAACTCTGTAATTTCGGAAATTGCACTGAGCGCTCCGACGTTTCGGTAAGTTAGACCATGTCCGGCGGCAACGATGAGACCGGAATTTTTTGCCTGCTGCGCCGCGTTTTTTACCCGCCGAATTTCTTCCGTCGCCCGATCGAACCCTGCGCCGTGTGAGGATTTTGCGCCCAGTGTTAAAACAGCATATTCTGCCGTACAGAGTTCAATTTGCTGCGCGCCTGCCCGCTTTGCCGCTTCAATCTGATTGTCGTCCGGGTCTATAAAAATGCTCGTAAAGATTCCTGCGTCGCGCAAATCTTTAATCGCTGAACTGACGGCTGTAAAATTATTGGCAACGTCCAACCCGCCTTCGGTGGTTACTTCGTTTGGATTTTCAGGCACAAGCGTAACTGCATCCGGCTTGGTGGCGAGAGCGATTCTGACCATTTCTTCATTCGTTGCCATTTCAACATTAAGATAAGTTGTGACGACTTCGCGCAGAAGCGAAATGTCTTTGTCCTGAATATGTCGCCGATCCTGGCGCAGATGCACGGTAATGCCGTGCGCTCCGGCGTGTTCGCAAATGACTGCCGCAGCGATGATGCTCGGCTCGATTGTTTTGCGCGCTTCACGCACGGTGGCGACGTGGTCAATATTGACATTCAATTTTGTGTTCATAAAGCACTTTTGTATTTCCCTTGTCTGGCATTTCGGCGAATTTGGAGAACTTCATTAAACATTCTCCGGCTGTCGCGGAAAACGCTGATGGTTGTTCCTTCACAGTGATTCCAGCGGACGGGAATTTCCTTGAGGCGCAGTTTGTGGTAATCGGCAACGAATAGAAACTCGACGTCAAAACCGAAACGATCGATTTTCATCACCTCGAGAAGCGGACGAAACTTCTGCATTCGAAAAGCTTTAAAACCGCACTGCGTGTCCCAGAAAGGCAAACCGGTTTGCAGGCGGACGAGCAGGTTGAATACTTTTCCGCTTTGTTCGCGGCGCCACGGCTGGTGAATTCCGATCAAACTTCGGTCGAGCGCGCGCGAGCCAAATGTGACGTCGAATTCATCACGCTCAATCGGTTCGACGAGTTTTGGTAATTCATCGATTGGAGTCGATAAATCAGCATCGCTAAATAACGCTATCGCGCCGCTTGCAGCCAGCAAACCGGTCCTGACCGCAAAACCTTTGCCCCGATTTTCTTCGTAACGAATGACTTTTGTCGTGATGCCGGAAAATTCTCTGCCGGCTTCCCGCCCAACTTCGGCTGTTTTATCGCTTGAACCGTCGTCAACAACGATTAACTCGGCGTCCAAATTTTCTTTTTCGATAAAACTCAGAATGTTTTTGATGGAATCGCCGAGTCTTTTTTGTTCGTTAAATGCCGGAATAATAATGGAAAGAATAGATTTCATCGTGAAAAAATTAAAAGCTAATAGTAAATTGTAAAAGTGTGTTTTGTAAATCTAACGTTGATAATTTTTGGATTTCAGTCAACCGTCTGTTTTTATTTGACAACTAAAGACTGACTTTTCACAACCAATTTATGATATAGTTTGAGAAAATTTGGAGAACTATGATTAGTAAAAAGTTTGGACTGGTGGCACTTCTTGTAATTATCGCGGGCGCGGTCTTTGGCGGTATTTTTGGTAATTTACCGGTTAAATCTTCGGCTGACGCAACTCTTACCTCCGAAAAAATTGTTGCCGATTACCGCGAGGCTTTAGAAGTAATTGATAATAATTACGTCGGAAAAGTTGACCACGAAAAGGTTTCGGAAAGCTCGATCCAAAGTATGTTGTGGACGCTCGACCCGCACTCGGCGTTTTTTACGCGCGATGAATTCCGCAAACTTTACGAAGACCAATCTTCGCAATTTTACGGCATCGGGGTTTCAATTTTGCAGCATCGCGACGGGGTTTATATTAATTCGATAATTCCCAATACGCCAGCCGATAAAGCCGGTTTGCGCTACGGCGATAAATTCGCGCAAATCGACGGTAAGGATGCCAAGAAATATACAAGCGCCGAAGTTTCCAAAAATGTGCGCGGCGAACGCGGAACTTCGGTAAATGTAAAAGTTGAACGTCCGGGAAGTGAGATACTAAATTTTGATATTGTCCGCGGCGGCGTTCCGCTTCCTTCAATCCGCAATCATTTTATGCTCAAGGATAATGTCGGCTATGTTGCTTTGAGCGGCGGATTTCAAGAAACAACTGCCGATGAACTTGACGAGGCGATTGCGGATTTGAAAAAACAGGGAATGAAAAGCCTCGTGCTTGACCTGCGCGGAAACCCGGGCGGACTGCTGCCGCAATCGATTGAGGTCGTTAGCCGGTTTATACCGCGCGGGCAAACTGTCGTTTCCGTCAAAGGTCGTTCGCGTTCCGCCCAATCGAAGGATTTGCCTTCGGTCGGCGGCACAATTCACGATTTTCCATTGGTTGTAATGATTAACGGTGGCTCGGCGTCGGCGTCGGAAATCGTGGCGGGGGCGATTCAGGATTACGGACGCGGAATTGTTGTCGGAACCGATAGCTTTGGCAAAGGTCTTGTGCAAAGAGTCTTTCCGCTTCCGCTGGGCGCGGGTTTGACATTGACCACGGCTCGCTATTACACACCCTACGGACGCTCTCTACAGAAAGATTATTCGGGCGGCTCGATTTATGATTATTACACAAACAATTCGGGTAACGAAGAAGACGAGGGGAGTAAAGTCAGCCCAAATGCAAAACCAAAACCGGTGGGAAGTCCCGTAACTACGGCTTACGGACGAGTTTTCAACGGCGGACGCGGAATCGAGCCGGATATAAAAGCACCTCCGCTTGCCTTCACGCCGCTTCGTTTTCGTGTTAACGAAACAGCCTTTTTCTTTGTCCGTCAATTAATAGCAGGTCAAATAAAAGGTTTGGAATCATATAAAACCGGGAAACAAAATTACAATTTAACGATTCAGCCGAATGATTTACAGATTAATGATAAAATTTTGGATGCATTTCGCGCTTTTGCAGTCAAGGATAAAGACAACGGTTTGACGGTGGAAAATATCAATAGTCAAATTGAATACGTAAAGACAAGATTGCGCGAAGAGCTTGCCACCGCAAATTATTCAAGCGAAGCCGGGCAGCAAGTTTTGCTCGAAACCGATCCGCAAGTGTTGAAGGCAATTGCGGCAGTTCCCGAAGCCCGGAAATTACTCGGAAGTTTTCAGGCGAATAAATAAATAAACAATTTAGCAGAATTAGCGGTGAAGTATTTTATCTTCGATTAAAGATAAAATACTTCACTAATCCAACCGGATCCCGCCAAAAACTATAATTAAAAAGTCCTTTTAAGAAAATAAAGTCCGTTAGAAAGACAGACTCGTCTCAGCAAGTTTCAAGCTTCTAATTATTTCTTTAGTATAATAACCGTTGCTCCAAACATTATCGCCAAATTCAAAAACACGTTGACGAAGCTGTCCAAAACCGTAATAATTATTTTTTCTCATAACAAAATTTACAAACAGCTTTTTCGTAATTCTCAAAATCTTAGAGTTAAATAATCACGGCATAATAAAGATAATTTTCTATGTATAAGCAAATAGGTGTCATTACCGGCGGCGGCGACGCACCCGGATTAAACGCGGTAATTCGTGCGGTTGTGCGAACGGCAGCCGGTGAATTTGGAATGAAGGTAGTCGGTGTCGAAGACAGCTTTGAAGGCTTGATCGGCGAAACTAAAACCAGAAAACTCACCACCAAATCTGTCAGCGGTATACTTCCGCGCGGCGGAACGATTTTAGGAACAAGAAATACCGGCAGCTTCTGCAAATTTGTTAATGGGATTGTAACTTTTCCGGATGGGGCGGTTGAAGAAGCGATCGTCAATTTGAAAAAACTCGAAATTGAGGCTCTAATCGTTATTGGCGGCGACGGAACTTTAGCAATTGCGGAAGGATTTTCAAAACGCGGCTTTCCGGTCATCGGCGTTCCGAAAACAATTGACAACGATTTAGCCGCGACTGAATTAACATTCGGTTTTATGACGGCAATTGATATTGCCACCGAAGCTCTCGACCGTCTTCACACCACCGCCGCGTCGCACGACCGGGTGATGATTTTGGAGGTGATGGGCAGGCATACGGGCTGGATTGCCTTGCACGCCGGACTTGCGGGAAGCGCCGACGTCATATTAATTCCTGAAATTCCATTTTCTTTTGAGTCAATGGCTCAGAAAGTTTACGCCCGTGAAAAAAGCGGTTCGCGCTTTACGAACATCGTTGTTGCGGAAGGCGCGAGGGAAGTCGGAAAAGCTGAATTATATATAGATGTCGGCACCAGTCAATCTGCCCCGCGACTTGGCGGAATCGGTGATTATATCAGAGAAAAAATTGAACGACTGACGGGAAAAGAAGCGCGTTGTGTTGTTTTAGGTCATCTGCAGCGCGGGGGGAGTCCGAATGCTTTTGACAGAATGTTGGGAACGAGTTTCGGAGCCTGCGCCGTGCGCGCGCTTGCGGTCGGGGAAGTAGGAAAAATGGTGGCTTTGCAGGCTAATGAAATTGTAACCGTTCCGCTTGCCGATGCAATTGCGAATATTAAAACTGTTTTAGCCGACGGTCAACTTGTCCGAACCGCTCATGATATCGGTATTTCCTTTGCATCTCCGAAATAACTAAAATTATACAAGATTGCAGTTTGCAACTTTCAGTTTGAAATTTGTCATTTGCAAGATAAAATTTGAAAAAAATATGGACGCAATAAAAAAGAAATTACAAACAGAACTTGATGACCTTGAAAACGAGCTACATTTTAAGCTGCCGAAAGAAATTCAAAAAGCGCGGGAATTCGGCGATTTGCGGGAAAATGCTGAATATAAAGCAGCAATGGAACGTCAATCAATGGTGCAGGCGAGAATAATGCAGGTGCGCAATCGTCTCAATGAAGTTGAATCGATAGACATTTCAAAGCTACCGACCGATAGCATCGCGTACGGCTCGAAAGTTGTTTTATACGATTTAGAACGCGATCAAGACATAACGTATAAATTAGTTACATCCGAAGAGAGCGACCCGGACAAAGGCTTGATTTCAACCGTTTCACCAATCGGTCAATCGTTAATGGGCAAAGAAGAAGGCGACGAAGTAAAAGTTAAAACGCCGACCGGGTGGCGCAACTTTGAAATAAAATGCCTTACAACAGTACACGAACAATAACAGTGGTTATTCTTCAGCAAAAGGTTGACAAACTGACCACTGCCACAAATGTTTGGTTTCACCGCCAGCGGCACGGCGGGTTAGCATTTGACCTCTAAAGCAGCAAAAAGCGCGAGCAAGCATACTGGCACATCACCCTGTTAATGGATCAAGGAGGTAAAGAGACAACTTCGCGCAAACTAAGAAGGTGAGCGTCATGCAGAAGTAAGGGTTATTAAAACAAAGAAAGCCGTAAGCGTAAGAGCTTACGGCTTTTCTATTTCGATTTATTTGTTCAATTTGGCTATTGCGCGGTAAAGTTTAATTCCGCTAAATCTTCCGTTAATGTTATCACCTGGGCATTAAATTGATAACGCTTGGCATAGACATTGAAGATATAGCTTTCGCCTGCTGTTATTTCCTGAAAAGTATAATACCCGGAGCGGTTTGTTCTGGCAGTTTGAATTTCCCCCCGCTGATTGGTTAAATATACAACTGCGTTAGAGACGCCTCTGCCCCGAGACGACAAAACTCTACCCGAAACCGAAACAGTGGCGGCAGTCGCAACGAGCTGCCTCTCAAAAGCGCCGATGTCGACAATTGCCGAACCGTCGCCGTCACCGTCAACAATACGCGAAAAGCCTGTCGCGCGTTGATCGGTGGTTAGCGACACGTTAGCGCTGAGTCCGGCATCAATCGCCGGGCTGCCCACCAGCAGCGCGTGGGTCGGAGTCGGTCCACCGTTATTTAGGAGTGCGGCGAGCAGCGGGTTGATGACAGAATCGAATGTTCCAACTTTATCATTGTTGGCGTTCGGATTTCCGGCGGGAAATGCCGCCTCGACGCCAGAGTTATTGCTGACCAGATTGCCGCCTGACGATGTGATTGTGCCACCGGCAAATTGGATTTCGGGAGCAAAACCGGTAGCTTGGACAAAATTTCCTGCCACGATCGTATTGCCGAAGTGGAGCGTCCCGTTTCCCTGGTAGATGCCACCCCCATTGGTTGCTGAGTTGTCAGTAACGGTCGCGTTGCGCAACGTAGCGTCGCTCTGGTTGCAAAAGCCACCGCCAACGTTGTCTGCCCTGTTACCTGAGATGGTCGAGTTAACGACTATTAAAAAACCGGCTTCGTTGACAAAGCCTCCGCAATTAAAGGCGGTGTTGGCAGAGAAGGTCGAGTTGATGATGGTTGGCGTACCGCTTCCAATGAAATACACGCCGCCCCCTGCATTTGATGCCGAGTTGCCGGTAATATGAACACTGTCCAGCATCAGCGAACCTCCTCCGGCGAAAATCGCTCCCCCTAAGCCGCTAAGCCCTGCGCTCGTTGCGTTACCGCCGGTCAAGGTCACACCCGATATGGTCACAGTCGCAAAGTTTGTACGAAAAATGCGGTTTGGTCCCTCACCGCCGTTAATTGTCAGATTGTTTGCCCCTGTGCCGACTATTTCTAATGTGCCGTTATCTTCTATTGGAATCTCTCCGCCATTAGCAATCGTCAATGTAATAATCGAATTGGCGGGCAAACTAAATAACGTACGGTCATTTGAAGAAAGCGCATTTGCCTGCTGAACTGCCGCCCGCAATGTGCATTGCAAGCCGACAGCAGCTAAATCCGTATCACACAAGGTGTCCGCCGTGCTTGCATCGAATTCGTCGGTCGTTAAATTAACCGTAAAATCGGCGGCAAATGTTTGAGTCGAAAAAGTGTAAAGAAAAGCCAAAAGGCATACAATCAAAATAGTAACTTTCATCAAAATTCTCCTTTTTTGGTGTGATGGAAATCAAGGAAACCGCCCAGCGCCGGAATTATACGGAAAGAATTCAGGATAATTCAGCTTTATTTAACTCTTAACATAAAAGCTTGTCAAGATAAGTTCAAATTTTTCAGAAATTCATTGAGTTTTTTCCAATTGGTTTTTTATTCGCTTTTACAGGCAATGAACCTGTATCCGAAAAATGTAGTTGTTACCTTTTTATATTGAATGTTACCTGGTGATAGAATACCATCAGTTTTTCATTCAGTAACATTCTCCAACACTTGGTAAGTATTGGAAATTAAGGACTATATGTTTGGAGCAAGTATCGGACGCGGAGCGATGCACATTATCGATGCGATAGTGCGCTGGCTGGCATTTGGCGGTATTAGTCCGAACATTCTGACGATTATCGGCGTGACAATAAATGTCGGCTGCGGAGTTTTGTTTGGATTCGGCGAATTTTTCTGGGCGGGAATCGTACTAATTTTTGCTAATTTATTTGATATGTTGGACGGTAATGTCGCGCGTATGACCGGCAGAGTGACAAAGTTCGGAGCATTTCTAGATTCTTCGCTCGACCGGCTTTCCGATATGGTGGCGTTTTTAGGGATAATTGTTTTTTATGCCAGCAACACGCCCCGGCATTCGCTTCTCAACGTAGTGCTAGCCGGAGCCGGGCTGATCGGTTCGGTGATGGTCAGTTATACGACCGCTCGGTCTGAAAGTATCGGCGTAAAATCAAATGTCGGTTTTCTCCAGCGTCCAGAAAGAATGGTTCTGCTGATTATCGGCGGACTGTCCACATTTCCCGGTTCAAACTCTTTTTTCGCTAATCGTATGCCGCAGGTTCTCTGGATTTTGGCAATCGGTTCAATTTGGACGTTTATCCATCGGATGTTTTACACTTGGAAGCAGCTGAGAGCGATGGAACGCGAAAATTTGAAAATTAATTAAATTTTTATTTTCCGTTATTAACTTTATTTAAAGAATGCAATGGTTATCACAATTTTGGGAATCTCTGACGTGGAGCGGAGTTGTCTTTGGCATACTGCTCTTAATTTTGCAGGTAATCATTAGTTACGCCGCGATTATTTTGGTAATGATAAAACTCCCGGCTGATTACTTTAGCTCTTCGTATGCGAAAAATCTGAAAACGGATAGCTCCTTTTTAATACGTTGGGGGGGGGTAATCTTGAAAAATCTGATTGGCGTTTTTTTGATTATTGCCGGAATCGTCATGATTGTCACTCCAGGTCCCGGAGGACTAACGATTCTTTTAGGGTTAATTATGATGGATATTCCAGGCAAGCGACCACTTGAAGTAAAGCTTATTAATAGACCGGCGGTTTTATCGGCAATTAATAAATTACGTTTTCGTTACAATAAACCACCTTTGATAATGGATTAAATATGGGATTATTTGATATTTTCAGAGGCAAAAAGAACAGTTTAAGCCAAACGAGCAACCGTGAGATATTGCATACTCAAGGAAGAATAACCGACGGTTTGATCATCGATTGTGAAACAACAGAGGCGGGTGAACAAATTGCTTTCTACACGTATTGCATCCAGGGAGTTGACTTTGAATCTTCGGAAATTTTAACCAAAGCGCAGCTTCAAAATCCACTTCAATATGCACCCGGAGCAAAAGTCGGGATTCGTTTTGATCCGAAAAATCACGGAAATTCGACGTTAGCATAGAACAAGAAATGGAAAATGAAAAACGAATCTATTGAATTTTTCATTATCACTCTAATTTAGCTGGGTATGTTTAATAAAATTCTGATTGCAAATCGTGGTGAAATTGCCGTGCGGGTTATTCGCGCTTGCCGCGATATGCAGATAAAAACGGTTGCCGTTTATTCGGAAGCTGACAAAAACGCTCTGCACGTGCGAATGGCTGACGAAGCTTTTTGTATCGGTGCGCCGCCGTCGGGCGAAAGTTATTTGCGCGGCGACAAAATTATTGATGTCGCAAAAAAATCCGGCGCCGAAGCCGTTCATCCCGGTTACGGATTTTTGTCGGAAAATACTGAATTTGTTGTTCGGGCGAAAAACGAAGGTATTACTTTTATTGGACCTTCGCCGGAAGCGATGGAGGCAATGGGCGGGAAAATTTCAGCGCGGAAAATCGCAATTGAAGCCGGTGTGCCGGTTGTTCCGGGAACAACCGAGTCTTTGCAGTCGGCTGAAGATGCTTTGGAGACTTCCTTACAATTTGGTTTCCCCGTCATGCTTAAGGCTTCGGCGGGCGGCGGCGGTAAGGGAATGCGATTTGTTGAAAATGAAGAAGATTTAACGATTGCCTTCGAGACCGCGCAAGCCGAAGCCGTAGCGTCATTTGGCGATTCAAGCATTTATGTCGAAAAGGCGATTGTTCGACCCCGCCATATCGAAATTCAGATTTTTTCCGACAAACACGGAAACTACGTCCATCTGGGCGAGCGCGAATGCTCGATACAACGCCGCCACCAAAAAGTTATCGAAGAGTGTCCTTCGCCGATTGGCGACAGCGAACTGCGCCGGAAAATGGGCGAGTGCGCGATTCTCGTTGCAAAAGCAGTAAATTACGTCGGTGCCGGAACAGTAGAATTTCTTGTTTCCGATTTAGACAAATCCTTTTATTTTTTGGAGATGAACACACGTCTTCAAGTCGAACATCCGGTAACCGAACTTGTGACTGATATTGACCTAGTGCGCGAGCAAATTCGCGTTGCTGACGGAGAAAAGCTGTCCTTTACGCAAAACGACATCACGTGGAATAAACACGCCATCGAATGCCGCGTATATGCCGAAGATCCGGACAATAATTTCTTGCCTTCTCCCGGAAAAATCACGCGCCTGCAAATTCCGCAGGGCAACGGAGTGCGGGACGACAGCGGAGTTTATGAAGGCGCGGAGGTTTCAATTTATTACGACCCGATGATTTCCAAATTAGCCGTCGTTGGCAGAACGCGCGAAGAAGCGATAAAGCGTTTGCGTCGCGCTCTGAATGAATATAAAGTCGGAGGAATCAAAACGACATTACCTTTTTTTCGTGAGATTATAGACGACGAGGAATTTATTGCAGGAAAACTGGATACGAGTTTTATTACCAGATTTAACGAAAGAAAAAAAGAGAAGAAAATTGATGCGAAAACTCTGGATTTAGCTGTGATTGCCGCTGCTTTGGCTGCCGGTTATCAACAAAAAACGATTTCGGAGACAACCGATAATCCTCAAAAAATTCCCGGTCGGTGGGCATTGGCAGGAAGGCTTGCGGCGCATCAAAATCGTTTTTAGAAAAAACATAACGGAGATAATAATGGAAGAATTTTTGAAAAAAATGACAGGAAAGAAGATTGATATTTCGTGCGGCGCAAATTCAAACGTCAGAGGCGACGTTGTTGAGATAAAGAATGAAATTCTTTATCTGCGTGATGAAAATGAACGGATTGCTTATGTTGCTATCAGTAAAATCGCCGTTGTTTGGGAAGTGGACGAAAACCAAAGCCGTCCCGGATTTGTGGTTTAATATTAAACGAAAAAAATAAAGTAAAAAGTCATCAATGAATAACCTGTGGAATTTAATATCTAATTCAAATTTTACAAAATTTTATTTTACAGAAGCCATTCGCCGGAAGCCGAAAATGCGCTTTCCCCAATAACCGTCAAACTTTGAATAAGTTACGCCCTTGCTGCTTGATGCATGGTAAAAACCATTTTCGTCCGCGACGATTCCGATGTGTCCGAGACGGTTAAAAAATACGAGAGTTCCAAACTTAAACCGGTCGTCGCCATCTACTTTTTCCGAACTGTACCAAAGCGCACGCGCGCTCGCTCGTTCATAAAAAAAGCCTGCATCCTGGAAAACACTCCAAACCAGACCTGAACAATCATACGAAGTGGGACCCGTTGAACCCATTCGGTAACGGATGCCAATTTTTTTTTGGATCGCAAAAAGCAAGCTTTGATTAAATGCCGCGCCGTATAAACTTTTAAGCCCGGAATTATAAAAATTATTATTGATAGGTTGCGAGGAAACCGTCTTTTTAACAAAAGTCGGCGTGTATTGAGCAATATATGTATTATCCGGAAATATCGGTCTTTGGCTGGTTTGAATTAATTTTTCTTGCAGAGCTTTTCCGTTAATCTCTATTTGATTGTTGTTTTTAATTATCCTCTCTCGGTCTTGTGAAAAAGAATCGTTGACATTTATCAGGCATAACAAAGTTAAAAATAGAGAAATACAAAAAGATTTACAAAAATTCATCAGCAAAAACTCCTAATTTTTATTTTTTTTCAGAAAAACTATTGGGGAAAACAATCAACCAGTTACCACATCAGTAAAAACAGCAAAAATAATACAAGTTCCTAAAATTTTTTTGAAATTTACAGCGAATGCAAAAATTAAATTGTTGGATTATTTTAGATAAGAACAACAAATTGTTGCTCAAAATAAAAAGAAAAGCAAATTAGAAAATCATTTTAAGATGAAAAGTAAGTTTTGACAAGTGTTTTAGTCGTGTTTTGAAGTAGGTTTTAACCAAGTCTAAAAAGGGAATTTGCTCTTTAGCTCGTATCAAGATGAAAAAAGTTTACGAAAAATTAAAAGCTAAAATTTTTCCTACGGATCCGGCAAACAAATTTTTAAGTGGATTTGATTTTTTACTTCGTTTTAAAATAAAAAAGGCGAAGAATATCGCCCTTTTTTATTAAAATATTTATTAGATTACGCTGAAAATGAAGTTCCGCAGCCACAGCCGCCGGTCGCATTCGGGTTTTCAAAGGTAAAACCCGAACCCATCATGTTTGAAGTGTGATCAACTGTGACGCCATTCAAATACTGTGCGCTAAACATATCTATGAAAAGACGGACGCCTTCTTTTTCCACCAGAAAATCACCTTGTCTGGATTCTTCTTCGATATTTAGACTGTATTGAAAACCCGAACAACCGCCCGGAACAACCCGCACGCGAAGTCCCGCCGATTCGGGCAAATCTTCTTCGCTCGCCAAAAACTTTTTGATTTCCGTCGCCGCATTCGACGATAAACCGATTTCTATATTAGGTGCTGCTACTGCTACCATTTTTTATAAACTCCTTACAAATAATTTCAAAAGATTTAGTTAAAACCAAATCTTTACATTAATTTCAATATTAGCGGGCTTTCGACAAAATAACAAGTTCGGGCTTTAATGCTTCGATAGATACTTGCCTTGCAACTTCTTCCGCGATTATGCGAAACGCTTTTGCTTGTGGTGAATCGGGGTTTGAAACAACAACGGGAACGCCCGCATCTCCGCCTTCGCGAACTTCCATTCCAAGTGGAACTTCGCCCAAATATCTGAGATTATACTCATTAGCAAGTTGTTTTCCGCCGCCGGTTCCAAAAATGTTATACCGATTGCCTGTGTCCGGTGCAACGAAATAAGACATATTTTCGATTACGCCGAGAACCGGAACGGCAACTGTTTCGAACATTTTGACGGCACGTCTGACATCGGCTAACGAAACTGCTTGCGGAGTCGTAACCAGGATTGCGCCTTGCACCGGAACGAGCTGCGCCAGCGATAATTGAACATCTCCGGTCCCGGGCGGCATATCGACAATTAAATAATCGAGTTCGCCCCAATTTACATCGGATAAAAACTGTCTGACAACGCCGTGCAGCATCGGACCACGCAAAATCATCGGCTTGTCGGGCGGAACTAAAAGCGCCATTGATATGACTTTCAAGCCGTGCGCCTCAAGTGGAATTAATTGATTATTGAAAACTTCCGGTTGAATGTGCCCGATACCGAGCATCAGCGGCACATTCGGACCATAAACATCGGCATCCATCAATCCGACTTTTGCGCCGTCGAGAGAAAGTGAGACGGCTAAATTTACAGCAACGGTCGATTTCCCAACCCCTCCTTTCCCTGAAGAGACGGCAATGATATTCTTAACGCCGGCAATCGTTACATTATTCGCAATTCCACGTCCTTTTGGTACCTCCGCATCCATTGTGACGTTAACATTCGTTACACCTTCAATATTTTTAACTAATTGACGGGCTTCTACTTCGAATGCTTCACGCACCGGACAGGCGGGAGTTGTTAAAACTAAGCGAAAAGAAACGTTTCCATTGTCAATTTTCAAATCTTTGACAAACCCGAGCGTTACAATGTCCTTTTTCAAATCAGGGTCAATAATTTGACTTAATGCTTCCAAAACCATTTGTTCCGTTAATAGATTCATACTAAAATATTACATCTCTTGTTATTATTTTCACAATACGAGACATAAAAAGTCAGCTCGGGTAACTGAATAGGATCGACACATATGTAATTTCCATATTACGCAAAAATTTTCTTTGTTTTTTGATTATTAATAAATAACCGAAATTAACTGAATACCAAGAGGTTAAATAGGTATTTATAGAATTACATAAGCCAAGTTGCCAGTTATCAAATTTGTGAGAAATTTCACCGCAGAGACGCCGAGAAAGCGCAGAGATTTGAAGAGATATTCAAGTTTTCCCGGCGTCTCTGCAAGGAAAATTCTAACTGGCAACTTAGGTTTTATAGGATGATATATGAAGGAAATATATTTTTATTGGCTTCCGAACTGCACGACTTGTCAGAAAGCAAAAAGAAGACTTGATTATCATAGAATTTCGATTACAAAGCTTCGAGATTTAAAGGAAGAGCCGCTTTCACTTGATGAAGTCAAAAACCTGGCAGAAATGTTAGGCGGTGTGGAAAACCTTTTTTCGCGTCGTTCTGTCAAATTCCGTGAACTCGGATTGCGCGATAAGGAAATTTCGAAAAATGAGATGCTCGATTTAATGACAACCGATTACACTTTTCTCAAACGTCCGATTCTGGTGATAAATAAAAAGGTAATCGCAGGTTTTTTTGAAAAATTTTTTGACGAATTCCTGAAAGGCGTAAAAAAGGAATTAAAAAGATATTAAAATTATTCGAGCGCTCTTTATGCTGTAAAAGTTTCGCAAAAATGAAGCGAGCTCCAAATCGTTTGGAGCTCGCTTTTGAAGATCAATTACAAAGAATTTTCTCTAATTAATTGTTGGCACGACGGGTGTTGGTGCTGTCGGTTCTATCTGTGTTAATTTCTTCGACATCAACATCGGTGCGGCGAACAGTGTCTGTGATAACCTGGTCACGCTCTTCGACAGTTTTACCGACACTAACTTCTTCAACAACGCGTGCTTGTTTTGAAACAACCGCTTCTTCAGAACGTTCGGTTAATTCAATATCACCTTCCTTAAAGTTATTCAAATCTGCATCGGATACCGCGCGGTCGACCGGACGGCGATTGACGTAAACGTGTTCTTCACGAAGGCGCACATTTTCCTCGACCGGCTTTTCAACGATTCGGCTTCGCACTCGCACACCGCCCTGCTCGACGGCACGCTTGCCGACCTGCAAATTTTCTTCAATTATAGGAATTGCCATGTCGCCTTGATTGGCAGTTCTGTTTTGAGTTGTTTGCGTATTCTGCGCGAAATTTTGTTGCTGCGAAGATTGTCCGTCAACATCAATCGCACCATTATTATCAAAAATTTGGGCAACTTGTCGAGCTCTTTCATCCGAGTCAACGTGCACCGTCAAAATAGCTTCCGCCTGACGTGCGGAATTGGTATAATTACGCGCATCAGTTTCATTATCGCTAAACAGAGAACCGAAAAAACCGCTTATATTATCGTCAGCTGTCGTATTTGTCGCGGCGGTTGTGCCGGATGTCGAGTCACCGGCTCTACCCTGAGAAAAATCAATATTTTCCTTTGTGAAACCTTTTTGAACCAATTCGTTCATTGCTGTTTGTGCCTCACTTTTACTGTCAAATAAACCTACTACTGTGTGTGTCATTATTCTGTCTCCTTTTTTGATTTGTCTTTTAATGAAATTATTTTGTTTAATAAGCTTTGTCTACCGAATTGTCATTTTCAGCGGAACGCTTAATTTCCACTTCCTCTTTTACCAAAGTAATTTTTTGAGGTTGGTGGGTTTCGACGACTTGTTTTCTCACATGCAGCTCTTCGACTAACATAAGACGTTTTTGGTAAAAAACTTGTTCTTGCACCACGGGAATAATCATTGTCTCGCCATCTTGTCTGACCGCGGGACGTTCTTGAACAACCTGATTGATCGGAACCCGCTCCACATCAACTTTTTCCTGAAATAGTGGAACATCAACAATTTCCTCGTGTTCACTAATTTTTTTGGAAATAGTAACTTTGCCCGTTTCAACCACCCGTTTATTAATAACAGCTTCCTCTTGAATGATGGGTAAAACAGTATTCGTTTCAGTTTGTGCAGAATTGACCGGCTCAAAATCCATATTTGAATTTTCAATTATATTGTTTGGCATTTTATCTATTTCTCTCACAAAGATAGTTACAATTTAGGATAAAAATTTTATTTCAGATTTTGAATTTCAGAGAATGCAACTAATGTTCCAGACGATCAAAAAAAGTAATATTAAATATTGCTTTCACCATAAGTCATTAAATTTGAACGATTAAAAAATTAAATCGATACAATGTTGAACAATAAAAAATTTGTTTAATAAATTTGATGAAGCGGCATGAATTGTTTTAAAACTTGATTAGTATTGAAGTCATACAACTTCATTTGTCAGACAGCTTAAAGCAGCAAACAAATTTATTTGTTAAAATCGAAATTTATAAAAAGTGTATATGAATATGAATTTAGAATTATTCGATGATTATTATTCCCTGCGAGAAAATGGTTTTGGTTTCTTTAATTCTGAAAATGGGTTAATTGAAGTTTCAGGTTTGGAAGCCGTGATGTTCTTAAACGGTTTGATTACTAATGATATAGCTAAACTCGATGATAATTCGTGGATGCTTGCCGCTTTTCCAAACGCGCAAGGCAGACTCGTAGGAGTTGTTCGGGTTTTGCGGCAGGACGCTAAATTCCTTTTTATCACTGAACCGGAAACTCACGCAAAGATTTTGAAAAATTTAGAAAGATTCACTCTTGCAGGTGATTTTAAGGTTAAAGATTTGACCCAAAGATTTCAAATACTTTCTTTATGGGGCACAAAATCTTCACAAATACTCAGTCAGATTCTAGGCGAAACTGCAAATAATATTCAGGAAAATAAAATTTTACACGTCGAGTATAACGGTGAGGCGGCAGCAATAATTAATGCATTTCGCTGGGAAGGTTTTGAAATTATTCTCACCCTACGACAAGCCTCGCAATTAAAATCCAAACTTTTACAATCGGGCGCGAAACAAATCAGCGATTTTGTGAAGGAAGTTTTAAGAATTGAAAATGGTATTCCAAAATACGGAGTCGATATGGACGAGACAACAATCGTTTTGGAAACAGGACTTAATGAAGCTGTAAGTTTTAATAAAGGCTGTTATATCGGACAGGAAATTATCGCCCGGATACACTTTCGCGGTCACGTTGCCAAACAACTAACCGGTTTAATTTTGTCTGAAGCGTCTGCGTTTATCGGCGGACTATCCGCCAACCAGGAAATAAAATCTTTTGACGGCAAGAATGCGGGCAGAATAACTTCCCTTACATTTTCGCCAAAACTTGAAAAATTAATCGCTCTTGCATACGTGCGTTATGATTATTTGGCGGAAGGCACCGAGTTGAAAGTCGGTGCAACAAAAGCAACCGTGAAACATTTACCGTTTATCTCCAAAATCAGTTAAAATAGTTTGATATCGAACAAGTGACCAGTATTGACTCATTGATTTGAAGAAAAGCAAATATTTAATTTTGTAAGTTTTTATTCCGCCCGTGCTCGTACCTCGACTATATATCTTTTATGAATGCTGCACAAATAAATAAAAAGGGGTTAGATGTTGATTTACCGAACGCCAAGCTTGCTTATACGATTATTCAATCGCTCCTTGCAAATCAAGAAGCATTGAGCGATTTGCTGGCGTTAATGGCGCATGTTCTTGACGAGGATGTTGCCAAGGCTCTGACCAACACTAATGAGTGGCAAAAATACCTGGAATCAAAACGAGAACTCGAAAACACAAAGTTGCAGATAGAGAAATTTACCGGAGAACTCAAAAAAATGGATAACGGGTAATTTAATAGTCAACAATCGCGAATTGCAATTTTTCCATTAAAATAAAATGTTTGATTTAATCATCATTGGCGCAGGTCCCGCAGGAATTTCCTCCGCCTATGAAGCGCAAAAACTTGGCTTAGCGTACCTTGTGCTGGAAAAAGATTTAATCGGCAACACAATTTATCAGTACCCGATTGGATTGACGGTTTTCTCGACCGTCAATGAACTCGAACTCGTGCCGAACACACTTTTCCCCGCGAGAGAAAAACCGACGCGCGAGGAGTTGTTGTCATATTACACCGCATTTGTTTTGGAAAAAAATCTCAATGTGCAATGGGAAGAAGCGGTTGCCAATGTCGAAAAACTTGCGGAAAATCATTTTTTAATAAAAACCGAAAAAGACGAATACGAATCGCGGAAAGTTTTATTCGCCACCGGCGCGATGCAATACCCGCGACATTTGAATGTGAAAGGCGAAGATTTGCCGAAAGTGCATCATCTTTTCCGCGAAACTTACCCGTATGTCAAAAAACACGCGCTCGTCGTCGGCGGCGGAAATTCGGCGGGTGAAGCGGCTTTGTTTCTGGCGCGGGAAGGCGCGTTTGCGACTTTAGCGACGTTTCGCAAAGATTGGGAAGAGTCCGACCCGAAACAGGGCTGCATCAAACATTGGGTCAAACAACCGCTTGAAGAACAATTTGAAAAAAAATGTCTGGACGTTTTTTTCTTGGGGCGTGTCGTTGAAATCAAAGAAAAGGAAATTATTTTGGAAGGTGAAGACGGTAACATCGAAACTTTGCCGAACGATGTCGTGTTCATTTTAATCGGCTCTGACGCAGATTTAAATATGCTCGAAAATCTGGGCGTGAAAATGAAGAATTCAAAATATGGCATTGTGCCGATTTATGACGAAGAAACTTTTGAAACGAATGTCGCGGGCGTTTACGTCGTCGGGCATTTCACTGAAGCGCGTCACATCGCGGGCGCGATAGAAGTGCCGAAAAAGATCGTGCCGCTAATCGCCACGACATTTGAACGGGCGAAATCTGTTTGAAGCAAATACGATTTGCCGACGAAACACACGAAATATACTAAATAAAGATTAGGACTAAATTTCAATCATCAAGATTAGGGCTAAATTTTTTTTGGCTTTTCGTATATTTCGTAGGAAAAAAAATAATCTAAATGAACATTGCGCGGGCAAAAGAAATTCTCAAAAGTCAGTTCGGCTACGATTCGTTTCGGATGAATCAGGAGCAGGCGATTGAAACCGTTTTGCAGAAAAGGAACTGCGTCGTGCTGATGCCGACCGGCGGCGGAAAATCTTTATGCTATCAAATTCCCGCACTGCTTTTTGAAGGGCTGACGGTTGTCATTTCTCCGCTTATCGCGCTGATGAAAGACCAGGTTGACGCGCTGAAAAATAATGGAGTCGAAGCCGCGTTCTTAAATTCCACGCAGACCGCGCAGGAGCAGACGGAAGTTTTCCGCGCAATTCGGAGCGGCAAATTGAAATTGCTTTATGTCGCGCCCGAACGCCTTTTGCAAAGCGGCGATCAGTTTTTTGATTTTCTCAAAAGCGTTAAAATTTCCCTTTTTGCGATTGACGAAGCGCATTGTATTTCGAGTTGGGGACACGATTTTCGACCGGAATATATGCAGCTTAGACGTCTGAAAACCGACTTTCCGGACGTGCCGCTGATTGCGCTGACGGCGACTGCCGACAAATTGGTGCGAAAAGATATTGTCGAGCGTCTTGAACTGCAAAACGCCGCGCTTTACGTTTCGAGTTTCAACCGTCCGAATATTTTTTATAAAGTTGAGCCGAAACGAAATTCTTTCGCGCGTCTGCTCGAATATCTCGAAGAACGCCGCAGCGAAAGCGGCATCGTTTATTGTCTGAGCCGCAATTCGACGGAGAATCTCGCCGAGGATTTGCGCGAAGCCGGATTCGATGCGCTTGCTTATCACGCCGGTCTCGATAAGGAAGTGCGCGATCGGCATCAGGATTTATTTTTGAAAGACGAAGTGAAAATCATCGTCGCTACCATCGCCTTCGGGATGGGCATTGACAAATCGAATGTGCGTTTCGTCGTCCATCTGGATTTACCGAAAAACATCGAAAGCTATTATCAGGAAACCGGACGCGCCGGACGCGACGGTTTGCAAAGCGAGGCGCTGCTGTTTTTCAGTTGGGGCGATGTCAACAAATTAAAAGGTTTCGCCGAAGTCGAAGGCAACCGGGCGCAAACCGAAATAATGCTGAAAAAACTAAACACGATGGGCGCGTTCGGCGATTTGAAAACCTGCCGCCGGAAATTTCTCCTTAATTATTTTTCCGAAGAATTAAGCGAAGATTGCGGGCATTGCGACAATTGCAACACGGAATTTGAACGCTTTGACGGAACGATAATCGCACAAAAGGCGTTGAGCGCGGTTTACCGCACCGGACAGCGTTTCGGTTTGAGTTACTTGATTGATTTTCTGCGCGGCTCGCAGGCGAAAACGATTCGGGACGAACACAAAAATCTGAAAACTTTCGGCGTCGGCGCGGACGTTTCAAAAAATAACTGGTTCGATTATTTTAAGGATTTGATGGCGCAGGGTTATTTGAAACAAACCGAAGGGCAGTATCCGGTAATCGTTTTAACCGAAAAAAGCGAAGCCGTTTTAAAAGGCAGCGAAAAAGTTGAATTGATTAAAGTAACGATTAAAGAAGACAAAAAAGCGTCGCCGGTGAGCAGCGAAATTCCGCACGAGTATTTCGAAGATTTGTTCGACGATTTGAAGCGCGTGCGGACGGCTTTTGCCAGAAGCCAAAATGTGCCGCCGTATGTTGTTTTCTCCGACGCAACGCTGGTCGAAATGGCGGCTTATCTTCCAAACACCGAAGACGAGTTGCGGCGAATTTCCGGCATCGGCGATCTGAAATTACAGAAATACGGCGCGGATTTTTTGAATGCGATAAAAATCTATTGCGGCAATAAAAATCTCGCGTCGCGCATTAATTTGAAATCGCCGAAACGTGAGCGTAAAAGCCGCACAAAACGCGACGAAAATGGGATGGATACTTATCACGAAACGCTCGATATGTTTAAGGCTGGACTCGCAATTCCCGAAATTGCCGAAGCGCGCGGCTTGGCAACCGGCACGATTGAGATGCACCTCGTCCGTTTCATTTCAAGCGGCGAAGTGATGCTCGACGACCTCGTTCACACAGATAAAATCGAAACGATAAGGAATACGATTATCCGCTTAAATGCGGGTTTAGCGGTTGCTCCCGTGAAAGAATTTCTCGGCGAAAATTATAGCTACGGCGAAATCAGAGCGGTGTTGGCGACGATGTAGGTAGAAACTACTTCAGCAATCCCGATAGCCAGCGCATTATATTCAAAACTAACTGCCGATTGTCCGCGTCCGTCCGATTCATCCCGAACGGAGATTTGTCAGCACCCGACATTTGCGCCGTCAGCATCGCGGCTTCTCCCAAAATAATCACGCGACCTTTTCCGAATTTTATTGCAATGCCTTGCGAGCGTCCGGCGGCGGAAACTTTTTTGCCCGGCTCGACGCGAATCGCCCGCGCTCCCGGCGGAAGCGGAGTTCCGTTTGGCGAACGCTCGGTTGAGCCGCCGCCCGCTTTAGCGCGTTCGATTGCCGCTTGAATATCGTTTTGCGTCGGGGCGGCAACATCCGAAGCGGTTTCCGACAGTTGGAGAAATGATGTGCTTCCGTTCGGTCCTGTGAGTGACTGTCCGGTGAACGTCAGAACGCGGTTGATTCGCTCGTCCGCATTTCGTCCGCGCGTAATTGCGTGGTCTGTCAGAAGGCGATTCTCACGCGTAAAAACCAACAGGCTTTGATTCTTTGATGGCTGGTCAAAATTAACCGTGTCGGATGTATAACCTTTGCTCATCTCGACACCGAAACGACCGGCGAGATTTTCCGCTGCCGCGCCGAACGGCGCGTGATCGGCGACGAGCAGCAATGAACCGCCGGCGCGAACCCAATCACGCACTGCGTCGCATTCTTCATCGCTAAACGCAGGTTTGTCAGCTGCTACATCGTTGGCTCTCCCGGCTCCAAGCGCATTGGCGATTATCAAAATGTCAAAATCTTTGAGCCTCCGAGCCTGAAACTTTTCTTTGTTCACCGTTATTTTGAAACCGTCGTTAGTTATCAAATCGGCAAACGGTTTATAACGCCCGGTCGTGGTATGAAAGTTATTATGCGCTTCGTCAAACAGCACTTTCGGATTATTTTTCGTATAAGCGGGACGAGTAATTCCTGCGTCAAAGTTCGGGTCAGCTACCTGTTGAGCTTTTGTTGCGAAAGTTGCGAACAAAAACAGACAGCCGATTCTCGTTAAAGTCAATTTATAATTTTTCATAAGAATTCAGCTTAAAAATCGCAACCGCTGACATCGCGGTTGCGATAATTTTACAATAGTTTTCTTAACTCCGTTAAAACAAGTAAGCTGCCTAACTCTGAACTACTGCGCTTTTTTCGTTCTAAGCATTGTTTTTGACGACATATTTTGAAATTTCTCTGCGATGTTTGCCGGATTGATTTCGTAGCTCACGACATCAACGTTTTGGTCAGGCTGACCGCCGACGGTCTGCGTCCATTTATACGGCAACTGCATGCCGTTTACGCTTCGATAATCGGAAAACTTGACTTGATATTCGGCGGTTTTAATTTCTCCGTTTATCCTGCGGATAAATGTTCTCTCCTTATCATTGCGCTCTGTCTGCGTGCCGTCTTCATTAACGATAAGGGTTTTTACATTGTCGAGAACATCGGTTGGCGGTTCATTCCTGTTAAATTTGAAAACTATTGGAACTGCGCCTTGATAACTCATCATCACAGGCAGATGCGAAGATTGGTCAATGAAAAGTTTGAACGGAGAATTGCCGCTTTCAACCGAAATTACATCGCAATTTTTTCCGTCAACGGTTTCGACACCGGTATATTTATAAGTCGCATCCAAACCTTCCGGCGCGGATAAAAGCAGCGCAAAACTCGTGCGGAAAAGCTCGTTTTGACGAAAACGGCTGGTATCAGTAACAACTCTTTTAGAACCGTTAGCGGCGATTTCGTTTTCGCTCGAGAGGTTTTTGACCTCACCGTCATTTTTTAAGATAACCACTCGTTTCTTTTCATTCACGCCGTTTTGATTCAGAACCGTTTTGTCGTCATCTTTCGTGGTCATAATAACTTGTGTTTCCCGACGAATTCCGCCATCTTTTGTGCCGCTGGATTCATTGCCGATTTTCAGCATCTTGCTGAATTGATTCGGCATTTGCAGACTGATTTCCAATGTTCCCTGCCCGGTGCGTGAAACGCCGTCAATCGTAAAAGTTTGCGCGGCATTGCCGGTAATCGTCATACTCCGCACGTTTTTAATCACCGTCTCGCCGCCTATTGCCTGCCGCGCCAGCGCGATAATCTCCAAAGCGCGTGCATCCGATTTGAATTTTGCCCCGACTTGATTGATTAAACCGCCTAAACCGATAAAAAATACCGATACACATAAAATAGAAAATATGAATTTTTTCATTGTTGCCTCCGTAAAATTTGAATTTTTGTCTTTTGACAGTTTGCAGTATGACAGGCGGTTTCAAGCGAGTGGTTAAGACGACGCAAAGAATTTGTTAAGGATGTAAAATCTTTATTTACAATGCTCAAAAGGTGAAAAAATCGTGCTAGTATCTTCCCGATGAGATTTTGGCGTGAAAATTCGTGGATTCCTGTTTTGCTGATTGCATCGCTTCTCGGTCTTTTGGCTCTGCTGGCGACTTTGCAATATCGCTGGCTCGGACAAATCAGCGATGGCGAGCGCGAGCGTTTGCAGAAACGTCTGCAAACTGATACTGACAGATTTGCCGAAGATTTTAACCGTGAAATGCAAAACGCTTTTCACAACTTTCAACTAAACGCCGATTCGATACGCGAAATGGATTGGAACGAATTTAATCAACGCTTCGATTTTTGGCTGAAGAAAACGAATTACCCGAATTTGATACGGGAAATTTATTTTGCTCAAACCGCAGAAAATTCTCCGATGCTCCTTTTCAACCGGGAGAAACACGCTTTTGAAGAAGTCGGAGAAACACAGGAAGTTCAAAAACTGCGCGAAAAATTCTCAAGCGGACAAAATGTTAAACCGATTCAGGAAGAAATTCCCGCGCTGGTCGTTTCCGTCTATGAAAGCGGCAAAACTTTTGACCGTATTTTAATCAGAACCGAAACGAAAATTTCGCCGAAAATCGAACCACCGATGAGGTTTGGCGTTTTTATCGCCAAATTGGATGAAGATGTCATAAAAAATCAGATTTTCCCCGATTTGGTAAAAAAATACTTCTCCGACAGCGAAAGCGCGAACTATAAACTCGCCGTGACGAAACGGGAAGACGCGAAAATAATTTTTCAGACTCAAAACGAAAATCTGGAGGCAAGCGATGCCGCCGCAAAACTTTTCGCGGTGTTGCCGGAGAATATAAATTTTTTCGTCAACAAACAAGTCGGTTCATCCGTCGGCGAAAAAAAACAAACGGACAATGTTATTGTCCAGCGAAATACAAAAATTGAATCAATCAGAATCGATTCTTCAAACGGAAACGTCTCGACAGGCAATAAAAAGATAAGCTCCGTTCAGGTGAAGCATTTGGGCAACGAAAAACCTCAAATCATTGCATTAAACCGCCAAAACTCCGATTCTGACGGCGTTTGGACTTTGAATGTCCAGCATTCGGCAGGCTCGCTCGAACAATTTATCACCAACACGCGGCGCAAAAATCTTGCGATAAGTTTCGGCATTTTATCTTTATTGGCAATCAGCACTGTTTTAATTTTTATTTCGGCACAGCGTGCCAAACGCTTTGCCCAAAAGCAGGTTGATTTCGTGTCGGCTGTTTCGCACGAATTTCGCACGCCGCTCGCCGTCATTTATTCGGCTGGCGAAAATTTGACCGACGGCGTTGTCGGCTCGAAAGCACAAGTCACCAAATACGGCAATTTAATCAAACGCGAAGGCAAAAAACTCT
>MWVV01000135.1_pt1 | contig 26442 bp, 24 predicted proteins | sample 1047281 | NCBI WGS metagenome assembly MWVV01 (sample SAMN06349986, study PRJNA376086) | soil metagenome | isolation source: PT-2 sample Antarctic (ecotone) soil | place: Antarctica | collected 2015-01-13 | reverse complement strand
CTGAGACTTACGCAGGGGGTATCGTGGGCATCGTCAGATGTGTATAAGACACCGCCATGTACTCGCGGATGTTCTGCGGCTCGCCGCGCCATGAAGGGTATTTCTCTTCCCATTCCTGTTCGGCCAGATACTGCACAAACGTGTTTAGCCCCTCGTCCAGCCATGTCCACTGCCGCTCGTCGGAGTTGACGATCATCGGGAAATAATTGTGGCCGACTTCGTGGATGACGACCGAGATGAGGCCGTATTTAGTGGCCGCCGAATAGGTCCCGTCTTCCTGCGGGCGCGGGCCGTTGAAGCAGATCATCGGGTACTCCATCCCGCCGACCGGGCCGTTGACGGAGATCGCGACCGGGTAAGGATAATTAAACGAGTAGCGCGAATAGATGTTCAGGGTGTGGATGATCGAGTGCGTCGAATACTTCGACCAGAGCGGCTCGGCTTCCTTCGGGTAATACGACATCGCCATCACGCGATTGCCTTCGACGTTGTGCCCCTGCGCGTCCCAGATGAACTTGCGCGACGAGGCGAACGCGAAATCGCGCACGTTGTCAGCGTGATAGACCCACGTTTTCTTGCCCGCCGGTTTGTGCGACTCGTTGGCGAGGGCTTCGGCGGGCGTGACGATGAACATCGGCTCTTTCGCCGTGCGCGCCTGTTCGAGACGCTGGCGCTGCGTCGCGCTCAACACCGCGTTCGGATTTTGCAGCACGCCCGTCGAGGAGACGATGTGATCTTCGGGCGCGGTGATCCGCACGCGGTAGTTGCCGAACTCTAAAGTGAACTCGCCGGAGCCTAAAAATTGTTTGTGCTGCCAGCCGCTGACATCGTTGTAGGCGGCCATGCGCGGGAACCACTGCGCGATCTCGTAGAGGTAATTGTTGTCTTTGGGGAAAAACTCGTAGCCGCTGCGCCCGTTGATCCGGCGCTGGTTGGTGATGTTGTAGTTCCAGTCAATGGAGAAATTCGTGGACGCGCCCGGCGCGAGCGGTTGCGGCAGATCGATACGCATCATCGTCTTGACAACCGTGTGCCTGAGCGGCGCGCCCTTCGCATCGCGCACCGCCGTGATGCGATAGCCGCCGTCGAAATCGCGCGCGGCGAGCATGTTTTCGATCTGGCTGAGCGGCACGCTCTCTAAGCCATTGGTGGTCTGCGTCAGCCGCGCATCCGAATCCTTTTGAAAGATGTTCTGGTCGAGTTGCACCCAGAGATACTGAAGCGTGTCGGGCGATTGATTGAAATAGGTGATGGTTTCCGAGCCGGTGAGGCGCTGGTTGGAATCGTCGAGTTCGACGCTTATGTTGTAATCGGCGCGCTGTTGCCAGTAGGCGCGACCGGGTGCGCCGGAGGCCGCTCGCTGCTCGTTCGGCGTCGGCAAAATCTCTTCGAGTTGTTTGAACTTATCACTCGGAGCCGTCTTCGATTGCGCCCGCACCACGACGACGAGCGCGGGAGCGAACGCGAGGCACAGGAGAACTGCGAGCACAACGGAAGAACGCATGATTTTCGTCAACATAAGCATGAATATCCTTTTCATAAAACAGAATCGAACTTACCCGCAGAGGGACAGAAAGAGCGAGCGTCCGTCAACTCACGGAAATGAGATGGCTCAACGTGTTTCCGAAAACTTGTCGAAGGATGTAAGAACTCAGCCGTTTGTACATATACGAGGTGCGGCAGGAAAAAGTTAAAAGGCTCAAACGAGCGACGAAAAGAACGGTTTTTCTCTTCATAATTTTGGCTAATGCTTTCTAATTTTCATCTCTTCTTCGGCGGTCGCCTCGGCCTGACGAGACGCGCCTTCGGGGTTCGCTCGCGTTTAACGGGAGTGGATGCGGGCGGGCGGGCGAAGTAGCCGTTGCGATAGTTGAGTTTTAATTTTTGTTTGCTGACCTGGGGATTGACGATGTCGATTTTGACCGTGCGAAACGTGTTGTCGCGCGCTTTGTTGGTCGGCGAATAGGAGATGAGATATTGCGTGCGCAACTCCTGTTGAATTTGCGCGAAGGAGAGGTTCAACTCGGCTTCGTCTTCGGGGAAGAAGGCTTGCCCGCCCGTGCGCTCGGAGATTTTTTTGAGCGCGCCTTCATCAAAATCAGCATCGCCGATACCGATTGAATAGACGACGGCGTTGCCCCCGACAACCGCTTCAATCGCCGCCTCCTTCTTCAGACGACTCGTTGTATCCACCCCGTCCGAGAGCAGGATGACGGCGCGTCGCGTGCGTGCCGGGGTTTGCGAGAGGAGGTCTGTGGCCGTCGCCCAGATCGTGTCCCAGATTGCGGTTGAACCTATCAGCCCGCGATTCTCCGCGCCGGTTTGCTCGTTCTCCTTTTCCTCCTGCTTGTAAACGAAGACTTGATCTTTCGTCGCTGCTTCAGCGATCTCGACACGGTCAATCGCGCTGTGCAAGCTCGCGCGGTCGCCCGTCAAGTCCTGTTCGATTGTTGCGTCGCCGGAAAATGAAATGATCGCGGCTTGGTCTTTATCGGGACGAATCACAGAGTCTATAAAAATGTGCGCGGCGTCCTTCTCATCCGGCAGCGTGGTCTTCTGCGAGCCGCTTGTGTCAATCAGGATGGCGAGCGAGAGCGGCAGGTCCGTCTCACGCTGGAAGATGGAGATCGTTTGCGCTTCGTTGTTCTCGAAGATTTGCACGTCCTCTTGCCGGAGGGTCGTGACGAAGCGACGATTCTTGTCCACGGCGTTGAAGAGGATGTTGACGAGATTGGTTTCGACGAGTTCGAGTTCATCGTCCGCCGCCGCCGGTGCGGCGGCTTCACCCGCCGGCGGCGGCGGGGTGGGCGTCGGTGTTGCCTGTTGTTGTTGTTGCTGCGGCGGCGGCGGCGCGGCGGGTGTTTGCGCTTGCGCGCCGGGGTTGAGGGCGAGAGACGCGAGGAGCAGCGTCGCGGCTAAGGTGATGGCAATCGGCTTATCGAGGAATTTCATTTCGCGCTCAAACGTCTCCCTCCGGTGAACTTTCTATCAACCGATACACACTCCGCGCCCGTCGTTTGATGCGACCCGGGCGCGGCGCGTTTCTGGTGTGGGAAGAGGTGTCCCGTATTTTAACCCGTGAACGCATGCTAACCGAACCGCTCGTAGAAGATTTGGCTTGCGGTTGAACGCAATCAGCGACGGCCCCCATTGCAGAGAGAGAGATAAAGAGGCGCGGCCAGTTGCCTGACCGCGCCGCTTCTTCCCCCCTGTGCTCGTGACCCCTTGTTCCCGCTTGTTACTGCTTGTTGCCCTTGTCCACCACTGATTTCAGAGCCTGAAACGTGGGCGGCCAGAGTCCGACGAAAATTCCCGCTTGCTTGTTGCCGCTGAAGAAGAGCGCGAGTGATGCGCCGATTGAGCCGATGGTTAAAATGTGAAACAGACTGATCCCCGTGGATTCAACGGTCGTGTTATCGATCGTCTTCAAGACCGCCTCGGCCTTGTCCGTTTTGATGGCCTCGCCACCCGTTCCCATGCTGCCGAGAACGTCTGCGGCAGTTGATTTTCCGATTCCCTGTGCTGACATAATTTTCAATCCCCTTTTTACTTAAGTGTCATCTTTGACGCGCCCCTTGAGAGCGGCTATGCCGAAGAGCAGCGCGAGCGATACTCCGGCGATAAAGAAGCCTGCGAGCGGGCGCGGTCGCTTTGCCGCTGCCGGGTGTGCCCCGGTTTGTGCCGCAGCAGCAATGGGCTGTTCTTTCAACTTCTTTTCCGTATCCTGCTTGTTCATTGTTCCCTTCCATCGTCGCCGAACTGTCAACTCTTATAAACGCTTTTCGTCGCGGGGTTGTAACCAAACTCGTGCAATTTTGTGCGGGGCGTGCTTTTACTTTGACTGTCCGTGACGAATATGAGATAGATTTGCCCTTCTAATACCTGGCGAAATTCCGGCGGCCATAAACTTTTCATTTACAGAGACGGGAGAGCAAATTGATGAGTTTGATTGAGTCCATTCATGCGCGCGAGATTCTGGATTCGCGCGGCAACCCCACGGTCGAAGCGGAAGTGTTTTTGCTCGGCGGGGCAGAGGGACGCGCCGCCGTCCCTTCCGGCGCGTCAACGGGCGAGCACGAGGCGGTGGAACTGCGCGACGGCGACAAACGGCGGCACAATGGCAAGGGCACGCTCAAAGCCGTCGAGAATATCAACGAGACAATAGCCGATGCGCTCGAAGGCTTTGACGCCCTCGACCAGACCGAGGTTGACGCCGCGCTCATCGCCCTCGACGGCACGCCGACGAAATCCCACCTCGGCGCCAACGCCCTGCTGGCCGTCTCGCTCGCCACGGCGCGGGCGGCGGCAAGCTCTCTGGAGATGCCGCTTTATCGCTATCTCGGCGGCACGAACGCACGGACTCTGCCCGTTCCCATGATGAACATCATCAACGGCGGCGCGCACGCCGACAATAACGTGGACTTTCAAGAGTTCATGGTGATGCCCGTCGGGGTCGCGAGTTTCCGTGAGGCGCTGCGCGTCGGCGCGGAAATCTTCCACGCGCTCAAAAGTGTCTTGAAGAAGAAGGGACTCGTGACGAGCGTCGGCGACGAAGGCGGCTTCGCGCCGAATTTGCGCTCGAACGAAGAGGCGATTGAGACCATCCTCGAAGCCGTCGCGGCTGCCGGTTATAAAACAGGAAGCGACATTCTGCTCGCGCTCGACCCGGCGGCGAGTGAGTTTTACGACGGCAAAAATTACGTCTTCAAAAAATCCGACAAGCGGAAACTGTCAAGCGATGAGATGGTGGCCTACTGGAAGTCGTGGGTCGAGCAGTATCCGATCATCTCCATCGAAGACGGCATGGCGGAGAACGACTGGGACGGCTGGCGGACGATGACGGACGAGATGGGCGCACGCGTGCAACTCGTCGGCGACGATCTCTTCGTCACGAACACGGAGTTTTTGCGTCGCGGCATCGAGCGCGGCGTCGCCAACTCGATCCTGATCAAAGTCAACCAGATCGGCACGCTCAGCGAGACTCTCGACTGCATCGAACTGGCGCGCACCAATCGCCGCACCGCCATCATCTCGCATCGTTCGGGCGAGACGGAAGACACCTTCATCGCCGACCTCGCCGTCGCCACCAACGCCGGACAGATCAAGACCGGCAGCTTGTCGCGCACCGACCGCATCGCCAAATACAATCAACTTCTGCGCATCGAAGAAGACCTCCGCACCTCGGCGCGCTTCCCCGGCATCGGGGCGTTTTACCAACTCGAACAACAGACGTTTAAGAACACCCCCGACGGCAAGAAGGGCAACGGCAAAACGAAGAATGCGCGGGCGGCGAAGCGTTGAGCGGAGGCGAACAACAACGCCGACGAAGCCCCTCTACCCGTGTAAGAAAGATAGGCTGATTGGAGTTTTGCTTTCGGGAGAAGTGAACTGTGACTGACAGACAACAGGGGCCGCTTGCGCTTATCGTCCTCGACGGCTTCGGCTACAGCCCCGTGCGTGAGGGTAACGCCATCGCGCTCGCCTCGATGCCGTTTTACGATGAGATTCTGGAGAAGTATCCGCACACGCTGTTGCAGGCTTCGGGCGAATGCGTGGGCTTGCCGTCGGGCGTGATGGGCAACTCCAACGTCGGCCATCTCTGTCTCGGCGCGGGGCGCGTGCTGAGAACGGACATTGAGCGCATCAACTACGAGATCGAGTCGGGCGAGTTTTTACAGAACCCTGCGCTCAACAATGCAATGGACAACGCGCTTCGTAACAACCGCGCTTTGCATTTGATGGGCTTGCTCTCTGACGGCCTTGTCCATTCGTCGCAGGAACATCTCTACGCGCTGTTGCGCATGGCGCACGACAAAGGTTTGCAGCGCGTCTACATTCACGCCTTCCTCGACGGGCGCGACACGCCGCCGATGTCGGCCTATGGTTACGTCGAAGCGTTGCAGGTGCGGTGCGCCGAGATCGGCTGTGGGCGCATCGCGTCCGTCTGCGGTCGTTACCATGCGATGGATCGAGACACGCGTTGGGAGCGCACGGAACGCGCCTACCGGATGTTGACTAACGCCGAAGGCGGGCGCGTGATCGATCCGGTGGCGGCGATCAAGGAATCTTACGAGCGCAGCGTGTCGGACGAATTCATCGAGCCGATGATCGTCACGCGGGCGCGCGACGAGGGCGAACCCGTCGCGGTGATTGAAGCGGGCGACTCGATCATCTTTTTCAATTTCCGCGCCGACCGCGCGCGACAGTTGACGAGCGCGCTCACTCAACCCGGCTTCGACGAATTCGACGTGTCGCGACGCCCCCCGGTCGAGTACGTCTGCTTCGCGGAGTATGACCGGAAGTTCAACCTCCCCGTGGCTTTCCCGAAGACGCAGCCCTTTAACATTCTCGCAGATGTGTTCGCCTCGGTCGGCGTGCGCAACTACCGCATGGCCGAGACGGAGAAGTACGCGCACGTCACCTACTTTTTTAACGGCGGGACGGAGCGCGAGTACCCGCACGAACGCCGCCTGCTTGTCCCTTCGCCCAAAGTGGCAACTTACGATCTTGCCCCGGAGATGTCGGCCTTCAAACTCACCGACAAAATCCTGCGCGCCATCGAAGAGCGCGAGACCGACGCCTTCATCATCAACTTCGCCAACCCCGATATGGTCGGCCACACCGGAAATCTGGAGAAGACCATCGAAGCCGTCCAGCACGTTGACACCTGCCTCGGCTGGATCATGAAAGCCATGCGCACGGCGCGCGGTCGCATTCTCATCACCGCCGACCACGGCAACTGCGAACAGATGGTTGACCCCACGACCGGCCAACCCCACACCGCGCACACCTCCAACCTCGTTCCCTTCCATCTCATCGCCGAAGACTCGCGCGGCCTCACCCTTCGTGAAGGCGGCGCGCTCGAAGATGTCGCCCCGACCCTGCTCGGCCTCCTCAGTTTGGAGAAGCCCGCCGAGATGTCCGGGCGCGATTTGCGCGAACTCTAAGCCGGGATATTTGAATACGCACATAACGGATTTATGCGGAAATGCTCCGTATAACACGCCCGATTGGAGTATTATCCGTATCTCATCTGCATATACAATAGTTAGGCGTCCAACTCGTTCCGACCACCCTTAAAGCAGTCGGAAACCTGAGTAATCCAGTATAATCTCAAAGCATGAGCAACATTTCCGATGAACTTTTTGAAATCGCAGAAGAGCTAGATTCTATAAGAGCTGAGTTTGATTCGGCCAAGGTGAAAGCCTCATTAGATAAACTTGAGGATGCAGCAAGTAGGGTAGGAAAATCTTGGAGTGGTTCATGGCTGGGATACCACTCGCGAGTTTATTACAAGGATTTTCAGTCACCACCGCCGGGTGCTCGGTTTAGCCAAGAATGGGGATTCATCCAAGCTGACTGGTTCAATAGTACGTCGGGGGAGTGGGCTGAGCATACGGATGATGATGTGCGACACGCCATTTATGACCTTGCCGGTAATCCAGATTTGAAACCCGTGGAGGAAGTTGCCGAAAAGGTGCGCAATATTATTGAGGATAAACTCGCAGAAGTACTTTCTTTAATAACTACCGCTCTTGATGAGCGAGATGATCCTTTTCTCACCAAATTAAAAAGAGATTCAGAAGGCGCTGTAATTCCTAACGTAAGAGATTTTGTAAATCATTACCGCCCGTCGGGGCAATTTGTATCTAGGGATATGGCAGCTATCGGACAAGGTTTTCTACCGCCCCCACATATTGTTGTTTTGGCAGAGGTATTTGCAAATCGCGCCCCTGCTAAAGCGTGCGAGGTTTTATCTAAGACCGCGAAGCAAGCGGGATCACATCTAGCGAAACGAGAGCGTTATTCACGGAAGACACAAGAAATGGGAACCAACGTTTTTATTGGGCACGGGCGGTCTCTAATGTGGAAAGACCTTAAAGATTTTGTTCAGGATAGGATTAGCTTGCCTTGGGATGAATTTAATCGTGTACCCGTAGCAGGCATTACAAATATCGCAAGGCTCTCGCAGATGTTAGATGATGCGGCAATAGCTTTTTTAATTCTGACAGCAGAAGATGAGCAGGCTGATGGGAAACTTCAAGCTCGAATGAATGTAATTCATGAAGCTGGACTCTTTCAGGGGAAACTGGGGTTCTCAAGAGCTATCATACTTCTTGAGGAAGGGTGTGAGGAGTTTTCAAATATCCAAGGATTAGGGCAAATACGTTTTCCAAAAGGAAATATCAGAGTAGTCTTTGAAGATATTAGACAGGTACTTGAACGAGAGGGTTTAGTGTAAGAAGCTTTTGGATAAAGGTAATTTGTCTTGCGCTAAAAGGCCGCCAACAACTCATTCAACCGGAGCGCGAATAGCGTTGCTTTCATCTGCGAGACTTGGGTGATTGATATGTTGAATGCGCGCCCGGTTAAATTCGGGCGTTAGGCTGCTTCCTTTCACAGATGTAGTCAAGTAAAGTAATGAACATAAAACGTGGAGAGCGCATATGACATCTCTTGCGATTGTTTAATCCATACCATAGAATGCCAGATGTCCTCTATGTCTATAGCTGCTAGTCCTTAAAGATGAAACGGCTATTCCTCATGGCATCTTCATAACCGGGGGTGATACATGGCTCTGAATGTGTTTATTGGCTGGTCTGGACGGAAAAGTTTTCCGGTAGCTGAGAAGTTGGCAATCTGGCTCAATGAAGTTATTCCAAATATTGAAACATGGATGTCGGAGGAGCTTACACCCGGCACGGCCGCATGGTTTAACGACCTGAACGAGAGGCTGAGGCAAGCCGATTTTGCCGTGATATGCGTCAACCCGGATAACTGGGATAATCCCTGGCTTTCTTACGAACCCGGCGTGGTTATCGGCAAGACACACAAGGAGGCGAGGGTCTGCCCATATTTGATAGACCCGTACGCCCTACGGAGAAATTTACCTGAGCCTCTGAAATTATTTTGGGCCGAGAAGCCTACTGAGGACGGCACTTACCGCCTCGTGAAAATCATCCACGAAACTGCCAACGGCCTCCTTTCAGATAAGTCTGCTAAGAAGCTTAAGAGAGTTGTCAAAGACAAGTGGCCTCCGTTATGGGAGGTCATCAAAAAATCGGCGGGGCCACCTCCACCGCCGCCATCGCCTGATCCCACAGAATATTTAGACGATTTCATGAAGGTGAGCCGACGAATCGAATCGCACCAGGACAGACTCTATGGTCAGTTTCATGATGTCATTAGGACAGCGGTCAAGGCTATCAAAGCAGGCACTTACAATTCCAAAGCGATTGTTAAACTAGCCGCCTCTGAGATAAGGAAGAGTAAAGAAAGATTCGGAGACGATAACAGCCTGCTCGTCGGCAATGTGTGCGCGTTCTTTGAGAGCTATTACACAGAAGATGACCTGCAACGTGACATCACCGAAATGGAGTCGGCTCTGGAGATTGACAAGAAGCAGTCCAAGAAACCGCCCAAGCCCCGAACCCTCAAGGAACTGAACTTGCTCAGGGAAGATTGGGAAACCTACATGGAAATAGCTGTCGCAAAAAATTTCGCCAAATTTCACAGGATTCTTCTGGGCAAACTGAATAATTATCTCGGCAGTATAGCGAGCCGCAATAAGGGCGGTGCTTGAATGCTGTGCAAAGGGCACAATCGCAACCAAGAGACGCATGATTAGGCGAGGTTACAAAAAAGCCAGTTATCCATGTCGCGCAGCCTAACAACCCATTCAACCCGACCCGCGATAGCGTAGCTCTCATCATTCATCCTACGGCGCAAATTGGATGCTATCCGCGCGGGCGGGTTAATTCGAGCGTTAGGCGCTTGCCTCTTTGCTGATAAATGAGGCTGCTGTATCCTTACTGTGGAGGTGTGAAGATGCAAAATATTCGTGCCATTGTACGCGAAGGGAAAATTGAGTTGCTGGAAAAGGTTGAGATTCCTGAAGGGACAGAGGTAATCATTACGCCACTACTTGATGAATCTAATTTCTGGCTAAATGCTGGCGAGAGATCGTTAGATTCAATCTGGGATAACGCAGAGGATGATGTGTATGCCGAGTTACTCGAAAACTGAGGTCATCCTTGTGCGGTATCCTTTCTCGAATTTATCAGGCTCGAAGGTCAGGCCCGCCATCGCCGTAAATGCTTATCATGTCTCGCAGGATGTAATCATTGTCCCGCTCACGAGTAAAGTGTCGGCGCTCCTGGACGGCGAGTTTGTTTTAACCGATTGGAGAACGACCGGGTTAAATGTGGCTTCGGCGGCGAAGCGCGGACTTTACACGGTTCATCAGAGTTTGGTTATCAAATCTATCGGGAGTTTATCTGCATCAGATGCCAGCAGTTTGGATGCTTCGTTGCGTGATTGGCTGGGCTTGCGGTGAGGCTTCGGGGTGTGCCGCGCCTAACGCCCGGCATGCACCCGACCGCGAATAGCGCGGCTCTCATCGGGAACTTGAATGGTTTCGAGGTTGTGTGCGCACCGGGTGATGCCGGGCGTTAGACCGCTTGAAAATAGAAAATGCGTCACCAAGGAAGAATCGCAAACTGGAACGACGAGCGTGGGTTTGGATTTATCTCTCCTTCAGAAGGAGATGACTCCGTATTCGTCCACATCTCGTCACTCCCACGCAGTGATCGCAGACCGAGCGTGAATGAAGCGGTGAGTTACACACTCGCGTTCGATTCGCATGGGCGGCCTCAGGCGAATGATGTTCGATTCATTGTGGGTCCGCATAGTGCCTCACCAATACGTCAGATTCCGAGATCGGGCATCGCCGTGCCAATCGCGTTCGCAATGAGTTTCCTCGTCGCGTTAGCTGCACTCGCGGCGGTAGGATGGCTCGAGGTGTATTGGCTGGCACTCTATTACATTGCGAGCATTATCACGTATGGCATCTACGCTCAGGACAAAACAGCCGCTCAGAATGCAGGCAGGCGAATCCCTGAGTCAACGCTGCATCTGATGAGCTTGGTCGGGGGATGGCCCGGTGGCCTGATCGCTCAAGTGCTTTTGCGACACAAAACGCGCAAGCCATCGTTCTTGATTGGTTACTGGTTCACCGTAATCATCAACTGTATAGCGCTCGGTGTGATTGTAGGGAAAGGGGTATCGCCGGTGAAAGTACTCCTCGGCGCTGCGGTCTAACAACGGCATGCACCCGACCCGCAACAGCGCGGTTCTCATCATCAAAGGCAGCAGCGGGCGGGTGATGCCGGGCGTTATGCGCGCTAAGATTAGGCAGAATCCTTCGGCGGAAAACTAATGAACACATTACTTACTTCTTCTGCATTGGTTCTCTTGTTAGCCACACAGACATTCTCGAGTTGGGTGGCAAGCCCCGCCCGTCTACATTCTTTTGATCAGGAAGAGTATGCAGTTTACGCTGCCGTGATCAATAAATTATTTGCCGGTAATAAAGTCACCTTTGATACTCAAAGCCCTGTTAATTTGTTAGTCATCAAAAACCGCACTGTCGATGATCACCCACGGATGGGAGGCCAGGATCGTCATTGGCGGTATGTAGCGGAACGGTTGGCTCCCATTACGCAGGACACGATTGCCGCCTACAAAGCGCAGAATAGAGCGCCGAGTCAGTTAGAAGATGCCTTCAAGCTCTCCATCAAGCACTTGCTCGTTGAAGAGAAAGAGCTTGAGCTGTTTCGTAGAGAGCATAGGTGGGGAGAGTTCTATAAGGAGTATCCCGCATCTGGTGGTTTCATAAGTTTTTCGCAGGTTGGTTTCAATCCTGAAAGAAGTCAGGCTGTTGTCTATTTCGAGCATTGGTGCGGCGGGCTGTGTGGGTCAGGAATATATGTGCTGTTGGTGAAAAATGAAGAAGGTTGGAAGGTTGCGAAGGTGCATAGATCATGGATTTCATAGCCGCCGAAGCGCCGCCTAACAACGGCATGCACCCGACCGCGAGTAGCGCGGCTCTCATCCGCAAGACGCTATACCTGTTCCGTTGAATGCGTTTAAGACGACCGAAGATTTATTGAGAAAACATTCGGCGGCAATTCACACCTTCAACTTAGACAACGCTAAATCTCACCTCATGCTTCCGTAACTATTGAATGCCGAACAAGTCTCCCGTCAAGCCCTCAATTTACACATCGTCGTTTATAATCGAGAGACGATGAGCATGGCGAAGACGGTACAAGGGTATTTGAAGCGGTTGGAACACCGACTGCAACGCGCACGCGTGGCGGCGGGGAAAGATAGCTTTTCCAATTTCGGCGAAGAGCAGATTTTAGCGAGGTATATCGCGCAACTGTTGCCCGCCGGAGAAGCAGGAGGCGCGAGCCGGACGGCGGTGGACATCGGCGCGGGCGACGGAGTTAAAGGCTCGAACACGTATGCGCTCTTTCGGGACGGGTGGCGGGGCGTGGGTTTCGAGGGGAGCAATCGCAAGGTTTGCAAGTTGGCCGCAGCTTATAAACATTACCCGCAGGTGTCAGCCGCGAACTGCGTGGTGACGCCTGAGAACGTCGTGCCGCTCCTGAAGGCTTATAACATCGAGCGCGAGTTCGGCGTGCTCTCGCTCGACATAGACAGCTATGACTACTGGGTGTTGGAGGCCGTGCTCGCGGAGTTTCGCCCGCGCCTCGTCGTGACGGAGATCAACGAGAAGATACCGCCGCCGATCCGGTTCGTGGTGAAGTATGACCCGGACTTTCAGATGACTCATCACTTTTTCGGCTATAGCATCGGGAGCCTCGCGGAGTTGGCCGCACGGCACGATTACGCCATCATCGAAGTGGAATACAACAACGCGTTTCTCGCGCCGCGCGAGTTGCCCGGAGTCTTGCCGCGCGACGCGGCGACCGCCTACGCCAAAGGGTATGTGGATCGCCCCGACCGGCGCGAGAAGTTTCGCGCCAACGCCAACATGGAGATACTGCACACGCTCGGCCCCGCCGACGGGGTGAAATTTCTCGACGATTTTTACGCGCAGCACCGTGGCAAGTATGAACTGAGCGTCGGCGCAAGCAGCAGTAGCAGCAGCGGCGGCGGGTGATACTTCCGCACGGCGGCGATTCCCGGAGGAGTCTTCTTCGCCGATTCGTTTGAGCGTGCAGAGGCGGGCGCGGATGGCGCGCATGTGGAAGTGGGATGAAGACAAATTGGCCGGAGACATTGCCAGTCGTGCAAGTGCGCGTCGCGCGACCGACGCGGCGTTTGCAGGAGTTGCTCAAATTTTACGTCGAAGGGATCGGCCTCGAAGTCGTCGGTTCGTTCGCCGCGCACGCAGGATATTCGGGTGTCATGCTCGGGCTGCCGGGGCGCGAATATCATCTGGAATTTACCGAGCATGAAGCGTCGCGCGAAGAAGACTTTTCGCCGCCCAGCCGCGACAACCTGATCGTGTTTTATCTACCCGAACGCGAGGGCATCGCGCGCGTTGCGGCGCGGCTGGCGGCGTTGGGTTACGATCCGGTCGCGCCGGAGAATCCTTACTGGAACGAGCGCGGCCTGACCATCGAAGACCCGGACGGCTGGCGCGTCGTCCTGATGAATACGGCGGGCATCTGAAGCGGCGTGCCGGTGAGCGAATAAAAGCCTCCGGGCTGTTATCATTAACCCTCTATCATCAACTTTCGAGAAATGAACTTCGAGCCGCAAAACATACTCGTCATAGACTTCGGCCAACTCGGCGATGTGGTGCTGAGCCTGCCCGCGCTCCACGCCGTTCGCGCGAAGTTTCCGCGCGCCCGGATCACGGTCGCCGTCGGGAAGCCGGGAAGACAAGTAGTCGAGATGTCGAACGCGGCAAACGAGACGCTCGTAGTGGATCGGGTTCAACTGCGCGACGGGTCGAAGCCCCTTTCCGTCTGGCGCATCGCGCGTCTCGTCAAAGAAGTGCGCGCCCGCCGCTTCGATTTCGTAATCGACCTGCACAGTTTGTCCGAGACGAATCTGCTCGGTTTTTTGTCGGGCGCGCCGCAACGACTCTACGGGCGGCGTCCCACGCGCTCGCTCGACTTCCTCTCAAACTTTCGCCCGCGCCCCGTCCTGGAAGACCGGGCGAAGCACGCCGTGGATCGTTATCTCGATGTCATCGCGCCGCTCGGGGTGGAAATCGTGTCGCGCGTGCCGCGTCTGCCGACGCCCGCCGCCGCACAGGTGCGCGCCGTGGATGAGATACTGCGCAAGGAGAAGGCCGCCCGCGATGAGCCGCTCGTCGGCATGTTTCCGGGTGCGGGACACCAGAGCCGTTGCTGGCCGCTCGCGCGCTTCGGCGAACTCGCGCGACGGCTTGAAAACAACGATGGCGTCCGCACAGTGGTCTTTGCCGGACCGGAGGAGCGCACCCTTGTCAAAGCGATGCGCGCGGAGTTTCCGCGCTCCGTCATCATCTTCGACCGCCTGACGATTCCCCAACTCGCGGCGGCGGCGGCGCGCATGTCCGTCTTCGTCTCGAACGATACGGGGCCGATGCACATCGCGGCGGCGGTCGGCACGCCCGTCGTCATCCTGATGACCGAACACCCGATGCTCGACGCTTATGTCCCACCCGGCGAGCGCCACCACGTTCTCCACAGGCACACGATCACAGAGATCACGATTGGCGAGGCTTACGCTGCGACGCGCTCCGCGCTCACTGCCGAACGCGCCGCATCTCTCTTCGCAAGTTGATCAACATTTCCCGTTGTACCCGCAAGTTTCCCTTTAAATTCTCCATTTTGGCTAACCTTTGGCCGGTTAAAGTTTACTCTGGACAAACTTTGTTTAACCGTGTCATACTTGTTTCGCTGCTACCATGGCAGCCGAAGCGGGCGACTCTAAACTAAATTCACGCTCCGCAAGCCGTCCCAATCGAACATCGAATAACAAATGAATTGAACAGCGGGCACCTGCCCCGTGCGGCTGTCATCGGTTCCCCGGCGAATTTCTCCCCCGCGTCGTCTGCTGTTGTGAGCGACGCGGAAGCAGAATTTCAATCGAACCCGCACAATCCGTTTCATTAAGTTTTCCCTCACCAGACACAACACTTTTGGAGTCCACCATCATGCGCAAAAAAATCCTCTTCCTGATGTCCGCTCTGTTCCTTCTCACGCTCAATTTGTCCGTTACGGCTAACCCGCGATTTGTGCCCGCCGCTCTGCTGGCCGCTGCGCCGCGCATCTCCGCCGGGGGCGGCGAAGTTGATAGCGAAACCGACCGCAGCCGCGACGGTTTGCAAGGCCCCGTCCGGCGCGTCCGCACCGAGACCTCGAAATTGATGAGCAAGGGCGGGAAGCTGACTGAAGGCACGCGCACCGTGTTAGAGACGGCGACCTACGACATGAAGGGCGTGAAGATTGATACCGCCTATTTTCTCGGCGCGGGCGGCGCGCTCACGGGCAAGGAAGTTTACAGTTACGACGATAAGGGCAACATCGTCGAGATGACTTTGTCCAAAGAAGACGGTTCGGTCTTGAGCAAAGAGAAGTACGAATACGACTTCGACGCGATGGGCAACTGGACGAAGATGACCACCTCCGTGGCCGTCATCGAAAACGGCCAGATGAGTTTCGAGCCGACCGAAGTGACTTATCGCGTCATCGCTTATTATCTCGAAGACGCCACTGCCAAAAAACTCCAGACTGCCGCCGCCGCCGGTGCTCTCCCAAACAACCCGAACGCTCCGGCTGTGAACGTCATCCCCGCGAGCATGGTTAACAATAAGCCGACGGCTTCCGCCGTCACGCCCGCTCCGTTGTCGTCGCCGCAACCCAAAATGACAGTCGCGCCCGCCGCCGCCGTTGTGCCGTCAAACACGGCGACCCCGAAACCGAACGCAGGGGCTAACACAGTTGCCCCGACCGTTAAGCGCACCGCCAATAATGTGCCCGCGCTGCCCATAACCTCCGGCCTCCCCGCCACCGCCGCCAATCTCACTCTCGGATTACCTAACGCCGCCGCCTCTTCCGCCAACAACGGCAGCGCGCCGGTGGTCAAATCAAATGATGACTTGCCCCCGCCCCCTCCCGCGAAGCCCGTCGCGAAGGCTCCGGTGCGCCCCGTCTCCGGCGGCGTGCTCAACGGCAAAGCGTTGGACATGCCGAAGCCGCTCTATCCGGAGACGGCGCGGCGCGCACGTATGATGGGCGTCGTGACGGTGGAAGTCGTGATTGACGTATCGGGCAAAGTCATCGGCGCGCGTGCCGTCAGCGGTCCTGAGATGTTGCGCGATGCCGCCGAACGTGCCGCCCGGCAAGCGCGCTTCACGCCCGCGCTGCTCTCCGGCCAGCCCGTCAGAGTCTCCGGCATTATCAATTACAACTTCTCATTCTGAAATTCCACCCCCGACCAGACGAAGGAACAATCCAGATGGCATTCAGCGGACAACTCAACGACCTCGCCTTGAGCGAATTGATCGAATTCTTCTGCAACCAACGCAAGACCGGGCGTTTGAAAGTTGACTATGCGCTTGCGCCCGGCGTCTTCTTCATGAAAGACGGCGACCTCGTAGATGCGAAGGTCGGCGCTTTGAACGGCGCGGAAGCGGTCTTCTTCGCTTTGACGCTGCCGAGCGCGTCGTTTGATTTCAACGCGGGGATGCTGTCGTCGCGCCGCACGATCAACGATTCATGGGCGAGCGTCGTGCTCGAAGGCTTGCGCCGTCTGGACGAAGGCATCGTGCCCGACGCCGCGCAGGCGTTCGCCACCGAAGATGAGATAGACGAAGCGACCATTGAATATCTGAATTGTATCGAGAGCGGAAAAGAGAGCGCGGTGAAAGATGCTGTAGCAAAGGATGCTGTAGCGAAGGCCGCCGGAGCGAAGGCCGCTGACAATGATTCGCCGGCTGACGCGTTTCCGCTGCCCCTCTCGCAAACGCTCGCCGCGACGAGCAGCGACAACAGCGGAAGGAGAAAGTTCGTCGTCGCCGGTGTCGCCGCTTCGCTCGTCCTCGCCTGCGTCGTCGCAGCGATCCCGCTCAGCAAACGCTTCACCGGCTCGAACGCGACTTCGGCTCCCGCGCCCGCCGCCCCTGCTGCTGCTGCTACGTCGCAAGCACCGACGACGCCAGCGCCGGAAGGTGACAACAACGCGGGCGCGATGCCCGCCGCGTCCACCGACCCTAACGAGAGCGCCGTAGCCCCGACAGATGCCGCCGCAGCAGCAGATGCCGCCGCCTTCGCCGCGCGCCGTGAACGCGAAGCGCGCCAGGAGCGTCAACGCAAATTGGAAGCGAAGAGGGACGCCGCGCAAGCTGCGAATGAAGCGACCGCCGCCGCTGCCGCGCCCGAAGTTGCCGCCAAACCCGCCACCGGGCCGAAGTCCGTCCGCGTGAGCATCGCTTATGACGAAGCGGGACGCGTCACGCAAACCTCCGTCGTCGGCTCAAGCCCCGGCGCGGAAGCCTACGCCTCGACCGCCGTTCGCGTCGCACGCGGACGCCGTTTCCCCGCCGGCAAAGCCGGTTCGACGGTCGTCACGATCCCGATCAACTAAACGAGCCACAAAGGAAAAGGATAAAGGTTAGACGCAAAACCAAACGGAAAAGCGGAGGCAGCTTTCAAGCGCTGCGCTCCGCTTTTCTCATTTACGTTTTCTCTCTGCCTTACCTCAGCCCGACTGTCCCTAATACCACGAGCAGGGCGCGGTTGAGGGCGAGGGCGCGTCCACGCGGGTCGTACCATTCGTCGAGCGTGTGCGTGTTGGCGGCGAGTCCGCCCGCACCGATGGTGATGGCGGGCAGCCCCCGAGAGATGGCGATGTTGGAATCGGTGGACGAGCAATCGAGGCGTGTGGATGAACCGAGCGCGCGGGTCGCTTCTTCGGCGAGCCGCACGAGCGGAGCGTCCTTCAAAGTTTCGCCGCCGGGGCGGTCGCCGATGAGTTTCATTTCGAGTTCGAGAGGCAGCGTGCCCGCGCGTCGTGCGGCGTTCTCGTCGTCGGCGGCTTCGCGCGCGGCGCGGCGAAAGTAGGCATCGAGCCGTTTCAGTTCGTCGGCTGATTCCGAGCGCAGGTCAACATCCATCGAAGACTCTTGCGCGATGCAGTTGACGCCCGCGCCGCCTTCGACGCGCCCGACGTTAAAGGTGGTGCGCGGGCTTTTGGGCGCGGGGTAAGCGATGAGCCGCGCGACCGTGCGCCCCTGCGCATGCACCGGATTCGGCACGCCGAAGTCGCCCCACGAATGTCCGCCCGCGCCCGTGAACTTCACGCGATACCGACGCGAGCCGACGGCGCGATGCGTGATGCCCTCGATCCCCGGCCCGTCGAGACTGACAAAGGCATCTATTTCCCGCGCCCACTCGCCTTCGGTCAACAGGTACCGCGCGCCGCGCAAGTCGCCCTCGCCTTCCTCGCCCACTGTCCCGACAAACAGCACCGAGCCTCCCGTTTCAATCTCCGCCACTTTCAGCGCGTGGACTATCGCGACGAGCGCGACGAGGCCGCAGCCGTCATCCGCGATTCCCGGCGCGAACAGTTTCGTGCCCTCGCGCCGCACGGTGAAGTTAGTCCCCGCCGGAAAAACCGTATCGAGGTGCGCGCTCAAGACGAGCAGCGGGCGCAAATTCGCCCCGCGCCTGAGCGCCAGGCAGTTACCCTCCGCGTCAATCGTCGTCTCCGCCAGCCCGCACCCGCGAAAGCGCGCGGCCAGATATTCCGCCCGCGCCTCTTCCCCGAACGGCGGCGCGGGTATCTCACAAATCGCCGCCTGCTCTTCGGTGATCTCCGCCGCACGGTCTGCGAAAAATTGAAACGCGCTTTGCACGCGCGATGAAGCGAGCAGGTTGTGAACAATTTGATCGGGAGCGAGTGTGGCGGTAGAAGTAACCATTAGAAAACTTCAAGGAAGTGAGTTGAAGGCAAGCCGTCTTTTGCCCTATCGGAATAACCGAACTGCAATTAATAAGATTATCGCGGGTATCCCGAACAGCATGAAAGAGACTTGCGGCCAAGTATCAGCAGTGAAAACGGGGACACCACAAACAATCGAATCCCCATCTCCGTATGAATATGTGCCTCCGGTGACAAGAAGATAATAGCCCGCTAAAACAATCCAGGCGGCAGAGGTAAGTGCGCAAATACTCGACAAACCGATTAACACTAACAGACTGACTTTTCTCATAAGAAGTTAGACACAAGGCTCTCTACATAGTTCCTTAAACCAACTTCATCATCTCTTCCTCTTCAAGCACCCCGCTCGCGCTCTTGGCCTTGTCGAAGATACGCGCGACGCGCTCATCGCTCGCTTCGATGCCGCGCGATTCGAGCCAGTAGATGACGTTCGACTTGCCGCTCATCGGGCCGACTTCGATCACTTGCCGCATTCCAAACAACCCGGCGGGCACGCCCGAATAGATGAGGTCGGCGAGTTCGGTGTCGCCCTTGCGAAAACTCTTGATGACCGCCGCCGCATGCACGCCCGTCGCGGTGCGAAACGCGTCGCGACCGAAGACCGGATAGTTGACCGGAATCGTCCAGCCGCAACTCGACTCCGCCGCGTGGCAATAGTCGCCGAGTTTCGACAGATCGTTATCAATCCAGCCCATGAGTTTGAGGTTGACGAGCAGTTGATCCATCGGCGTGTTGCCGACGCGCTCGCCGACGCCGAGCGCGGAACCGTGAACCTGATCCGCCCCCGCCTCAATCGCCGCGATGGAATTGATGACGCCGAGGCCCCTGTCCTGATGCCCGTGCCAGTCGAGACGGATGCCGCCGCCCTGCTCCTCGATAATCTTTTTGACGAAGCGCACGACCGCGCGCGTGCCGTCCGGCGTCGAATGCCCCACGGTGTCGCAGACGCAGACGGCGCGTGCGCCCGCGCGAATCGCTGCCGTGTAAAGCGCGCGAAGGGTTTCGGGGTCGGCGCGCGTCGTGTCCTCGGTCACATACATGACGGGCAAGCCCTCGCCGATGGCGAACGCGATGGCCTCTTCCGACAGTTGGAGCAACTTATCAAGCGTCCAGTCTTCGGCGTAGAAGCGCACCGGGGACGAGCCGATGAAGGTGGAGGCTTCGATGGCGATGCCGGCGCGCTGCGAGATTTCGGCGATGGGGCGGATGTCGTTCTGGTGCGTGCGCGCGGCGCAGTTCGGGCGAATCGCGAGTTTCTGTTCGACGATCTCGCGCGCGAGGCGTTCGACACCCGCCGCGTGAGTGCCGCCCGCGCCCGGCAAACCGATGTCCGCCGTGTCGATCTTGAGATCGTTCATCAGGTGCAGGAGTTCCAACTTTCGCTCGACCGAAGGCTCGCAGACGGAGGGCGATTGCAGCCCGTCGCGCAGGGTCTCGTCGTCGAAACCGATGTGGCGATTCGGCGCCGGGTGCGACGGGTCAATCTCGTTCCAATCGTAGATCAATTCACTGGCTGGCACTTCCACTCACCTCCGTTGTGTCGGGAAAATTTCGCGCTTTTTGCTGGCGTGTCCGGGATGGAAGAATTACAACAAGGGGCGGGTTGAAAGTCAAGCAGGGGCACTTCAAGGGAGGAGGGATGCACGGGCTGAAAATTCGTCACGTTTTGCGGCTCGTTCACGGGGTTGCTTTTCATCATGCGACGTTAAGCTATTCTCGTTCCCCTTCGCTCCCAAGAATCCTTGCTTCATTTCCAATTCTCAGGATATATTTTGCGCGCCAAAACCATTAAGTGAGAACCTTCCTCTAAGCTGTAAAGGAGAACCCCACATGCGCCGTGCTCTCTTGTCTCTCATCTTTCTCGTCGTCCTTTCGTCGGTCGCACATGCTGACCCGATTGTCATCACCGGGGGGAGGGCAAACATTGTCAACCCGGTGGGATTCCCCGCCTTCGGCAACTTCAGCCTGTTCGCACCGGGATTTTCGGCAGGCGGGGCTGGAGAGAACCGCGGCGGGTTGACGGTAATTAACGGCAGTTTTTTTCGGGGTGCCTTTATGAGCGGCGACACTTCAGGAAGCGGCACATTGCTAGGCACGAGACTCAATTTCACCCTGGCTCCCTTTGAACTTCCCGATCCCGGCAGCAGTTCGAACGTCGCCTTTGTGAACACCGCCTTCACCATGACCGGCGTCGTGACTGTCCGCGCTTTGGCCCCGAATCTACCCATCCTCTTCACCTCGGAAGTCTCCGGAAGCGGCTTCGCGCTGATCACTTACCAACGGAATGGACCGAACAGTTTCATCCCGTCGAATATCACCTATTTTTTCGGTGCGACCGAACCCATCCCTGAACCGGCGACTTTAGTGTTGCTCGGCACGGGACTGGCGGGCATCGCGGCGCGGGTGCGTCGCCAGCGCAAGAACTCCGGCGGGGCTTAGTCCGCCCGCTCGTCCCGATAACTTTACAACTCTTGTTCATTCGGCTTGTGCGCTAACTACCCTTAAAAAAGAGTTTTGGGCTGACTTCTAACATGCTTGAGAGCATTCTTTCATCCCTCCTCCCTCCCCTTTTGCTCCGCCGGGTCGCGCGCTTTTGACTCTGCGGCCAACTCTGTTATAGCCTTCCTCACACTTCAGTAGTGACGCGCCGACGCACGGTGTCTCCGCACGCTATACTCCCGCTCATGCGAAGTTGTCTCGGCTTGGAGCCTTCGGCTACCGGCGAAAGCCGAAACGTTCGGAGCCAGCTACTGACCACTTTCAAATCAGACAGGAAATTTTCTCGCACATGGATGAGTTTATCGCCCAGGGCAACGACGAACATTTGAGCATCTTGCATCGCGCGACGCCCGGTTGGATCGAGGTCATCGCCGGTTCGATGTTTTCGGGCAAGTCCGAGGAGTTGATTCGCCGCCTGCGCCGCGCCAAAATCGCGCGCCAGCGCGTGCAGGTCTTCAAGCCGCGCATTGACACGCGCTACTCGCGCGACCACATCGTCTCGCACTCCGAGATGCGCCACGAGTCGGGCGAGGTCGAGACCGCCGCCGAAATCCTCGCCCAGGTCGAAGCCAACACCGATGTCGTCGGGATTGACGAAGGCCAGTTCTTCGACAACGAACTCATCGCGGTCGCCAACGAGCTCGCGCGCCGGGGCTTGCGCGTCATCATCGCCGGACTCGATCAGGATTACACGGGGCGACCATTCGAGCCGATGCCGCAACTCTTAGCCGTCGCCGAGTTCATCACCAAAACCCACGCCATCTGCGTCCGCTGCGGCCAACCCGCCAACTACTCGCAACGCATCGTTGCCATCGAAGGCCAGGTCGTCGTCGGCGCAGGCGACTCCTACGAAGCCCGCTGCCGCCGCTGCTTCGTCCCACACGCCGACGCGCCGACGAAATATCTCTCTGAAGAGTGACAAGTGATGGGTGACGAGTGGCAAGTTAAAACAGCCTGCCTTCTTGACTCGTCACTTGCCACTCATCACTTGTCACTGTTTTTGTGCTATTCTTCCGCCGCCAATCCCCCTGCAACAACAAACCTAATGCTCGTGCGATTTTGTGCCGGACACCTGACAGGAGACGACTTCAATGCACGCTTTGAAACGCGCTGAAATTTTATGCGGGACGCTGTTGCTCACCGCGCTCGCCGCCATCGCTGGCTGCCAGACAGACACGACTGTCAACGTCAACACCAACACCGCGAACGCCAACCTGACGACGAACGCGAACACCGCCGCGACTCCGGCGATGTCCGCCGCGACCATCGAGACGCGCGAACCGGAGCAATACAAGGCCACGCTCGTTTTCAGCGCGACCGCCGAGGGCAAATCGCAAGCCCTCCAACTCCCGATTGAAGTGGCGCGCAGCGGCGACAATCGCCGTTATGCCTTCAACAACATTCCCGTCATCGGGCAGGTCATCTTCCTCGACCGCGCCGACAAACGCTATCTCATCTTGCCCGGTCGCAAGCAGTACGCCGAGATCACGCCGGAGTTAATCGGCTTCGACGTGCGCTCGCTAACGCCGGGGCAGATGGTCGTGATGCTGCAAAAGCAACAGGGCGTCGAGCGCGTCGGCGAAGAACAACGCGACGGGCGCGCGGTCGTCAAATATCGTTATGCGGCGACGACCAAAACGGGATCGCAGGCGGGCGACGTGTCGGCGGAAAGTTTCATCTACGTTGACAAAGAGACCGGGTTGCCGATGCACGCGGACTTGAGCGGGCAATCGAGCGGGAACGTGCAGGGCGTCAGCCGCGCGCGTCTCGTCGCCGACATGAAGGACATCCAGACGACGGTTAACGCCGCCGACTTTGAGTTGCCAACGGGACTGACGAAGTTGTCGGAGCAGGAGATCAAGCAGCAGGTGGCGACCCTCGGCCAGTTCTTACAATTCGCCCTCGGCGCGCTCAATTCGCAGATGGGCAGCGGCGCACCGGCTGGCGGCATGACGGCACCGCCGCCGCCGCCATCGTCGCCGTCGCCCGCGAGCGGCGCAACAGCGTCGCCCGCCGCTTCACCGACCGGCTCGCCGGCACGCTGACGAGGTACTCTAAAAGATGAAATACATTCTCCTGCTTCTCGTCGGGGCGCTCCTGGGTGGGGCTCTGACTTTTTACATCTTCGTCGGCGCGCCGCGCATGAAGCAGACGCAGACGGGCGCGCCTCTGCAAGCTCCGGACGCGGCGGGCGATCCACCCGGCACGGCAGTTTTAACGCTCGACGAGAAATTCTTCGACACGCTGCTCGGCACGATCTTTCGCGACTTGAGCGCGCCCGCCTTCCAGCTCGCGGCCATGCCAAAAGAATCTGAGATCGCTCTTCTCGCGCAACCCGCCGGAGGTGTGCGCTTCGTGCCGGTGCAGGAAGCGCCGGCGGCGGAGGGGGCTTGCGCGAATCAAGTCGTGGTGGCGCAGGAAGGCGGCGGCGTGCGCACGGGCGTCAGTCTGAAAAACGGGCAGATCGTCGCGCCGCTCGCCTTCAGCGGCAGCCGCGCGGTGCTGGGTAACTGCCTGAACTTTCGCGGCGCGGCGGAAGCCAGCATCCAACTCTACTTCAAACCCGAAGAGCAGACGCTCTACGGCCAGATCACCATCGCCAGCATCAACCTCGACGGCGTCTCGCCGCTCGCCAGCCCGTTCGTCACGAGTTTCGTGCAGACGGCGATCAACCAGAAGGTCAACCCGCTCATCATCATGCGCGGCGCGCAACTTTCTCTGAACGTCCCCGTGCAGGCCAGCAACGGCACGCTCAAAGCGCAGGCCAAAGACGTGCGCTCCGAAGTTAAAGACGGCGCGCTGCGCCTGCACGTCACCTACGACTTCTCCGGCGCACCCGCCGCGCAACAACAACCGCCGCCGCCGCAAAGTTAAACTGGCCGCGCCTTTGGTTTGCCCGACCCTGATTCCCTGGGCGCAAGTTTACTTTCAGACTTGCGCCCGTTTTCATGTCCCGACTTTGAGGATTGTTGATTGCGCTCGCGCGGAGATGAAGCACAGCATTGGCGTTGGGGCGTGGCGGCGGCTTTGGCGTTGGCCTTCGTCTCGCTCGTGCCGCAGTTGGAGTTGTGGCGAGCGCGCGGGCGCGAGTGGCACGGCTCCGACTTCTCGTTCTTTTTCGACGAGCCCGCTTATGCCGCCTACGTCAACGCGCTCATCAATGGCCGCCCGCGCTTAAACGATCCTTACACCGGACGCGACGATGAGACGAGCGCGCCGCAACCCGAATCGCTCTTCTCCATCCAGTTCGTTCCGGCCTATGTGCTCGCGCTCCCGGCGCGCCTCTTCGGCCTCTCCGCCGCGACCGTCTTCATCATCCTCTGCCCGCTCGTGGCTTTTGCGTCCACGCTCGCCCTCGCGCGCCTCGTCGCCGCCGTCACCGGCGACGGGCGCACGGCGGCCACCGTCGCGCTCGTCGTGCTCTGTTTCTGCACCTTCATTCAGAAGACCGTCCGCACCCTGCTCGGACTCCAGACGGACTATTACCCGTTGCCTTTTCTGCGCCGTTATTTACCGGCACTGCCCTTCGCCCTCTTCTTCGTCTTCTGCCTCTTCGTCTGGCGCGCTCTGACCGTCAACGACGACAACGACAAATGCCCCTCGTTGATGAACGCCGTCTCTGCCGGACTCACTTTCGCCGTGCTCGTCTATTCCTATTTTTACCTCTGGACGGCTGCCGCCGCGTGGCTCGCCTGTCTCGCATTGCTGTGGCTCGCGTCAGCGCAACGCGAAGAACGTGGCCGCGCCGCGCGTGCGCTACTCACCATTGTTGCCATCGCCGCCGTTTCGCTCGCGCCTTACGCGTGGCTGCTCTCGCGGCGCGCGGCTTCGATGGAGACGGTGCAGGCTTTCGTGTACACACGCGACCCTAATCTTCTTCGCACGTCGGAACTGCTCGGCGCGCTCGCCTGTCTCGGCATCATCTTCGGCGCGTGGCGCGGCTGGCTCGCGTGGAGAGACCGCGCCGTGCTCTTTGCCGCCTCGTTCGCGCTCATGCCCTTCGTCGTCTTCAATCAACAGATCATCACGGGGCGTTCGCTCCAGCCGATTCACTATGAACAGTTCATCGCAAACTATATTTCGCTGCTGGCGTTGATGCTTGTCGGCGTGCTCTGTTGGCAAGGCCGCGCCGCCGCCGGGCGGGAGAGAGGCGGGCGCAGCGGCGGCGGGAGGATCGCGCCAAAAGTTTTAGCGTCGGTCGCCGTCGTCATGCTCGGTTGGGCGTTGGTTGAAGTGACGCTGGCGACGCGTCGGGCGCGGGATTTAAATTTGTGGCGGGATGAGGTGCGCCCCGTCTCGCTGCGTCTGGCGGAGATGGCGAAAGGCGGAGAGGCGACTAGCGGCGGCGGTGAGCGTTCGCTGGTCTTTTTCCCCGACATCGCGCAGGGCGACCGGCTGCCGTCAATCGCGCCGCAAGCCGTGCTCTGGGCGCAGCACCTGTTCGTCTTCTCCGGCGCGACGCTCTCCGAAGAGCGAGAGCGGCTCTATCTCCAACTCTACTACTCAAACGTGGACGAACAAAAATTCGCCACTTTCATCGACCGCCCGCACGCTTACCGTCCCTCGATCCTCGGTTGGTCGCGGATCGTCAACGGCTTCGACGCGACGCGCATCCCGGCGGAAGACCTCGCCGTCGAACGCCGCGCCTATGCTTTCTTCCTCTCTTCCTTCAACCGCGAGCGCGCCGCACGCCTCCCGCTCTCCTATGTCGTCGTGACCGCAGGACAAAACGAGTTGGGAAATCTCGACCTCTGGTACACGCGCGACGCGGGCGAACGCATCGGCTACCACGTTATCTACCGCGTGAAGCTCCGACCGTAAGAAATGCGGATTGCGGATTGAAAGACAGTCGCTTTCTAATCCGCAATCCGCAATCAAAGAATTCGTATTCAGCCCACGGCTTCGCTTTGTGTCAGCGTGGTTCAGGTTCGCTCGTTGGATTGCCGCGCTCATCGAAGCGTCCGACTGGCAACCGCCTCTGTGCTCTCAGTTTCAACACGTCATCGTTCAGCACGCTGATCGTGTCCTCGACGCCTGCGAACCCGGCTCGCATTTCTTGCCTGAGTTCCACGATTTCGGCCAGAGCGTGTTCCCAGATAGGCTTGGCTTCCAGAGCTTTCCGTTCGGCCTGTTCATCTAATGAACTGAGGCGCGAGTTAATCGCGGCAAGCTGCGCCAACACCCTCTCCTCAA
>MWVV01000134.1_pt1 | contig 26495 bp, 22 predicted proteins | sample 1047281 | NCBI WGS metagenome assembly MWVV01 (sample SAMN06349986, study PRJNA376086) | soil metagenome | isolation source: PT-2 sample Antarctic (ecotone) soil | place: Antarctica | collected 2015-01-13 | reverse complement strand
TAACAAATTTCATCAGTTCGCAGGGCATAGTGAGTCTCCTTTTGACTTTTCTTTGGTCAGAAATATCAAAATCAACTTACTTGCTCTGCGTTTCGTTTTCAAATATCAAATTGGATAAAGTCGAGCTTAGAACGTTACAAATTTATTGAAACGCAAATCAACGCATATCCGATTAAACTATTGTGCCGGGTGATGCAGGTTAACCGCTCTGCTTATTATGTTTATGCGCGAGGCGAGACTCATCGGGAAAGCCCTTCGAGAATCAATTGTGTCGCCCGCATCAGTTCGCCGTTCGCGTCGCAAAGTTGGATGTGCCTAACGATGAGCCGCCCGTTGTCGGATTCGCTGACAACGCATTGACTGCTACCAACGCGAAGTTACCAGTTCGAGGGTCGCCGCCCAATGCGTTTGTTGTATTATTATTTTCCGTGATAACCGCTGGACCAGCCGGCACGAGAATGTTCGAGGTGCGGAATCCAGCGCGCACCGAGACGTTGATCGGTTTTGGTATGTTCACACCGGTAATCGTGAAATTGAAGACCCTGTTTGCCAAGTCTCCGGTATTCGTTGCGGTGGTTAGGACTCGTTTACAAATTTCCAAGTTACCGGTGTCGCCATTTGGTGTCGGCGTCGCTATTGGTGTTGGTGATGGACTTATACATTGAGATGCGTCAACCGTATTGCTATCCAACGTCACCGCACCATTTAGCGCTAAGGCTCTTCCGGCGATGATATTTGCGTTAGTATTTAGTGTGATACAGATAAAAGGGAGAGATAAATTACTGCATCCACGATCCTAATAAATTCATTGCAAAAAACTTTGGTAATTTTGAAAAATAAAGGTCAGTTCCGCGCGGAACTATGAGGCATAAATACACCTGTCTCAGTTTCACATCATTATTTGTCAATAAAGTAATGCGAATTATTTTAAGTAGTCGTTCACAATTAGACTTAACTATCTTGTGATTAGTTAAATGTTGGAGCAAACAGACTTATGTTGTTTATGACTAAAAGCTCGAATTGATATAGGTAATCATAATTGTGAACGACTACTTAGAAAAGGTAAAATAAGGCTGGTAGTAAACTATATTATTGCCTTATTTTACCTGACGGAGACCTTCTTACCTTTCTACTTTCAGGGCAACATCAATCAAGAAAGGCGGCACTCTTAAAATTTGACGACCGGCAGGCACTCTGTCGGTGAGAATAACGCGACCCGTAGCTGGCTCAATCCAAGTTAGTGTTCCGGCGCGCCTTAAATCAACGGTAACGGTTATATCGCTCGTCGCGCTTGTGTGATTCGTGAAAGCGTGGAGATAAGCGAAATATGTTCTTGAAGAACTCAGGGCTGAGGCGCGAACTAAATTCGGGTTGCTGACCGAGATATTGGCAATTCGCGCATCGGCCGGTACTTGCCCCGTAAAATCCGTTAAGACTCTGATATAGCCGCGGGTGGTTACGCCCAAATAAGCATTTGAAACGCTGTTCGGGTTTGAATAATTCATAATAAAACTACTGTTCCAAAAAATTATCGAGCCTTCAGCAAAAAATGCCGACCACGTTGCTAGACGGTTTCGCAAATCCGATGTCGCATCCCAATTAACCACAACATTGCCGTATTCGCCGATGATCACCGGTTTTCCGAAACTCTTCCAATTGATAATGTTATCGTAAGTCTCCCTGTCAACATCGAACTGACTGGCAGACGTGTAAAAATGCGGCGAAGTAATATCCAGTGCAGCAATATCGCGCACCTGCGGCGAATTTGAATAAACGAAGCTGGTGGTAACCGGATGACGGTTCGGGTCATTCGCCTTGATATAATTGGCAACCAAAGTCAGATCACTGTCCGAAGCGGTTGACTCGTTGGACACTTCCCAAATGTCCACACTACTTCCGTAGCGGTCAATAACTCTCCTAACGTATGCTAAGCCGTTTGCGCTGGTATCGACGTTGTTATTAAAAAAGACCAACTGAATACGAAAGCCATACTGGTTCAGTTTGCTGACGAGCAAATCGCCTTGCGACCAACTATATTCTGAATCTAAATTAAATGAACAATTGCCGATACTCCACCGAAAGAGATTAAAGCCGGCGTCGCGGTAGGCAGATAAATAAGTATCAATATCGGTTCTATCCCCGTGCGGGCCTGCGAGTTGGCTAGGTCGGCCGTCAAAGCCCCAATTAGCGAGCACGGAGCTGCCGTCTACGCCAACACAATCACCGATGCCAATCGGATAAAACGGTTTGCCACGCGTGTCAACAAAGCGATACGGATTGTCAGGATTGACACGAATAAAGTCCGATGAATTTGATTTCACCGGCAGAGCAATGGTTGAATAATTTGAGAGCAAAACCACGCCCAATATCACTAAAAACTGTATTAATTTCTGCATCACTTTCTCCTTTATTTACTGCTTGTAATAAAACTTCTTTTTTTGAAAAGTGGACTATTCCACTATTAGTGAGAAACATTCTCGCAAATGATTCTTATGCCTAAATACTTTTTAGTAGGGACACATTTCGGAAAAATAGATTAAAACGAAAATACTAATTTCCTCAACAATTAACCACTACAAAAACGCTTTGGAGAGAGAACTCGGAAACCTAAAATTTCTTTTGTAAAATCATTAATAATTTGCCAAAGACACAATAAATAAGTTGTAAAATTTTAAAAGCTGAAAGTTTATTTAATTGACTCGGGCTTGTATTTAATTTACCCGATTAAAAGGCGGCTGTCGGTGCGCTGATACACTTCTATTTTGTTTTTGTTGGCTGGTTTTTGACTGGATAAAAGAGCGTTTAGAAATCGTGATGATCAGCGAAAGTGGATTTTAAGCTAATGCTCTACGGTTGCCTGTGTGTTTAGCGCGTGATGAAATTCTAATCAAACCTTTATACAGGATTGATGTTTATTCTTTCGTGTGTTATCGCACATACGAGTTTCTTTTCTTTTATAATGCTTCATATTCGGTTATTTATTATTCGTCTTGACTATTTTCTAAAAACAAAAGAAAAAGATGTCCGCTGCCGCCAACTCATACGATGCGCTGAAAAATCATCTGCTCGCCGCTCTGCCCGCCGATGAATTCCTGCGCGTCCAATCCAAGTTAGAGCCATTGTCTTTTAAGCTCGGTGAGTTCTCTGTGAATCCGGCGGTAAAATGGATTATGTCTATTTCCCGACGACGGCAATTGTTTCAATGCTTTGCCAGTCAACTTAACTACGTACAAACCTGTATAATAGAAAATTATGCAAAAAGTTTCAGTTGTCATCCCGACTTACAATTACGCACATTTTATTGCTGAAGCGGTTGAGAGCGTCTTGGCTCAAACTTTTCCGATATTTGAGATTATCGTGGTGGACGACGGTTCAAGTGATAATACAGAGGAAATTATCGTAAAATTTGGTGATAAAGTTAAATATATCAAACAAAACAATGGCGGCGTTGGGTTAGCGCGAAACACGGGCGTAAAGAATTCCGGCGGCGAATTTATTGCCTTTCTCGATGCCGACGATATTTGGTTTCCGCAGAAAATAGAACATCAAATACAATTATTTCAAACTGATGACAAAATTGGCTTAATTACGACTGGTATGCGCGAATTTTACCAAAAAGGAAAGACCGTGCATATTTATTCTGATGGAAAAAATGGTTGGTGTGCGGAAAGCCTTCTGTTGCTTGAGCCGGTGGTAGTTGGTCCGGGAAGCACGACTTTGGTAAAACGAGAAGTTTTTGAACAAATCGGCGGATTTGACGAAACTAAAGAACTGCATCCTTGGGAAGATTGGGAGTTTTGCTATCGGGTCGCGCGCGAATTTAGATTAGCTTTTCTGCCTGAAATTTTGGTCGAATATCGAAATCACGGCGGCAACGGACATTTGCAAATACCACGTTTTGAACGTGCCATGAATTTGGCATTTGAGAAAATTTTCAATGATAATGCTTTAGAAATTCAAAAACTAAAAGGACAATCGTATGGAAATCTGCACAAAATTTTAGCCGGTTCTTATTTTCAAAACCGACATTACGGAAAATTTATCAAACATTCCCTTAAAAGTGTGTGGTTAATGCCTAAAAACATCAGCCACTTTCTTGCTTTTCCGCTTAGAAGATTTAGAAGGAGTTATGAAAACAAATCTGCTTGAAGTTACAAAGCATGATTTTCAAGATTTTGAAATTATCGTGATTAATGATGGCTCGTTAGACAAAACGGCGGAAATTGTTAACTCTTACGGGTTTTCTGTGCGATGTATTCAAACGACGAACGGTGGGGTTTCGAGAGCTAGAAATCTCGGAATTAATAATGCTCTCGGCGAATATATCGCGTTTCTTGATTCGGATGACCTGTGGGAACCGACTAAATTAGAAAAACAAGTTGTGTTGCTTGACGAAAATCCGAACATCGGACTTTGCTTCACGGCTCTTGAGCGCGTTGACCAGAACCTAAAGCTGATTGGTAAAACTGAGGCGCATAACTATCCTGATTTTTGTGAGGCATTATTGTTATATTCGTGTGTCGTTACCGGTTCGTGTTCATCGGTAATGTTACGGACTAGAATTGCCAAACAAACCGAAGGCTTCGATACCAGTTTCACTAATTACGAAGATTGGGAGTATTGGCTGCAATTGAGCTTGATTACCGAATTTGCTTCCATTCCAGAATATTTAGTTAAATACCGGACGATAACGGGAAGTGCAAGTTTTAATGAGCCGGCTGTTATAGAACGCAACGTAAAGGGCGTGTTAAATAAATTTTTTGACGCGCCGCAGCTGCCGGAGAAATATGAGAAACTTCGCAATAAGAGCTATAGTAACAACTGGTTAATTTTATCGGGGCAATACTTACACGCAAAAAAATATGCCGACAGTCTGCGTTGTTTGTGGGACGCGCTTCGTCTATATCCGCAAAATATCACCCGTCCGCTAGGCTTGCCTATACGTTGGACAAAACGATTACTGACGAGTAATGTATAAATTTTGACGCAACGGAGACGTTTATGAATGCACCACTCGTTTCAGTAGTGATTCCGGCTTATAACGCTGCCCGGACGCTTAAAGCCACCGTGCAAAGCGTGTTTAAGCAAACAGTTCAGGATTTTGAAATTTTTATTGTTGATGACGGCTCGACGGACGACACGATTGCGGTTGCACGATCAATTGAAGATTCGCGCGTGAAGGTTATCACTCAAGCAAACGGCGGCGCGGCGGCGGCGCGAAACACCGGAATTAAATCGGCTAAAGGTAAATACGTCGCAATGCTTGATGCGGACGATTTATGGATGCCGAATAAACTCGAACGCCAGCTCGCCGTGTTTAATTCCGAAAAAGATGTGAGCGCCGTTCAATCCGGGGTGTATTATGTTAATGACAATTTGGAGGTAATAAGTGTTGAGAGATGTGTCGAATCAAAAGACATTTTGTATGAAACGCTGGTTTTTGAAAACTTACCCGGTTTGATGTCTACTCTGATTGTTAAGCGCACTGCATTTGAGGAAATCGGTTATCTCGACACGAAACTGGTCATTCTCGAAGATTGGGAACTGGCAATCAGGTTAGCGAGATATTGTAATTTTGCAAGCATCGAAGAACCATTGACGTTATATCGGCAGTTTCCGGGAAACCGCAGCAGAAATGTGAGTATTCATATTGAACCGGGCTACATAATTTTAGATAGACTTTTTAAAGACCCGTCGCTTCCGTCGCATATTAAGAAGCGTGAAAAACAAATTTACGCAGCCTTTTACACAATGCTTTGCGGCGGTGCTTTTAGGCGCGGCAGATACGGCGAATCGCTTAAGTGGGGAGCGAAAGCATTTATTTCTTATCCGGCGGCGTTGTATTATATAACTTCTCTGCCTTCAAGAAAGTTACACAGAAAGTTTTCGCGCCAAAACATGCCGCAAGAATACAAACTTGCTCTAAAAAACTTTTCGAACCTTCACACTCTCTATCTTTGCTATTTTGGCTTGCGCGAACCGCTTGTTCAAACACAGGTCTTGCCGTATCTGCGTGAAATCAAAAAATTAGGTAATTTGAAAGTTAGTCTGCTCACGTTTGAACCTAATTTTAAGGAAAAGTGGACGGCTGAACAACTTGAAGCCGAAAAGAGAGAACTTGCCGGAGAAGATATAAATTGGTATTGCCTGCCGTATCATAAGCGACCTTCCGTTCCCGTCACTCTTTACGACATTTTATGCGGTGCCTGGTTCACCTGGAAAATGATTCAGCGCGAAAAAGTTGACATTCTCCACGCCCGTGTTCATATTCCGGCAATAATGGGCGCAGTTGCCAAAAGGTTTTCATTCGATAGAAAGCCGAAACTGCTTTTCGATATTCGCGGATTTTTTCCTGAAGAATATACCGATGCGGGAATTTGGAAGAAAAACGGTTGGATTTATCGTGGAGTCAAGCGAATTGAAAAATGGCTTTTGAGAGAATCAGACGGGTTTGTTGTTTTAACGGAAAAAGCGCGTGAAATTTTGTTTCCCGAAAGCCGGGAAAAAGGTTTTGACAAATTCGGCAGACCGGTTGAGGTTATTCCTTGTTGTGTTAATTTAGCTCGTTTTGAAAGCGCAAATGATGTTTCGAGAAATAAAGTAAGAAAAAATTTAAATATTGAAGACAGGAAAGTAATTGTTTATGTCGGTTCATTCGGCGGTTGGTATTTAACGAAAGAGACGGCTGATTTTTTTGGCGCGGCAAAAGAAAAATATCCGAATGTTTTTGCTTTAATTTTGACCCAAAGTCCGACTAAATTAATCAAGCCTTTGCTTGAAAATCGCGGATTTAACGCGGAAGATTTTTTGATTACACAGGTTTTGCCAAAAGAAATTCCGCTTTATCTCGGTGCGTCTGACGTTGCAGTTTCTTTTATAAAATCCTGCTATTCAAAACAAGCATCTTCGCCAACCAAGAACGCTGAGTATTTAGCTTGCGGATTGCCGGTAATTGTTAATAGCGGAGTCGGCGATACTGCCGAAATAACTGTTGAAGATAAAACAGGTGTTATTATCGAAGAATTCAATCGTGAAAATTACCGGAAAGCATTTATCGAATTAGAAAAACTGTTAGAGAATAAAAAGAGCCTTACCGAAAGATGCCGAGAAAGTGCCGAAGCAAGATTTGATTTGCAAAGCGTCGGCGGCGCCAGGTATCAAAAACTTTACCGCAGGCTTTTAGCAAAAGATTAATCAAGATGAACGTTTTGGGATTATGCTCCTATCCGATTGAATCAGCCGCAACCCGCTATCGTTTGATTCAGTTCGTTGAGCCATTAGCACAAAAGGGAATTAATTTAGAAGTAAGTGCGTTTCTTGACAGCGAGCAATTTAGCCTTTTGTATAAGAATAAATCACTGTTTCAAAAAGCCTTTGGGATTTGGAAACCGCTGCTGCATCGTTTTTCGGAATCTTTTGAGATGCAAAAATATGATTTGCTTTTAGTTCAGCGCGAAGCAATGTTTTTTGGTCCGGCTTTTTTTGAGCGGCTTTTTCAACAGATAGGACAAACTCCTCTGATTTTAGATTTGGATGATGCAACATATATAAGCTATGTTAGCCCGACTTACGGCAAACTTGGAAGTTTTTTTAAGTTTTTCGGCAAGACTGATAATTTGATAAGCCGTGCCGATGCGGTAATCTGCGGAAATCGTTTTATCGCGGAATATGTAGAAAGAAAGGGAACAAAGACAGTGGTTGTTCCTACGGTGGTTGATACGGACAAATTTCGTCCGATTGAAAAGGGAAATGAAGTTCCGGTAATCGGTTGGATCGGAACACATTCGACTTTTCCTTGGCTCGAATCTCTTTTTCCGGTTCTGCGGGAGTTATCAAAGAAATATGATTTCACCTTAAAAATTGTCGGCGCGGGAAAAGATAAAGTTGAAGTTGAAGGAATAGCATTGGAAAACTTAAAATGGAGTCTTGCGCGGGAAGTTGAAGATTTTCAATCTTTAGACATAGGACTTTATCCGATTGAAACAAGTAGTTCGGCAAATCAGGAATGGCTGTTGGGAAAATCGGGATTTAAAGCGATTCAATATATGTCAATCGGTATTCCGTTTGTCGTTACGCCGATTGGAGTTTGCGCCGAACTTGGAATTGAAAACAAAACTCATTTCGTTGCTTCAACCGAAGAACAGTGGTTTAAAGCATTAAAAGAGTTGTTAGAATCAACAGAGTTGCGCAGACAGATGGGGAGCAAAGGAAGAAAATATGCTCTGGCAAATTTCACCGTGTCGCAGCAAACTGATAAAGTTGCGAACGTTTTCCGTAGTGCAATTGAAAAAGGACAGCAAAAGATTAAAACATAATTTTTATAAAAGATTTAGAAAAGGCAGTTTTATGTATATTTTGGGATTGACAACTATGGGCGATTCAGCCGCGACGCTGATAAACGACGGTGAGATAATCGCGGCGGCGGAAGAAGAAAGATTTTCACGAAAAAAACATCACATCGGTTTTCCTTATAAAGCAATAGAGTATTGTTTGGATTACGCGGGAATCACTTTGAAAGACGTGGAACACGTCGGGCATTACTGGAAGCCTTGGATTTTGCGCCACAAAGCGATGCAAGCGGTAAAATCGGCGCTGATTTCGCCGGCAATGTTTAAAGCGCGAGTCGATAGAGGCGTCGCGCAGGTGAGCGACAGCTACCTGGGAATGTTCAAACATCCGCAACGTCTTCGCGAACGTTTCGGCGCGAGCAATTTTAAATTTCATTTCCTCGAACATCACCAGACGCATGCCGCGAGCGCGTTTTTCGTTTCACCGTTTGATTCGGCGGCAATTTTAACTTGGGACGGAACAGGCGAAGATACGACGACGCTGTTTTCGAGCGGAAAAGATAATAAAATCAAAGTCTTGAAGCGCATTAAACTGCCGCATTCGCTCGGGCAATTTTATTCAGCCGTGACGAATTATATCGGTTTTGATATGTTCGCGGGCGACGAATGGAAGGTGATGGGCTTGGCGGCTTACGGCAAACCGAAATTCTACGATTTCTTTTCGGAAAAAGTCCTGACCAAAAACGGCAGCGGCGATTTTCATTTCAACATTAAAGTTCTCGACCACCATCTAGCGAAGCATTATCAATTTCCCGAAACGATTATCAAAGAAATCGGAAAACCGCGTCTTCCGGGCGAAGAATTAACTGAGCATCATTGGAATATCGCTTCATCGGCGCAGAGAGTTTTGGAAGATACGGCAATTTATCTGGTCAAAGAAATTAAGGAAATGACGGGCGAGGAAAATCTTTGTATGGCGGGCGGTGTGGCGTTTAATTCGGTGATGAACGGACGCATTTTTCACGAAACGCCGTTCAAACGTTTCTATGTTCAATCAGCGGCGGGCGACGCGGGCGGCTCGCTCGGTGCCGCCTTTTACGTCTGGCATCAGATTTTGAACAAGCCGCGCAAATTCGTAATGAATCATTCGTATTGGGGACCGAAATTTTCCAATGCAGAATGTCAAGAGGTTTTGGATGCAGCAAATTTGAAATACGAAACTCTGCCCGATGAAGAATTGCTTCCGCGCATCGCTAAAATGATTTCCGAAGGCGCGATTATCGGCTGGTTTAACGGACGGATGGAATGGGGACCGCGAGCTTTAGGCGCGAGAAGTTTCGTCGCTGACCCGCGCCGCGCTGATATGCGCGAGATTCTTAATCACAAAGTAAAATTGCGCGAATGGTTTCGTCCGCTTGCGCCTTCAATGCTCGAAGAATACGGTCGCGAGGTTTTTGGCGTAGAGCATCACGACCCATTTATGATTACCGTCATTGAAGTTGCCGAAAACTATAAATCGAAAATTCCGGCGGTCGTCCACGTTGACGGCACGGCGCGTCCGCAGATGGTTAATAAAGATGTCAACCCGCGTTATTGGAATTTGATAAACGAATTTCGGAAACTGACCGGCATTCCGATGTTGCTTAATACTTCCTTTAATATTCAAGAACCGATTGTCTGCACTCCGCAAGATGCGGTAAATACGTTTAATAATGCTAACTTTGATGCTCTTGTGTTAGAAAATAATTTAGTCCTACAGGATAAAAAATAAGAATTAAATGAATAAGCGGCTGGCAGTTTTATGTTTTCTTATGGGTATTGCCATGATGCTTATGGCTTTTCCCGAAGGATTTGTTGCTGCAGCAACAGTTTTACTTTGTTCTTTGATGGTTATTTTTATTATTCGCCGACAATTTAAAGAAGATGCTAATTTACTTATTCAGCTTTTTCTAGTTGCTCTTATTGTCAGATTAACTTTCGGGTTGCTAATTCATATCTTCGATTTGCGAGCTTTTTTCGGAGGAGATTCAAGATTTTATGATCGGGTAGGTCAGCGGTTAGTTGAAATATGGTTTGGATATAATATTGAAACAAATGATGCTCTAAGCCAAAAATTTAACACCTCTGATTCAGGCTGGGGAATGTATTACTTGGTCGCAGCGATTTATTCGATTACCGGCAGAAATATTCTCGCCGCGCAATCTTTTTGTGCAGTAATCGGGGCGGCAACCGTCCCGATGGTTTATACATGTGCTCATAAAATTTTTAACAATCGGCGTGTTGGGAAAATTTCCGCTCTTTTAGTCGCGCTTTACCCGGCATTTATCATTTGGTCGGGACAACTACTCAAAGATGGATTGATAATATTTCTTCTTGTTCTGGCAATGACGCTGGTTTTACGCCTTCAAGAAAAGTTTAGATTGTTTGATGTTGTTTTATTAGGATTTTCTCTTTTCGGTATTATTAGCCTTAGATTTTATATTTTTTATATGGCGGCGTTAGCCATCGTGGGAGCTTTTGTCATAGGAACGAGCAATTCTCCACAAGCGATGATGAGGCGAATGAGTGCATTAGTTTTAATGGGAGTTGGTCTGACATATTTTGGGGTAACGAGAGATTCCGGTAGTGACATCGAAAATTTTGCAAATTTAGAGCGTATTCAATCAAGCCGAAAAGATTTAGCAAGTTCGGCGGAATCAGGTTACGGTCAGGATTTGGATGTTTCTACAACCGAAGGTGCTTTTGCTGCTTTGCCGGTAGGGTTGACTTACTTATTGCTGGCTCCTTTTCCGTGGCAGATGACCAATTGGCGGCAGGCAATTACTTTGCCGGAAATTCTTCTCTGGTGGTCTTCAATTCCCTTTTTATTGAGCGGATTATGGTATACGATTAGATATCGTCTGCGAAGTTCAATTCCGATTCTTGTTTTTTCTTTAATGTTAACACTTGCCTATTCAATCTTTCTGGGAAATATCGGCACGGCTTATCGCCAGCGCACACAAATTCAAGTGTTTTTATTTATGTTTATTGCCGTCGGCTGGACACTTTGGCAAGAGCGGAGTGAAAATAAAAATTTGCTGCAGAAAGCGAGAAGAAAATAGTTTGAAAATAAAAATTTAAGCGAAGATTTAGATAAATTCCTCTGCGGGGGCATAAGTAAATATGTGCGGCATCGTCGGATTCACCAGTGCAAACTCACAACCTGTAAACAGGGAAATTTTGGAGCGGATGAATGCTTGCATCGTTCATCGCGGTCCTGACGACGATGGTTTTTACATTCGCGAAAACGTCGGGTTGGCAATGCGGCGGCTTTCGATTATTGACATCGCCCACGGAAAACAGCCGATTCATAATCACGATAAATCGAAATGGATTGTTTTTAACGGCGAAATATATAACTTTCAAGAATTAAAAAAAGATTTAGAAAAGCAAGGCGACAAATTCTACACCAATTCCGATACAGAAGTCATTCTGCATCTTTACGAGAAACACGGCGCGGATTGTGTTCAATATTTGCGTGGAATGTTCGCCTTTGCGATATGGGACGAGCGCGACCAATCGCTTTTCATTGCGCGGGACAGAATCGGTAAAAAACCCCTTCTTTATTCGCATCAGCCGAACGGAGATTTGATTTTTGGTTCGGAATTTCGCGCGCTTTTGCAGCATCCTGCCGTTTCCCGTGAAGTGGATTACGAAGCGATTCATCATTATCTGACTTTCATTTGCGTTCCCGCACCGCTCACCGGATTTAAGCAAATTCGCAAACTCGAACCCGCGCATTGGCTTCGCTGGAAAGACGGGAAAATCGAGACGAAAAAATACTGGACGCTCGATTATTCCAAGAAAATTAAGATTTCGGAAGAAGATGCAATCGAAGAAACAACGCGGATTTTGCGCGAAGCAACGAAACTGCGATTGATTAGCGAAGTTCCCTTAGGCGCGTTTCTTTCGGGCGGCGTTGATTCTTCAATAGTGGTCGCGCTGATGGCGCAGGAAAGCGAAAAAGCGGTTAAAACTTTCTCAATCGGTTTCGAAGAACAAGATTTTAGCGAGCTTAAATACGCGAAGCGAGTTGCCGAACACGTCGGCGCGGAGTACAACGAGTTTATCGTCAAGCCGCACGCTCTGGAAATTTTGCCGGCGCTGGTCGAGCATTATGGCGAACCTTATGCCGACCCTTCGGCACTGGCGACTTACTATGTTTCCCGCGAAACGCGGCAGTTCGTCACGGTTGCCTTAAACGGCGACGGCGGCGATGAAAGTTTCGCTGGTTACGACCGCCATTTTGCAATGCAAATTTCGGAGAAGTATCACCGGATTCCTAGGTTTGTGCGGAAAAATCTGATCGAATCAATAGCTTTGCAGATACCGACCCCAACGGATTTCCGTAATAAGATGGCACGCGCTAAACGCTTTCTGGAAGCCGCATCTCTGCCTCGTGAAGAACGCTACACGCGCTGGATGACCAACTTTGATTTGCAATCGAAAGAACGTCTTTACACGCAAGATTTTCATAATCAAGTGGCGGGCTACGATTCGGTCAAATTTATCGCTAAATACATCAACCGTAATTCCGGCTACAGTATTCTCGACGCGACGCTTTTGACCGACATCAAAACTTATCTGCCCAATGATTTGCTCGTCAAAGTCGACATCGCTTCGATGGCGGTTTCGCTCGAAGCGCGTTCGCCGTTTCTCGACCATAAATTGATGGAATTTGCCGCGACGTTGCCTGACAGCATCAAAGTGAAAGGCAGAGAGACCAAGTATCTGCTCAAAAAAGTGGCAAGCCGACTCGTTCCGCGTGAGGTTATTTACCGGCAGAAAATGGGTTTCGCCGTGCCGATAAATCATTGGTTTCGCGGCAAGATGAGCAAATTCGTTGAGGAAAATCTACTTTCCGAAAAGGCAGTCAAGCGTGATTTGTTCAGAGCGGATTACGTCCGAAATTTGATTACCGAACACAAGGCAGACAAACAGGATAATGCCTGGAAACTCTGGAATCTGCTAATGCTTGAGCTTTGGTTTCAGCGCTTTATCGATTAATATGCGCGTTGTTATTTTGACAAACAAGCAGGGCAATCAAATTGCTTTGGCGAACAAAATCGCGGAGCGGGCGGAAGTTGCGGCAATCGTTTTCTCAAAAAATATTCCGCGCCGTAAGCCTGATTTTTCCAAACGCGCGGGATTGTTTCTAAGCAGTTTGGCAGGGCGAATAATCGGACGCGAATTCGTTAATATCTGGACTGAAATGCAGAAAAAATACGACGTGTTTTATCCGAATCTGCCGACGGAAAATGTTGTCGAGGTTAAAAACGTTAACGATTCAGCATCGGTTGAAACAATCGAAAAGCACGCGCCCGATTTAGTTGTCGTCTCTGGAACGAATTTAGTCGGGAAAAAAGTTATCGAAGCAGCACAAAACGGGTACGGAATCGTTAATCTGCACACTGGAATTTCGCCGTATGTTAAGGGCGGACCGAACTGCACGAACTGGTGCCTGGCAAAAAATTGGTTTCACTTAATAGGCAACACGGTAATGTGGCTCGATCTCGGCATCGACACGGGAAATATCATTGCGACCGAGCAAACGCCGCTCGACGGAAATGAAACGATGTTCGATTTACACTGGAAGGTGATGGAGCACGCGCACGAGATTTATGTGAAGTCGATTTGGCGTATCGGCGAAGGAAAAAATGTTCCGTCGGTACGGCAAAAATCCGTCGCCGAAGGTAATCATTTTAATTCGGTTGATTGGAACGCGCGTCAGATGCGAAACGCTTTGAATAATTTTCGGCACAATTACAAAAATTATTTCGCGGACGCGGAAACGCATCGAAAACTATCCGCAGACCTAGAACTCTTTCCCGTAACGGATGAATAAGGATTTTCTAAAAAAAATATATTACGCAGGCTTGTCAGCAGTTCAGGCAGACAAATTCAGACGGCGAGCTTTGAAAAAGCAAAACAAAATCGCCGTTTTGAATCTGCATCGCGTTTCGCCCGTTGAAAATCCTTTCTGGTCGCCGCTCCATCCGCGAATTTTTGAGAAATTGTTACAATTTTTGCAGAAAAACTTCGAAGTTTACTTATTTAAAGAATTAAATTCGATTGAAAAATCTGTAAAACCGCTAGCCGTGCTTTCTTTTGACGACGGCTATTACGATTTTATAGAATATGCTTTACCACTTCTGGAAAAATATAAAATGCGGGCGAATATGAATATTATTCCGCAATGCGCCGAGAGCGGAAAACCGATTTGGAACGTGCGTTTGTATGACTTTTTGAACGCTGCGCCGCGTAGGTTGATAAACGAAATAAAATTGCCCGATTTTGCTGCTGAATTAGCGGATGACAGCCGCGAAGCGAAATTAAGATACGGTTTGCAAATCAGCAGTTACTTAAAAAAACGTCCGCGCAAGGAACGCGAAGAAATTTGGCACTCGATTGAACCTTTTTTGGGGAAAGCTGGTTTTAGAGAAACGCGAATGATGACGACGGACGAAATAAAGCAAATTTCCGAGCAGACGGAAATCGGCGTTCATTCGTTTTCGCACGAGTCAATGGGATTTGAAGAAGACGAATTTTTCGAGCGCGATTTTACCAAATGTCGTAATTATTTCGCTGAAAAATTGAATCTATCTTTGACGATTTACGCTTTTCCGAACGGCAGTTACCGCGCCGAGCAAGTCGATTTTCTGAAGAGAAACGACATTAAATACATTCTTCTGGTAAATGAAAAATTTGCCGATTTGCGAGCCGATATTTTTCCCCGGTTGACTGCTTATGGCAACACACGGAACGAAATCAAAATGAAATCGCTCGGATTTTAAAATAGAATTATTGATAACCGAAAATATAGATAAACAAGTTGTGGCAGGTTTCGGCGATGAATGGTCACGATTTGACCAATCGATACTTACAGACAAAGAACTCGCCAAGATATATTATCGTTTTGATAATCGTCCAGCCTGGTTTCGCACGATTTGGAAATCGTCTGATGTCATTCGCAAATTTGTCAGCCAATTGCCCCACAATTTGCGTTTCAGCGTGAGTCAATTTTTGGCGGCGACGGTTTATTTTCCGTTGGCGCGAACGGCAAAAATCCTGGAAAAAATAGGTGGAAACGTAGAAAAGTTTCCACTCTCGCAATATCGCAACAATAGTTTTTACACGATGCGGACGGATGCGCTCGACCGATTCGGAACGAGTTTGGAAAAGCGTTTTACAAAAAACGAAATCCGCCAAATGATGGAGGAATGTGGGTTGAAAAATATCACGTTTAGCGAAACATCTTTTTGGACGGCAATAGGTTTTAAGAAATAAAATCTACGAAAGGCTTTGTTTTAGCGGGTGGTCTCAATGCCGGAACGCGACCAACACATTTCAGGTTTGGACGCTTTTGATGCTAGAGTTCTGGTTTCAAAGATTTATTGACTAAAATGAATGAAAAATCTTATTGTCCAGCCTGTCATGAAACGCAGAAGCAATTGCGCGGCGAAAAAGGCGACTTTAAAGTATATGTTTGTCAAAAGTGCGGCACACTTTATATCGCTGGGAAAAAAGCGGCGACATCGTTTAATTACGATGATTATTATGATGAAGGCAACCTCGCCATCCCGGATTTTGTTGAGCGAAGGCTCACCGAAATCGTACGTTCCTTTGAAAAATACAGGCAAAATAATCGTTTCCTTGATGTTGGGTGCGGCGCGGGAACATTGCTCAAAGCAGCATTAAATGAAGGTTGGCAAGCGGAGGGAATAGAAGTTTCACGTTCATCGGTCGAATTTTTGCGAAAACAAGGCATGAAAGTCTTTCACGGTGATCTGTCGGCGGCACAATTTTCTGAAGGCTCATTTGACGTTGCAGCGGCGGCTGAAATTCTTGAACATATTCCCGAACCTATCAACGTATTAAAGGAAATTTATCAAGTGCTGCGCCCGGGTGGTCTGCTATGGGCTACTACGCCGCACGGCAAGGGCGCATCAGCGCGACTGCTCGGCGTTCGCTGGACTTGTGTTGCGCCGCCTGAACATTTACATTTGTTTTCGGTCAAGGGAATCAAAAATTTGCTTGAGGAAGCTAAGTTTCGCAATGTGCGTATTTCGACGCAGGGACTTAATCCGTTTGAAATTATTCACACTCTGCGAAACGGCAAAGTTTTGCAAGCCGAAAACAAAGAAATTAATAAAATGGACGAAAGAGCTTTTAATCGTTACGAGACCAGTTACGAACTTAATGCCTCACTTTCAGCCAGTGCTTTGCGGCGGGCGGTTAAAAATTTGCTCAACCGGATGCTTGATACATCACGATTAGGTGATTCGTTAAAAATTTGGGCGGAAAAATAGAGGAGTTTAAAAATTAAGATGAAAGGCGTTGTTTTAGCAGGCGGACTTGGCTCAAGGCTCAAGCCGCCGACAAAAGTTACCAATAAAAATCTTCTTCCCGTTTATACCACCCGATGATTAATTAGCCGATTCAGACGCTGATGAACGCGGGAGTTAACGATATTATAATTGAAAGGCGTTGTTTCGGTTGGCTTTATTGATTAAAAGATTTTAATGTTTCTTTAGTAATATTATCCAGACGTAAAGGTCGGGCAAAATCTGTTTTTGATATTGCGAACAAACCTATTAGAAAAATAAAAATCAATTGTAGAATACTATGAAAGGTGTCGTATTAGCAGGTGGACTTGGCTCAAGACTAAAGCCGCTGACGAAAGTTACCAATAAACATCTTCTTCCCGTTCACAATCAGCCGATGATTTATTATCCGATTCAGACGCTGATAAACGCGGGAATAGATGACATAATGATTGTGACGGGCGGAAATTCTGCCGGAGATTTTCTTAAACTTCTCGGTAACGGCAAGGATTTTGGTTTAAAGCATGTTAATTACACTTATCAGGAAGGCGAAGGCGGTATTGCCGACGCGCTTTCTTTGGTTGAGCATTTTGCCGACGATAAGCCAATTTGCGTTGTTTTGGGTGACAATATCATCGAAGGAAATATTCAGAAAGCCGCCGAAGATTACCGGAAACAAGGTGCAGGTGCGAAGATTCTTTTGAAAAAGGTTCCCGACCCGCAAAGATTCGGCGTTCCCGAACTCGACGGCGATAGGGTTTTACAAATTGAAGAGAAACCTGAAAATCCGAAATCAGACTTTGCAGTTATTGGAATTTATTTTTATGATTCGACGGTTTTTGATATTATTAAAACCCTTAAACCTTCGGGACGCGGCGAATTGGAAATAACGGATGTTAATAATCATTACATCAATCAAGGCGCAATGACGTGGAACGAACTCGACGGTTGGTGGACGGACGCGGGAACATTTGAAAGTTTGCTTCACGCAACGAATTTGGTGGCGGAGACGGGAGCGAATAATTTGGAGATAAAAAGTGCAAACAGCTAAGGAAGAAACACAATTCACAAAAGGCAAAATTGAAGATGTCATCATTTATCCGCTAAGGAAATTTGTTGACGAACGCGGCTGGCTCTGTGAACTTTTTCGGCATGATGAAATAGCGGAAGAATTTTATCCAGCGATGGCGTATATCTCTGTTACCGAATCGAATACGCAGAGAGGTCCGCACGAACACGTCGAACAAGCCGATTTGTTTTGTTTTCTTGGCGCGTCGAACTTTAAATTGCGTTTGTGGGACAATCGGGAAAACTCGCCGACTTTTAGAAATGTCATGACCTTGTTTGTCGGGGCGGATAATCCGCAGGCGATAATAGTTCCGAAGGGGGTCGTTCACGCTTATAAAAACGTCGGCTCGGAAAAGGGCGTGGTCATAAATTGCCCAAACCGGCTTTATATGGGCGCGGGCAAACTGGAGGAAATTGACGAAATTCGCCACGAAGACGATCCGAACACGATTTTTCGTATGGAAGATTAGTATTATGAAGAAAACTTTTACTTCAATAGTTTGGCAAGAAGATATATGGTTTATTGCACAGTGTTTAGAAGTTGATGTTGCTTCGCAAGGCAAAACTGAAAAAAAAGCCTTGGAAAATCTACGCGAGGCTTTAACTTTACATTTCACGCCGCCTGTCGCTACAGTTTTACCGCAAGTTCAAAAAATAGAGCTTGAGGTTGCCGCGTGAAACCTTTGTCTTTTCGTGAAGTTAAGCGAAAACTGTTAAAGGCTGGATTTGTTGTAGTTAATTAAACCGGCAGCCACGTTAAATTCGCTCAGATTATGAATGAAGAAACTCGCACGGCAACAGTTCCGCACCACCGAGAAGTCGCTGGCGGAACGCTTCGCAGTATTCTACGTCAAACTGGGCTTTTCGAAAAGGAATTTCGGAATTTGTAAGATCTCAAAAAGTTATGGCACAAAAAACTTTCACCAACGCTCTGACTATTGACTTTGAGGATTGGTATCAAGGTTTGGAGATTCCGTATCAGGATTGGGACGGTTTTGAAGACCGCATAGATTTTGTCGGCGATAAACTTTTGCGGATTTTGGGCGAAACCGATACCAAAGCGACGTTTTTTATGCTCGGTTACATCGCCGAGAAGCATCCTGAAATCGTCAAAAAAATCGAAGCCGAAGGACACGAAATCGCCACGCACGGATTTTCGCACACGCTTATCTATAACCAAACGCCGGAAGTTTATCGTGAAGAAATGAAACGCGCGATTGGGTTTTTAGAAGGTTTGACCGGTCAAAAGGTGGTCGGACATCGCGCGCCGTTTTTTTCGATTACGAAAGATTCGCTGTGGGCTTTGGATATTTTAGGTGAACTCGGAATTCGTTACGACTCCAGCATTTTTCCGGTTTTAAATTATCGGTACGGTATTGCCGGTGCGCCGCGCTTTCCCTATGAAATCGAACGCGGAGAATATAAATTCACAGAGTTTCCCGTTTCGACTTTGAAAATCGGAAAAGTTACCTTGCCGATTGCGGGCGGCGCGTATTTTCGCATTTATCCGTATGCTCTCTCGAAACAATTTCTCAAAGCGGTCAATCGGGCGGGTCAGCCATTCACGTTTTACCTGCATCCATGGGAACTCGACCCCGAACATCCGCGAATTGATTTGCCGCGCCGGATTTCGGCAACTCATTATTTTAACCTGGGCGCAACCGAACGAAGATTCAAAAAATTACTGCGCGATTTTCAGTTTGCGCCGATGCGCGAGGTTTTGAATATCAATTGATATGATTCCGGTTTCTCGATTAAAATAGAAACCATAAACATAAAATTCTAATTTTAATTTACATCTATTTTATAAACACAATAAAAATTATGTCAGCAAGGACAGTCAAAGAAGTTGAAGAAAAAGTGCGCGTCCATTTCGACGACGATGCGGAGCGTTTCGACGCAATCTACAAAAAAGAAAAAGGATTGGTCGGTAAATTCATTGACGATTATTGGCGCGGCGTGGTTCAGAAACGGCTCGAATTAAACGTCGCCAAACTGCAGCCGTTCGCCGGCAAAAAAATCCTGGATGTCGGCTGCGGTTCGGGCAGATTTTGTCTCGAATTTGCCAAGGCGGGAGCGGCGAAAGTCGTCGGCGTAGATTTTGCAAAGTTGATGATTGACATCGCCGAGGAATTGGCTAAAGAACAAGGCGTAGCGGAACAATGCGATTTTCGCGTCGGCACATTTCCCGAAATTGTTCCCGAATCGGAAGCTCCGTTCGATGCTTCGACCGCCAACGGTTTTTTCGATTACATCGCCGAGCCGGTTCCGGTTATTGAGGCGATGCGAAGGTTGACGAAAGGAAAAATGATTCTCAGCTTTCCCAAAGCCGTTGAATTTCGCGTTCCTATTCGGCGCTTGCGGTTTTGGATGAAGGGAACTCCGCTTTTTCTTTATCGGGAAAATCAAGTCAAAGATATTCTTAAAAGAGCGGGCGTAGAAAAATATGAATGGATTAATCTCGACCGCGATTATTTAATTGTAGCGGAAGTTTAACTTATCTTTTTCCGCAGATTCGGGCGATAAAATTTCTAAGGAATAAAATTAACAGCGTGGACTCAAAACCAATCCGCGTTCTGCATATCATAACGCGAATGATTCTGGGCGGAGCGCAAGAAAATACGCTTCTTTCGGTCATCGGACTCGATGCGATGCCGGAATACGAAGTGACGCTGATGAGCGGAATTGACAAGGGGCGCGAAGGCGAGCTGCTTTCCGAAGCGCGTGAGAAAACCAATTTGCTAATCGTTCCCGAAATGGGCAGAAGCATCAATCCGTTTTCGGATCTCGCCGCTTTTTGGAAAATCTACCGGCTAATCAAAAAAGGGCGTTATCACATTGTTCACACGCATTCGTCGAAAGCCGGAGTGCTTGGAAGAATCGCCGCGTGGCTTGCCGGAACGCCGCTTATCGTTCACACTTTACACAGCCTGGTTTTCCACGAATATCAGCCATGGTTTATTAATAAATCGTGGCGCGGCATTAAAAAAATGTGCGCCCCGATAACCGATTTTTTTATCAGCGTCTCGGAGATAATTGTCCAAAAAGCCATTGCAGCCGGCGTTGATAAACCGGAAAAATTTCGCACTATTTACAGCGGAATGGAACTCGATTGGTTTCTGAACGCAAATTTCGACGGCAATGCAGTTCGACGCGAATTCGGAATTCCCGAAGATGCGCCGGTCGTCGGAAAAATCGCCAGACTGTTTCCTCTGAAAGGACACGACCAACTGATGGATGCCGCGCCGGAAATCGTCAAGCGCGTTCCCGATGTGCGATTTTTTCTAATCGGCGATGGGATTTTATACGAGCATCTTCAAGAAAGGGCGCGGGATTACGGCATTTTGGAAAATTTCGTGTTCGCTGGATTGATTCCGCGCGAACGTATTCCAGAGATGATTTCGGCGATGGACATTGTTGTTCACACTTCCTTGCGCGAAGGTTTAGCGAGAGTTTTGCCGCAATCGCTGGCAATGGGCAAACCGTGTGTTTCGTTTAATATTGACGGCGCACCGGAGGTTGTGATCAACGACAAAACAGGCTATTTAGTCGAAACTTATGATAATGAAGGATTATCCGAATCAATTTCGCGTCTTCTCAAAGACCCCGAATTACGAAAAAAAATGGGCGAAAACGGTCGTCGCCACGTTGACCCGGCGTTTCGCACCGAAACAATGGTGAAGGAAATTGCCGAAGTTTATAAAATGCTTTTAGAGCGTTATGCCGACCGGATAAAAAAGTTCGACGCGAAAAAACAATCTTTATCGCCAAGAATGATTAGGTTTTGATTTTCGGTTTGAAGTCAGCTAAAACAATTTAAGTAAGCACCATGCTCGAAAATTCCTACAAGCCGATTTTTATAATGTTGATAAGTCTCGTCCTCTCGGCGGCGTTGACTTATCTGGTGCGCGAGGCGGCGCAGAAATTCGGCTTTGTCGCTAAACCCAAACTCGACCGCTGGCATAAAAAACCGACGGCGGTGCTCGGCGGCGTGGCGATTTTTCTGGCGACGATTTTGATTTATCTCGCGTTTGTGCCGAAAACGTCGGAATCGCTCGTGATTATAGCGGGCAGTTCGGTTCTTTTTCTCGTCGGTTTGATTGATGACATCCTGCACATCAAGCCATATCAAAAACTTATCGGACAAATTATCGGCGTAGCAATCATTATCGGCTACGGTTTGGTTTTGCCGTGGACAAATTCCGCCATTCTCAACATTGCCATCACGGCTTTCTGGCTCGTTGGCATTACCAACGCTATAAACCTGCTTGACAATATGGACGGGCTTTCCGCTGGCATCGTCGCCATCGCCGCGTTTTCGCTGGCAATCGGATTCGGCGCGAGCGGACAATTTAGCGAGCTTCTTTTTCTTTCGGTTTTTATCGGCGCGTTAATCGGATTTCTGATTTTTAATTTTAATCCGGCTTCGATTTTTATGGGCGACTGCGGCTCGATGTTCGTCGGATTTCTTCTGGCGAGTTCGGTTTTGCTGACCGATGTCGGCGGACGCTCGCGCGGCATTGTTTCGATTTTAGCCGTTCCCGCGCTGATTCTTTTCGTGCCGATTTTCGATACGACCTTTGTCACGGTTTTGCGAAAAATCTGGGGGCGCAAGGCTTCGCAAGGCGGGCGCGACCACACTTCGCACCGCCTTGTCGCGCTCGGACTTTCCGAACGCAACGCGGTTCTTCTGCTTTACGGTCTGGCACTGCTCGCCGGTTTGTTTTCGGTTCTCGTGCGTGAACTGCAGCCGGTTCAGAGTATCGCCATTATTACGCTTTTCACCGTGGTTTTAACGCTCGTCGGCGTTTATCTCTCGAAGGTGAAAGTTTATGAGGAACAGCAGGAAGAACTTGCGCTGCAAAACCAGGCGGCTTTCGGTTTTCTCCTTAATCTTTCACACAAACGCCGTATTTTTGAAGTTGTTTTAGACGCAGCCTTAATTGCGTTGGCTTATTACGGCTCATACGTTTTGATTTTTGGGAATTTTGAAGCGAGTGAAAATTGGACACTTTTTGTCAAATCTCTGCCGATTTTGATTGTGCTGAAACTTTCGGCATTTTTAGTCGTCGGCGTTTACCGCGGAATTTGGCGTTATACAAGCATCCGCGATCTTGTAACCTTTTTCAAAGGCGTTAGCTTGGGTTCTGTTCTGAGCATTTTAGCTATTCTGCTTCTTTACCGATTTGAGTTTTTTTCGCGGTCAATATTTATTGTTGACGGACTTCTTCTTCTTTTTGCGTTAGCCGGCAGCCGAATGGCTTTTCGCGTTTTTCGCCAGCTTTTGCCGGCAGCCAACGTCGGCGACGGATGTAAAGTTTTGATTTACGGCGCGGGCGACGGCGGCGAGTTGGTTTTGCGCGAATTGAAAAACAATCCCGATTGGAATTACGCGCCTGTCGGTTTTGTAGATGACGACCCGCTCAAAACGGGCAAGGTTATTCACGGATTGAAAGTTTACGGCGGCAACGGTTCACTAAAGACAATTTGCCGTGATAATGAGGTTGAGGAAATTTTGCTTTCCGTCCGTAATGTTCCGCCCGCAAGGCTTAAAGAGGTCAAAGAAATTTGTAAAGAATTAGATGTTTCTCTCAAACGAGCCTTTTTGAAAATTGAAACAGTAGATTTCGAATAAATTTAAAATTCAGGTCTAAAGTTTTAGATTTCAATTAGGAGGAATATACGCGAACTTAAAATCTGAACCTGAAACTTGAAATAGTGATTAAATCAATCAAACTTAAAACCGCTTCGAGCCGCACAGTTTTAATAATCGCGGGTTTTCTTTGTTTGGCAGCGATTTTCTTTTTTGTAAAATGGTGTTTTGCCAACGCAATTGCCGAAAAAGCACCTCTTAAAGAAGTTGCCGAATTAACTGTTGATTTAGCTCCGAACGACCCGCAAACTCATTACGCGCTCGCGGTTATAAACGAAAAAACTTTTCTCTCCGAAGATCTGTCGAGGTCACTAAACGAATTCGAGCAAGCCGTCGCACTTTCACCGAACGATTTTCGTCTGTGGTTGGTATATGGCAAAGCGCGTGAGCGAAGCGGCGACGGCGCGGGCGCAGAACTCGCGCTCAGAAAAGCCTTAGAATTTGCGCCGAATTATGCCGAAGTGCAATGGGCGCTCGGCAATGTTCTTTTGCGGCGCGGCGCAGTCCGAGAAGCCTTTTTCGAGATTCGTCGAGCGGCGGAGAGCGATAAGAATTACCGAATACCAGCCGTCGCTGCCGCTTGGCAGATTTCGGGCGGTAGTCTTGCCAATATCAAACAAAACCTTGGTGATTCGGCTAATTTGAATTCCGCATTGGTGATGTTTCTTGCCAAACAAAAACGCTTTGTCGAAGCCGTTGAGATTTGGAACGCTCTGCCCGCCGAAGAAAAGAAAACCACGCTCAAAACGGAAGGCGAAGCACTGTTTGGAGAATTAATTGCGGCGAAACAGTATCGCTCCGCTTTGGAAATTCAGACGAGTATTGGCGATAAATCAAACGCGGAAAATTTTGCGCCCGGCAAAATTTTTAACGGCGGTTTTGAAGCGGAAATAAAACGCGAAAAGGCAACGGTTTTCGACTGGCAAATTGCTGACGGCGGGCAGCCGCAAATTGGTTTTGATGACAACCAAAAAGTCGGCGGAGCGCGCAGTTTGGTGATAATTTTTAACTCGACCGACGGCAAAGATTTTCGGCAAGTTTCGCAAATCGTTGCGGTTGAAGCGGCAAGGAAATACGGTTTCAGCTTATTTTATAAATCCGATTTAAAGACTTCCGGAACGCTTCGTTGGGAAATTGTTGATGATTCAAACGAAAAAATTCTGGCGACCACAAATCCGATTTCAGCCAACGCCGATTGGACGAATCTGAAAACGGAATTCGTTACCGCCGCCGATACGGAAGCCGTTACAGTTCGCCTCGTGCGCGAAAGCTGCAAGTCAATCATTTGTCCGATTGCGGGGAAAGTTTGGTTTGATGATTTTTCGATAAATTAGTCGAAGCATCTCGAAAGGAGAAAGGCGAAAGGATAAGGGCGAAAGAAAAGCGGACAGATTTGACTTTCCCCTTTCGCCTTCAGCCTTTCTCCTTTCGAGACGCTCCCAGTTAGAATGCCCGAAAATCAAAAAAACTTAAATTATTTAAAGGAATTAAATGTGCCGAAGGCAGATGAGATTACTTCGCGTTTGAGCGGAGCTATTCTTTTTCTGCTCTGCGCGATGCTCGTTTTTTCGGTCGTCGCCTTCGGTGCGGTTGATGTTTGGGCGTTGGGCGTAGCTTCTTTGCTCGCCGGTTCGATTGCCGTTTGCTGGCTGACGGACGCTTGGCGGAACAAAGATTTTCGTTTCAATGCGAGTGCGCTTCAAATTCCTCTGCTGGCATTGATTTTAATTGGCATAATCCAACTCCCTCCGCTTCGCCGCGCCGACTTTCCGAATGATTTGCTGTCGGTTTCGGCAGTCGGTTCGCTGTCACTCGCGCCGTATTCGACCAGGCTGGCGGTTGTTCAGCTAATCGTTTATTTCGTATTCTTCGCCGCCGCGCTCACCTTTATCAACAATTACAGTCGCCTGCGAAAAGTTGTTTTGACGATTATAATTTCCGGTTCGCTAATGGCGTTTTACGGTATTTTGCAGCATCTCGCCAATTTGGAAGCGATTTATAATCTGCGCCTTCCCTTTCAAGCCACTCCGTTTGCTTCATTTGTTAACAAACATCATTTCGCCGCGTTTATGGAAATGACCATCGGTGTTACGCTCGGGCTTCTGTTCGGCAAAGCGACCGAAAATAACAAACGGATTTTTTTAATAATTGCGATTGTGATAATGGGAATCGCACTTATCCTGACCGGTTCACGCGGCGGAATGTTGAGCCTTTTGGGAGTTATCGTTTTTGTCGTGGCGGCAAATTTACTGCAAAAACCAATCAGTGAAATTGATTCTCCGATTGCCGACGGCAAAAGTTATTTACGTAATTTTGCGTTTATCGGCGGCGGTTTGGCATTGATTTTAGTTTTATTCGGTACAGTTTTACTGCTCGGCGGCGACGATTCGCTTCTTCGCGGAATTGGTTTGCAAAATCCAAAGGATGACATCAGCAACGGCAGGCTACATTTCTGGCAAATCGCTCTGCGAATTTTTTTCGATTATCCGATTTTGGGCGCGGGACTCAATGCTTTCGGCATCGTCTTTACGCGCTATGACAGTTGGAACGGAATGTACCGGGTTGAACAAGCGCATAACGATTATCTACAGATTTTGGCGGACGCGGGAATTTTGGGTTTTGCTTGTGTAGCAGCATTTATTTACCTGCTTTTCAAAAAAGGTTTGCAAACCGTCAGAGAATCATCAGACCGTTTTCGGCGCAGTACGGCGGCCGGGGCGTTGGCAGGTTGTTTCGGTATTTTGATTCATAGTTTTTTCGATTTTCCGCTTCGCACGCCGTCAAACGCCTTTTTCTTTTTAACTTTAACGACTTTAGCGATGGCTTCGATTACGCCGCTAAAAGTTTCGCGGAAAAAACGCTCAGAAAAAAACGATCTATCGTTACTAAATAAAAAAACATAGACGCGAGGTGAAAATTCTGATAAATTCCAGAGAAATGGAATCTTTATGAGTATTTAAGAAGCTGTTTGGAAATTCCAAACGTAGCTCCATAGGAGCGTGATATTTATAGAAATTGTCAAAATAAACGATTTGAGTTCCGTCGGAACGGCATATTTTTATGCCGTTCCGACGGAACTCAAACAATTTTTACAAATTTCAAGCTATAAATATGCCGTTCCTA
>MWVV01000133.1_pt1 | contig 26523 bp, 36 predicted proteins | sample 1047281 | NCBI WGS metagenome assembly MWVV01 (sample SAMN06349986, study PRJNA376086) | soil metagenome | isolation source: PT-2 sample Antarctic (ecotone) soil | place: Antarctica | collected 2015-01-13 | reverse complement strand
GAAGATTTCAGATGTGGTGATGGAAATCGCGTGTGGGTTACACAATTTGCGAGTAACCTTCCGCCAGCCACTTCAAACAATTGATTTAACGAACTTTGAAGAAATATATTATTTCCAATAATGTCTAATGAATCGTTTTTGCTTCAAACATTCTCTGATATTCTCGGCTTGTTTTTCCTGAAATTTTCTTTCGGCTTGTTGATCTTGTCCGGCACGCTTTTTCTTCTGATTTTTCTCCGCCAGTTTGTCGCTGCTTTCTGAAATTTCTATTGCTTGCTGGCCTTTGAGAATGTCTACATAATCGATTCTGTATCGCAAAGAAATCCTAAGTTCTTCAAACATCGGATAAAAATTTTCATTGACCGCATTTCGGCTAATAACTTCAGTCTCCATTTTCGGAAGCAGCGTTTGTTCAGCTTTCGGCGCAGACGCGGCGGGAATTTGGGAGAGCAGAGCGGTTGCACTTTTCTCATAATCAACTGCCGAAGCCGCGCCGTCCGAAGAATCATCAACTTTCAACAGAATTTTCCCGTCAGTCTGAACTAAAACCGTTACTTGACCGACTTCGGAAGCATCTGAACCCACTGCATCAACCGAATTGGCAACAGCAGTTTCAATGTCTTCAGCCAAGTTAGTTGATTGGCTTGATTCAAGAAGCGATGAGAAATTGTTGAAAACAATGTAGAAACCCATATTTTTATCGTTTTTAATCGTTAAATCAGAGTTGGAGATTTTTGACCAGCTCTGATTCGAATGACAATTGATTACTGAAGCTGCAAACCGGCATAATTAATTTTGATTTTATCAATCGTTACGCCGAGCAACTTCTCTAAATTTTCCTTCGCCGCTTCATGCGCCTGTTTGATTAGTTGCTCGTCCTCATCTTCGATTGCTTTCATATAACCCTCGTAGACTACACCACACGTAATAGCCAAAGTTTCGGTCATTTTTTGTTTGTCCTCATCCGTCATTTTTCTAAACTCAGGTTTTGCCGACAGCATTTCCTTAAATTGAAAATACATTGTTCTATCTTGATCGGGCGTAATCTTTTGCGATTTTTTCGTATTCAGCAGAGCAAGGCGTTCAAAACCATTTTTGGCGCGCTTTGCCCACGGGTCTTTCTCTACCGGCACTGTTACTAAATCATAATAGATTTCGTAATTATTCGAGATAAAATACTCAAGCGCGAATGCTACATCATTAGCCGGATATTTGTAATAGGCTGCCGTTCGCTCGTACATCTCGATTTGAGCACTATAGAATTGTTCCGCTTGACGCTGCTCGGCGGCATTTCCTTTGCCGGTTTGCGATAAAAGCTTGGGCAGATAATTCTCCTGCCGCTGATTAAACACCGTGTAATCAACCGCTGCCTTAGCAGTAGTTTTAGAATTCTTCGCCGCACCTTTTGGGGGTGGGTTATTTACCATGTTTGCCGTCACCTGCCTTTGGACATGCATCCAGACCGGATCTAACTGTGGAATATAAACCGGTGCTGGGGGTTGCGGAATAAAAACCTGCTGGGCATTGGCTCCGACACTTGAAAAGACGGTAACAAAAATTACCGCCAATAAAATCTTTTTCATGAAAACCTCCGAAAATCTTATTTCCCAATTGTCTGATAGTAAATCGGGAGCATTCATTTCTTGAAATGAATGCTCCCGATTTACTAAATAGATAAATTGACGCTGCTCAACACTTGAGAAAAACACTCAAATAAAAGCAGTTAAAAGCTGTTGATTAGCCTTTAGCATTGTTAATGACAAGCATCGCGGAATCGTGAGCATTTTTCATTGTATTACTTAAAGCTGCTATTGCCTCTGTTTGCTTGGCTTGCTCACGTTGAAGATTCATCATTGCCATGCTTTGGGCAAAGCCCTCTGCGTTCATTCTACGCTGTTCATCGAAACCAGCCTGCATGTCTTGCGATATTTGTGGTTGTGTTGTTGCTGATTGTACTGCCATTTTTTTATATCTCCTTATGTTTTTAATTTATTTTTTCTGATTCTAAACCGATTTCATCGGTTGCCTTATTATCCGCTTGGATAACTTGATAAATCCCTAAAACCATTGCGCGGGCGCGGTTGGCTCCGGGGTCCTGTTCGTCCGGGTCGAGTTCAATGGCTTTTTTTAAGTTTGCCACCGCCTCTTCCAATTTTTGCTGCCGGATGAAAATTTCACCTAAATTGACATACGGAGCAATTTGTTCCGGTTTGAGTTCGACGGCTTTTTTTAAATGCTCGATGGCCGCTTCATCTTGCTGTTGCAAGGTAAGCAATGCACCGAGAGCCGAATGTGCGTCCGCGCTTTGTGGATCTAACTCAACCAAACCTTCAAAAATCGTGCGGGCTTTTACAAGATTGCCCTGCTGATAATACATCGCGCCGACATTTCCCATTTCAAGGAACTCGTCACTTGAAATGTCGAGTTGTTCGCGAATTGTCTGTTGTTCTGCCAACATTATATTTACCTTTAGCTACAAAAAATTACAAGCGTAATTATAGAAATTATGCTTGAATTTTAGAAAATTGCGAAGTCATAGACCGATCGTTAAACATTTGGTTGTTGCTGAAAGATTCGGTTATAGCATTGAAGGCTGAAAAAATTTTACCAATGCCGCCCATCATATCGCCGCTGCCAAATGATTTAAAGGCTTTGAACAAATTGCTCAAACCCTTGAACAAACCGGAAATGCGATTTTCATTAAGAGAAGGCTTTCCCTGAAAAGCTTGCCCAAAACCTCCGAGTGGCGGTTTCGTATCGGCTTTACCCATGAAATTGCCTTTGAAGTTGGAAACCATTCCAAAGACATCCTTAGCCACGCCGAGCCAGTTGCCGGTCATAGCGTTAAGACCCATTTTAACGAACGGCGCGATTTTTCCGAGTCCGATTTTGTCTAATAAACCGCCTGCTACGCTGCCTAATATTTTTCCTATTCCGAACATTTGTTTTTCCTCCTGAATGCTTTTTTAAAGTTTGCCGCTTGCGTCGACCAACTTTAGATTTTTAATCTCTGTGTATATTATCGGCGGTGTTTCCGAAAAGTTTCCTATTTTTTTTACTTTTTTCAAAAAAAAATTTCGTTGACAATAAAACGACCTATTTTGTTGAACAATATTACATTGAAAATTATATGAACATCAAGTTTTTTTTTCGGTCGGATGACATTAGTGAGATTATAGGATAAATTTTGAGTTGCCGATGATACAGTTTGAACAGGAATGGTTAAATGGAAGCGTTTCTTTGGGAGCCGTTACCGGTTGGACGGCTGACGAAATACGACTTATTTCCGAATTGGGTTACGCGCTGGCGAAACAAGGATTGAATCAGGAAGCAATCGTTATTTTTGAAGGCTTGATGGTGCTGGCTCCGGCGACGACGTATTTTGAAGCCGCGCTCGGCGCGCTCTGGCTGCGCGAAAACAATCCCGCCCGCGCTCTGCCGCATCTGAACGCCGCTTTAGCAGCCGATTCAAAGGATATTACATCGCGCATCAATCGCGGGGAAGTTTTTCTCAAACTGGAAAATTACGAAGACGCCCGCGCGGACTTAAATTTTGTTTTACGACAAAAAAAATCCCCAGAATCAACCGCTCTCAACGAACAATCCTTCGTTCGCGCCCGCGCTCTGCTGTTCGCCGTCGAAAAATTTTCTCGACCCTAAAAATTTATTTTCAAAAAAAATCAAAATTTTAGGAAACTTTTTGTAAAATCTGCCGATAACATAGATAAGTCAGAATTTCGTTTAAATTTAAAGAAAGTTTTATAACGTAGGAGAACAAAACAATGAGTGAAATAATTTCCGCTATCGCAAATCAAATTCAACAGAGTTTGCAGGAGCAGACTTTAAAACAGCAGCCGCAACCGCAATCTGCGGAGAAGCGTTCGTTCGACAGCTATTTGCAGCAAACGCCGGAAACGCCGGGCAGCGCAACGGTCGGTGTGGAAAAATCGCCGGCGGCTCCAACCGTTTCCGGCTCGGAGATGCAAACCAAATTAGACCAGATGCAAGCCGAACTCGCGCAACGCTTTAACCAAAACAATCCTGACCAAAATAAAATGAATATGATGCTGCCCGAATTGCTCGACAACAAATCGAGACTCGGACTTCTCAAGGAAGCGTACAGCAAAATCGGCAACACTTCTAAAACAACAAACAATTTGAGCGGACAGTTCACACAGGTCGAAAGTGAATTTAAGCAAGTCGAATCTATTATGAAGTCGGACAAAAATTTATCGCCGGGCGAACTGCTCGCTTTACAGGCGCGGCTTTATCAAGTTTCGCAGCATATCGAAGTGATGAGTAAAGTCGTTGACCAGATGGCCGGCGGCATTAAAACCATTTTGAACACGAATGTTTAATATCCGAATATAATGCGTATCTTTACGCTTTATATTTTTGTGCACAGGCGATGGGTTTTGCGGAGGAAGCATAGATGAAACCGAATGCCGTTTTTAGCAATTTGATTGCCAGGAATGAGAATTCAAACGGGCAATCAAATATTTCTTTGTCTGCGCCGTCGGCTGTAAATGTTCATTCAGACGAATCGAATCGAGCGATTCAAAATCTGAACAGCCGCTTTGCCGTTGACGAAACGGCACGGGAGAAAACGCCTGCCGATTTTTTGCGGCAAATTATCATCGAACAACCGATTGGAAGCAGCAACGCAAAGCCCGAGCCGCTTGAAATGAAACTCGATAAACCGCCGCAGAAGCTGACTGCCGCCGATTATAATCGCGCGGCTTGGCGAGCCGTATTTAAGAATACAGCAAAATCGGCAACACTTCTAAAACAACAAACAATTTGAGCGGACAGTTCACACAGGTCGAAAGTGAATTTAAGCAAGTCGAATCTATTATGAAGTCGGACAAAAATTTATCGCCGGGCGAACTGCTCGCTTTACAGGCGCGGCTTTATCAAGTTTCGCAGCATATCGAAGTGATGAGTAAAGTCGTTGACCAGATGGCCGGCGGCATTAAAACCATTTTGAACACGAATGTTTAATATCCGAATATAATGCGTATCTTTACGCTTTATATTTTTGTGCACAGGCGATGGGTTTTGCGGAGGAAGCATAGATGAAACCGAATGCCGTTTTTAGCAATTTGATTGCCAGGAATGAGAATTCAAACGGGCAATCAAATATTTCTTTGTCTGCGCCGTCGGCTGTAAATGTTCATTCAGACGAATCGAATCGAGCGATTCAAAATCTGAACAGCCGCTTTGCCGTTGACGAAACGGCACGGGAGAAAACGCCTGCCGATTTTTTGCGGCAAATTATCATCGAACAACCGATTGGAAGCAGCAACGCAAAGCCCGAGCCGCTTGAAATGAAACTCGATAAACCGCCGCAGAAGCTGACTGCCGCCGATTATAATCGCGCGGCTTGGCGAGCCGTATTTAAGAAAGCCGGTTACGGAATCTTGACCGACGGGGAAATACAACAGGCGGTCGGCGCAATGCGCGACAATAAGTTAAAGACTGAATTTGAAGATTTTAACATTGACAATCTGCGGCGATATGACGCGGAGCCGGGACCGATGTTTTTAGACGCCGATAAAGGCACAATTGAATCGGCGAAACGCGCCGGACAAGCCGTTTTGCAGTATCAGGAATATAAAGCCAAACAATCTGACGCGAATCAGGAAAAGGCGCAAAATGAAGTCAATCAGATGTTCGCTGACCAAGGCCGCGTGTTATGGAATTCGACGGTGAATATTGCCGAAGGCATAGTCAACACGGCGGTTGACGCAGCTTTGACAAATGGCGGCACAAATCCGCTACCGCTTTTGAATCCGAATCGTCCGCAGGCGGATTTTTCGTCAGCCAAGTCCGATTACCGAAGCGAGATGATGCGCCGCAATCTCGAAGGCAAACTCGACGGCGACGGTATCAAACGCGGTGAGTTTACGGAAGCGGGCGTTACAATTATTGCACCGATAGTTGTCGGCGCGGCAACCACGCCGAAGGCCGCGCCGCAATCTTTGAAAACGCTCGGCGGTTTGCCGGAAGAAACAACCAGTGCAAGTATCACAACGAGTGTTGTAAAAAAGGTTGAAAATGCTGCCGAGATTGTTCCCCCGAATGCCGCAAAAGAAAATGCCGCTGATTTCTATCGACAGGCTGGCTGGCAACAATCCAGAATAGACCAGCATCTGGCAGGCATTGATTTCACAAAGCCCGTCGATGTTATAACAATTCCAAAAGGCACGGAGGTAATTCAGTATCAAGTTCCCGGTAAACCCGTCGGCAACTATTTTGCCCCGCCGGGAACAACCGCCTCCGAACTTGGAATGAATCCAGCCGGACGACAACCAAGAACCTTTACGACCATTAAGGACATGCAGGTGCTTCGTTCTACCGCTTCGCCCGCGGTTGATACTTGGTCAAATGCAGGAAAATCATTTCAGACTCAAGGCGGAGGGACTCAGTATTTTGCGCCTAATGCTTCGGATCTAAAACCAAAATTATGAATATCGAACGAATAAAATTATTTGAAAAAGCTATAGCTGCAATTCAAATGCTTTCTAAACAATATCCAATGATTGAGCAGTTTCGGTCGGTTAAAAATCAATTGGCATACCTAATTGATATAGAATCAGGCAGAAAAACCGACTGCGAGCGGTTAAAAGATATAAATATCGGTTTAATTACTGTGCGAGAAATAGAAGACAGGAATATGGACATCGCAAATTTAATGTATGAAGTAACTTCTGAAGTGGAAAAAATGAAAACCGTTTAGCTTGATTTTAAGCAAAGCAAATGTTTGCCAACTGAAGTCGTGTCCTATAGAACTTAGCAGTTAAGATCGACGCAGGCACAATCAACACGGCGATTGACGCGGCATCGACAAACGGCGGCACAAATCCGCTGCCGCTTTTGAATCCAAATCGTCCGCAGGCGGATTTTTCGTCAGCCAAGTCCGATTACCGAAGTGAGATGATGCGCCGCAATCTCGAAGGCAAGCTCGACGGCGACGGCATCAAAATGGGTCAGGCGGTGGAAACCGGCGTGAGTTTCATCGCTCCGCTCGTCGTCGGCAAGGTGATGCCCCCGAGCGTCGCGCCGCAAAGTCTGAGAAGTTTGGGAGCTTTAGAAAACACTGAGATTTCCGCCGCTCAAATTGCTTTAGAGCGTCAAACGGCGGCGCAAAACATCAAAGAAGCGAGAAATCTGTTGCGCAACGCCGGTATTCCTCGTGAGGCTCGCAATGAAATCATTAATTCATTTGATTTGAAAACATTTCGTATAGAGAGAGTTTCTTCAACTCGGAGAGAATTTCGTGTTTTTGATGATTTTAGTGCAAAACTAAAAGGCAGGTATGTTTCACCTGATTTGTTCTCGTCGCAAACGGAAATTATAACTAATTTGGCACTACTAAAAAATTCAGCGACCAGATTCGGCACAGTAACAATTCCTGAAAGCAGTATTGTTTTTACGGGTAAGGTTGCACCGCAAGTTAGATTCAGTCCGGGATTAACAGGCGGTGCAAAACAAACTTTTTTGACAGGTGATTTAGAGAATTATAACTTTAAGGAGATTTATGTTCGCAACAAATAATAACCCAAAAGTCGAATTGCTGGTGCAAAGCGTTGATTCCTATATCGCGGAACTTAAAAAAACGGAGATACACAAAGACTCCGACGAGTGGTATTTGCTTAATAATCTAACTGATTTCCGACAATTGCTTATCACCGCCAAATCAAAACAAGACATCAAAAATGCGTCGAAAATTCTCAGCCGCTTCTGCGTCGAAAGTTTCAATTGGGATACGAATAATTTTAAAAAATGCGTCGCACTTTCCGAAGAAGGTTTCGCCGTCGCCAAATATTTCGTTAGTGAGGCAACACACTCTATATAATTTTCGGTTTCTCCAAACTGTTCTTTGATAATCGAAGTGAAAGCACAATTGAATCGGCGAAACGCGCCGGACAAGCCGTTTTGCAGTATCAGGAATATAAAGCCAAAGGAATAGACGCGGCAATCGAGAGCGGCAAAAATTATGTCAACGGCGCACTCGGCGGATTTGTCGAAAAGCCGTATAACGCCGTCATCAATAATATCAACGGATTGAGCGAGCCTTTCAGAGCGGGCGAAAAGTCATTGTTCGGCACGGGTTACATTCCCGAACTTCCGCGCTCGACCATCGGAGATAAAAGCGCGTATTGGCAGCAAAACCGTTACGGCGTGTCGCTCAACCAGATAGGCGAAGGGGCGACGACGCTGCAAGTCGGGATAATGACCGGCAAGCCGTTGTTCAATTCACGAGCCGGAGCATTGCTCGGCGTGCAGGTTGGAGCATACAACATTGGAGTCGGCGCAGGCGGCACAGACCCGCTGCATCCCGGACGCGAGATGAGCGGTTTGGAACGCGGTTCAAGAATCATCGGCGGGACAATGGGCGTTGCATCAGCGCCGTTTTCAACGGGCGGACGGGCATTGGCAAACGACGCTTTGGCTTTCCCGAACACGGCGAGAAACACGGTCAATAATTTGGACGAGATATTTAGACCGCCGACTAATCCACCGCTTGCGCCCGCGGGAAACGTGCCGAATGAGTTTGCTTTTGGTAATCGAAGAATATTTAGTGCCGACGAGCCGACAATTCCGAATAATTTAGGCGGCAAAACAATCGTCGAACCGCAAAAAGGTGGAAATATTTTAGAGATACGCGGCGATTACCGTATCAATGTTCGCAGAGGCAACGGAAAAACGGGAACGGGAATGGAATATGCTTGGCGAAGACACGGCGGTACTGGAACGTCGAACAAGTCGCAATTTTCAATTTCACGCCAAGAAGCAGAAGCATTATTGCAAGGCAAAGATGTCATAAAATCGCCCGCTATTAAGGATGCTTCGAGCGGCAATTATATCAGAGAAGTTGATGTTAAAAAGGTTGTCGGAAATCTTGCAATTGATAAAGGCGGACAGCCGACGACAATAATAACAGTTATAACTGATGATGCCGGCAATCTAATCAACGTATTTCCAGGAAGGCTGGGATTTAAAGCAAAATAATATGTTTACGATAGTCTTAATGCGTAAATCCGACAGCGTGCCACTGAAAAAAGTATATGCTGCTGAAAATGATTATTTAACAAAAGAAGAAAAGGAAGATACTTCAAGTTATCCACTGCTTTCAGAAGTCAGTAGCGTTGATATTTGTGTTTTTTCTTCCGAAGATATGTCCAATTTGATTAAAGAACTTGAGATTCTGAAAACAACCTTGAGTAACAATCAATACAGACATATTGATGAAATCATAAAACTAGCGAGAGCATGTGAGCAAAACAGCGAATACATTTTAGGGTTCACCCCTTTTGCCACATTCCTTAATGATATGGAATCTAAGACTATTTCAAGCAATGAAATTGGAGGATAAAAGAAAATGGCTGGCGAAAATATTAAAATTCAAACTCAAATTGTTCCGCTCGCGCCGCGCCGCGACGAAAAGACGACTGAAACGCGCGGTGGCAGAAGATTTGAACTGCGGGAAAGAACCGATTCCGCAGACCGCCGCGGTGATTTTGCCGAAGACCGGCAAGACAGAACAAATCCGTCCTTAACCGACGAAAATTGGCTGCGCGAACGCACCCTCGAAGAATTAAAGACTATCGTCAAAGCCGTCCAACTCGGCGCGACCGACCCGTGGCAGTTGACGGATTTGATTTTCTACGCCCGCCATCCCGATATGAAAGGCGTTCCGCTAACCGCCGACCATCAGGATTTGCTCGACGAGTGGAATTCCGTCAGTGCGTTGCTCGTTCATCCGACGCTGAACGAAATCAAAGACGTTATCGGCGCGCAAGATTTAATCGGCTTGGTCGACGACCGCAAGGATTTGGACGAGGCTTTCGCCAACGCCAGCCGTTTTAAAATCAACGCCGGAAGTTTAAACACCTACACATCGCGTTACGACAACGTGATTGCCAACGCCGTCGAATGGTGTCCGGGTCTTTCACCGGCGGTTTTAAAGAGTTTGATTGCACAGGAATCGAAATTTAACGCGACCGTTATCAACAGCTACGGTTACGCCGGAATCGCGCAGTTCGGCAGACCGGCTGCCCGCGAAGTCGGCTTAAATGTCGGAATCGCAGGCTCGGCATCCGACGAGCGGCTCGACCCATCGAAAGCGATTCCGGGCGCGGCGCGTCTTTTAAATATCAAAGCCAAACGTCTGGGCGAAATCGCTTTTTCGCGTTACGGACAGCCGGACGGCATCGAGTTTTGGAAGTTCGTTACTGCCGCTTACAACGGAGGCGAAGGAACGGTTGCCGTGGCGATGGGACACGCTTACCGCAGCGGTTTAGCGCAAGCCAGAGCCAACAATCTAGTCGGTGTCGAAGCCGTCAGCTTCGCCAGGCGTTATGCGTCAAAATGGGAAAACTTAAAAATCGGCGGAACGGATTCACCGCTCGGACTCGCCGCCGCCCGCTTTTTTCCCAATATTGCCGTGCAAAAATATCACGAAATCGGCAATTACCCGTCGCAGATTATGGCGCGTGTCGCGGGAACATTTAGGTAATTCAGGAGAAAAATGGCTAATAGAATCAATCCGAGCGTTTCGACCGCCTATGCGAATTTTTTCAGCGAACAGTCGCAAACTTTTGACAAAACTAAGGAAGTCGTCAATCAGTCAAACGCCCAGACCAAACCGCAGAAACTTTCGCCCGTCGAGAAAACCGTTTCTTTGACGGCTCTCGGCTGCGACACTGAACTAAAATTGGCTCGCGCCGGTTATATGGCAGCAGCGGCGAAAGCTGGAATCGCCGATGTCGGAATGCAAGGCAGATTTGCCGACCAAATGCTCGCGCAAAATTCGCAACTGACATTAAACGGCTCTGAACTCGACGATGCCAAGGTAAAATCCCGCCTATTAAATCAAAGTGTTGATTTTACAATTACCGACCATGAGAAGGTGGCGTTAGAACAATTTAGAGCGCAGTATGCCAAAGACGGTGGCAAAATTCGTTATAATCGAACTCCGACAATTGATTTGCATCAAGCGCGAACAACGGACGGCGTGACCAATCCGTTGAATTCTTCGCCGAATAAAAAATACAGTGTTTACTTAAATGAAGCCTGTGCGCAATTAAATGTCTGTTTCTTCAATAACTTATATCTTTTCGACGAGTTATTGAACAGACCTTTTAGAATTTACAAAAATAGCTCATAGCTGACAGCCAATAGTTATCGGCTATCCGACTGAAAATGACTTTTTGAATTGCGCACAGGCTTCAGTTAAATAACAAAGGCAACCCGACGGACAGCAAACGTGTGCTGGCGCAGTTTGCCGAAGACCAATACAAAGGCGGTAATCTGTGGGGAGAAAATTATACCCGAATTGCCGAAATGTCTGTTGGACAAGGCGTCAAGCCGAAAATTGTCAATGTGAAGCACGTCGGTAACAAAGTGGCGGTTGAATTTGAACTCACGCCGCTCGACCGCGCCAAAATTAACGAAAACTACAAAACCGTTCAGGATCAAGTCAATGAAATCGAGAAAATAGTGGCGCAAATAAATAAGGCTAATCCGGTCAGCCAGTTTATTTTAGGAACGGTCAACGGCATCAAAGACAATCTCGTCGGCACGGCAATGATGGTCGCGCATCCGTTGGAAACGCTGCAAACAATCAAGGAAGCGGTTGTCGCTTTGAGCAGTTTGACGACGGACGACGTGGCGAAAATTGAGAAATTACTCGAAAATAAAGTCAAAGACACATTGACGACACGAGAAGGAATCAACAGTTTGCCGTATGGAGCGGGTTATGCGTTGGGAACAGTAGCGACGGATGTTTTAATCGGCAAGGGAGTCGGCATCGCGCTCGAAGGATTGAAGCAAATCAAGCCGATAGCCACACTGCTGACGAAACTCGAAGACTTAAAATCATTAGCTAAAGTCAAAGTCATCGAACCGTTTACCGATGAAGCGGCGGCAGTTGCCAAACAGAAGTTCTTTCAACGAGTAAAGGAACTCGGAGGTTCAGCGAACAGCATTACAAACATTGCGGCTGACCCCGAATTGTGGGCGCGGGCATCGCAAATTGCGGGAAATGTGATTAGCAAGGGTTATACTAAGTTCGCCGATTACTCTAGACAGGTAACTGAAGACTGGACATAATTCAGTTTCTCTAAAGACAGTGATTACAAAGTTTAGAAAAGTGCCTTCCGAAAAGAATTGCAATTTTTAATTTTAAGTTTTTGCTAAACACGCTAAAACACTGAAAATATAAGGCTTTGAATTATGTCCAGCCTTCAGGTAACTAAAGAAATAGGCGAGATTGCCAAACCGCAATTAGAGAAACTTTATCGTGAGAGTTTAATTAGCCTTGATTTAAATAAAGGCAAACAAATTATTTCATCGAGCGGCAAAGTAATTGATGAAGCGATTACCAGAGAAGCAAAAGAAAAGGTTTTCGATTTGGTTAAAAACAACAAACCCATCGAGTTGGAAGAATTTTTAGAAGGTAAAAACGGCATCAGAAGCAAGTACGGGAAAGAATTTGTTGATGAATTGAAACAGACGAGAGATAAATTCGTTGATAATCTAAGCGAAACAACGAGAAGAACGGTTGACACGCACGATTTGCTCGGCGGACATATTAGAGAGGAACACATTGGGCGGTCTGAAAATTGGCTGAGAAATAGGCTAAATAAGCCTGAAATGAGGAATGAAAATTTTGCTTCGTCATTTTATAATGAGTCAACGGCTAATCGAGCGTTAGGTAAATTTGTTAAAGAACACAAAGCAGAAATTGACGCATTCCTGAAAGATTCACGAAGACTTAAAACCAATGTAACATTTGATTTTGGAGAAACGGCAGGAATCGTTGTTGAGAGAGGTAAAACCGGAAGTAAAGTAACCAACAAAGTGTTGGTAGTTTTAGTAAAAGATAATTCTGAAACTGGTTGGCACTTTTTGTCGGCATTTCCAAAACTAAAATAAAATATGATTTCTAACTTCTCAAAAGACTTTTATGAATTAGATCAATTTTTGGGTTGCAACTTCTTTCAAAGTTGGACATCATTTTTTCCATGGAAAGGGCAAGAACCAAATTTTGAAGTGGTAGTCAGACAATTTAAGGTTGAAACACCACAACTTGTTGAATTAGTTGTGCAAAACCTTGAAAAACTCTTAGCATTATCATTAGACGAAAATGAGTTGAAGGATATAGTAGATAGGTCAACAGGAAGCGGTTTTTCGCCGCTTAAAACGAGACGCGCATTTCTGGAGCGAGTGTTGGAAATCCTAAAAGAACCGTGTCCGAAAAATAAATTTTAGTAAGAAAGTATTTAGATAAAGCGAAGCTTGAAACTTCGCTTTTTGTTATTTGAAAACTAAATGCCCGTTTAACAAAAGTGGGAACAGTAGCGACGGATGTTGTCATCGGCAAGGGAGTTGGCATTGCGCTCGAAGGATTGAAGCAAATCAAGCCGATAGCCACACTGCTGACGAAACTCGAAGACTTAAAGTCATTAGCTAAAGTCAAAGTCGCCGAAATGTTTTCCGATCAAGCGGCGCAAATAGCCAGTCAACGAATCAAACAGGCATTGCGGAATCCCGCTTTGTATTCAGGTTTGGCGGGCGCAGAGTTTTTGGGAGATTTAACCAAATTTGCCGGTAATAAACTAAAAAACGGCGCGGTGACTTTCAAACAATTTGTAGCGGAAGCGACTAAAGAGTTCGGCGACGGCATCAAAGGGAAAGTTGACGATTTGGCGACGGCGTATCGGGATGCGATGCAGAAGACGGGCTTCGGCAATGAGATAGTCGAACTGGATATTGAGCAGACGAAGAAGATTGCTAAAAATCAGTTTCAGAGAGAAACGGGTGCAGCACGGCAGAAATTGCTGGAAGGTATTCAAGAGGCTGAAAATAAAGGCGCTTTGCAAACTATCAAGAATAAAAATCCCGACGATTATGAGTGGCTGCAACAAAATCCAAGGCACAAAGAGTTAGCTTTTGACCCCGACACTAAAGAGTATAAGATAGGAGAAGCAAAAGCAGCATTAGAGGCAGAAAAGCAAGGTGTTTTGGAAGGACCTGTAAGTAGAGGCATTCATGCCGATGGCGGCACTCACGGCGACGATTATTTCGACGGCAATGGAATTGCTTGGGATGTGAAAGATGCAAGACTGAAGGATGTAGATGACATAGTAAAAAAAATAATTGGCGGTGAAAACATTTTAATTGATGGACGCAATATAACCGGCACAGAATTTAAATCACTAAAAACAGCCATTGAAACAAAGCTGCCGGCAAGCGCAAAAGGAAAAGTGCGATTTATACAATAGACAGGCAACTAAAATGACACAGGAAGAACTAGACAATCTATTGAACGAACACCAAAAATGGCTCGAAGACCGCTCGAAAGGTAAGAAATTGGAACTTCGTAATCTAAATCTTAAAAGTTTTCACCTTGCTGACAGGAAACTGTATTTAATCGTTCTAGAGAATATAGATTTGAGCCAAAGCAATTGTAGCAAAACAAGTTTTTCAAGTGGTCATTTGAGAAACATAAAGTTTTGTGGAGCAAACCTAGATAATTCTGATTTTTCTGATGTAGATATGGAAGATATAGATTTTTCAAATTCTAAAATGAAAGAGATTCAAATCCACAGTTTGAATAATGCGGAAAGACTCACTTTTGACAATGCAGAGATGGAAAAGGCTTTTTTTGTAAAATCAACTGTCAGGAATTCTTCATTCAAGAATGCTTTACTGAAAGAAGCTAATTTTAAACGAGCCTTTATAAGAAATTGTTCATTTGAAAACGCGAATGTCAGCGGTGCTGATTTTTCATATACATACCTGGTAGATGTTGATGTAAAAGGAACTAAAATAGACGACGCACATTTTTCCGATGCGCGAGAATTACCTGAAGAATGGAAGCAGACAATCGGCTGGTATTCCGAAGAACAGCAAAATATCCGTCGGATTAAAGAGATGTTAAGAGAAGAGGGATTAAGATAGATAAATCAAAAAGCGAAGCAAAAAACTTCGCTTTTGTTATTTGAAAATTAAGTAATGCGGCAGGTTACGCTGTGGGAGCAATCGCGGCTGAAATCCTGTTGGTTTTGAGGAAAAACAACATTGGAAAAAGAGTTGAGAGAATTTAATTCTTTTGGCTAAAAACTCATCCGGCAAAGAGCATAGTTAAAAAATAGATTATTGATACATTTGGCTAAAGAATTTCAACATAAATTCAAACGCCTCGTATGACTCGTCAAAATAGTCGAGCATTCGGGAAATCAAAAACGACAACATCAACGCGACGACAAGAATTCCGAGCCACATCTTGACGGGCATACTCAAGAAGAAAACATTGACCTGCGGCGCGACGCGGTTGATCAGCCCGAAAAATAAATCGGTCAAAAGCAAAGTTACGATAATCGGAACGGCAAGCTGCACGCCGATGCTCAAAACGCTGCCCGTCACAAGGGTGAAAAATTCCGCCGCCGGTGACCATCCGGCTTCTATTTTCGGGAAACGCAACGCCGGAATAAACAGAAAGCTCCTGACAAGCGAACTTATAAAAAAGCGATGCGCTCCGGTCGTTAGAAAAACGACAATCGCCAACTGCAATTGAAATTGTCCGAGTTCCGAAACTCTCTCCTGCAGCTGCGGGGCGAAAAGCTCGCCCATCGTCGAGCCGCGCTGCAAATCGGCGATGCGTCCGGCAACCTGCACCGCTTCAAAAACCAAGGAGGCGACGAAACCGAGCGTGAAGCCGACAAAAATTTCCTTTGCCAGCAATCCGACAAAACCGAGAACGCCGAATCCGAGCGAGCTTCCGTCCGGCGGCAGTTCCGCCAGCAAAGCCGGATAAGTGATAATGACCAGAGAGGTTGCAACGGCGACTTTGACTTGCGCGGGAACGACTTGTCCGCCGAAAAAAGGAACGACGAGGATAAAAGAGATGAAGCGGGCGAACGCCAAACCGAATAAAACCAGAAAGGCTTGCGGATTTTGCCCGACCTCAAAGGTTTTCAGAACAAGTTCCAGTAGTTGAAGAAATTCCTGCATTAGCTCTGGGCGTTTAGAAATCAGCGGGCGACGCTGATTTGAAGCATCAAATCAAAAGTTTTTTTGGCAAATTCCTGCAAAACTTCCATCATCCAGCTGAATGTAATCATAATCACCAGAATCGTGGCGATAATTTTCGGCACAAATGTTAAAGTTTGTTCCTGGATTTGCGTTAAAGCCTGAAAAAGACTGACCAGCAAGCCGACGACAAGGCTTGCCAGCAGCGGCAGCAAGGATAAAAGCAAAATCAGCCATAAGCCTTCACTGGCAACATTAACAAACATTTCCATTGCAAAAATTCCTCCTTCAGTTATTTGATGTTTCAAATTTGATGCTGGATAAAAATCCTGTCCTTCTTTTACTGCATCAATTGTGAAACGCTAATCTGATTATTTTTGGCAATAACGTCAGACATAGCCAAGCACCAAGTTTTTAATCAGTATTTCCCAACCGCTGATTAAAACAAACAGCAGCAGTTTAAACGGCAGTGAAATAATTGTCGGCGAAAGCATAAACATTCCCATTGCCTGCAGGATATTGGCGACCACCATATCAATAATCAAAAACGGGATGAACAAAATAAAGCCGATTTGAAAGGCTTCGGTCAGCTGGCTGGTGACGAATGCGGGAATAACGACGCGAAAATCTTCCGCTGTTATCTGATTCGGGTCGTTGCCGTTTCGCTGAGCCATCTGCTGCGCCAGACCGAAAAACATCACGCGGTGTTTTTCGTGAGCGTAGCGAAGCAGAAAATCACGCAGCGGTTTTTTACCGCGCTCGGAGGCTTCAAACAGAGTTTTAACGGAAACCTCGCTGAAAATCGCTTCTGTATCTTGAATCGTTCCGGCTTCGGCACGCATCTTTTCGACGACCGGCGCCATAATAAACACAGTTAAAATCAGCGCAATGCCGGTAATCACTTGATTCGGAGGAATCTGCTGAGTGCCGAGCGCGTTTCGCAGAATTGACAGAACGACGGCGATTTTGACAAACGAAGTCAGCATTATCAAACCGAATGGAGCGAGTGCCAAAGCACCGATGACAATGATTAGAACAACCGGATTTGCCGTTTCGCCGCCCTGTTGATTCTGCAATGGCTGGACAGTCTGCGACACGGCGAAAATCGGTGTCAACCCGATTAAAAAAGCCGCCCAAAACAGAATTTTTCCAAAGTCGAATTTCATCTTTTTCCTCCTTTTCCGCGCCCGATTACTTCGTTGAGCTTATCGGCAAAAGAACCGCCGAATGGAACACCCGGCGGCAGCCCGCGATTTTTTAGTATTTCCTGTTCCGCTCTCGCAGCTGTTGCGGCATCGAGTTCGCTAATTAACTGCGTCCCGTTTTCCGAAACGGAAATTAACAGCCAGCGGCCTGTAACTTCGATAACATACAAATTTTTTCTGGCTTCGAGTCCGACGCGGTCAACGACGCGCACCATATTGTTTGTCGAGAAATTGCCGGTCAGGCGCGGCAACAGAACGCGAAAAATCAAATATGCCAAACCGCAGACGAGCAGCAGAGCGAGAATCGTCTGTATCAGCATCCATAAAAAACTGAGTGAGCTTCCCATAATTTCAAATAAAAACTCTGGTTACTCGAACACCAAGTTTCCCTTCAATATCCACTAATTCGCCGACGGCAATCGGCTGGTCGCTGCTGTCTGTCACAATCCGCACCGGGTCGTTCGGGCGGCAGCCGAGCGAGATGATTTGACCGGAGCGCAGCGTTTGCAATTCGTTCAGGCTGATTTTGCCGCCGGCAATTTCCACCCGCAGATTAACCAGAACATTACTCAAGATTGCCGCATTTTCGGTTTCCTCTGCCGGTTCGGTCGCATTTTCGGATTCCTCCGGCGTAGCTCCGGCGATTTCGGTTTCTTCCGTTTCTTTTTCGTCCATTTTTAATTTCGTCGGCGTTAATTTTTGCCGTTCTTCACTGCTCAAAATTTCATTGATTTTGAAAGTTAATTCGCCGCCTCCGTCCGTTTCATCCGGCACGCTTATTCCGTTTAAGAGAAAATTCTTGCCGCTCCCGACATAAACTTGCAGATTACCGGAAAAATTGTCGCCCACCCAGTCGTTTTCCGGTTCTTCGATTAATACCACATCGCCTTGTTCGAGATACAAAAGATTGTCGGCGGTCAAGTAGGTCGTGCCGATTGGCAGACGCATTCCTAACTTTAAAGCAATTTTTTCAAAGGTTTGAATCTGTTTGTCAGGCGATTTTTTTTCAAACAACGGATTCTGCGTTTTATCAAGCCCGTCTAAAAAACTCCAACTCGAAAAAACAGTGACCGTTCCGGCAAAAGCATTGAAATTTACGCCGAATACCGATTCCGCTCCGCGTTCAAACGAATCGAAGACAGACGGATTTTCACCCGCAACCTTTTGCAGACAGAGAACCGGCTGTCCCAACCATTTGTTTATTTCACTCAAAATGTTGATGCCGAGAAACTCAATTATCACGTTTTCAATTGGCGACAACTCGCGCGGATGGGCAAAATCGGTGGTTTGTCCGCCTAAAATCAAATTAATGACGAAAGACGCAAAATCCGCGTTCAAAGCAATCACGGCGGCGGCATTTTCCGGCTGGCAGCCGAGCGTTAGAAAAACCTGCGGAGTTTGCACCGCTTTGCCAATCGCTTTGGCTAGATTTACTTCTGAAACCGAAGCTAGCTGGCATTTTATGTGGTTTGATAATTGAAAAGTATAACGCGCGAGTGTTTCTTCGATGGCGACGGCGGCTCGGCGGGTTAAATTTTTCGGTAAATTTTGCAGAAGCCTTGAAAATTCGACTTCACGCGCGGTCAAACGAGGCAAGTTCGCGTTCCAAGCCGGACGCTCTTTTGTCTTTTCATCCTTTCTCTCCACCTCTTCTACTTCGGAAGGCGTATTCCTTTCTTCGGTTTGAACGGATTTCCCGCCGCCGAAAATATCCACGGCAAACGGGTCGAGCGGCATTTCAACCTTTATATTGAAAAATTCTTCGGCTTTTTTAACCGTCTTTTGGGAGTCCATTTATTAAGCAAAGTTTTTCTTCAGCAATTTTCTCGATTTGTCGGTCGCGGTGCGGCAAAATTTCAGCCTTGCGAAAATGTTCCGATTTGACTGATGGTGTAATCCTGCATTGCCAGCATTTCATCTAAAATGTCGAGCATCCGCGCCGTTTTATCAATCTCGCCGATGGCTTTTGTCATCTGTATTTGATTCGGTTCAAGCGGCTCGGAAATCATTTCGGTAAAACTTTCGCGGTCGGATTCATTACCACTTTCACCTTCGCCCGACTGCTCACGCTCGCGCAGAAAACGTGCCAAACGGCGCATTCTTTCGCGCTGCTTGCTGAGCATTTTCCGCATCATCGTGCGGCGCATTTGCGGTGAAATATGGCGCAGAAATTCGCTGTTGCCCGGCGGCGGTGCTAATGCTCCGACCATCGTCGGACGCAAATCAAGACCGAGCAAGCGGTCGGTCGCCGACGCGCCGCCGAGCGAGCTTAATTGTTTAGCCGCTTCAAGCTGCGTCGCGTCGCGTCCGGTTGCCGCGTCCGGCAAAATCTTTTGTTCGGGCGGCAGATTAACCGTGTCAACCGGCTGGCGCGTTTCCGCCGGTTGACCGACCGGAAATTCGGTTTGATTACTTTTGATGCCGGTTTGCGGAACGCGCGGCGCATCGCGGTCTTTAATTTGATTGTCGGTCAAATTTTTGATTTCATTGCCGCCGCTGCGATTAACATTTTTGATGTCTGCCATAATAGATTTAAGGTTTAAAGTTCAAGGTTCAAAGTTCAGATTTATTTTCCAATTTGAATCGACAATCCGGAGTTGACGATTAAACTTCTTCGCGTTCTTCGGCAAGCGTATAAACCCATTGCAGAACGACGGCGACCGCTTCATAAAATTTTTCGGGTATTTCCTGTTCCACGTCGAACTCGTAGAGGGCGCGTGCCAGCGGAATGTCATGTTTTATCGGCACACCGGATTCTTCGGCGATTGAACGAATTTGCGCCGCCATCAAATCCGCGCCTTTCGCCGTAATCACGGGTGCTTCGGATTTGCCGCGCTCGTATTTCAGCGCAACGGAAATATGCGTCGGGTTTGCAAGGACGACATCGGCGTCACGAACCGCCGCCGCCATACTCTGCGATAAAATCTCGCGGTGCAAAAAGCGTCGCTGGGCTTTTATCAACGGATTTCCTTCGGTTTCCTTGTATTCCTCTTTAACTTCGTGTTTGGTCATTTTTAGTTCACGGCGATGCAGAATTCTTTGCAGAAAAAAATCTGCGCCGCCTAAAACCAAAAATACCAGACCGATTTTTAAACCGATTTCCAGAATCAACCCGAAAGTATAAAATGCGACGATGTCCGGCGGTTTCTCTATTAGCCGAACGACATCTTCGCGCGCGCCCCACAAAACGTAACCGGCGACCGCCGCCGTCACAATCATCTTAAAAATCGTTTTGCCGAGTTCGATATACGTTTTCGCTTTAAGAAATTTTTGCTTAAAGCCTTCCGCCGGATTGAGTTTTGAAAATTTAGGAGAGATTGATTCAAATGAAAAAATCGAACCGATTTGCAGATAATTGCTCAGGAAAGCGAAAACCATAACGGCGACGAACAGCGGCGACAAAACCCAAAACATCGCGGTCATTCCGCGCCACAACGCGCCGAAAGCGATTTCGCCCGTCAAATCGCCTTTGAAAGTCGCGGCAAATTCGATTTGTTCCTTGACCGCCGCCTGCAAAATTCCGCCGATAAAACCGCCGATGAGCCAAACCATTGCGACCGCCGCGATGAGCAAAACAGCGGAAGACAAATCCTGACTTTTTGCGACTTGCCCTTTTTTTCGGGCATCTTTTAACCGCTTATCACTCGGCTGCTCAGTTTTTTCGCCTGAACTCGACATAATTTTAAGTTTTTGTAATTTATCAGAGCAACAAAGAAACAATTAAATTTCTTTGGTTTCGGAAACTTGGCTGCGTCTCAAACGTAAAGTGTAAAGAACACTTTTTCAAACTTTTTTATTGCATAATATCATACAGCTTGTGGTTTTCTTTTTACAAATGTTTTTCGTAAAAGATTCCGACTGGGAAAAAATTATTGATATTTTAGCTGCTCGAGCGGTAAAATGTTTATCAATTCAAAATAAAGGAGAACGAAGGCGAGATGTCTGTAAAATATAAATTGTCGGTTTTATTGCTTTTTGCGGCGGCATTGTTTGTCAGTTGCGCCCGCGCGCAGACGAAAGTTGAGCCGAACGCCGCCAAAACTCAAAACGATTCGCCGAAAGCCGCGACGGAAATAAAAAATGTTCAATCCGAATCTGAAATGCCTCAAACAGACTCCGTCGAAGTCCAGACTGTTTTTGATTTGGAAGGAACGGTTAAAAAGGAAGCGAAAATTCCCGATGCCGTAATCGCCGTTTTGAAATCGGATGAAAGGGTTGACGATTGTTTTCGGGAAAAAGGCGAAGGCATCAACGAAGCCGAATTATTTTCCGCTTCGGAAATTGATTTGAACGCGGACAAAAAACCGGATTTGATTATCAAAGCCAAGGACGCTTGTCTGTTCGGCGCAAATCAAGGACCTTTCTGGGTTTTTTATAAAATGCGCGACGGTTATCAGAAGATTTTATCGGCGAGCGGTTTGCAGCTCAAAGTGTTGCCGGCGAAAACAAATTCTTTTAATAAAATCGAGATTGGCAAAGTCGTCGGAATGAAACCGGCGAGCGAGATTTACAGTTTCCGGAAAGGCGAATATCGAGCCGTCAAATAAAATATTTTCGCTTTTTTTGAAAAACAGGAAACATTTTCAAAATTTCGCCGATAATATAGTTGAGAGCTTTTCAATCTAAATTATCAGAGCAGTTTCAATGTTAAAAATCAGCGAAACAAGCATAGATATATTCAGCTATCAAAATAAATTTTTAAAAGGAGATTTTATGGGACGCATAAACGGAAACTTTCTAACCGAGCTTTTCACCCCGCAGCAGTCCGGCGACGGGAAATCAATTGCTAACGGCGGCGGAATTTTCGGCAATCCCGCGCTTTATTTGCGAACAAATCAAGGATTTAACCCGGCGGCGCAATTGGGCGCGGATGATAAAAACCAGCCGGTCGAGGACGGCGCGAAGGAAACATTCTGGGTCAGCAAACCCGCCGACGCTAAAAAAATCGGCGAAAATCTCCTGCGCGAGAACTTTGGATTTGATGAAACCGACATTCAAGCGTATAAAAAACTCTACGGCGAATTTACGATTTTCGATTCGCAGGAATGCGAAACCGCAGCCAAAGCGGGCAAATCCTGCACGCCGGCAACCGCCGAGGATATAAAAAACTGGAAAACCGCGAACGGTAAAGTTTCGGTCGAACTCAAACCCGAAATGATTGGGTTTTTGCGGAAATTTCGGCTTGAGCGCGTGGTTGACAAAGCGGTCAACAACATTGCGGACGCTGACTTGCGCGAAAGCGTCAGAAAAGATTTGATGCAAATCGGCGCGAGCGGCCAAGAAAGAATCGGCGCGGCAACGCGCTTGATGAACATTGACGGTAAAGACGAATCAGACATCAATCTCGCTTTACAGGCGATAAAAACCGTCGCCGACCAACCCGAAAATAAAAATAATCCGATAACGAATATATTGGCGGCGCGTGTTCGGCTTGACGAAGCGGCGAATTCTCAAAATCCGCGCCGAATCACCGAAGCGAAACGACAATTGACGAATGCCGTCCGGCTCGCGCAGGGACAGGACGCGCAGACGGGCGAATTTTCCAAAGATGCCCGAATAAATCGCGCCGAAGCCGCGTGGACAAATCGTCAAGCGGCAGTGCTTCTGCGGAAAACCGGAAATTACCCCGAAGCCGACAGGCGCGAGCTGATGGCGCGTTATTATGAAGTTGACGACGGGGAACGGGCGCGGTTTGAAAATGCGAAATTCACCGATTTGTCAAATTTGCCGCGTTGGAAAGATACCGATTCGCCTTCGGTGAAACCTCTCGCGCAAGCCGAAACCGATTGGCGCGAATACCAACTGGAAAACAAATACGCTAATCCGAAAAAAGATTTAAGCGAAGACCCGTTCAAGCGCGTTTGGACAGTTCCAAAATATTACGGTGAAAAAAATGTTGCCGAAGTGACGGGCGAAGGCAATGCCGTCCGCAAACCGCAGGATTTCAAGGGAAAAATTTTCAATCGTCCGCTTGTCGAATTTCAGCGCAAAGGCTCGCTGAGAGTTGAAGGAACAGGGCAAGTAGAGGCAAAGACATTCTTCAATAAGAAAAGTGAAATAGTTCGTGAAGGAAGACCTTACGATTATTCGCAATTAACTACAGTCAATCGCACAATTCGGAGTCCTGAATTGAATCCGACAGGAACAACCAATGCGATGGGCTTGAGCGGCGCGGCTGGATTGTTGAAAGAATATAATAAATGGGCAACTTTAGGTATAGATTATAAATTCGGCATTACGGAGAAAAAGATTGCGCTGCGTGATAACTTGGAAAAAGCTAATTTCAATGCAAAAAACTACCCCGTTCCGCCGAAGCCGGAAGATTTGCCGAAAGAAAGACAAAAATTGGTCAGAATGTTCGGCGCGGATAAGAAAGCTGAAGTGCGGATCAATGAAATCATGCGCGATATAAAGGAGCGAAGCTATGCGTTTTGGGGCAGAAGGTAGAATATTAAAGACAATCTTTATTTACTCAGTTTTGTTTTCAACGATGTTTGTCAATGCGTGCGGACAATCAAAACAAGAAAAAATGAGACTTGCTAATCAGCATAAAGACAAAGCATTACAACTAAGATATGAAGGTAGAATAGAAGAGGCAATTCGGGAACAATTGCAGGCGATTGATTTAAATCCAGACGATTCGAGTTTGTTAGTAAATCTTACCGGGTTTTATTTGGATAATGGAAAAGTAGAAAAAGCTAAAAATACTGCTGAAAGGTTGTTGGCAAAAGCCCCTAATAATGCTTGGGGTCATTATCTTTATGCAGAGTCATTATTGAAACTAGACGAAAAAGAAAAATCATTAGCTGAATACAAAAAAGCATCTGATTTAGAACCTGCCAATCCTTTATTCTTAGTAAATTTAGGGGTTTTATACGGAGAGTTAAACAATGTACCAGAACAAAAAAAGGCATATGAGAAAGCACTAGAAATAAATCCTAATTATACAGACGCAATTTATAATTTAGCTCTCTTAGAAGAGAGAGAGAACAATAATGAGAGAGCAGTTGTATTATTTAAAAGGGTCATTGATTTGGAAACCGAAAATAAAGAAATGCTTCGCCGCGCACAAGAAAAATTAGATATTTTCAAAAATAAGAAAGTTGCAAAACCTTAAACTCATTTTGTTAAAGCCAAAGCGCAAATCAACTTAATGATGCGCGATATAAAGGAGCGAAGCTATGCGTTTTGGGGCAGAAAATAAAAGATCTTTGTTTATCGCGCTGATTATTTTCTGGGCGTTTTTCGGCAGTGCTTGCGGTCAAACTCAAGAACAAAAGATGAAGCAAATACAAGAACACACAGAAAAAGCTCGGAACTTCAGAATTAAAGGTGATTTTCAGGCGGCGGTGCGGGAACAGCTTAAAGCAGTCGAGCTAAATCCGAATGACGACGATTCACAAATGCTGTTAGGCGGAATTTATATTGAGTTAAAGCAATATGATAAAGCTGTCGAATCGTTGAAGAAAGCTGTTTCAATAAATCCTGATAATGCTTGGGCGCATCATTCGCTTTCTATCGCTTTAGGTGAAACGGGTAAAGACAAAGAGGCTTTGGAAGAAAGCAAGAAAGCGGTTCAAATTAATTCTGATAATGTTAACTTTATAAGTTTTTTAGGAGCGAACTATGAACAAATCGGAGATAAAAAATCAGCCAAAGAAACATTTGAAAAAGCCTTAAAAATGGCTCCCGATTATATTCCGGCAATGTATCGGCTGGGAACTCTGGAGGCTGAAGAAGGAAACACGCAACGAGCTAAAGAGATATTTGAAAAAGCGATTAAAACCGAACCAGGCGAAGAAAACGATAAACTGTATATTGATTTGTCGAAAAAAGAATTGGAAAAGCTGAAAAGTAGTCCTTCATCTGAAAAGAAACCCTAAAAATATTCTGCCGACTAAAGTTATCATCGGGAATATAAAGCCAAACAATCGGACACGAAACAGGAAGGAAATCAAAGCAAAACCAATCAAATGCTTTTAGACCCGCTCAGGTTAGGCGGCAACGTGCCGTTTCGCTGGACGGAAAGAATCTTGAACACGCCGCGCGACATTTTGCAGCAAATAGATAAAGGCGAGATAATGCCCGGCTCCTCGACGGCGAAATGGATAGGCGGAAAAATCAGTGAACAAATCACCGGACAGCCCGCGCCGCAGATGCCGACGATAAGCGAATCGGTTGAAAACTTAACGGGCGCAAAACTGCCTTCGATACCGGAAGCAAAAGTTGAAAGACCGTTTGAATACCAGACGGAGAAATATAAACGAGAAGGGAATATCGGCGAAGATGTCGGCGCGACGGCATTGGATTTGTTTTTACTGAAACGCGCCGCCTTTGGCAAGCCGAATACCGCACAGCAATCTTTGAAAACGCTTGGGGGTTTGCCAGAAACTGAAATTGCTACGAAAGCGGCAGCTACTACGAATAATGTAACTAAAGTCAAACAATCTGCTAAATGGGTTGATGAGGCGGGAAACATTAAATATCCGCCTAATGACGGTTTTGCAGGCGTTCCCAAGCGTATTACACTTAAACCCGGCACTTTAATTGACCGCTACGGAGTTGAAGGGGGAAAATATGTTTCTCCAAAGGGAACTACTTATCCTGAAAGAGCATTGGCTCCCGGTTCAAAAACTAAGCCGTATCATATCTATGAGGTTGTAAAACCGATTGAAGGTTTAGGTGGAAAAGTTGTGCCGTGGTTTGATGAACCGGGCGGCGGAATACAATACAAGTTTGATAAAACAATTAAACAATTGTTGGATGGAGGTTATATCAAGGAGGTAATGAAATGAACAAAAGCGAATTAAAAGAAAGGCTTGAACGGGAAGGCGCAAGAACAGATTTATATTCATTGGAGGGAGGTTTTCCTAATGAGGCTTATGTTCTAAATCAAAATGGTAATCAATGGGAAGTCTATTACAGTGAAAGAGGCAACAAATCGGGTCTGGAGGTATTTGATAATGAAAATGATGCCTGTGAATATCTTTATAAAGACTTGAAAAGATTTGTCATCAAATGAACAAAAGCAAACTGAAAGAAAGACTTGAACAAGAAAGTGTGCCTAAATTTCTATACTCGCTCGATGTCTGCTTTCCTAATGAGGCTTTCGTTCTTAATTAAAGTGGTAATCAGTGGGAAGTCTATTACAGTCAAATTACCACCGCCAGAGGCGGTGGCTTGATTTTTGTTTGCCCTAGAAGGTGCGCCGTTACTGGCTAGCCTTTATCCTCATCGAACAAGTTTCCTTGCAACTTCTCGATTTCCTTCTCTTTGT
>MWVV01000132.1_pt1 | contig 26562 bp, 22 predicted proteins | sample 1047281 | NCBI WGS metagenome assembly MWVV01 (sample SAMN06349986, study PRJNA376086) | soil metagenome | isolation source: PT-2 sample Antarctic (ecotone) soil | place: Antarctica | collected 2015-01-13 | reverse complement strand
ACAGACATTGAAACTCTTCATCAGTCAAACCGGTGGCGGCAAGAAACTCTTTCGGCTTTTCTTTTAACTCCGCATATTTTAACATTTACATAGATTAACCGATTTTACTTATTTCCAATAATGTCTATTATATTGGGCATTAAGAGAAAGTTACGATGCGGGACTTGGCGGGCGGATTTCTTTGCAATCTTTGCCGACACCAAGCACTGTTCAATTTTACGAAAACAAAGGTTTAGTTCGCATTGACTTAACACAACCGACTAATGATTTAGTTGATTACGAACTGCCTGAATCAGCCGCTTTAGCATGGTTACAAAAACAAGGAGATTTGCCATGATGGAAAATAAAGATATTTTCGACGGAGTTATCGGCGGTAGAAAATTATCTAAAAAATTTGTTAAGGAAGAAATACTTGAACCAAACGGTTCAGAGCCGACCAGTGAGTTAGACAGAAAATTATCTCGGCTGATGGCACTTCACCCGGAATTAGTTAGATTTAGACATAATAGTTTAGACGGTCTTGACGAGCCGACGAAAAAAGCCTTGCTCGAAGATATGTATGATGTTCTTGGCATAACTCCTCTGCGTAATGAATAAAATAACAGTTGGAGATGCACTTCTGTTTGCCGAAGAAAATTTTCCAAATGCACCCGAAAGACTCGTAGATTATCTTGAAATTGAAGTCAAATATAGCCCGCTGAACTGTGATGGTTGGTGTCTTCAATTTGATGACCGCGCAGTTATCAGAATTAACAGTGAAATGCCCGATGTTCGCAAGCGATTTACGCTCGCACACGAAATTGGGCATTTGATTTATGGAGTAACAACGGTTGTTGGCGAGCATATAACTCCATTTGGGAGAAAAAACAAAGAAGAGAGAATAATTGACAAGTTTGCCGCAGATCTTCTACTTCCTACTTCAATAGTTTTTAATACGATTCAAGAAATTCCCGTTACCGCAAAAGTCCTTCAAAGATTTGCAAAAAAAGCAAAAGTATCTCAATCAACCGTTGCTTTGCGCGTTGCCAGCCTGATAACTCAAATCGGATTGAGCGATGCGTCAGTCGTTCTTTATGAAGACGACGAATTAAAATGGCAGTGGTCTGAAACATTAAGACTTACCGGAGACACGCCCACCGAAATACTTGCAGAATGCACTAAATTTGCTCCTAATCCGGCAAGAATTCCTCATGGGCAAAACGAAGTAATAGTCGCTTCATTTATTGAAAATCCAAACTTCAATACGAAAATACTTTTTCTCCAACTTGTGGATGAATCTGATGGATTTAAACAACTCCGTGAAGAACGGATGAGAGAATTAGAAAAATATCTTTTTGAAGATGATATTAAATTCAGGCAAAGTCTCGCCGGTCGTTTTGGCGCATTTAAATCGACTGCACAAAATATGTTCCTCGATGAAGCTATCCAAATGTTCAATAAAAGACTTTTGCAAAATCCCGAACTGATAAACCTTAAACGATTAAGGTCTGACAAAGGAAGCGAATATATCAGATTAAAACTAGAAATGTGGACTAAAAATTAACTCTTTTGACTCATCTCGTTAGATAAAAGGCTAAAGTCAAGAAATCAATCCCAAAGTTTTACCTTTTTTACTTCGTCCATTCGTCCGATATTTTGACATCAACTTTGACGGGAACTCGGCTGATATATTCTTCGCCTGCCGCGCACATTGCTTTTTCTAGCTTATCGGCTGTTGCTTCGGCTTCCGCCGCATCCGCTTCGACAATAATTTCATCGTGAACGATATTCACCAGACGCGCTGACGTTCCGCTTATTTTTTGGTGTAAAAGATGCAGAGCGCGTTTTAATATATCAGCCGAGCTGCCCTGGATTGGCATATTTTTTCCGTTTCTTTGGGCTAGGGAAATCGCTTTGCGGTCTTCTTCGTCGAATCGGAAACGCGCCAATCTGCCGGAAGCCGTCCGCGCTGCTCTGTCTGTTATAACTTTTCGAGCTGCATCGCGAAGCCACGCGTCAAGTCCGCGATACGTCGCAAAATATTTACGCATAATATCTTCGGCGTTGCTTTGCGAAAGTCCAGTCATCAGTGCAAAACGTTGTGAGCCGATGCCGTAAACCACACCGAAATTCAGACGTTTGGCAAACGAGCGTTGTTCTGACGTAACTTCTTCGGGCTTGACGTTAAAAACTTGCGCGGCGGCGGTTGTGTGAAAATCTTCACCGGAGACGAAGGCGTTGATAAAGTTTTGGTCTTTGGAAAATTCGGCTAAAATCCGCAATTCGACCTGTGAATAATCCGCGGTAATTAGCTTTCTGCCGTCGGGCGCACGAAAGCATCGGCGGTAATTTTCTTCGTGCGGAATCTGTTGAATGTTGGGTTTTGAACAGCTAAAACGTCCAGTCGGCGCACCTATTTGGCGAAAATCGGCGTGGATTCTGCCGGTTTTCTTGTTGATAAATTCAAGGATGTTTTCACCGAAACTCGACAGAGATTTTGCCACGCCGCGATATTCGAGCAATTTTGCAATCACCGGATAATCGGCGGCAAGCGGCTGAAGTTGCCAGCCGCGCGTGGTTGCGGGAACGGGAACGCCTAGGTTTTTAAGCGCGTCCGTAACTTGCGTCTGCGAATCGAGATTGATTTCCGTCATCCCGAAAAGCGAGGCTTGCGCCACGCCCGCCGAAAGCATCTGCTGCAACTCAAGCGCGACTTTGGCTTGCGATATTTTTACCCGTTCAAGTTGTTCGCGCCATCTGGCTTCGTCCAGGTAAAAGCCGTTGAGTTCCATCTGGGCAATCGGCACAACGCAGTCGAATTCGAGTTTTGCCACTTTTACCAGCTCGTCGGATTTCAATTTTTCGACGATTTTTTCCCTGAGCGGAATCATCGTCGCTGCATCTCTGGCGGCGTATTCGATTTGCGATTGCGAAAGTTCCGGCGCGCTCCAATCGCTGACTTGTTCGCTTTTGTCGAGTTCCGTGCCGAGAAAATGACTTGTAACTTCACCCAAAGAATGCCGACGATCTTGGTCGCCCGCCGCAATTAATTGACTGGCGAGAAGCGTATCGAACGTACCGCCGAGCTGTGCGCCCAAATGATGAGAAACCCATTTCGCATCGAATTTAGCGTTGTGCGCAATTTTTATGGGTTTCGGGGCGCTCAATAAATCTCGCAGCGGCGCGAGTTCCGCAGATGTCCGCAAATCGCCGCGTTCGGCAAACGGTTTTAAGTCGATAACTTTTGTGTCTTTGCCAGTGCTTAGTTGCACGAGTCGCAACGTTCCATCATACGGGTCAAGCGCGGTCGTCTCCGTATCGAAACCTAAAAAGTCTTCGTTTTTGAGTTCTTCGCAAACACGGCGCAGAGTTTCAGCGTCAGTAATCAACTGAAAATAAATTTCCATAATCTAAATGTTAAATGTTAAATGATATTTGGTAAATGTCGGACGCGCATAAAATTTTTCGATTGATGCGCCCGTAAGATTTTTCTTAATTAATCGTTTGCCATTTACCATTTACACATTTTCATTTATACTGTCGGTGGTTTGCTTGAGGATTTTTGATTGAACAGTTTATTGAAACGAGGCAGACGCTAAAGATTATTAGGATTTTTACAAAAAGTTAGTTTTACAAAAGAGAAATTTTCGGACGGGTTCGAGCGCGGTTGACTTAAAAAACATTTGCGCTCCCTGTTTGAGATAAAGGGCGATTCGTTTATCGCTTTTGAAAAAACGAGATTCCTGCGTGATAAAACTCAAAGCTCCGATTGTTTTGGAATTGAAATTCCGAGAACAAAATATACAAAATAAAAAACGCAAAAATCCGCTCTCTAAAATTGAGCTAATGTGTTAGTCCGCAAATTTTCCGAAGCGTCTTCTTTCTCAAAGAAAATTCCCCAGCCATAAACAGTGGTCAGCGGTCAGCAGTCAGCAGTCAGTAAAATTATATTTCTGACATCTTACTTTCTAATTTATAACCTCTGCCACCCTTATTACTAATTTCTAAAATATGTCAAAAGAAATGATTATCAGCGTCAATGGACGCGAAAAAAAGATTGCCATTATCGAAAACGGGCGCGTGTCGGAATTCTATATCGAGCGCGGCGACGAAGAAAATTCGGGCATCGTCGGCAACATTTACAAAGGTCGCGTGATGCGCGTTTTGCCCGGAATGCAATCGGCGTTCGTCGGAATCGGGCTGGAGCGCGATGCGTTTCTCTATGTTTCCGACTTTTTCGACGAAGAAGAAGAAATCGAACGCATCGTCATGGAGAAATCGAAAAAATCTTCACCCGAAGAAGCCGCCCGCGAAGCGACCGACCAAATTCAGAGAGCGCGGCTCGAACGCGAAAAACAAATGGAAGCCGTGCAAGCAATCGCCGAACCGATGGTGATAGACGAGGGCGCGGAAATCCTGACCAGGGATGTAGCCGTCGAAGGAGTAGAAGAAGCAACAGAAAACAAATTTGCGCCGAGAGAAAATCGAGGCAAACAGCGCGGCGGCAAAAGGGAAAGACAAACTCAAAAAGAGGAATCGCCGATTGCGGTCGCAGACTTTGAAGAATCGTCGCCAGTCGAAGAATTTACGAGCCATTTCAGAGAAGACTCGGCAAAAGAATCAGACGAAAAATTTATCGAGCCAACGATAGAACAGACGGAAGAAGAATTTAAGCCGGTTTTTGAAGCCGCGACGCTTTTCGAGATGGAAGATTCTGGTTTCGAGCGCATCATTGACGACGAAGACACGGGCGATATGTTCAAAGACGCGTATCGGCAAGAAGCGATTGTTGATAAAGTTCGCGCTATCGAATTCGATATGGAAAGCGCGGCGACGGCGGAAGTCGGTTCTTTAATCGGTTCAGTTAACAACGATTCAAACGGTTTCGAGCGAATCGCTGACGACGATGACGAATCGGCAGCCGACAGCCAAAAATCTAAAACCGGTCGCGGAACGCGCGGCGGCAGAAATAGAAATAAATCTGCTAAACAAACCGAAGAAACAAAAACTGTGAATCAATCCGAAACGATTGAAGCGGGAGAAGAGACCGAAGCGAAATCGGAAGGCTCGGCGAAATCTAATAAATCAATGGTTGAAACATCGGCAGATACAGATGCTGAAATTGCCACGAAAACAAAGCCTGCGCCGAGAAAAAAGAAAAATCGCGGCGGCAAGAAAACGACGGCTAAAGAAATGCTTGAAGATGCAGAAGCGGGCGTTAAAGAATCGAATTCAAACGCAAAAATGGCGGTCAGGCGCGGCGGTCGCGGTCGTCGTCGTCCAAATGAGCGTTCAGACCAAAATACAGGCGCGGAAACGAGTGAGCCAATGTCGCCGAGAGAACCGATGTTGCCGAGAATTGAAATTGCCGAAGAAGATTTTCAATCGGAAAATACGAAACCGAGTAATTTCCGAAGCGAAAATAGAAGCGAAAATAATCGAAACGATAATCCTCGAAGCAATTCTCGGAACGACAACCAGCGGCGCGGCGGGAACGGCGGCGGCAATAACCGGCGCGAGCGTAATCAGCCGACGATAACGGATTTGCTCCGTGAAGGACAGGAAATTCTCGTCCAAATCGCTAAAGAACCGATTGCGAAAAAAGGTGCGCGAATCACTTCGCATATCGCGCTGCCGGGCAGATTTCTGGTTTATATGCCGACGATTGAACATCTCGGCGTGTCGCGCAAAATCGAATCCGCCAGCGAGCGGTCGAGATTAAGAATCGCCATCCAAAAAATCAGAAGCGAAGAAGACGTTCCATCGGGCGGTTTTATCGTCAGAACTGCCGGAGTCGGTATTACCGAACTAGATTTGCGGCAGGACGCACGATATCTGGTTCGCACCTGGATGGATATGAAGAAAACTGCCGAGAAAGCCAAATCCCCAGCACTCGTTCACCAGGATTTGGATATTATTCAGCGTCTTCTGCGCGACCAATTATCCGACGAATTTACGGCGATTCGCGTTGATTCCGAAGAAGAATATCAGCGGATTGTCGAATTCATCAATCGCATTCAGCCGCGTATGATGAAGCGCGTCAAACTTTACACGCGCGACGAACCGATTCTCGAAGCCTACGACGTTCAGGAAGAAGTTGATAAAGCGTTGAAACCGCGCGTCTGGTTAAAATCCGGCGGTTATCTCGTTATCAATCAAACCGAAGCTCTTGTAGCGATTGATGTCAACACCGGCAAATTCGTCGGCAAAGGCAATGCGCGGCTTGAAGACACGATTACGAAAACGAATATGGAAGCGGTTGACGAAATCGCACGTCAAATTCGGCTTCGAGATTTGGGCGGAATCATTGTGCTTGATTTGATTGATATGGAAGACCGTCGCAACCGCAACAAAGTTTCGCAAGCCCTTCAGGAAGCACTTGCCGGCGACAAATCGCCGACCAAAGTTTTATCGTTCAACGATTTTGGTTTGATAATTATGACACGCAAGCGCGTCAAGCAATCCTTAGAGCGAACAATGTGCGAACCGTGCGACTACTGTGAAGGTGCAGGTTGGGTAAAATCTGCACAAACCGTCTGTTACGAAATTTTGGAAGAAGCCAGAAGATTGTCGAAAAGCGTTGACGATGTGCGGCAAACGACTCTGCGAGTTCATCCCGACGTTGCCAAAGCCTTAAACGAAGCGGAAAGTCAGGTGTTGGAGGAAATCGAAGAGTATCTCGGAAACGTAGATATAACGGGCGACAAATCCGTTCACCAAGAGCAATTCGATTTTGCATTTATTTAAATTGTAGGGGCAGGTCTTGTGTCTGCCCAATCAGCCGATAGGCTGAAAAATCTGTTGAAATTCCAGATTCTTGATTCTTAAAGAAATTTTCGCTTCGCTTTTGGGCAAGCACAAGACCTGCCCCTACAAATGATTCTACAATTTCAAGTCTTTCTTTAATTCTTTCGCGCTGTTCGGTTTGTTAAAAATCGCGTCGGGAACGCTTTTATTAAACTCGATTGTTTCGTAATTAATGCGGCTGGTGTGTTGTCCATTGGCGAAATGGTCAACAATATACGGCGTTTTGATTCCTTGGGTGTCAACGAATTGCGCGTAGCGGTCTTCTTCTTTGATTTCTTCGTTGTCGGCGTTCGTGCGTTTGTAAATCGCCTTTATCGGTAAGCTCTCGTCTGAAAATTCAAACTCGACTGCGAAGCCGCCGTCAAAAGTTAATTTCACGACTTCGCTTCGTCTGCCGAGACTTGCCGGACGTTTGCCGACGTAAGTTAGATTAGCTTTGCCGCGCCAATAACCTCGAAGGAGATTGTCGAGGCTGACGCGAATGCCGCGTTTGAAACCTTCGATTTGGTCTTTGTTTTGAATCTTTATAGTTTCCGCCGCGCCGTCAAAAATCCAACCCGTTTCGCCCGTGTTCGTCTGCACGGTTTTCACGCCGCTTTGTTTGAATTCCGTCCGCTCTTTGTCGGGATAAACAATCACGTCAACAAAAGATTGAAACGAAATAATCGCATTGTCGCGCAAAAGACTGAATTTTCCGCGCCCGACGATTGATTTCACTTGCAGATACTTTTCGCCGCCGAGTTTTTCGACGGCTTTTTTCAAAACGGCTTCGGCTTTTTCGTCGGTTTTCGTTTGCTTTAAATTCTGTGATGAAATTTTCCAACCACCGTTCCAACTGTAAAAATACGAAACTACTTTAAAGACCGTAACGGGTTCGCCGTCATTTATTTCAGGTTCAAATTTAATTTTTTTTACGGCTTTAAAAGCATTTTTGTCTAAAGGTGCTATAAAAGAATTCACAGGAAAAACTTTCCCTATCTGTCCGCTGGCAAGGAATTCAACTCGAAAGACGATTGTTCCTTGAGCATCGAGAGTGCCGTAATTATTAGGAAGTTCAGGTTTCGGCTGTTCTATAATTATTAACGGTTTTGATTCTTGAGCAAAAACAAAACTATAAAGAAGCAAAGTAAAAAGTATTGAGAATAAAAAATTCATATTAAAAACTTTAATCATAAAATTCTCCAAAGTTGATTTTTGCCGTCAAATTGTATTTTAAGAAAATTTAATATGTTACGCCCGATTACACCGTAATCTTGTTCAATTAAAAAATACTCGCCGCGAAAAGTTTTTCCTTCAAAAATTAAATCTAAATTAACAGTTCGGCTAAGGCTTTTCTTGTTGTCAAAACCAGTTAATTCAAATTGTCGGTTCACAGTCAGATTCAACCTACTCTCGTAAATTTGCGGAACAATAGTTACGTCCGACCCTGTATCGAGCAGCATCGGAACATCTTTTCTTCTAAACCATTTTCTGAATTTCGTAAGATAACTACCGCAAGCAGCGCGGACGGAGAAAAACGAGTGGAATCATAACTTCCCATTTTCGGTTTCCTCAATCATTTCCATTTTGAATCGGTCAGCGAGGGAGCGGTCGGTTAGGCGTGGGCTATGAATTTTGGCGGCAACGGGAAGCTCTACGTCGTAAATTTCCGAAGAACCATTTTTCAGATGCAAGCGCACAAGTGATTCGATGAATCGGCTGACGTTTTTTTCGCCAACCGAATTCATCAAACCCGTATAAAGTTCGTCGTCTAAATTGATTATTAATTTCTTCGACATTTTTTAATTCAAACTAAAAGCGTCCATCGGTTTGATAACGATTTCGCCTTCTTCAGCGTCAACCGAAAATCTGGCTGCCGTTTTCCATTGATTGGTAATCGGAAGTTTAATTTTTTGGTCAATATGCCGTTTCAAAAAGCGTGCTCCGTAAGTTTGGCTATAACCCTTTTCAGTTAGCAAATCAATCCCTGCTTCGGTAATGTCGAAAACTTTGCCTTGCCGTTCCATATTGCGCTTTAACTTGTTCAGATAAAGCCTGGCGATGTCGCGCACTTCGTCCATTGTCAGCGGCGAAAACACGATAATTTCATCAATCCGATTGCGAAACTCAGGCGTGAATCTTGTTTCGGCGGCTTTCATCACATCGGCGGTAATCTCTTTGATTTCGCCTTTCGATTTCTTGCCGAAGCCAAGCGGTTTTTCGTATTTTTTGAAATTTTCCGAACCTAAATTCGAGGTCATAATGACGATGGCATCCGACAAATAAACCTTTTTGCCGCGCCCATCCGTCAGCCATCCTTCGTCAAAGGCTTGCAGAAAAATGTTCATCAAATACGGCGAAGCCTTTTCGACTTCATCGAGAAGAAGAACGGTATACGGATTTTCTCGAAGTTGTTCAGTTAAAATCCCGCCGCGTTCCGAACCGACAATGCCGCGCGGCATTCCGATAAGTTTTTCAATCCCGACCGTGCCCTCGCCGTATTCACTCATATCAATCCGAACCATTTTGTGTTCGTCGCCAAACATAAATTCGGCAACTGCTTTCGCTAATTCGGTTTTTCCAACACCAGTCGGACCGAGGAAAAGCAAAACTCCGTCAGGCGCGAAATGATTATCTTTAAGCGGACCTTTATTTAACCTCAACCTTTCGGCAGCGGCGCGAACCGCATTTTTTTGCCCGATGACGCGATTTCCGATTTCCGTTTCCATCAATGAAAAACGGTCGGAAGTTTCGCGGTAAATCATATCTTTCGGAATACGCGATTCCTGCGAAATAACGTCAATAATATGTTCGGGGCGAACGACCAAAGAAGTCGGCTCGTTGATTTCCACTTTGACTGAAGCCGTGTCCAGCCAGCCGATTGCCTTATCGGGAAGATGCAAATTGCGAATATATTTCGGCGACATTTCCAGCGCCATATTGATTGCTTCGTCGGAAATCGTTACCGAATAATTTCTCTCAAGGCGCGGACGCAAACCAAGGAGAATTTCCTTTGTTTCTTCAATTGTCGGCTCGTCAACTTTGACTAATCTAAACCGCCGCGCCAACGCTTCGTCTTCGCCGATGTATTCTTTGTATTCGGTCAAAGTTGTCGCGCCGATGATTCTCAATTCGCCACGCGCCAAAGACGATTTAAACATATTTCCAGCGTCGCTGGAAGTTCCCATCGCCGCGCCCGCACCGATAATCGTGTGGGCTTCGTCAATGAAAAGAATGATGTGGCTTTTTTCTTTAACCTCATCAATAATGCCTTTGATGCGTTCCTCAAACATTCCGCGAAGCATCGTTCCGGCGACGAGTCCACCCATTTGCAATTGAACGATGTGTGCGTCTCTTAATCTCGCCGGAACTTTTTCCGGCTCTAACTCAATCATTCGCGCCAAGCCTTCGACGACCGCCGTTTTACCAACGCCCGGCTCGCCAACGAGCATCGGCGAATTCGACCGCTCGCGGTGCGAGAGAATTTCCATCATCTGCAAAATCTCGCGCTCGCGTCCGATGGTCGGCGGAATTTTGTCTTGTCTGGCAAGTTTATTCAAAGAAACGCCGAAATGTTTCAAATATGAGGGCAATTCATATTTCTTGCGAGCGCGTTCTTCTTCTTTCTCGATTTTGCGAATTCGCGTCCGTGCCGTCTGCGCGAGTTCTTCGGCAGGCACTCCCAGATTTTGCAAAACGTCGTTCAAAAGACTGCGCTCGTCGTTTGATAAAACGTAAAAAATATCGCTTCCTTCAATCACGCGCCGTCCTTGCGAACGCGCCCGGTCCATCGAACGTTTAAAAAGGGTAGTAGTTTCGTCGGCAATCTTAAAACCTTTACCCGTGTGCTGCCGTCCGGCTTCGAGCCGCTTTTCAATCAGCAATTTGACCGAGCGCGGGTCAACCGCCAAGTCTCTCATCGTCGAGTTGAAAAGTTCGGCTTCCTCGTTGGCAAGCGCGTGTAAAATATGTTCGATTGCCACATAGTTTTGGTCGCGCCTTCTGGATTCAGCCAGCGCAACTTCCAAAACCCGCTGACCGCTCTCGCTAAATTTGTCTTTATATGCGTCTATATCTGCCATAAAACTCCAAAAAAATATGTATGAAAACTTTTGCTTGTTTTGATGCCAATTAAAGAAACGCCGTTGCGCTCCGAATTAAGTTTCATCTTAACACTTTGCCAAGTGAGTTTGTAAATAATAAATTGTAAAGTTAAGCATTAATGCTAAGACTTTTATTAATCTCGCGCCTTTTTCATTAAGAATAAAATAACAACAAAAAATAAATTGCGTCCGTTGCGCACAAACACGAAGCAATACAACAATAATCGAAAACGGACGATTGATAATTCAATGCGTCCGTTTTAATCTTTTTTTGAAAACTTATTATGATGAATTTAGAAGGGAAAAGAATTTTAGTAACAGGCGGTACAGGTTCGCTCGGACAAACTCTCGTCGGAAGAATTTTGACCGGCGAGATGGGACGACCGGCGCAGATTACCGTCTTCTCGCGCGATGAAGCCAAACAGCATTACATGCGGCTTGAATTTCTCCACCGCAAAACTGCGACCGACGATGTTATTTATCAAAATTCGCGGGACATTTTAAACTTCCGCATCGGCGATGTCAGAGATTATTCGGCGTTGCTGGCAGCAATGCGTGAAACCGATATAATTTTTCACGCCGCGGCACTCAAACAAGTTCCGTCGTGCGAATACTTTCCGTTTGAAGCCGTGCAGACCAACATTTACGGAGCGCAGAACGTTGTGCGGGCGATTCGTGAAAACAATCTGCCGGTTGAAACGGTTGTCGGTATCTCGACCGACAAAGCCTGCAAACCGATTAATGTAATGGGAATGACCAAAGCTCTGCAGGAAAGAGTTTTGATTGAAGCCAATCGAGATTGTCCGAACACAAATTTTATGTGCGTTCGTTACGGAAACGTCATCGCCTCGCGCGGTTCGATTGTTCCGCTGTTTGTCGAACAAGTGCGAAAAAACCAACCGATAACCATTACACTTGAAGAAATGACGCGCTTTCTTCTTAGCTTAAATAAAGCGGTTGATACGGTTTTTGCGGCAATTTCGGATGGCAGACGCGGAGAGACTTTTGTTCCGAAAGTCGCGGCGGCAAAAATAACCGATTTAGCAAAAGCGTTGATGGGCGATAAGGATTTGCCGATAGTTTTTACGGGCATCAGACCGGGCGAAAAAGTTCACGAAATAATGGTTTCCGAAGAAGAATGTTTCCGCACCGTTGAGCGCGGCGATTATTATGCAATTCTGCCCGTGTTGCCCGAACTGCGCGAAGAAAAAGATTTTACTCCCGCTTTGACGGGCGAGTATTCTTCAAAAGATAAAAACGTCACAGTTTCGCAACTGCGCGAACTGTTAGCGAATGCAAGTTCTGAGATTGCGGCTTTTTTATAATTTTTACCCATAAGTTAGGAATTTTGGTAATTAGATTTTAGAGTCATTTAACAGACAAGTATTTGACAAAGTTTTGTGTTTGAATAAACCTTATGTAAAGTGCAAACTATTTTTCTATGAGTAAACGAACGGATGTTTGACTTCGCTTTTTTATGAATTTGGTAAGTACTCAAAGCCAACAGGACTCGAAGAATAAGGCAGCCAAAAATGAAAATGAGTTGTTAAATTCTTCGGGCAATCAAATTTTATTGCCTGAAAAACCCGTCGTTGTTATCGAACCGAGCAAAAGTTGGGTTGCCTTAAATCTGCGTGACCTCTGGCAATACCGCGACTTGCTTTATATATTGACAATGCGCGACATCAAAGTTCGCTATAAGCAAACTTTGCTTGGCGCGGCGTGGGCGATAATTCAGCCGCTTTTTACAATGCTGATTTTCACGCTCTTTTTTGGAAAATTGGCGGGAATGCCTTCTGACGGAATACCTTATCCGATTTTTGCCTATGCCGGACTTCTGCCGTGGACGTTTTTTTCCAACGCCGTCACCAATAGTGGAAACAGTTTGGTCGGAAACTCTAATTTAATTACAAAGATTTATTTCCCGCGAATGATTATTCCGATGGCTTCCGTTGCGTCGGGCTTGCTTGATTTTGTCATCGCTTTCGGTTTGCTGGTAGTTTTGATGTTTTATTACGGAGTCGGTTTATCAATAAATTTATTGATACTGCCTGTTTTGTTGGTTTTGACGAGTTTGCTGGCAATTGGCGTCGGAATGTGGATGTCCGCGCTCAATGTCAAATACCGCGACGTTCGCTATGCGCTTCCGTTTTTGGTTCAGCTCGGAATGTTTGCCTCGCCGATTATTTACCCGCTGAGCCTTGTGCCGGAAAAATGGCGTTGGTTAATAGCATTAAATCCGCTCGCCGGGCAGATTGAAGCCTATCGTTCAGCCTTTTTCGGAAAACCTTTTGATTGGTTATCTTTAGGTGTTTCAGCAGTTTTGACTTTTGCTGTGCTAATCTACTCGGCTTATAATTTTCGCCGAATGGAAAAGAGTTTTGCAGATATTATTTAGTTTGGTTAAACTGCAAGTATTGAAATGAAACCGATCATTAAGGTAGAGAATTTAAGCAAGCAATATAAGCTGGGCGGTGAAAAAAAGCCGTATTCTACTTTGCGCGAATCTTTGGTTGATGCCGCCCGTAAACCATTGAAGGCTCTAAAACGTAACGAAAACAACGATACGAATAGTTTCTGGGCTTTGCAGGATATTAGCTTTGAAGTAATGCCGGGCGAAGTTATCGGCATCATCGGACATAATGGAGCGGGTAAATCAACACTTCTGAAAATTCTCTCGCGCATTACCGAACCGACCAGAGGCAGAATCAAACTTTACGGACGAGTCGGAAGTTTGCTGGAAGTCGGCACAGGTTTTCACCACGAATTGACGGGACGCGAAAATATCTTTTTAAATGGCGCGATTCTTGGAATGAGACGCGAGGAGATTGCCCGAAAATTTGATGAGATTGTTGATTTTGCCGAAGTAGAGAAATTTCTTGATACGCCCGTCAAACATTACTCGTCTGGTATGTATACGCGCCTCGCCTTTGCCGTCGCCGCTAATTTAGAGCCGGAAGTTTTAATCGTTGATGAAGTCCTCGCCGTCGGCGATGCTGCGTTTCAAAAGAAATGTCTGGGTAAAATGAGCGAAGTGTCCAAACACGGACGAACGGTTTTATTCGTTAGCCACAGTATGGGAGCGATTCGTCAACTTTGCCAAAAAGGAATATTTCTGTCTTCCGGTAAACTCGGATATTTGGGCGGTATTGACGAAACCATAAATCATTATCTGGCAACTTCTGCCGCAGATTCGGCGGCATATATTAAAGACGAATCATCCGATGCCAGTTTAAAGGACGTTGAATTTCAAAAAATTTCGCTGCATTCTTTCGATTCAACCGAAAATTATGTTTTTGAGCATAGCGAACCGATATTTGTTCGCTTTGAATTGAACATCAATCGCCTCCCGGAAAATTCGTCTTTGTTTTTTATGATATTAAATCAAGAAAAGGTTCCTGTCTGCGCATTTGAATCCGACGGTTTAGACGAACAAATGACATTAAAAATCGACCCGAACTTTTTAGTCAGAGGAAAATACTCTATACACGCATTTCTGCATGTTCCTAGGCAGACTCAAGTTGATGTCGTTTACGATAAATTGCTTTTTGAAGTTAATGATTACAGCTCAAAATTTGTTGCACACGGGGCATATAATTACGGTTCGGTTTACGGGCGTGGAGAATGGATTAAAAATTAATAATCAAAACCAATGTCGTATAAACGACAAATAAGCCTAGTTAAGAACAATATTAAAATGCGAATCAGTAGTAGAAAACCAGTAAAAGGAAAGCAAAAGCGAGTTTGCCCCAACAATGTATCATCAATCCGTCAGTTGAACGAACCTTGCTTGCCTTTTGGATGTTTGTTTTCTCGATTATCCAATTGAATAAATTTTTAATCGGTTGACGGAATTTGCCAATCAACCGATTATGATATTTTTCAAATTCGGTTAATTGACCGCCTTTGGGTTTTTTCTTTGGGGTAATCGCCTTGGTCAGTTGCTCTTTGAGAAGAGCGGTTATTTGTTTTTCGGCAAAAGCCTTGTCGCCAAACAGCGTCGTGTTGGGTAAAACGATTTGTTGCTCTTTGAAGGCTTTCGAGTCGTGATGCGAGGCAGAACATAACCAAATCTGTTTCGACAACGGCAGCGTACCGCTCTGCCGTTGGGGGATAAAGTGCAAACGGATGCCGTGAAAGCGAGTTTTCTTGGCGGCGCAAAATCCAGCATCGGTTATTTCACAAGCCACTTTCGCCGCATAAGAATGACCGCGCTTAAGCTAACATCACCGGGAGCGAATCAACAATGGAATTAATTTCAGTGGCAAGTTTCGGCTCTAAAGATTCGATTAAAACTTGTCCGAGAGTTTGAAAAGTCGGTTCTAATTGATTGAGTCGAAAAACAAAAGTTTGATATGAAGGCAAATCTGGAAACCAATCAAACCAATAATTTTTGATAAATGAGTGCATCTGTTTTTTCTGAAATTTATCGTTAAAATGAGCAAAGAGCCAAATAGTAACCAACTCCTGGTCGGTAAAATCCGGCTTCGAGTTATTGCTCAAGCGTTGAAGACAAGTTGCGGAACAAGTATCGTAAATTTGACAGACAAACAGGTAAATTTGAATTAAAGTATTTTCCGTCGCAAGAAAATCTTATCAATTCAACCGTTTGTCTGTCTTTTCAACTACTGATTCGTATTATTATCTCGAGTTTGATAAAGTTAAGTCTAGTTTTACGTAGAATTAAATGAAAGTTTCATGTCTTGCTTATATCCGGTGGAAGCCGCTTGTACGAGGTATCGTTTCATTCAATACTCTTGAAGAGATGACGCGCTTTCTTCTTAGCTTAAATAAAGCGGTTGATACGGTTTTTGCGGCAATTTCGGATGGCAGACGCGGAGAGACTTTTGTTCCGAAAGTCGCGGCGGCAAAAATAACCGATTTAGCAAAAGCGTTGATGGGCGATAAGGATTTGCCGATAGTTTTTACGGGCATCAGACCGGGCGAAAAAGTTCACGAAATAATGGTTTCCGAAGAAGAATGTTTCCGCACCGTTGAGCGCGGCGATTATTATGCAATTCTGCCCGTGTTGCCCGAACTGCGCGAAGAAAAAGATTTTACTCCCGCTTTGACGGGCGAGTATTCTTCAAAAGATAAAAACGTCACAGTTTCGCAACTGCGCGAACTGTTAGCGAATGCAAGTTCTGAGATTGCGGCTTTTTTATAATTTTTACCCATAAGTTAGGAATTTTGGTAATTAGATTTTAGAGTCATTTAACAGACAAGTATTTGACAAAGTTTTGTGTTTGAATAAACCTTATGTAAAGTGCAAACTATTTTTCTATGAGTAAACGAACGGATGTTTGACTTCGCTTTTTTATGAATTTGGTAAGTACTCAAAGCCAAAAAGGCTTAAAGAATAAGGCAGCCAAAACCAAAACGAATTGCTAAACAATGAAGTCAATTTAGAAAGTAAAGAAAAAATCGAAAATCAGAAAATTCTTTACTTTTCACTAATAAAAATTTCTTAAGGAGAAATATATGTCGCGCCAAGGGCAACCGCAAGAACCAACAGTAAGTAATATTAAAGAATTTTGGGAACGAGAAGCACAGGAAATTGGTCGCACCCCTCAAGTAACAATCCGAGATCACTACTTTCGTGTTCACGAACTGCACACATTAGTCGCACTTGTGCCGACCTCTGAGTCGTTGCTTGATGTCGGGTGCGGCACCGGACTCGGAACTCTCGCCTTAGCACGCAAGGCGAAATCAAGCGTTGGTATGGATTATTCGGGCGAGATGATTGTGTGGGCGCAACGCGTTGCACAAGACGAAAAATATCGTCTGGAGTTAGAAAATCAATTTCTGCCGCTCTGGGCGTTGTCCCGAACTTTTTCGTCGGTGGAGTTTCGTCAAGGTGACATTCTGAACCTCCCCAAGTTTGAGCAATCATTCGACGTGGTGACCGGACAGCGTATTCTCATTAACCTGCCTTCAGACGACCTGCACCTAGAAGCACTACGTTCGTTGCATACTGTGTCGAACGTCGGAGCTACTCTGGTGCTAGTGGAGGCTACACGGCAAGGACACGAGCGCACCGACGAATTCCGCCAAGAGTTTGGATTGCCGGCATTGGAAAAATATTGGCACAACCATTATGTTGACGAGTCGCGCACGAATGAATGGGAAGCGTCCGGCTGGAAGGTCGAGCAGGCTCTTGGGTTTGAAACATATACTTTGTTAAGCAAGGTTATTTATCCAGCATCTATCGGACAGGAAAATTGCTCTTTCCTATCTGGAGCAAACAGAGCCGCTATGGAGTGCGCCTGCCTTGCGCGTTCGTCCGCTGCGGTTGATGAAATGGGGCTTTCAAACCTGTTGCAGATGTATATCGAGCGCGTATTTCTCTACGAGCCAAAAGTTGCTCCGGTCATCAAGGAATGGGTTGCAGCGAACTTACCAAGACTGACTCTAGCACCCGGACTCGGTCATCAAAAACTTTTTATAGCCCGTGCAGTCGATATTTCAGATTAAGTTACTGTCTCATTCTGAACTATGCTTTGATAGTCATAAAAATCATGGGCGACGGGGTTATGGTTATTGGGGTTTAGTTCCCAGCAACAATGATACCCGTAACTCAAGTAACAAGATGTTTTGAATGGTCTCCAAAAGGCTCTTCACGTTTGGCGGAAACTATTAGAAAAATTGATTGAGCTTCTTAGCGGAATCATATTTTAGGAAAAGAATATGTCATTGTCGGGTTGTGAAATAATCGAACTTCCCAAAATAAACGACCCGCGCGGAAATTTAACATTTGTTGAAAATCAAACGCATATTCCGTTTGATATTAAAAGAGTTTATTACACTTACGATGTGCCGGGCGGTGCGGAAAGAGGCGGACACGCTCACAAAGAGCTTAAACAACTTATTATTGCGATGTCCGGCAGTTTCGATATTACGTTGGACGACGGTTTTGAAAAACAGAAATTTCATCTTAACCGCTCGTATTTTGGCTTATACGTTTGTTCTATGATTTGGCGCGAGATTGATAATTTTTCGTCGGGTTCGGTATGTATGGTTTTAGCGTCGGAATTTTTTGACGAAGCCGATTATTACCGCGAATACCAAGATTTTTTGAACGCCGTGCGAGGTAAAAACAGTTGAAAATTCCGTTTCTCGATTTGAAAGCAAATTACCTTGAACTAAGAGACGAACTAGATGCGGCTTCGCAGAGAGTTCTCGAATCGGGCTGGTATATTTTGGGCGAAGAGGTCGAAGCGTTTGAACAGGAATTTGCCGATTATTGTGGAGCAAAACATTGCATTGGTGTCGCAAATGGACTAGACGCTTTACATTTGATTTTGCGCGGTTATGAAATTGGCAAAGGAGATGAAGTTATAGTTCCTGCGAATACTTATATAGCAACTTGGCTCGCGGTTTCTTATGCCGGAGCAACGCCTGTTCCCGTCGAACCGAATCCGCAAACCTACAATCTCGCGCCGGAAAATATTGAAGCGGCAATTACGCCGCTTACCAAAGCGATAATGCCCGTTCATCTTTACGGACAACCCGCCGAGATGGATGTGATTAACGAAATTGCCCGAAAACACAATTTGCGAGTTATCGAAGACGCGGCTCAAGCGCAGGGAGCACGTTACAAAGGAAAACGTACGGGAAATTTGGGCGATGCTGGTGGTTTCAGCTTTTATCCGGGCAAAAATTTGGGGGCGTTCGGCGATGCCGGAGCGATTACGACCAACGATGATGCGCTGGCGGATGCGGTAAAAGTTTTGCGAAATTACGGTTCGCGGGTGAAGTATTACAACGAAGTCAAAGGCTACAATTCCAGACTCGACCCGCTCCAAGCCGCATTTTTGCGTGTTAAGTTAAAATATTTAGACGAGTGGAACAGTCGGCGTGTTTTCATTGCTCAAAGTTATTTAAAAGCGTTGTCGGACGCAACGGAAATCAAATTACCGCGCGTGCCGGACGGCGCAGAACCCGTTTGGCACTTGTTTGTAGTGAGAAGTTCGAGACGCGATGAATTGCAAGGTTTTCTGAATGAATCAGAAATAGGAACGCTGGTTCATTATCCCGTGCCACCTCATCTTTCCGAAGCATATTCGGACGAAGTTTTCAGACAGGAAAGCTATCCGGTTACGGAAGAATCGGCGGCAACAGTTTTGAGTTTGCCAATCAGCCCGCACCTTACTATCGAACAGCAAAATCGAGTTGCGGAATTGATGCTGAAATTCGAGAAAGACAAGATATCAAAAAAGCAAACAACTTAAATCTCTCACAAAATGAATTTCTAAAGAATTCGTCAAAGTTTTTCGCTGCGAATGAAGTCAATCTTTAAATCCACCGCAATTTTAGGAAGTAGTTCTGCCATAAGCGCGGTCGTCGGACTCGTTTCAGCTAAATTGTGGGCAATTATGGTTGGTCCAGCCGGACTCGGTTATTTGACGATGCAGCAAAGTCTGCTCGGTCTGATAGTTATGGTAGCAGGTTTAGGGGTCAGCACCGGGATTGTTCGTTTGGGCGCGAAAGCAATTGCCGACGACGACAAATTGGAGATTGCCGCCAACCAAAAAGCCGCGATTATTATTAGTATGACGACGGGTGCTGTCGGAGTCGCGCTTTTGATATTGCTTCGCAATGCAATCAATCAAACTCTGCTTGAAGGAAATGGAAGCGGCGGCGAGGTCGCATTGCTCGGCGCGGCATTGGTTTTCACTTTGCTGGCAAGCACCTTTAGCGGCATTCTCAACGCTCATCACAATATCAAAGCGTTGGCGAAAATCGCTGTACTCAACAGCGTTCTAAATGCGAGCGTTTTGCTTGTTTGTGTTTGGGCGTGGCACGTGCAGGGAATCATTGTCGGAATTATCATTAGCTCTTTACTGAACTGTCTGGCAAGTTATTATTTTTTCAAACGAGAGGTGAAAACCGAATGGATTGCAGTTCCGCGTGAAAAATTGTTGGAGACGATAAATCGGCTGCTTCGGTTCGGCATTCCTTTCACCGGCAGTATGCTGGTTGGAACAGGCGTTCAACTGATTTTGCCGATTCTGATTTTGCATCAACTCGATTTGGAAAGCGTCGGCTTTTATCGCGCCGCTTCAACTATCGCCATAACTTCTTTGGCGCTGGTCACAACCGCGATGGGACAAGATTATTATCCGCGTCTTTCAGCAGCTTCCGACAATCCTCAAGAATTAACAACAATCGTCAATCAGCAACAGTATCTACTGTTCGTTTTAATTTCGCCGATAATTCTCTGGCTATTGTTTTTGTCGCCAATTATCGTTCCGCTACTTTACACCTCTAAGTTTTCTTACTCTGCCGAGATATTAAATTGGTTTCTTGTCGGAGACATTTTCAGATTACTTAGTTGGACGCTCTCTTTTGTAATTTTGGCTCGAAGCAAAAGCAGTCTTTATTTTTTTATTGAATTCATCGGCGGCATCACATCTTTGCTGACAAGTTTAATCGGGATGCAGCTATTCGGTGTTAGGGGCTTAGGAATTAGCTATTTGGTAACTTACTTTATCTATTATCTTTTAGTTTGGTTTTTGATTCGCCGTCAAATAAAGTTAAAATATAGTAGGGAAAACAAGATGCTGATTTATTTTACTTTGACATCCGCCGTTGGCATCAGTGTTTTAACCACGCTTGGAAATGAAATTTTTAGAAACGGTTTTGCAATTGTTGTGTGTTTTATAAGTGTAATAATTAGTTTCAGCATTGTGAAAAATAAATTTTTCTATGAAGTGCCTGAACAAAAACGGAGTATTTAACTTGAATGGCTCAAACTCTTCAACAAAATTCTACTGTTAGTGTTTGCGTTCCATCATATAATCACTCTCGATTTATAGGACAATGCTTGAGGTCAATATTTGTTCAAACACACGCGCCTTCCGAACTAATTGTTATTGATGACGGTTCAACCGATGATTCGGTTGAAATAATTGAAAAAACGCTGGAAGACTGTCCTTTTCCTTGCGAGTTGGTTGTTCGCCCGAATAAAGGGCTTGTTCCAACAATTAACGAAGGATTGGAAATGGCTCGCGGAGAATTTTTTGCCATTATTGCTTCTGATGATTTATGGTTACCCGGTTTTTTAGAGCGGCGTGTAAGTCAATTACAACATCGTCCAAATGCTGTTTTGGCTTATGGTCATTGTTACAATATTGACGAAAATGACAAAATTTTTGGTGCCACTTCCGATTGGGCTGATTACGAAGACGGAAACGTCCGTGATATGCTCATAAAAAAATATCCTCCATTAGCAGTAACAGTTCTTTACCGAAAAGCGGCATTGGAAATTCAAAAATGGAATCCCGAGGTTTTTGTCGAAGATTATGAGTTATTCCTGCGGCTTTGCACTTTGGGCGAATTTGCTTTTGACCCGGAGAAACTTTCAGGTTATAGAATTCATTCAACTAATATCAGTCGGCAGACAGAATCAATAGTTAAAGGTAAAATTCAGGCTTTTCAATTAAATGCGAAAATTTTAGGTCTGAGTTCGCAAGAACTTTTGGAAGTTGTTGCTAAGGTTAATTGGGGAAGTGCTGATTTTTTATTAAATTCAAAACAAAGATTCAAGGCTATTAAATTAACTTTACAAAATTCTCATGCCAAAATTCCCATTACCAAGAAACTGCAACAATATTTGAAACTACTCTTGCCAAATAAAATTATTCAGGCTAAGCATAAAATTATCAAAAGGAAAAGCAATGCTATAAACGGGAGAGATATTAAGGATTTAATTATTCAGCAGTTAGGAGGCAAGAAAAATTACAATCTCGATCAAAGGTTAAGTGTTACTCATCAAGATAGTTGAACTTAATGAAAAAGCGAATTCTTCACGTTATTCCCTCATTAGCTGCTGGTGGAGCAGAACGCCAATTGGTAAATCTCGTTAACCATACCACCGCCGAATTTTCCCATTTTATTTGTGTTTTCAATAATGCCGGTTTTTTCGCGCCGACGATTCATGCCTCAGGACACAAGGTTTGTGAGCTTGGCGTTTTAGGCAAACATCCGTGGTTTTCAGCCGCATCAAAATTGCATTCTATTATTAACAATTACAAGCCGGATATAATAAAAACATGGCTTTATGATGCAAATATCGTCGGACGTTTAGTGCAAATTTTTAATCCCAAAATACCACTTATTACTACATTGCATTCGGCGGATTATGAACCGGAAACGATTCGCGCTGCTAATTGGTCGCCATTTAGGGTTGAAGGTTTTCGCCAAATTGATAAAATAACCGCGCGGCTGACAAAGCCGCACTTTGCAGCTTGCTCGCAATACGTCAAAAAATCGTTTCAAAGAAAGCTAAATTTTTCCGACACTCAAGTTAAAGTGATTTACAATGGAATTGACCCTGCTTTGTTGGAATGCGCGGCAGACGAGCCGCAACAGGTTCGGCGAGACCTTGAAATTCCGAAAGACGGATTTGTTTATGTGACGGTGGGCAGAATTGACGCAATGAAAAATCACGCTCTTCTTCTGCGAGCTTTTCCAAAAGTTTTGTCCGCCGTGCCGCAATCTTATTTAACTATTGTCGGTGTGGGAGTTTTGGAACGGGAATTAAAAGATTTAGCAGATTCACTCGGAATTGCTCAGAGAGTCCGATTTTTGGGCAGACGAAAAGATGTGGGAGCGTGTTTGGAAATGGCAGACGTTTTTGTCTTCCCGACACTTCTCGAAGGACATCCGTTGGCTTTGGTCGAAGCAATGTTTAAAAAGTTGCCGTCCATCGCATCAAACATCGAAGTTTTGCGAGAAGTGTTAACGGACAATGAAAATGGTTTGCTTTTTAATCCAAACGAACCTGACGATCTAGCGGCGGCAATGATAAAATTGTATCGCCAACCGGAGTTACGAGAGCGGTTGGGCAGGCAAGCATTGCAGGATGCCGAGCGGCGGTTTCACATTCGCATAATCGCTGCTGAATGGGAGGATTATTACCGAAATATAATCAGCGAAAATAAATCTAAATAATTTTAGCGCGAAATTCAGCAAGTTAGAATATAGTAGGGAAAATAAGATGTTGATTTATTTTACTTTGACATCCGCCGTCGGCATTAGTGTTTTAACCGCGCTTGGAAATGAAATTTTTAGAAACGGCTTTGCAATTGTTGTGTGTTTTATAAGTGTAATAATTAGTTTCAGCATTGTGAAAAATAAATTTTTCTATGAAGTGCCTGAACAAAAACGGAGTATTTAAATTAAATGGCTCAAATTCTTCAACAAAATTCTACTGTTAGTGTCTGTATTCCATCATATAATCATTCTCAGTATATAGAGCAGTGTTTAAGATCAATATTTGTTCAAACACACGCGCCCTCCGAGTTAATTGTTATTGATGACGGTTCAACCGATGATTCTATTAAAATAATTGAAAAAACCTTGAAAGACTGTCCTTTTCCTTGTGAGTTGATTGTTCGTCCAAATAAAGGGCTTGTTCCAACAATTAACGAAGGATTGGAAATGGCTCACGGAGAATTTTTTGCGGTCATTGCTTCGGACGACATTTGGTTACCTGATTTTCTAAAGTATCGTGTAAGTCAGTTACAAAAGCGTCCAGAGGCGGTTCTTGCTTATGGACATTGTTACATAATTGATGACGAAAATAACATTGTCGCCAGTACGAAAGATTGGTATAAGTACGATGACGGGAATGTTCGCAATATGTTGTTGACAAGGTATCCACCTTCGCCTCCAACAGTGGTTTACAGAAAATCCGCGCTCAATATTCACAAATGGAATCCAAAATTTTTTGTTGAAGATTACGAGATTTCTTTGAGATTGAGCACTTTGGGGGATTTTGCTTTTGAGCCAACCATACTCTCCGCTAAGAGAGTACACAAAAATAATATGAGTAACAATACTTTAGCATTGCAACAGGGGGTAAGTGCAGCGATGGAATCAAATGCGGAATTGCTACGAATAACAAAAGATGAGCAAAAACTTATCAGGGATAATATCAGATGGTCAAGTATTGAGCCCTTTTTACTTTCAGGAAATAGAGTTCAAGCTTTTAAACAAGCAATGCTCTGTATTAACTCTAACCACTCACTTTCCGATAAAACAAAAATGTTTTTAAAGTTGTTTCTTCCTTACAGTTTTATAAAATTTCGTCGTAAAGAAGTATATAGTAAAGGAAAACATAAAAACATAAAAGAATTACTAAAGAATGGTTTCGATTAACATTGAACTTACGCACTTAAAATGGGTAATAGTTATTAAAGAATAATTCACTTTTGAACGGTGCGCAGATGATAAATAATAAATACCCAAGATGCTATTTTCGTTTATCAGCAAGACCAATCATGTTACATAAAAACTAAACACTACAATAACGCTCTCCGATTAGCTTTTAAAACTTTGCGGGAGATGAACCCTATTCACCTCTTCGCGTAAGGTAAATTATTAAGTTCCACTAAAGTTTGTTGTTTAATGAAACGAATTCTTCATATTATTCCGTCATTGGCTGCTGGCGGAGCAGAACGCCAATTGATAAATCTCGTTAGCACTTGCATTTCCAAAGACAAAATCTAAATTTAAAATGCTGTTGCGTAATAATTGACCTGGCAAATTAAAATGAATAATCAATTTTTACAAGTTATAAAAGATTTACAAACAAACGATATTGCATGGACATACCGAAATTTATCGAAAACACCTTTTCACACAGGATTTTGGGTAATAAAACGAATTGGCGACGCGATTGTCGCGCACGCGCATCTGGCACACGGCGTTTTGCTCGATGTCGGTTGCGGGTTAAAGCCGTATGAGAAAATCTTCGCGCCTCACATCGAAAAATATTACGGTACGGAATACTCGCCCGAAAGCGGCTTTCGCGGAAACCGTGCCGATGTTGCGGGCGACGCGAGCGCGATGCCTTTTGCCGACGCAAGCGTTGATACGATTCTCTGCACAGAAGTTTTAGAGCATGTCGCGCATCCCGAAAAGGTCATCGAAGAATTTGCGCGAATCTTAAAGCCTGACGGGGTTATATTCACAACCGCACCGTTTTTTTACCCGATTCACGACGCTTACGATTTTTTTCGCTATACGGACACGGGAATAGCCGTGATAATGAAGCGGCACGGAATTGAAGTCGAAAAAGTAGAGCCGCTTTCCGGTACAGGCTTGACGATTGCTATGTTATTTAATTTTTATTTGTTCGATTTGGGATTTATGTGGACAAAATGGATGTATCCGCTTGGGCTGGTGTTAAGACCTGTTTTGTGGCTTTTGATTTGTCTGGTTAATCTTTTAGGCTGGATAATGGAGAAGGCGATTCCGTCAAAACATATGGCATTTAATCATCTGACTATTGGAAAAAAAAAATAATATGCCGCCAATAAAAGTTCTTCATCTAATTTCGACGCTTTCGAGCGGCGGTGCGGAACGCCAGCTCGTCAATCTCGTCAACAGCACTTCCAAAGAAATCGTTGGTTACATTGTCTGCGTTATCGGCGAGCCTTATTTTTTCGCGCCGAATATCCGCGAAGTCGGCTGTAAAGTAATAGAATTAGGAATTTCCGCCAAACATCCGTTTCTTGAAGCTGCTTCAAAATTTCGGAATATCGTGCGCGAGGAAAAGCCGGATATTATTCATTCGTGGCTTTACGACGCGAATGTTTCGGCGCGGCTGGCGGCGGTTCTGAACGGCAAAATTCCGATTGTAACTTCCTTGCAGTTAGCCGATTATGAACCCGAAGCAGGACGCATCGGAAATTGGAACCCGCACAAAGTTCGCGTTTTGCGGATGATTGATAAATTTACGTCAATTGTCGCCAAACCGTATTTTGTTCCGTGTTCGGAATTCGTCAAAAATTCCTATCAGCGTCATTACGGAATTGATGAAAATAAAACGCAGGTTATTTATAATTCGGTCGACCCGAATTTGTTGACGGCTTCGGCGGACGATGTTCAAAAAATACATGAAGAGCTTGCGCTTTCTTCGGACTCTTTTATTTATTTGAATGTCGGACGACTTGACCCGCAAAAAAATCATAAGGTATTATTTGAGGCTTTTCGGCAAGTTTCGGCGGAAGTTCCGAATGCCTTTTTGCTTTTAGCCGGCATTGGCGGGCTGGAAAACGAATTGAAAAAGCTCGCCGAAGATTTAGGAATTAGAGAAAAAGTTCTTTTTCTGGGCAGAAGAAACGATATCGGCGCATTGCTGGTATTGGCTGATGTTTTTGTTTTTCCGTCATTTTTTGAAGGCTTACCCGTTGCGCTGGTCGAAGCAATGTTTAAATCTCTGCCGTGTATCGCGTCTCGAGTCGAAGTTTTCGAGGAAGTCATTGCGGACGGCGAAACAGGTTTGTTAATCAATCCGACTTCTCCGGTTGAACTAAGAGATGCGATGATTGAATTGTATAAAAACAGGGATTTGCGAAAATCGCTCGGCGAAAACGCTTTAACAAGAGTCGAGAAAACTTTTCACGCTTCGATAACGGCTAGACAATGGGAAAACTTTTATAAGAAGATAATTGCTGAAAATAAAAGCAAGTAGAAAACGCATCAACACCTGGTAGGTTTATTTTAATAAAATTAAAATTCCCGTCGCCAACTACATTGACTGTCCCGCGCTTTCTAAGCTCGACTTTATCCAATTTGATATTTGAAAACGAAACGCAGAGCAAGTAAGTTGATTTTGATATTTCTGACCAAAGAAAAGTCAAAAGGAGACTCACTATGCCCTGCGAACTGATGAAATTTGTTA
>MWVV01000131.1_pt1 | contig 26775 bp, 10 predicted proteins | sample 1047281 | NCBI WGS metagenome assembly MWVV01 (sample SAMN06349986, study PRJNA376086) | soil metagenome | isolation source: PT-2 sample Antarctic (ecotone) soil | place: Antarctica | collected 2015-01-13 | reverse complement strand
CTCGAAGTTATCACATCTAACGAAGCGGCGGTTGCGCTGTACCGAAAACTCGGGTTTCGAGAGACGAGAAAACTCGCCGTTCTCTCGTTAAATAAAGAACTCATTTACTCGCCAGTTAAAAATCAAAGTCCTTTGCAAAATTGGGAAATTCAAAATCCCGATTGGCAACTCTTTCAATCTTTCGCGGACGGATTTCCATCATGGCAGAATTTCGTCGAAAACAAAGGTGAGCGCGTTATGCATATCAGCAGCTTTGGGCTTCACGTTTACGCGGAGTGCGTCTTCCGCCTGCTCGTAGGTAAAAGAACCCCATGATGTCGAATTCCTTGAAAAAATAATCGTCCATTCATCAGCGTTCGGGATTGTGTGCAGCCCGTAAGTTCCTCGGTCGAGCGGCTTGCCTTCTATCACTACCGGCTCGCTGAACGAAATGGTCGTGTTAGTATTTGCGCCCGTTCGCCACACCTTTCCGTAAGGAACTAAGCCGTCCCAAATCTTTCGCTCATTCACGAGCGGTCGGGAATACTTAATCGTAATACTGGTGACTCCAATCCTTTGCGTAACCTCTGCGTATTGACTGCGAAGCGGCAGGTCAAGCACTAACGATTGTGCCGGGGTTAAAACTAATGCCGCTGCCATCAAAAGGCAGAACAAAAATCCCTTTAATACTGCTTTATACATTGGCGATAATATTCTCCATTATGGATTTATAGATTCGCACTTCAATTATCATTGCCGGTTTACATAATCGAAGTGGGGTTTCATACGTTTTTATCAGATTATTCTTTCACGCGCGTGTCTGTCGCAATCCAGTTCACTTCCCAGGTCTTGCCGCCGTCATCCGAAAATGCCTGTTCAAAGCGGCAGGAATTTGGAGTGACATCAGAGATAACGAACCGAACAAAAATGGCTCGCCCGTTTAATGTTTCCTGATTGTAAAACTCGCCGCGCCCGTTTTTGAACTCGCCGATTGTCGGCACAGCCATCACGCCGCCTTTGACGTTGGCAAAATTCAAACTCCACTGCCGGGATTCGGGATTGTATAGACGCAAGCTCAACGCTTTTATGCTACCCGCCGAACCGGAAACATCGAGTTCCACCAGATTGGCGTTTCCGTCCCACACCTTCCTTACAATTGTAGTTCCTTCGTATTCGACCCATTTGGTCGAGCCGGTTAAAGGATTCAGCAGACGCTTTAAGCTGGTTTTCCAAGTTCCGATTTCAAAGTCAAAATCACGTTGTCCGTCCCTAGGCGCGGATGAAATTTGAGATGTATTCTTTGATGTGTCTGATTTTTGCTGGGCGATTGCGCCATAAGGTAATAAAACAACTACCAGAATACCAGCCAGCAACGGAAACGAAGTCTTTAATAAAATTGTTTTTGTCATAATTGTTTGTTTTGAATTGTTTTGACAATATTCTTATTTTTTCTTGAGTGAAAAGGATTTCTCGGTCGGAAAAATAATAAGCGTGTTTTTTATCGTTACCAGATCAGCCCACTCGCTTTTTAATTCATCGTTCATTTTGGAATCAACTTCTTTCATCTTGTTTTGGTATTCCGATTCATTTTTATAAAAAGTTATCTGAACCAGAAGGTTTTTATCTTGGAAAACGGGTAAACCTGTAAAGTCATTCGGAGTCGTCTCACTCATCCAGAATGATGCGTTTTCTATTTTTGAAGCATTTAAAATTGCAGAATATTTCTTTCTGACAAACTCAATCAGCTTTTCCCGCTTGGTATTGGAAGTGTAAAAATCAACAACGGCAACGCCTTTCTCCTGCCCGAACCAATTGGTATTAAAACTGAATTCAGCATCGTTTGAGCTGTCCTTTAAATTTAATGGTTTTAAAAGATAAACATTGTCATTATTCAGAAGCATTGAATTGGCTTCGCTTTTGTGCTGCTTCCAGGAAGGAGAGCCGAAATAAAAATCGTTTAGAAATTTATACCGGGCGGACATATCCTTAAAACCGCGAATCCAAAAGAAATTATTGTCCGCGCTTTTTACCCTGTATTGACCCAAGATATATCCGCCTAAAATGTTTTGCGATTGGACGAAATTTTCTTCAAACAAATTGATAAACTCATCGCGCCGCCCGTGCTTTACAAGATAATTGCGCAATTCGAGGACTTTGATATTTTGATTGGCGTTTTGATTTTGCACGGCATCTTTTCCTTGAGAAAATGATGTAGTCGGAATAACGGGAATTATAAGAAATAACAGAACGTATAGAATATTTTTCATTATGTTTGGCAAATTTGGAACTACAAATACAATTAATGTCGCTTTGCTCTACCTAAAGCGTGAACTAATTTTATAGTCAATCGGACTTCTTACAAGTGCCAATTTTAAACAAAACTAGCAGACCGCTTTATCCTGTCAGATTATAGCGGAAGCTAAAAAGTCGATTTTTTGGTAAGTTTTGTTTTACATTGGATAATGTGAATTTGCTCATAATCCGTCATTAACATTTCGTCTGTAATCAACAACCTGCAATTTAGATTTACTCATAAATTGACGATAAATTTACCCATAATTTTCATCAATTTTCGGCAGGAAAAGTTTAATGTGCAAAGACGAGGTTCAGAAAGAATGTGTAGACGGGCTTGCATACTAGCCTAACGACCAGCAAGTCAAAAATTTATCACCTTAAGCAGTGGTTTGCCGACGGTTTCACAATGTTGTTTTATCGCTCTTTTGGGCGGAAGCGTCGCGTTTCATCTGGCTTCGACCTAGGCAGAACTTCATTGGCGGCAAACCGATTTGCACGAAGCCGGAATTTTGTTCAGTTCGATTTTTCTGCCCGTTGCGAATTTGATTTTTTACGGTGCTTTGGCGGCTTCAGTTTTCAGCGGCGCAAATGGCTTTACAAATTTCTGGATAATCGGCGCGAGAGAAAGTTTTGTTTTACTTACGACGCTTCATAATTGAGAGGTCTTACTCCTTTTCAAAACTTCCGCTCTTTACATATTTCAATAATTTTTACACTTAGATTACACATTCAAGCCAAATGTGTAATCTTGATTTTTGATAAAATCTTCGCTAAAATCCGTTTGTGAAAACTTCCGAAGAACTGCAAATTTTAGATGCCGACAATTTTACGCTCGCGCTTGATGTCAATGCGGTCGTCGAAAGCTGGCTGACCAGAACCGTTAATCCGTCTCTGAGGCGAAGCAACGATATTCGCAACGATAAATCGAAAGCCGTTTTCGATTTTTTTGATTTTTGCGGAAAATCGGCTGAATCGGTTTTGCCGTCTGATGTCGAAGAATGGCGCTGGAACTTGAAAACGCAAAAGTTGGCTGACGGCACAATTTATAATCGAATTTCGGCACTGGCGCAATTTTACGAATATTTGCGAAATGAAGTCGGGATGATGAAATTTATTCCGATTAATCCCGCGCGCGTTTCTTTGCCAAAGGCGAGCAAACCTTTTCAATCGGAGAGCGTCAAGGCGTTATCGCGCGAAGAGCTGGGCAGATTGCTCGACGTTGTTGCAAATCACACAATTGATAAGCGACCCGTTCATCTGAGAGATTATGCCATCCTGCAGTTTTACGTCGCAACGGGAAGACGGCGCGCCGAGATTATTAATCTTCGCGGAAACAGTATCGAAATAAAAGACGGCAGATTTTTTATCAAAGCTAAGGTAAAGGGCGGGTTTTTCTTGAACTTCGAGCTTGATGACGAAACGACCAAAAATGTTTTGTATGAATATCTTGCCGTCACTAATCGAACTGATATTTTCGGTCAGGACGAACCGCTGTGGCTGCGGCACGACAAAGGCGCAAAATCGAGCAAGAATAAAGGCTTAACTTCGCACGGATTTGTCCGCCGGATGGAAATTTACGCGTCGGAAGCCGGGATTTCTCATTTTCATATTCATCGTCTCAGGCATACATTCGCCAAAATCGTTTCCGAATACTCGGAATCGATGGCGGAAACTCAAGAGGCTCTCGGACACAGCAACATCAAAACGACGCAAATCTACGTGCAAAGACTCGCGGTTAAAAAGGATAAACATTCAAAATCCATTCGGGACGCGCTGAAAAAATAATTCTAGTTTTTGGTGGTTTTTCCTAAAATGATTCAAAATCAAAGAATGAAATGGTAAGGGTCGTCTTGAAAAAAGCGCTTACAGGGCAAATATGAAGACAGGTTTTTGGTAATCTCAAATTGCAAAAACATTTTTCGGAAGCTGCCCGGGGTTAATAGCGGCTTTTTAAGTTCATTTGCTGATTGAAGGATACCGGGCTGCCGGCACAAAATATCAAAATGAGCGCGAGCAATTATATTAATCCACCGGTTCCAAATTATCCCTGATGCCGAAGCCTGATTTTACCCTTAAATTTATTAAAGATGCCGATGAACTGCAGCGTTTGAGCCAGGTGCTCGCTGCGCTCCCGGCGTTTGCTCTCGACATCGAAACGACCGAGTGGTGGAACCGGCACCGCGAGCGGATTGCCCTGATTCAAATCGCTTTTCGTGCCAAGGATAAAATAAAAGTTTTCATCATCGACGCGCTTGCTCGATTTGACCCGGAGCCGCTGCGCCTGCCGCTCGAAAAATCCGCTGTCGTTAAAATCATCCATAACGCCGCATTCGATGCGACGCGTCTTCACAAACATTACAATTTCAGCCCTGATCCGGTTTTCGACACGATGCTCGCCGCCCGCCGCTCAGGTGAGCGGAAATATTCCCTTAAAGCACAGGCGGAAACGCATCTCACTCTCCGGCTCGACAAATCGGCGCAAACGAGCGATTGGAGCCGTCGCCCGCTCGATAACCGGCAATTATATTACGCTGCTTTTGATCCGTTTGTGACCCTGCTCCTGTATGAAAATCAAATGGAGCGCGGGATCAGCAGCGTCTATCGTTTGAAACCGACTGCCGTTTCAACTCAAAATCTGCTGCCCCTTGATAATTTACCGCCTGATAAATTACCGGCAGAGGGTGAAATTTTTACTGCCGCCGATCCGTTACCGGCTGAAAATTCTTCTGCAAAATCCAATTTGTCGGAAACGGCAATCGCCCTGCTCGGCATCATTACCGAACTGCCGACGCGTTACAGCCCTAACGCTCTGGCGGCATCAACGGGCAGTGAGCGGGTCGGGCTGGCGGGCTGGATCATTGACCGCAGGCTTGGCGAAGACACCGAACCGGATGAGGAGACAGTCAAAATGGCGATTAACAGTTTATGCGAGGAGAATCTTGTCAGAATTACGGAAACAAGGCGATTGGAATCGACCGTCACCGGCGAGCGGCTCTGGCAGCAAATGAAGTAGTAAAGCAGATAGAAAAACCTCTCTTTTATCAATCTGTAATTAAAGCAATTGGGGATTATGTTTAGTTTTTCGCCGACTAAATAATTGCTTCCGTCGTTGCCGGTTTCTCTAACACTTTTTAAATATCGGGGTTTTAGTCGCTGTTTATTTTTGCTCATACAACCGGTGCCGTAAAAAAGTATGTATTGGCGGAACCGAGACTTCTTTCCTGAAAAATCCAGCCCGCGGCTTCAAGCCGGTTAAGCGATTTGACTATCGTGTGACGGGATAAACCGGTTCTTTCGATAATCGCGCTGTGAGTTACCGTGACTGATGTCGCAGTAGCGGTGGAAGAAAGAGAAGACGGCGAATCGGCTTTGACTTTATTCGTCGGAAACGTTTTAAGCACCGCGTAAACGATTTTGGCATTGGCAAAGATACGAACATCGAGAATCAAGTCCGCCGGCAAAGTTATGTTTTGCCTTTTCCTGCTCATATCATAATATTAGCAAAAATGTCCGGCACTTTTCTTTTTCTGTATCAATCAATTTATTCTTCGGATATTGTTCAAATTAATCGTCATTTCTGCTCAATTTTATACACTATTTTATCGCAGAAAATAAAAAAAGACCGGCAGAATAACCGATCTTGGGGTTGAGGGAGGAAAGGAACAGAAAGCGACGCTGCGCGTATAATACTTTTTATACGCTGAGTTTTTGAACATTTTTCTTCAAATACAGGTAAAAAAGATCATTTATCTATCAAAAAACTGCTCGTATAATAAAATCTGCAAGAAATACTGATTTCAAAGAAGTTTTTCAAAAACAACTCTAAGTCTAAACAAAACTTGCAGTTATAGGGAATTTGAATATTTATTATGCGTTGAGCGTCGCTTTCTGTTCCGAAAATTCCTTAACCCCTAATTTCGGTAGGAGTTACGCAGTTGAAACATTGTTAAACATAGCTTTATTGAAAATAAAAGACTTATGGCGATTTGTATTTACCAAAAACGCTCGTAAGTTATTGATTTTCCGTTCAACTGCGTAACTCCTACAGAGATATTTTCAAACATTACTGATCTCTTTTCCGCCATCCCCTTTTTCCTATGTTGAATTTAGTTGTATTCAATCCTGCCTACTCTAAACAAAACGTATTGGACGCCCCTTTTTAAAGTTAATTTATTTGTAACTGGAGTGCTTACGTGTTATCGTTGTGCCTTATTTTATTATTTTATTCAAAATTGAATAGAACGTTTGTGGGTATTGATAGGTTGCTGATCAAGCAAATTTCATTTTCGCATTTTCAAGAATCATATTTTAATTTCGAGACAATCGTTCCGTTTAGTCATGAAAAAAAATTAACTGTCAATTAACCATTAATCTTACCTTGTATATTCAGTGTTTTTCCCATTAACAATATGGAACCAACACGCGAAACTCAGTACCATAAAGCAACATCAACGGTTGCGCAGGAAGAAACTGCTTTTATTAGCAATCCCAGCACTATAAGTGAACCAAAAGATGGAGTGCAAAATAACGCTCTTCCCGTTTTATCCATACCCAAAGGTGGCGGCGCGGTTCGCAGTATCGGTGAAAAGTTTAGTGTTAACCCGGTGACCGGAACCTGTTCTCTGACTGTGCCTATAGTTGCAGCACCGGGTCGCTCTGGCTTTGGCCCACAACTTTCTCTCTCCTATGATTCGGGTGCGGGAAATGGACCATTTGGCTTTGGCTGGAATATTTCGTTGCCTGCTATTACGCGCCAAACAAACAAAGGATTGCCTCGTTATAATGACAGTGAAGAGTCTGATGTTTTTATTCTGTCAGAAGCAGAAGATCTAGTTCCAGTTTTTAAACAAAATAATCAAGGTGAATGGGTGCATAATCAAGGTGAATGGGTACGCAATGCACAAGGCGAGTTTGTTATACATGATAGCGAACGTGAAGGATTTACGATTAGACTTTATCGACCTCGCATTGAGGGATTGTTTGCCCGAATCGAGCGTTGGACTCGTATAAGCGATGGTGATACGCACTGGCGTTCGATTACAAAAGACAACATCACGACCGTTTATGGAAAGTCTGAAAACTCGCGTATCGCTGACCCAGGAGATTCAAGACGCATTTTTAGTTGGTTGATCTGCGAGAGTCATGATGACAAGGGTAACGCTATTGTTTACACCTACGAAACTGAAAATGATAAAGGAGTAAGTTTTTCGGCAGCACACGAAGCAAATCGAATGCAACAAGGGCGTTCTACCAATCGTTACCTCAAGCGAATTAAATATGGCAATCTTAAATCACGATTAGTTGAGCTTAATTTATCTCAAGAGGAATGGATGTTTGAGATTGTCTTTGACTATGGCGAACACAGTCAGAACAATCCAGCCCCAAACGATGCAGGTGATTGGTTATGTCGGAAAGATCCTTTTTCATTTTACCGGTCCGGATTTGAAGTTCGCACTTATCGACGTTGCGAGAGAGTGCTTTTGTTTCACCATTTTTCCGAACTTGGCCAGGCGCCTACCCTTATCCGTTCAACTGATTTTAGATACAACTATACCCAGCATAACGGTTATTCTTTATTAAACTCTGTTACTCAAACAAGCTACGTTCGGCAAGGCGATGGTTACAAGTCGAAGTCAATTCCCCCAACAACCTTTAACTATTCGGCTGCTCCTATAAACGAGACGACAATCAACGCGACGGTAGAGATTTTAGATAATGAGTATTTACGCGGATTGCCCCTCAATAATTCATCTGTTCATTTGCTTGATTTGGATGGTGAAGGGCTACCTGGAATAATGATCGAACAATCAGGTTCCTGGTATTACCTGCGAAATTTAAGCCCCATCACTTTTGAGTCTGCTGATAGTATGTTGCCGCAGACAAAAGCACGCTTTGCGCCTCCTGAAACAATTGCTGCCCGCCCCACCTCAGTAGAAGCAGGCATGGAACGATATAATTTCTTGGATTTAGACGGTAACGGGAGGATTGAACTAGTTCAATTTAGCGGATCGCTCCCAGGCATTTTTGAACGTAATCAACAAAAGAATTGGAAGCCTTTTCAACCCTTCGTTTCCTTGCCAACAATAGACTGGAACGATCCCGACTTGATTTTTGTAGATTTAACCGGTGACGGTCTTGCTGATTTACTTATCACTGATAAATCCGTTTTCACTTGGTATCCATCCCGAGGGCATGAAGGCTTTGGCGCGGCTGAACATTCGTTTCAAGGTTTTGACGAAAAACAAGCGCCGGTATTAATATTCGCCGATAAAAAACAGGCAATCTTTTTTGCGGACATGTCAGGCGACGGTTTAAGTGATGTCGTGCGCGTTGGTGCTACAGAAATTTGCTACTGGGCAAACTTAGGTTACGGTCGATTTGGCGCGAAAATTACAATGGATAGCGCGCCGCATCTTGATACGCCAGAATTGTTTGATCAGCGGCGTGTCCGTTTAGCCGATATTGATGGTTCAGGAACAATCGATCTGATTTATCTCGCCGCGCATGGTCCGCAAATCTATTTTAATCAATCCGGCGCAAGCTGGAGTGAGAGTTATACGCTGGACGGATTCCCGCCAATTGATAACTTGGCTGCCGTTCAAGCCACAGACTTTTTGGGAATTGGCACTGCATGTCTGGTTTGGTCATCGCCGCTACCTAACGACGCACACAAAAAGATGCGCTATGTTGATTTGATGGGCGGGCAAAAGCCGCACTTGCTCACTAAAGTCGAGAACAATTTGGGCGCGGTAACTGACATTCATTACGCACCCTCTACTAAGTTTTATCTAGACGACGAGTTAGAGGGAAAACCTTGGACTACCAAACTACATTTTCCGGTCCACGTGGTCGAGCGCGTCGAAGTTTACGACCGTATTAGCAGCAACCGTTTTGTCACCCGTTATGCTTATCATCATGGGTTTTATGATGGAGTTGAGCGAGAATTTCGCGGTTTTGGCATGGTCGAACGATGGGATTCGGAAGAATTTTCCGCATTTAACAAAAACCGTGTACTTCCGCCCGGCAATAATTGGGACGAAAGTTCACACGTCCCGCCAACACTAACTAAAACCTGGTTTCACACCGGAGCATATTTTGAAGATGCATCTATTTCAAAACAATTTGAGCATGAATATTATCACGAAGGCGATCACAGCTTAAAACAAGGTGAGCTGACCGAAGAACAGTTCAAAGCTCTTGTACTGCCAGATACAGTTCTGCCTGATGATCTAATTGCTGAGGAAGCACGCGAGGCTTGTCGCGCGCTCAAAGGAACCACTCTTCGACAAGAAGTTTATGCGCTCGACAATAGAGAAGAGTCTGACCGTCCATATACCGTCTCGGAGCGCAATTACACAATTCGAATGCAACAACCACGCGGGAAAAACCGGCATGGCGTTTTTTTCACTCATGGGCGCGAGACAATTGATTACCACTACGAACGGAAGCTCTATGAAGTTGCCGGACAAAAATTAGCTGACCCACGCGTAGCCCATCGCTTTACGCTTGAAGCAGACGATTATGGAAACGAACTCCGATCAGTATCAACCGTTTACGGACGGCGTTTTGATGCTCCTGACGGTGTTCTTACCTCTGAAGATAAAAAGAAGCAAAAACAAACGCTTCTAATTTGCACTGAAAATCGTTACACCAACCCGATAATTTTTGAACCCGATAATTACCGAACGCCTTTGCCTTCTGAAATACGAACCTGGGAGTTGATTAACATTGAGCCTGAGACAGACCAGACAAATAACTCCGGTCCAAAAATTACTAGACTTTTTAATTTTGACGAATTAAAGAAAAAGACTAACGCTGCGAGTGACGGAAACCACGATTTGGCCTTTGAGGACGTAAAACACATCGGGGCAAAAACAAATAAGCCTTACCGCCGTCTGGTCGAGCACGTTCGTACACTGTATCGCAAAGATAATTTAACCGGTCTTTTGCCACTCGGCAAATTGGAGCCGCTGGCGTTGGCAGGCGAAACTTACAAGTTAGCGTTGACGCTTGAATTGTTAGCTAACATTTATCAGCGGGGACAGGAAAATTTATTACCTGCAAATCCAACTAGTCTTTTGAAAAACAAAGGCGGCTATGTTCACAGCGAAGGGGATCTTAACTGGTGGATTCCGTCGGGTCGAGTTTTTTATCATCCTAAAGATATTGAGCCGGAGCAGGAATTAAAATTTGCCAAAGAGCACTTCTTTTTGTCGCACCGAGCTCTTGACCCGTTTTTTAACGAGCTATTCATTAGCTATGACGATAAGAACAAATTCTTGCCGGTGGAAACCCGCGATTCTCTTGGAAATATTGTTCGCGCCGAATATGACTACCGGGTTTTACAGCCTAAACTAATTACGGATCCGAACGGCAATCGAACTGAAGTAACCTTTGGCATTTTGGGTTTCGTTGTTGGAACTGCTGTGATGGGTAAAACTGATGACGTTGGCGATTCCCTCGCCGGATTTACAGCAGATCTTGATCTGGCAACAATGCAAGCATTTGCCGCTGAACCAGACGTTCATGCTTCTACCTTATTAAAAAATGCCACCACCCGAATTATATATGACGTTGAGCGTTTTAAGCGTTGCGGTCAACCATCTTTTGCAGCTACGCTCGCTCGGGAAACTCACGTTAGCGATTTGCAGCCGGGACAGCAAACTAAAATTCAAATTACCTTCACTTACTCGGACGGTTTCGGTCGAGAATTACAAACTAAAATTCAAGCTGAAAAAGGTGACGCGCCAAGACGCGCATCGAATATTGCGGTTACCGGCGGCGCTCCATTACAAGCAACCGGAGATGTTAAACCCGGAACGTTGATTCTTGAAAACGGGCATTTGAGCCAAACCGCAGTTGAGAAGCGATGGGTTGGCAAAGGGCGCACAGTTTACAACAACAAGGGACAGCCGGTTAAACAGTATGAGCCATTTTTCAGCTCGACTCATCTCTATGAAGAAGAAACGGAAATGACTGACGCAGGAGTGAGCTCAGTGCTTTTTTACGACCCGGTCGGGCGCGTTATTACTAACTTACATCCAGATAACACTTACGAAAAAGCCCTCTTTGACCCGTGGCGTCAAGAGACGTGGGATGTTAATGATACCGTCGCTTTAGACCCGCGAACCGACGCAGATATCGCTGATTTTGTCAGTAATTATTTCGAGTCGCAGCCTGATGCGTGGAAAACCTGGCGCGCAGAACGCATTAATGAGAATTATGGCGAAACTCCCGAGCAACGAAAAGCGGAAAAAGCCGCAGTTGAAAAAGCCGACGTTCACGCTGGCACGCCAGCCATTGCTTTTTTAGACACTCTGGGGCGAACATTTTTAACGGTCGCGCACAATAAGTTTAAGCGTCGGGAAGAAAACAACGAGGTCATAGTTGATGAGCGACATCTTACTCGCTCTGAACTGGATATCGAAGGCAAACCGCTCGCGATCGTTGATGCGCGCGGGCTTCGGGTAATGGAATACCTCAAGCAAAAAACGCCAGGCAATAATGATGAGATTTTCACCGTCGGCTACGATGTAGCGGGCAATCTGCTTTACCAAAAAAGCATGGATGCCGGGGAACGATGGGTGCTTAACGATATAACCGGCAAACCTATTATGGCTTGGGACAGTCGCGGACAAACTTTCCGCAACGAATATGATGAGCTGCGCCGCCCCGTCGCATCGTTTGTCCAAGGCTTTGACGCAGACAACCGGAACCGCGAAATCCAGTTTGAGAAAATAGTTTATGGCGACGCGCCGAACAATGGTTTGTCAGATGCAAAAAAAGCTAAACTTAATCTTCGCGGTAAAATATATAAACACTTTGACACGGCGGGTGTCGTTACAAATCTGGGACGCAACCCGGCGACTAATGATGATGAGTCCTTCGACTTTAAAGGCAATTTAATACGCAACACACGACAGCTCCTTGTCGATTATAAAAAACAGCCAAACTGGGCGGCGAATACTCTTCCCGCACTTGAACAAGAAGTTTTCATCGGCAGCACTCAATTTGATGCTTTTAATCGCGCAATCCAGATTGTTGCGCCGCACGGTAACCGCACAGGAACTAAATTTAATGCTGTCCGTCCCGGCTACAACGAAGCCAACTTGCTGGAACGCGTTGACGTGTGGCTGGAATTAACGGAAGAACCAAGCGCGTTATTAAATCCAAACAGCGCGACGAACACTGTCGGCGTTAAAAACATTGATTACGATGCCAAGGGACAGCGCACGGGTATCGAATACAAGAATTCTGTAAAAACGAAGTATACATACGATTCGGAAACTTTTCGCTTGAGGCATCTTGAAACACTGCGCAGAAACGAGCGGCTGCAAGATTTGCATTACAGCTATGACCCGGTTGGCAATATAACTTCTATCCGAGACACCGCGCAGCAAACAATCATCTTTCGTAACCGGCAAGTCACAGCGGACAACAATTACGTTTACGATGCCATTTATCGCCTCGTCGAAGCGAGTGGGCGCGAACATCTAGGATTGTTAAATAATCAGCGCAAGTCTCCAACACAGCCGGATGCATTTAACCTTTTCCACGCTAATCTCGAACATCCGGGCGACGGCAAAGCGATGGGCAACTACCGCGAGGAATACGTTTATGACGAGGTGGGCAACATTCTCGTCATGCGCCATAAAGGAAGCGATCCTAATCATCCGGGCTGGAAGCAGTGTTACCGATACGCAATCGATAGCAATCAATTGCTCAGTACCAGCAAGCCAAGTAATGCACAAAATCCTGACAGTGCCTGTGCCGCACATTATGGTTCTGGTCCGATTCATCCAAACCGTTATACCTACGACGAACACGGCAATATGATTAGCATGCCGCATTTACCTTTAATGTCATGGGACTTTAAAGATCGGCTTCACGTCACACAGCAGCAGGTTGTCAACAATGGCGGAGCGGGCGAGAAAACATTTTATGTTTATGACGCAGCCGGACAGCGAGTGCGTAAAGTGACTGAAACGCAAAACGGCACGCGCAAAGAAGAACGCATTTGCTTAGGCGGATTGGAAATGTACCGAAAATACAATGGTAACGGGCAGAACTTAGCGTTGGAGCGAGAAACACTGCACGTTATGGACGATAAGCGGCGAATTGCGATTATTGAGACACGCACCTTTTTAGCCGCTCAGCACACAGATCAAACTCCTCGCCAATTAATACGCTATCAGTTTAGTAATCATCTTGGATCTGTGGCGTTAGAATTAAATGATCAAGCGCAGGTAATTTCTTACGAAGAGTATTACCCCTACGGCAGCACATCGTATCAGGCGATGAATCAGAGCATTAAGGCTGCGGCGAAGCGGTATCGATATACGGGTAAGGAGCGAGATGAGGAAACGGGGCTTTACTACCACGGTGCGCGGTACTATGCGCCGTGGATAGGTAGGTGGGCGAGTTCTGATCCGATTGGGATCCGAGATAGCGTCAATACTTATATGTATTGTCGTAATGCGCCAATTGTCCTAGTGGATCCTAACGGAAAAAAACCTTTCGATCCACAGGAAGGTAATGAGTTTCGCAAGTGGCTCCTCTATGGCAATGACACGCCGTGGAAAGATGCCGTAACGAATGATAAAAATCTTGAAAATGTGCAAGTGGGAATTGCTGTCGCCACCGTAGCGACGGTGGTTGCATTAGGTACAGGTGGAGCATCTGTAGCACTTGGTGCCACAGCAATTGAAGCAGGTGTCATTGGGGGAGGAAGTGGCGGTATGGCATCGGCATACTACGGTGCTGGGATTCAAGGCAGGCTACCAACCATGCAGGAAGTACTAACAAACACAATTGTCGGTGCGGTCACGGGGGGCGGTATCGCAGCTATCGAGTCGAAAGTAATTCCTGCAATAGTCGCAAAAACGGTTCCTAAACCTAATGTACCGCCACCGGTGACACCAGAACCGGCATTGCCTGCGCCAACACCAGAAACAACTCCAGTAAAGAAGATGGAGTTAGACCCAGTTTCCTCGTCCCCTAAGAAGGATAGTTTGGCGAATGTCCCCAACTTCAACTCTGAGGCTGAGATCACCCGAAAAGCAGCCAAGCACGGATCAGGTGTTACTGTCAAACCAAAAGGAGAACTAAGGCTGAGAACAGATGAGAAAGGTCAAATGAAATTGCCCGATATGCCCAAATTGAGAGTGCGAAGCGACTACAAGATGGAAGGACGTTTTTTCTTCAGTGGTCGCCCTAAAGGAGTAATGGATGCTTTCGTAAAGGGCGAACACATTCGCTTCGATCCAAAGACAGGTTATTACGGCGTACTAAATACGAAGACCGGAAAAGTAGAAGCCTTTTACAAGCCTGATAAAGGTGCAGAGTGGTTTCATCAACAGGTAAAAGGAAAGGGCAAGAGGTAAAAGAAAAAGGCAAGTAGAGTGAGGTGATCCAATTTAAGATTCTTCCGCGCTTTTGGTGCAAGCTACCCATAAACTGTGCAAATAAAATGCTTACGGTTACGATAAAAATCGGCGCAAAAATTGCTTAAGCTCATATCCGACAACAACTTAACTGAAAAAGTTGCACCAAAAGCGCGGAAGAACCCAATTTAACTAGACACGAAACTCTCTGTAAAATGAGAGGATGAGAAAACATGAAGAAGTGAGTTGGTGTCAAAAATGTTGGCTGTTGAATGAAGGATGATTGGACAAATTTCTTATATTATCCCGATGCGCCCTTCCAGAATAATCAACGCCAACTGTTAAAAGCGGTAACGCCGCGTTTTAAGTGCTAAAGAAAAATTTAATAGGAAGCAATTATTTATGAAACCAATTCAAGCCACGGTTCGCCGAAATGATCGCGGAGACAATGTAATCAATTTGCAAGATGCCTTGCTTTTGTTGCTCGAAAAAGCGCGTTTTGATTTGTCGGACGCAAGACGTCGTGAATTGGAAGAGCAATTACGCGCTGAACGCGACAGCCAGCAATATTTTGATGGAACGGTAAAAGTAGTTGCGATTTTTCAAGAACAATACCGGGAACGGTTTCATATGGAAATCAACGGTGAAGTGGATGAACCGACGGCTGAGGCTTTGAATAAATTGCTTGCGGAATCAGGTGCGTTTGAGCAGGCGAATGCTGAATGGATTGTGCGCGGACAGGTCATTGCAGCAGATACAGCGGTAAATGAGATTCAGGTTAGTATCTTTGACCGTGACCTTCTGTTTCGCAGAGAGGGCGAGAATGCAGGTCAGCATTTAAAGACAGAAGTTACCAAAAGGAATGAAACGAGAAATGAAGACGGTTGGTTCGAAATTACTTACAGCACTGAACAATATAGGTCCGGTGACATTACCAGAAATGGCGGCTCAATTCCCGATCTCATCTTTGCTCTGAGTAAAGATGGACAAACGCTTGATAAATTCAAAATTTACCGTCTTCCCGACGGCGAAGCATTGAGGGAGGAAACAATAGTCTCGGATGAAGATTTAATCCTGGGAATTCAGGCGCGCAAACTAGAAGAAGTTCGCATTCTGATTGATGGCGACGAACTTAGACGTGAGGCTTCCGAGTATGAAAAGCTCTGGCGCGCAATTGAATTGTTACTGCCGATAGAAGCTGCGGCTGACGTGACAGATGCGGAGCGAGAGAGGATAGTTTGCGGAGCAGGGGAAAATCTTGACGAAGAAAAACATCGTGATGTTTCGTTTATTGTCCGTGAGACCGGTTTTGATTATAGTTTAGTGAATTTGTTTGCCTCAGCCTGCAAATTATCAGCCAAACCTTTTAATCATAGTGTTTCCACGGTCGTTCTTTACGGGCTGGCCCGCAGCGATAAACATTTTACGAATCTAACCGCGCTCGCCGTAGCCAGCGCTTCGGAATTAAAAGAAGCGTTGGAGCAAGCAATTGATAAAAACTTCATCCCCAGTCTGGATAGGCAAACAATTGAGTCAAGTATCAATCACATTCTCAGAACTGCACCGCAAGAAATACTCAACCAGGTTCCATTTGAAGGGCAACCTACATTCGGCGAGCGCATTGACGCGGCACTCCCTGACCGTGCAGAGCAGGCTACGATGCTTCGCGCATATGCGGAAAATAAGGGCGAAACGGTAAAGTTTTGGGAACAGCTCCGTGATCTGCCGGAATTCGCCGAGCGGGGGAAAATCGAACGGCTGCAATTCGCCCTGCAGATCGACGTGCTCACGCAAAGCCATGTGCCGTTGATGAAAGCTCTACAAACCGAGCATAACTTGACTTCGACGCGCCAGTTGCTGGATTTCGGCGAAGACCAACTGCGCGAACTGCTTCTTCGTCCGGACATCGGCGTGCCGATGAATGTGCCTATAGATTTGCCTGAACAAGAGGCTGGTAACGAAGAATTACGGCGGGAGCGACAGGTTGATAACTATGTTGCCGGCGTAATGGGCGCTCTGCAATTAGCTCTGCCAACCGAAAGCGTCGCTAAAGTTTTGCGTGAAGTGCCGGCAACGCAGATTGGAGACGAAACAACGCAAACTGCTCTCAATACTTTTTTTGTAAATGCAACAGACGAAGGTATGCGCAGTGCCGGCACGCATTTCGATATTCGTACCACGAACATTGATAATTATCTGAAAGAACTCGGAGAAGCTGTCTTTAATGGCGTCCCTGAAGAAAATCGAGACAAAGTCATTTCGCAAGTGAAGCGATCACAACGCTTGTTTAATGTCAGCACTGACACGGAAACCTTTAAGAAACTGGTAGGCAGCGGATTTGACTCGGCACGCGATATTGCGTCTATTCCGCAACAAACATTTCTGGCTGATTTTAGAGATAAGCTGGGCGAAGAAGAAGCGAAGATGATTCATTCTCGCTCGACAAATATTAGCACCTCAACCCTGCACTATTACGTCATACTTAATGATGCGATTAACGGCGTATCCCCGGTCGGAGTCAAATCTTTAGAGTCGAATACTCAATTAGATGTACAAGAAACAATTGCCAAACATATTCCTAATTGGCAAGAGTTATTTGGTTCACCGGAATTGTGCGAGTGCGGTCATTGCCAATCCGTTTATAGTCCTGCTGCTTATTTAGTTGAAATTTTACATTTCTTAGAAAAGTCTGGAAAGAATGCGAATGGTTTTACGCCGCTCGATATTCTAATAGGTAAAACAGACGAAGCGACCAAAAAAATACTGGTCATGGGTCGTCGACCTGATATTGCTCATCTTAAACTGACTTGTGAAAATACTAATACGGTGCTTCCGTATGTTGATTTAGTCAATGAAGTGCTGGAAAGTTTGGCGATAGCTTATGCTGCGGCAAAAGAAGAGAACGGACGAATTGATGTAGATTACAATACTATTGCCGCTTATGACACTGCCGATACGACAACACCTGAGTTAAAAGCTAACCCGCATTACACTAACCCGGATGCTTATCACACGCCCGACCAGCCTGACGTGCGGGCGCGCCTGGATCGAGTGGCTTATCCAGTCAATCTGCCTTATGACCATTCGCTTGAAACCGCGCGCATCTACCTCGAGCATTTAGGCGCGAAACTCAGTGTGTTGCTGGAAAAATTTGGTAATGACGAATCTGGTACTCGTCTTGCCGCTGAGACGCTTGGATTATCACCCTCTGAATACGCAGTTATTACAGCAAAAAACCTGGATGGAGCAGACGCTGAAATTGGCAAAAATGCGGATGAGCTTTATGGTTTAGTGCCGGAGCTTTTGCCTTCGTTAAAAACAGGCGACATTGGTAAATCTGTCGCCGCTCTTAAACAAATACTAAATACTAACGGCGCAGCATTGCCGTTAAATTTGGATCCCGCAAAAGAAGTTTTCGATGCAGCTACGGAAACGGTCGTCAAGGGGTTTCAACAAACGCAAGGATTGGATCAGGACGCAACGGTGAAAATCGGTGAGTGGCGCGCTCTGGCCGCTACAGTGTCGAGTTTTGCTGAATTCATACTCCCGAATGTGCGCGAACTGCTGCGCCGCGCTCAAATCTCTTACGAAGAACTCGATAAAATTGTCAGAATGCGTTTTCTCAATCCGGAACAGAACGTGTTTGACGTTCTGGAACGATTGCGCGTCCCGGAAGCTGAACTTTTGGCATTTGTTCAAGCGGATTTTCAAAATCCCGGACAAGGGATTATCGACGCGCTATCCGTCGAAGGCGCAGAGCTCGAAGACTTTACAGCTTGGGCAAGCGAACATTTTTCCGGTGCAGCTTTTGAAAAACTTAAGAAATCATTTGTTTTGGTCGCGCCGACGGATGATGCCTGCAATCTCGACCGCATGGTTCTGCGTCGCTGGGATTCTGCTCAACCGGCAATAGATGTCGCAACCTGGCATAAAATCAATCGCTTGATTCGATTATGGCGCAAGTTGGGCTGGGACTTAGCGGATTTGGACATTGCCTTAATAGCGTTACAAGCAGATGACATTACGCCCGAAGTAGTCGAGCAGCTTTCGCTCATTCGTCGCGTTCAGGAACAGTTTGATTTAACGGTCCAGCAGGTCGTCGCTCTCTGGTTCACTTTAGATATAAATCGACCTGACGCGCTTTATCGCAAATACTTTCTGAGTAAAGCAGCCTTAAAGCACGATCCTGCATTCAAAACCGATTGGAAAGGCGATGTTCTGGTCGGCCCGGGGATTAAGGTTAAGGATCATGCGCCTGCCTTGCTCGCGGCGTTCAGGTTAAAATCCGACGATCTAAATGCCTTATTACCCGATGAAACGGCTCCGCTCACGCTTGAATCGGCGAGTGAAATTGCCCGGCACACAATACTGGCGCGCTCGCTTGGCGTCGGCATAACGGAATTGATCCGGCTAAAAGAGTTAACCGGAATAAATAATCCGTTTATAAAACCCACCGGAGATTGGGCATTACTGCGTTTTACGGCTCTCGCTCAACTTTTACAGAATGTTGAATTATCCGTCCCGCAATTAGAATACATTCTAAAAGGTAAAGAAGATTCATCGCCCGAAGCGCCTCAGAAAGACGTTATAGAACGGTTTATTAAAGACGAACTTAAGCCCGGGCTTGAGCAAGTCAAAAAAGATTTTTCTGTAATCGTAGATCCGCGCGGAGAAATAACGCGAGCGAGAATGATGACACTTTATGATGATGCGGCAGTTGTCAACGCTTTTGTCCAATTACTTGACGGCACCGCTGACTACTCGGTCAAACTTAACACATTGCCGGGTAGCATTACTTTTCCCGGTAATCTGGCGAAAAGACTAAGATTTGATAAACACGCAAAAGCTTTGTTTTGCCGAGGGGCGCTAACCAATACGGAGCTGGCTCAGCTCGCCGGACTTTCCGGTAAACCTGCTTATAAAGCTGCAATCAATGAACTTGGTAAAAAGCAGCAAGACATTCTCGACCAGGCACTTAGCGGAACTAATACAATCAAATTAAGCATTCCAAACGCGAAAGATAAGTTAATCGACAAGAGTTCTTTTAATTCTACGGGTGAAGCCGATGTCGAAGCTATAGCCGAAAAGTTTAAGTTCGTCTTAGAGAAAATCTCACCCGTTTTGCAAGACCTTGAACAACGCAGCCTTGTCAAACAGAAAATGGCGGAAACCTTTGGCGCGGAAATCACGTTGATAGCGAGTTTGATAGACGAAGATGAACAGGGCAAAATTCTGCTTTATTGTTTGGATGATAATACGCAGCCGCTGGTTGAGGATTTTATTTCACCCGCCAGTCTTACCAAAATAAGAGATGCTTATGTGAAATTAAACAAAGTCGTCTTATTAACCGCTACATTCCAGTTTAAAGACGCAGAGCTAGCTTCTTTAAATGAAATGGTTGATTTTAATAATCTGACTTTTGATGTGGTTGAAAAGTTAGCGCAATACTTTATATTAAAGCGGCAACTGCCGAAATCCGAAACGCTGTTAGCCGATGTTTTCACGGCTAGTAGTAAAAACAAAGTAATCGCCGTTCTGGCAGATGCGACTGGCTGGTCTAAAGAATTGATTGGCAGCTTGATTGACTCTGAAGGTCTTAAGTGGAGTCTGGCTGATTTACAAGATGTCGGCAAACTTGATTTGCTGCGAGAGTGTATGCGATTACTCAATCGGCTCGGCATCAAAGCGGAACAGGCATTTTCATGGACCCGCGCCGCCGTCGAAATTGAACAGTCCGAGGATATCAAACGAGTAACAAAGGCTAAATATGACGATGACTCATGGTTGAAGGTAGCTAAACCTTTAAGCGATTCATTGCGCGAAAGTCAAAAAAACGCCTTGATTGCCTACTTACTTCCCCGATTAAGAATTGAAAATAGCAATCAGCTTTACGAAAAACTGCTGATTGATGTGGAAATGAGCCCGTGTATGATGACCTCGCGCATCAAGCAAGCGATCTCATCGGCGCAATTGTTTATTCAACGCTGTTTGATGAATTTAGAGTCGCAAGTATTACCTTCAGCCATTGACACACAACAGTGGAAGACAATGGAGAGAGCACCCTTTTTCATGGCTAAGCGTCAAGTCTTTTTATACCCGGAAAATTGGATCGAACCGGAACTCCGAGACGACAAAACTCCGTTTTTCAAAGAGCTTGAATCCGACATTCTCCAAAATGACGTAACGGACAAAAACGTCGAGCAGGCCTTGCAAAATTACCTTGAAAAGCTCGATGCGGTTGCAAAACTGCAGATATGCGGAATATTTGTGCAGGACGACTTTGAGGCGCAAGAGAAAAAGAAAGAAGTTGTACACGTGTTCGGACGGACGGCTAACCAGCCGCAAAGCTACTATTATCGTCAATACGTAGTTACATCAAATGATGTGACATATTGGACGCCCTGGGAGAAAGTGCCGGTTGACGTACGCGGCGATCAAATTGCCCCTGTTGTCTGGAATCGCCGTTTGTATTTGTTTTGGGCGATTGTATCAAAGAAAACCGAAGAACCGCCTGTCGGGACAAGCGCGCCGCAAAAAGGCGAACCATACGACGAGTTGCAAATCGCTTGGAGTGAATATCGCAATGGCAAATGGTCATCGAAATATGTGACGGAGCAATCACTGAGGCTAACTGTAAAAACTCCGAGATTAACTGCATATACTCAAATAAATGGCACGTTAGTGGTGGTTTATGAAGAGGCTGAATACAGAGCCGTCTCCTATCCGCCCGGATTTAACATCAGCACTAATGAAGTTACACCTGCCCGGTCTGTCACGGAAATTTCGCGAAAAGCAAACGGGAGATTCTTATTTGACAACTGTCACGCTGGACTTAATCTCAAAGTTGAAAAATGGTCACGGAATCATACTGACGGCTACTCGGCAAGCCCGTATGACATTCAACTATTGGGAGATGGCTCTATTCAACCCTTGCCGACGCTCAATTATAATAACGATGAAGGTCGTTTAATCGAACAACAACTTCGTCATTCATCACATGACTATTTTATTTTTGAAGATAACCAGCGCGCTTATTTCGTGCGCCTTGATGCGGAAGCAAACGATGGCGGGATTTCCGACATGCTTTACGATAAAGACCTTACCGGTCTTTACTTAAATAAAACCTCCGAAGCGTCGCCGGAGAAGTTTGATGAGAGCGCTGATCTCGGACGACCGTACTTTGATACATTGGCGCAAACAACCGCCGCTTCTAATTCCTGGATTAGTGCAAATGCGCGAATTGCTGCTCTTAGCTTGCAAAAAGAGCCGCAGATGAATTTCTTGGGCGGCACGATGACGCAACCCTCCCAAAATTTGGTTGAGATAAATAAGTCAATTCTAAGTCTTATTCCTGATTACCAGGTTTATAAGCGCGCACCAGATGCAAAGCTCACTTACGAAACCTTTTATCATCCGTTTGTCTGTGAATTTATCAAAAGTTTAGAGCGGGACGGTATTCCCGGAGTTTTAACCCTTGACAGTCAAAATCTCATATCAAGCCCGGTTTTTGAGTCACGCTACAAGCCGAATCCTTCTCATGTCGCTAAACCTTATCCGGTCGAGCGGGTTGATTTTGGTCAGATTAACGATTCTGCCACATATCGCACGACGGCGTATTCAACCTATAACTGGGAATTATTCTTTCACGTGCCGATGTTGGTTGCCACAAGATTAAGCAATAATCAGCAATTTGAAGATGCTATTCGCTGGCTTCAGTATGTGTTTAATCCGACCGACGGAGACGGCAAATACTGGAAGGTATTGCCGTTTACCAAAACACCGCAGGAAAACATTGATAAATTGCTCAAAGCCATTAATGCTAAAGATGATGAAATGTTAAAGCAGTTAGCGGAATGGCGGGATCATCCTTTTCAGCCGCACTTAATCGCCCGCATGCGCCTTAGTGCTTATCAAAAATATGTGGTCATGAAAATGATTGATATTGTCCTGGCTTGCGGCGATTATTATTTCCGCCAGGATACAATCGAATCAATCAATATTGCTCTGCAGTATTATGTCTGGTGTGCAGATATGCTAGGCGAACGTCCGCAGAAAATTCCTAATCGGAGCGCCTCGCAGCCAAAGACTTTTGCCGAGCTGCGAAAAAATCTCGACGGTTTTAGCAACGCAATGATCGATTTTGAAAATAAGTTTCCAACCTATAGCGGAACTTCTCTTGTTCCTTCGCAATCATCGATCGGCTTACTGGGGATGAGACGATCCTTCTATTTCTGCATTCCACAAAATGACAAATTGCTCGGCTACTGGGATATGGTGCGGGATCGAATGTTTAAGATCCGTCATTGTATGGACATCGAAGGCGTGGTGCGTGAATTACCGCTCTTTGAACCACCGATCGACCCGGCGTTACTGGTTCAAGCGGCGGCGCGAGGCATAAGTTTAAGTAACGTCATGAACGACCTCAGTGCTTCGATGCCGCAACACAAATTTCCATACCTTTTACAAAAGTCAATAGACAGCTGCAGTGGTTTACAATCGTTAGGCAATACATTACTCGCCGCCCTGGAAAAGCGCGACGTCGAAAAACTTGTAGTGCTTCGTCAACAACATGAAAAGGTTATTTTAGACCTTGTTAAAAATGTGCGCGAAAAGCAAATTGAAGAAGCGGATACGGCAATCGAAGTTCTGAATCAAACGCGTGAGCGAGCCGTTGAACGTTATTTATACTTCCAAAAAAATCTCGGCGTCGAAGATTTGACCAAACCCGCTCCTGGAGCCCGAATCCCAATGAAAGCATTTCCCAATAGGGTAAGTAGCGCAGGCGGGGCTCATCTAATCGAGCAGGAAAAAAACGAGCTTGACGCATCGCATTCGGCGCGTGACTGGCAGGTTAGAGCGGCCACAACCGAAATTCTGGCTAGTCTTTCATTTTATATTCCAACAGTAACAGCTAATGCTGCCCCTTGGGGAGTTGGGATTGATACTGTTGTTGCTGGAGGACATAATATTGGTCCGGCCTTAAAAGCAATCGCTGACTATCAAAGAAACCTTGGTGCTAAAGATGCTTACAATGCTAGCCATGCAGGCAAAATGGCAGGTTATGTAAGGCGAGAGATGGGGGATATTTTGCAAGCAAACGATGCCGCTTGTGAGATTATGCAAATTGATAAACAGATTCTAGCCGCCCGAATCCGTGTTGAGATTACTAAGCAAGAGTTAGTGAACCATGAAAAACAGATTAAAAACGCCGAGGTTATAGAAGAGTTTTTAACCTCGAAATATACGAATGAAGATCTTTATGCATGGATCGAGGGCAAAGCTAGTCAATTGTACTTTCAATACTTTCAACTAGCCTCCGATTGGGCTAAGAAAGCTGAACGCTCATTTCGTTTTAACTTAGGATTGACAACCTCGAATTTTATAAAACCAGGTGCTTGGGATAGCTTACGCAAAGGATTGATGGCTGGCGAAGCATTATCGCTCCAGCTGCGTCAAATGGATCTCGCTTATCACGACCAAAACAAACGCGAATACGAAATATCCAAACATATCTCGCTCATGCAAATTAATCCAATGGCTTTAATTGAGTTGAGGCAGAATGGCGTGTGTGAATTTGAATTGCCCGAGTTTTTATTCGATTTTGATTTTCCCGGACATTATTTTCGGCGAATTAAATCCGTGAGCGTCAGCGTGCCTTGTATAATCGGTCCTTACACAGGTGTTAGCGGCACTTTAACCTTACTCAACAACCGCATTCGTTTTCAAAATATTACTAAAGATTACCCAGAAAAGTTTGACGAGGACGACGACCGATTTATACGCGACTATATTCCTCTTCAATCAATTGCCACAAGTACTGGACAGAACGATAGCGGTTTATTTGAACTCAACTTCCGCGACGAACGTTACCTCCCGTTTGAGGGTGGCGGCGTGATCTCGCGCTGGCGGTTTGAGCTTCCGACAGAGTTTCGTCAATTCGATTACAACACGATTTCCGATGTTGTGCTGCACGTCAAGTATACATCGCGTGAAGGCGGCGAACAGCTTAAAGCAGAGGTCAACGAGGCGATTAGTAACATGTTTGAAAACGAAGAACAAAAGAGCTTGGCGCGAATGTTCAGCCTTCGACATGAATTTTCTACAGAGTGGAATAAATTCCTTAACCATGCCGAGGCTAATGGAGATCACATACAAGCGTTTAGCTTGGTAAAAGAGCGTTTTCCGTTTCTATTTCAGAATAAGAAATATAACCTTAAACTTTATCAAGTTGGTTTAATTGCAGTGCCGAAAAGCGAAGAGAAAGATTTGGATTTAACCAGCCTAAAGCTGGATAAGCTTAAACCTAACTCTAACGAAACTAACTTAATTACTGACGAAATTAAGTTAAAGGGGGCTGAGAAAATTGGGAACCTTGCATACTGCGTCGGTAGTTTCGATGGTATGGAAATTAGTAGTGATTCTAAAAAGTCAAAATGTTTGTTAACGATAAAAAAAGAAGGTGTTGAAGACACGCTCAAGCAAATTGAAGATATTTGGCTTGTTTGTCATTATACCGTTTCTGGGTAGCAACTTCACAGGAGAAAAATCCTAGCCGGGAGCGTTAAAACTTACGGCTTCCATGTCAGGTTTTGTTAGATTTAATTAATCAAGTTTGCCTAGTGCATTGTAATTTAAGTTTTTGCAATAACATTTTCGTAATGACGGTTCAGTTTTTCTCGCGCGTTTTCAATGGTGAACTGCCATTTCACTTTGATTTCCAACTTGTTTCGTTCTTTGACAACTGATTCCAACTCGCGGCTCAAAGTTTCGATGTCGGGAATGCGCCGCGCCAGACATTGCCGGGAGAGTGCCGAGAGTTCCAACTCCGCCATATTGAGCCAACTGCCTTTTTTCGGCGTAAAGTGAAACTCAAAGCGTTTCATCAAAGCGTAGGCTTGTTCCGGCGGCAGATTCTCGTAAAAAGACGAAGCATTGTGCGTGTTTAGATTATCCTGAACGAGGACGATTACTTCTGCCGTTGCCCATTCTCCAGATACTACCTGAGCAAAGCGGCAATAATCGGCTTTGGTTCTTCTTGGGTAAACTCTGACAATTCGTTTTCCCGTCAACGGCTCGAAAGCGACAAATACCGAAGCGACACCGCCGCGCTCATATTCATAATCGAACTTTCGAGGCGCGCCCGGTTTCACCTCGATTGGCGCGGCTTTTTCGCCGAGCATCTGAAACGGCAGTTCGTCCAGACAAATCACGGGTCGCTTTTCATCATACGGCAGATGATAAAGCGACACGACATCTTCCATTCGTGCCAGATACTCGCCCGTCATTTGCCCGATACACCACATCTTTTTCAAGTGCGGTTTCAACTCGTTTTTTTCAGTATTTGACCGACGTGATTGTGCGAAACCGCATCGACGAAACCGAACTCGACCGCTTTGTCGGCGAGCAGCCGCAAACTCCAGCGGGCGTGTCCTTCGGGTGCGGCGGAGCAAGCCAGCGCGGTGATGCGGGCGCGCGCTTCGCCTGATATTTGAACGGGTTTGCCCGAACGCGGCTTTTCGCCTAATGCCGATTCGATTCCTTCAGTTAAAAAGCGGCATTTGACATTATAAACGGTGGACAAAGAGCAGCCTAAAAGGGCGGCTATTTGCGGCGGCGCGGTTTGCCTGTCGAGTAAATCAAGCATCCGCGCTCTGGTTTGTCGGCGATTGGAACTGCTGCCGCCCGAGAATAAAGTTTTCAAAGAACGTCGTTCTTCAGTTGAAAGCTGAATAAATTCTGTTTGTCGTGCCATCATTGAACAATAACAATGAATTTTATTACTTGCAATAACTTAAATTACAAAGCACTAGGTGAACAACATTAGCAAGTTTAATATCAGGCAATGTCGCTAGAAGAAATCGTCAGGCGCAAAATCTTGCGGCGACAAAATATCAAATTCTTCATCCTCATTAGGTGGAGTTTCCCAGGCACACCAAAGGAAATTTGCGGAAAGTTTAGTTTCTTACTACAATCCAAAAAGAAAAAGCCCTTATACCAGTTCATTTTAGTTTATGCGTAAAATAGAAGGATGAATTACTCCGAACTGATTGCCGAAACCGAAGCTGAATTAACCGGACTGGAAAACAAACAAAAACTGGTGCAGTTTCAAAAACGCCTT
>MWVV01000130.1_pt1 | contig 26851 bp, 27 predicted proteins | sample 1047281 | NCBI WGS metagenome assembly MWVV01 (sample SAMN06349986, study PRJNA376086) | soil metagenome | isolation source: PT-2 sample Antarctic (ecotone) soil | place: Antarctica | collected 2015-01-13 | reverse complement strand
TAATCCGTCACGGCTCATGCTCATCCATATTCGGGGTTGACCTAACTGAAAAACAAGCAATACACTTGCAGTGGCAACAATAGCGCTTACCGCCACAATGCCTGATATCCATTTTAATCCCCTTGCCTCAAAAATTAAAGCCAGCGGATCGCCTACATTTAATGTTGTATAATGTACCATCCCTGTTAGTACCAGGGCAAGCAACACATATAATATAGTACAGATGATGAGAGAGTAGATCATCCCACGGGGGAGATCGCGCTGTGGGTTTTTGCATTCCTCAGCAGTAGTGGAAATGGCATCGAAACCAATGTAGGCAAAGAATACTGCAGAAACACCTTTTAGAATTCCTGCTGCGCCATTTGGTGCAAACGGTGACCAGTTAACAGGATTGACATAGTACGCACCTAAAACAATAATAAGGAAGATAACGGCAAGCTTGATAATAACCATAATATTACTTGCTGAACGCGATTCCTTAATGCCTATAAAAACGATGGAGGTGATAAGTGCAACAATCAGCAATGCGGGCAGATCCATTATTACATGCATTCCGAATAACTGCGGAGCATTTGCCCAGGCATTATATCTATAAGCAATACCAGGATCAATAGATTGAAGCGTTTGACCCTGAGTTAACCATGCTGAAGCTTCATTGTACCCATGATGAGCTGTTGTATAATCCATAGTAAGCCAGCCGGGAATATGTATGCCTGCCTTATCTAACAACCCCGTAAAATAATCACTCCACGATATGGCAACTGCAATATTTCCTATTGCATATTCCATTAAAAGATCCCAGCCTATTATCCACGCAAAAATTTCACCGAAGGCAACATAAGAGTAAGTATAAGCGCTCCCCGAAACCGGCACGGTGGAAGCAAACTCGGCATAACATAAAGCAGCAAAGCCACAGGCTATTGCCGTAAAAATGTATAAAAAAATTACACCGGGACCACCATCGAAACAGGCTTTACCAATACTGCTGAATATGCCGGCACCAATAACAGCAGCAATGCCCATAAAGGTAAGATCACGCACACCTAAAACTTTTTTAAGATCAGTATGACCATCTAGCAAACCTGCTTCTGCATCGGCTAAAATTTTATCAATCGATTTTTTACGAAACAATGGATGTGCCATGCAGAATTAGTTTTGGTAAAGACTGAATTTAGATAATGTATGTAAAACTCAAATAACTTATGCCGCTAATAATCTCTTTGAACAAGAAAGTTTGCCAGATCACGCAAGGGTTTTTTACGAACAGAAATTACTGCAATATCTTCAAGATGCTGAAAAGCAACAGCAATGTATTTCTCTTTCAATTGCCTGGCCCATTCATCTACTCCACAGGCTTTATAAATAGAAAGTACTCTCTCTACTTTGTTAGGTTCGTGGGTTTTTAATAATTTGTTCAGTTCATTTTTTTGATCTTCACTTGCTACATCTAATACATGTATCATTAAGAAAGTTTTCTTATTTGCAAGAATATCTCCGCCTACCTGTTTGCCAAACTTTTGAGGATCGCCAAAAACATCAAGGTAATCGTCCTGCACCTGGAAGGCAATGCCGAGGTTTAATCCAAACTGGTATAAATGGTCGGCATTACTTCCTCCTGCACCCCCTAATATTGCTCCCATCTTTAAACTTGATGCCATTAAAACCGACGTTTTTAACCCGATCATTTCCATGTAATCATCCAAGGTCACAAACTCCATTTTTTCAAAATCCATATCCAGTTGCTGGCCTTCGCAAACTTCAGCAGCCGTTTTATTGAAGAGGGCAAGAATTTTATTTACGTACTTTGTTCTAACCTTGTTTAAGTGTTCGTATGCTTGGATAAGCATTACATCTCCGCTTAACAAAGCAGTGCTTTCGCCAAATTTTGTATGCACCGTATCCATACCGCGCCGTAAAGGCGCTTTGTCCATAATATCGTCGTGTATTAAAGTAAAGTTGTGAAACAGTTCAACGGCAGTTGCCACTTCAAAAGCATCGGGCAGTATTTCATCAAACAATTCATTTCCCATTAAACACATTACAGGACGAATGCGCTTACCGCCCATTGCCAGAAAATATTCACAGGGCTCATATAACGATTGGGGATGAAGGGGGAAAAGCCGGACATTAAAATGTGAAGCAAATTGTTTAGCTAATTCCTCTAACGAATGCATGCAGTGTTTTTACTTTATTGCAAAAATATCAATAAACACCATTCGTGCTTTCTTTACTTTTAAGCTAAAAGGATGGATAAAAATTGAGCAGGAGTTACGATGGAAATACCCGAAGGATGTAAGGTGAGAAGATCTTTATCACCTGTTATTATATAACCAGTATTTCCATCATTTGCAAGTTCAAGAAATTTATTGTCTTTGGGATCACGGCAATCACTTATGGCTAAAGCCACAGGCACTTTTTTAGCTCTAATTAGAAAACTCGAGAGAAATTTCATCCGATTCTCTAACGAGGTATATTTATTAAATTTTCTCTTAAAAAGACCGATTTTATTTCTTCGGCAATTCGGTCAGAAACAAGTATTTGAAATTTAAGTTGAGCAATTCTTAATGCTACCGCCGGTTTAGAATTGAAAAATAAAGAAGCACTTACAACTGTGTTCGTATCGAAAATTAAGCGCATATTCAATCTTCATCTTCAAGTATTTCCTTAAGAATTTCTTTAGTTAATCCACGCTTTTGAGCTTCTTCACTTAACTTTCTCATAGTTTCGATAAATTCAATCTTGCTTTTATCTTCATTTGCTAAAGCATCTGAGTAAGCTATTAATTCGAGAAATAATTCCGGGGTTAGCTTTCGTGAGCTTTTCAAGAAGTTTTTCTTCCATCATATTTTTTACTTCACTCATAAATCTCCTTTCCTCCAAATTTAATCATTCTTCTTCTTTTTCCCCCTGCCTCTGCTTTTCTTATCAACAAGTATTATATCCTCCTCTATATCATCTTCATCAGGCTTCAGCACCCATTCAAAATCAAGCTGACGCTTTGCAAGGTTACCGGAAACTACTTTAATATATACTTTATCTCCCATTCTAAACTTACGGCCACTCCGGCGACCAACTAAACTATAATCACCTTCAACCAAACGAAAATCATCATAATCGGTGAGGCTGGTTATCGAAACAAGTCCTTCGCATTTATGTTCCACTGTTTCAACCCAAAAACCGAACCCCGCAACACCACTTACCACACCTAAAAAAACTTCTCCCAAATGCTCTTTTAAAAACTCAACCTGCTTGTATTTATTGCCAGCCCTTTCACAATCCATTGCGCTTCTTTCCATATTGCTGCAATGTTTACACTTCTCTTCCATCTTCTTATCAAAGAAGGGTTTACCCTCAAGGCAACTTTCCAATACACGATGAACGATTACATCAGGATAACGGCGGATCGGCGAAGTAAAGTGACAATAATATTCAAAAGATAAACCATAATGACCTATGTTATCAGCCGAATAAACAGCTTTAGCCATAGTACGGATCCCTAATGTCTCAAGAACATGCTGCTCAGGCTTACCCTTCACATCCTCAAGCATCTGGTTAAAGCTCGAAGCAATTTTTTCGGGGGAAGAAGTGTCAAACTTATGCCCATACTTTGTAGCAAAGGCAATAAAAGGTGTTAGTTTTTGTTCGTCAGGAACATCATGAATCCTATATGGAAAAGGAACTTCTTTTTTGTTAACCTTTACATTAGAAACATGCTCTGCAACTGTTTTATTAGCAAGCAGCATAAACTCTTCAATTAACTGGTGGGCTTCCTTGCTTTCCTTTACTATTATTCCGACTGGCTTTCCTTTTTCATCCAACTTAAATCGTACTTCGGTAGATGAAAAATTTATTGCCCCTTGTTTAAATCTTTCTGCTCTAAAATTTTGAGCAAGATCATTTAGTAATGAAACTTCGTTTACATGCGGGCCTTCTTTACTTTCAATTATCTCCTGAACGTCTTCATAAGTAAAACGATGATCGCTATGAATAACAGTCTTACCTAACCAAAACTTTTTTACATCGCCATTTAAGTCCATCTGAAACACTGCCGAAAAAGTTAGCTTGTCTTCATTTGGCCGCAACGAGCAAAGTTCATTTGATATTCTTTCAGGCAACATCGGGTTAACCCTGTCAGGCAAATAAACTGAAGTTGCGCGTTTATAAGCCTCATCATCCAATATAGAACCTGCCTGCACATAATGGCTCACATCTGCTATATGAACACCAATTTCGTACAGGTCAGCTTTAATTTTTTCGATTGAAAGTGCATCATCAAAGTCTCGTGCATCAACCGGATCAATGGTGAATGTAAGTACTTCTCTCATGTCCCTTCTCTTCTTAATTTCAGAAGCAGAAATCATATCAGGTAAACGTTCGGCCTCCTCCATTACATCATCTTCAAAGGATAAAGGAAAACCATTTTCAACAAGAATCTCTTTCATAGCAATATCACTCTCATGCTCTGCAAGAAGAACCTGTATCACTTCACCTTCCGGCTTTTTATTTGCTTTATCCCAGTTTGTAATTCTCGCCAAAACCCTTTCCTTATCTTTGGCACCATTAATTTTATCAAGCGGAATGTATAAATCGGGCATAGGTTTATCAGAATCGGGAACGAAAAAAGCATAGTTTGTACTAAGCTGCAGATGACCTATAAATTCACTTTGCTTACGGCTTACAACTTCTGTTATCTTGCCTTCCTTTCTGCCGCTCCTTGTGTTTTCCTTCAAAACTTTTACTCTGACTGTATCGCCATTTAAAGCGGTATTAAAATCACCCGGTCTCACTAAAATGTCGCTACCATCTCCGTTTATCACAACATAGCCAATACCGCTGCGGGTAATTTCAAGTGTTCCCTTTAATAAGTCAATGTCATGTCTTTTACTTCGTGATGATTTTTCTTTCTTGCTCATAATATTATGTATCTCGTGAAAAGTTTTGAATATAAGTATTTACAGCGCTATCAAATTGCATACCCTCCTTAAAAAGAAAGCAATGCTTTACAGGCAGAACAAACACGGGCATTTCGAGTAATTCCTCATTAAATTTTTCTAATCGTACCGCATCCTTTTCTGTTGTTATGATCAATTTTTTATTAGCCTGTATGTCCTTAAGTTTTTTTTGAATTTCATGCAGATCGTCGATTCTAAAAATGTGATGGTCAGAAAAGGTTTGCTCGTAATAAGCTTTTGAATGGGCAGCAAGATAATTTTTTAAAGGCGTGGGATTAGCAATACCACACACCAGCAGAATCTCATCATTTGTTGTAATTTCTTTTTCCTGTTTGGTAATTATATGATATGGCTTCGCATATTCAATGCCTGTAAAAAATATGAGCTGCCCTGGTTTTAGATCAATCTCTTTTTTTATTTTGTTCTTTTCAGCTTCAGAAAAATCAGGCGGACATTTTGTTACTATTAAAATTTGTGCCCTTTTATAGGATGAGCGTTGATCACGAAGATCGCCGGTTGGTAAAAAAAAATCGCGGGTAAAAAGATTACTGCAGTCGGTTAATAAGATATTTAGTCCGGCACCAATAGCGCGGTGCTGTAATGCATCGTCTAAAATAATAACCTGCGTTTTAGGACGATCGTGCAGTAATTGAGGTATGGCAACTATTCTTTCCTCCCCCACTGCAACAGCAACATCAGGAAACTTAGCATGAAACTGCATCGGCTCATCGCCAATTTCGAGAGCTGTTGTATGGGCATTAGCAAGGGCGTATCCTTTAGTTTTTCTTTTGTAGCCGCGGCTTAATGTTGCTATCTCGTACCTGTTCTTTAGTAACCTTATTAAGTATTCAACCATGGGTGATTTGCCGGTACCTCCCACAGATAAATTACCAACAGCAATAATGGGCAGGTTGAAAGAAACAGATTTAATGATATTGGCATCGTATAAAAAATTACGGATAATAACAGCGACACCATATAAAAGCGAAAACGGGAAAAGAAGAATTCGGAAAGATTTAAGCAGGTAGAAATTAAAATTCATACACTTTATACGGAGTGATACAGTAATTTAAAGGTACATCATAATGATGGGTATCATCAACTTTATCAACTGCTTCAAAATAAGAGATACCAACGGTTATAACTTCGGGTTTGCAACGACTAATAAACCGATCATAATAACCTTTGCCATATCCAACACGATAACCGCTTTCATCAAAGGCAAACAGTGGCATTATTATTAGATCAATTTCCTTTGGATCAACTTTTTCTCCGTTTACCGGTTCGGTTATGCCATATTTATTTTCCTCAAATTCTGTATCATCATCAACTGCAAAAGCATCCATATAATTTGAAGAAGGGTCTATCAACGGGTAACCTATCCTGAGACCTGGTATAAGATGTGATAAGTAACGCGTGTACAAATGTGTATTCATTTCTGCACGCTCTTCCATCGGCCAGAAACTTAATACTACCTGTACGTTTTCAAAGGGCAATCGCTGAAATTGTATTAATAACAGGTCATCAAGTTTGCTGCGCTCCTGCACTGATAATTCTGACCGCTTCTTACTATATATGTCGCGAAGCTGTTGTTTCTGCATTTGTAAAAATTAATTCTGTAATGGGGCTTCTGAAAGAAGCTGTTGGTTTTTTTAACCCCATAGGTACAGTAGGCACAATAGAATACATAGTAAGTCAATTCTAAAGTAGCTTCTTCTATGTTCCTATGTGCCCATGTGGTTAATTTTATTCATAAAAAAAGAAAAAACAGTAGTTCCGTAATTGCGTTGAAAGCTAAAGCCGGCAAAATTTTCGTAAGCATTACGCGGAGTATGTTCTAAAACAAAATAACCATTAGGAGCTATCAATTTTTTATTTACGATAATTTTAGGCAGCTCATCAATAGTTCCCAGAGCATACGGAGGGCCTGCAAAAATAAAATCGAATTGTTCGGTACATGTATTAAGATAAGAAAAAACTTCAAGGCGTATTACCTTACAATTTTCAACCTTCAGCATTTCCATATTGCTTTTAATAAAGCTGTGCATTTCAGCATCTTTTTCAACAATGGTAAGGTCTGCAGCGCCCCGTGACGCAAGTTCGTAACTAATGCTTCCTGTACCGCTAAAAAGATCCAGTGTTTTAATACCTTCCAAATTCATACGGTTTTGCAAAATATTAAACAACCCTTCCTTTGCCATATCAGTTGTAGGGCGGGTATGCAACATTTTTAAAGGTGGCTTAATCTTTCTTCCTCCATATTTCCCTGAAATTATTCTCATAAAGCAAGGTTGAAAAAAGGAGTAAAATAATGAGACGGATGTTTGCTTACATCAATAACAAGCCTGCTTTTATCAACCTCTTCAACAACTATATTTCCAAAAAATTTTTCCAGTTGCGCATGCAATGCTGATTGAAGATCTATCATTCCGCTTACATAAATGATAAGATCAGTCGTATTTAAATTGAATCGTTGACTAATACTGAGCAGGTAATAAAGAACATCTTCTGAAGACTGGTATATAAAAGATTGTATAAACTGAAACACTCCCTCTTTTATTACAATTGCAATAAAATATGCAGGATAAAATTTAACCTTAATAAAGGTAGAATTAGAAGAGGCTGTAATAACCCGACCTATAATCGGAGTATAACTATGATTAACATCACCCATCTTAAAATGATGATTAAGAACATTGAACCATTCTTCAGAATAACGGAATACATTGATGAGATTTGCTTCATTGTCTATCTTGTCGAACTGTTGATTTGATTTTTCCTCTTCACCAAAAACCGCATTCAAATAATCGTTACATATTGCTTTGTCAAACTTAAAGGCGGGAATCAGCAAAGCATATTCATTATTGATATAGAGCTTTGTGCCAGTATAAGTTTTGTTAAGCATTTGAGATTTGGCAAGTATACCTGCAAACAGGTTTTCAAAATCTAAAACTTCTTCTTTACTGAAAGTATATAACTCAAAACCCGTTATCATATTATCACTTCCTGAAGCTAAACAAGCCATATGTGAATAACCAATCTCAACTATGAGTTGCTCATTAGTATTAATAGCATTGCCGCCTTCAGAAGAATAAATGCCAAAAGCCATTGTAGACATGTAAATAAGATTGGAATGCAAGTATACTAAAAACTATAAGGCTTAGCTATAACTAAAAAGTTTTATCGAAAGGGTGGAAACGTTTCTTGCTTTAAATAAGGATGACACGGCTCTTTGAAAAATAGAGAATAAAACTATTTAAGCGTTATTGCATTTCTGAAAGCATCTTTTTGCCTTCTGCTTTTAAATTAGCATCATCTGCCGTTCTGTTTGGCAACTTCACAAGTTGATTAAGTACTTCAATAGCTTTGGCTGGTTTGTTATCGTACTTATAAGCTTTAGCGAGATCCAATGAGTTTATAACAAAATAAGGCTCAAGTGCCTTTGCCTTTTCCATATATTTTTCTGCATCTTCAATAGTAGCATCAGGTATTTTGGTAAACAAAACCTTCACTGCTGCCTTTTTTGCCCACGGCATACTAACCATGTCGAAATTCCATTTGCCCAAAACATAATTAGCCTTAGCATGATTGGGATTTATTGAAAGCGCTTTGTCTGTGTATGTTCTAACATCTTTTATGTTAGCCAGCATTTTTTTATTCTCTGTTTCAACTTCTGTTAGCTTCACTGCAGCAAGAGCTCTTATGTAATTAGCATCTGCACTATTTGAATCAATGGCTAATGCTTTATCGGCATAATCTTTACTAGTCTCAAAAAAACCTTTCTTTATTTTTTTGTCTCCTTGCCTCGAACCTGCTGCAACAGAAATTTCAGCGCTCCTTATCAGTGCCTGCATATTTTTTGAATCAAGTGCCAATACCTGTTTATACTTATCGAAGGCATAATCTTCTTTCAATGCTCTGTCGAGGTTTTGGGCTTCCTTTAAAAGTACTTGTACATCCTGTGCAAAAATTTGTGTTGATAAAAACAACATCACTACTGCGAAATATTTCATCTCTCTTCTCTTTTTAATTGATATGTTACACCTACCGATCCCTGAAAGTTTTTAATAGGTGGATGCAATTTAAATATTGAAATGACCACCTCGTCTGCATTAGAAAATTTGGCAAATATTTCACTTGCAATTTCTGTTGCCAGTGTTTCTAATAATGGTGTTGGTCTTTGCATTCGTTGCTTAACCATATCATATAATACAGTATAATTTATTGTTTGCTCAATTGAAACTACAGGAACATGAGATGGAACGTAAGAAGCCGTAAGCGATACTTCATACTCTCCGCCTAAAACATTTTCACCTTCGTCTAAACCGTGATACCCGTACAGTTTTAATTGTCTAAGATGTACCTGCATCATATAGTAAATTTTTTAAAAGTTCAAATAAAAATCCGCCGGGGATAGCGGATCTCTTTGTCAGGTTAATCTACTCATTTTACAATCCCTTCAAAGCTAAATATCTTTCAGCATCCAGTGCTGCCATACACCCGCTGCCTGCTGCTGTAACTGCCTGCCGGTATGTTTTATCCTGAATGTCGCCGGCTGCAAAAACACCTTCCACATTTGTTTTTGATGTTCCCGGAATTGTTACAAGGTAACCGCTTTCATCCATTTCCAGCCATCCTTTAAAGATATCGCCATTCGGTTTATGACCTATGGCAACAAAAAATGCACTTAAAGGAATATCCGAAGTTTGCTGCGTAGTGTGATCAAGTATTCTTAAACCTTCCACTTTATTTTCGCCCAATACTTCCTGCGTGGAGGAGTTCCAGTATATCTTGATGTTTTCTGTTTTCTTAACTCTCTCCTGCATTATTTTGGAAGCCCTCATCTGGTCGCGCCGAATAATCATATGAACAGTACTGCACAACTTTGACAGGTACAAAGCTTCTTCGGCAGCAGTATCGCCTGCGCCAACAATTGCCACCTCTTTACCTTTAAAGAAAAATCCATCGCAAACTGCGCATGCACTAACTCCATATCCGTTTAAACGTTGTTCGCTCTCAAGGCCTAACCATTTTGCCGAAGCGCCGGTACTTATAATAATGGTGTCTGCTTCAATTATTTTTTCTTCGTCTATCCAAACTTTGTAAGGTGTTTCCATAAAGTCTACTTTGGTAGCTATGCCATAACGAATATCAGCGCCCATTCTGCTGGCTTGCCTTTCAAAGTTTATCATCATATCGGGCCCTTGAATTCCATCAGGATAACCAGGGTAATTTTCAACTTCAGTAGTTATAGTCAATTGCCCACCAGGCTGAATTCCCTGGTATAACACAGGTTTTAAATTAGCACGGGCAGCATATATTGCCGCAGTATAACCTGCAGGACCTGAACCTATGATTAAACAATGCACTCTTTCAACTTTATTCTCCATTCTACTTTGATTATTTTATTAGTGACCCACGAAATAAATAATGCAGCTAATAATATTTAAAAAACCAGGCAACAAAATTAGCCAACAAGCTTTACTACGAATACTTTAACTTCTAAACATTAACCTCACATTGGGGATAAAAAAGCGAAACCCGTTTATAAACAAATTTTTGTTACTTAATGTTCTTTACAGTTATTACTTTGTAATGGCTCGAAGCAAGAATGATGATTACTATAATCGTAAGTTAGGAATCATTTTAGAAGATCTTCATGATGAAAATGAAATATTTTATTTATAGATACCGTCATATACCTTGAAACTATTGACATGGGGTTGCATGGTACAATGTGCCGATTTCCATCTAATCCTTTTCCCCTGATGGTCTTGGTATGTTTGTGTGTAATTTTACCGGCTCGCCAAAGTTGGGAGTTCCATCTCTCGGATAGAAACAAAGAAAGCCATCCTTTAGAGATGGCTTAGAAATTTAATGAAGGGTCGGCGGTTTCTTACTGTCCTGAACCACTTCCACTGCCTGATCCACTTGTTCCGCTTCCAGAATTTGTGCCACTTCCACTACCTGAACCACTTGTGCCACTTGACCCGCTTCCAGTACCCTTTTGCTTAGCTTTGGACTTATTAGGATGGCTCTTGGATTTGGATTTTGAACCTTGTTGTCCGCCACTTTTGCTACCAGAGGTTCCCATCCTGCTACCACTTTGGCTGCTGCTACTGCTTCCGGAACCACTCTGGCCGCTGCTGCTTCCGGAACCACTTTGGCCACTCCCTGAACCGCTTTGTCCGCTCCCTGTAGTTGTTTGGCCGCTCCCTGTAGTTGTTTGGCCGCTTCCTGATGTAGTTTGTCCGCTTCGGCTGCCACTTCCGCTTCCACTACCACTTCCTGTTTGCGCAGCTATGCTCAAACTGCCTGCTGCAAATAATGCAATGATTAATGTCTTTTTCATATTAACAATGTTTTTCTCTTATAATGTCAAAGTTTAGACCGTTAACAAAAATGTACCATAACTAATTTAAGTGATGGAAAGTGGGGAATATTACGGAAGGTTGAGAATTAAACAAATAATAAAATAAGAAAATGTACAAGTGTTTGGACATCTTCCTTTAATATTTTTTTAATCTGTCGTTGTTTGATTTTTGTAGAGTCTTATTGCTCGAAAAACAATTTACATACCGATATCTACTGGAGTTAATCCTTAAAGTATGTTGTTACTATTCTTTTTGGTGCCGGTAAAAATTTTTTTAACTCTTTCATAATTCCAATAAAAAAGTTGCCAGGCTAAATTAAGGATTAGCAGAAAGGCTTGCTTTGTTGCAGGCAGCAGCAATCATCGTAAACTTAGCAAAAATCCAATAGTGAAATTTGCATCCCAATCGAAAACAAAAGTGTCGCATTTGGTGGCATCGGCAATGGCTTTATAAATGTTTAAACCTGACGCCATCTTTTTATCAGAAGCTTTATATTGACCAGGTGAATTTAGTACGGTAAACCTTTCTTCACCATTACGATGTTGCTTAGCGAGCGTAAACGGAACACCACCAAGAATGAAGCATACATTTCTTTTGCCTTCCGGTATTTTACTTGCCTGTGCCTTTACCTGGTTGTACACGTCATTATCAGCGCTGCCATGTTCGTAATATTTTGCCCCCGGCGTTTCAAGGGATCTTAAGTTACTACCTTCCTGCCACGAAACTTTAGTATTACCGGAACCAATGTCTACCAAAAAGGAATTATCCTGAAAAGATGGAGGAATAGTTGCTTTAAGTGCTAACTTACCCTCCTGCTCGGCTGTTACCAGGTTAACAACATATCCCATTTTTTTAAGTTCGTTTGCAATTATAGCTGTCTTCGGTTCCTTTTGCGCACCTGATGATATAACAAAATGCATATTATTCTTACTTACCCCTTTTTCGAACATGCGGGCCAGATACTTTTTAAGACCGCCCCGTATGTCTTCTGTTGTGGCTAACCCTTCATAGGCCAATGACTCACCAAAATCTTTTGAGACTATCTCCCAACGTTTTTGTCCATCCATATTAATTACAAAAGAGTTGAACCCTGTAGCCCCAACTTCTACAACACCTCTTAATGTGGGGTTAACCGGCTTTTCAGGAGTGTAATTAAACTCACGATGTTCAGTATTGGTCGCACTCTTGCCCGATTTGGAATTATCGCTGTTTACTGATTTTGTTTCGCCATTGTTTTCAGTCTTTGAATCGTCGCTGCCTTTATTTGCCGTAGTGCTGTTATAGGTACTTGTATCCTCCGTTGTGCTTGCAGGCAAATAACGTTTAATAAGGAAAAAGGCTATTATCCCTAACAACAGAAATATGGCAATTTTTCCTCCCGGCTTAAGTTTCATTTTAGTGGTTTTAATTTATGAGATGGTGTATTTATTATAAGATGGTCTATTAGTTATGAGGCTATTTATTGAAGAAGTCCATGTATTTATTACTGCCATCGTTTTTACCCTGACCCGATGCCCCGATATTTGAAGCAGATGCCTGAATAGAATCTGTATAATTGAAAGTTTTGTCTACATCTAATTGTGTTGCTGTTTGTGCTGCCATCGAAACCTTTGCAGCGTCTTTCAAATCCTGGGCATTCATGGCCTGCGAAGTTATTTGAATAGCAGATTTTATTCCACCAATCTTATTTGCTACATCCTCCCGTATTTTTTGTATTGCTTTATCTGCATCGCTGTTTAAATCTGTATTTCCTGTAAAGGCTTTCATTGCTTTTGACATTGTTGCTGATGCCGTAGTAACTGCATCATATTTTGCCTTTTGTATCTTGATAGTGTTTTTAGAATTGAGCAATGCAACACCCGATTTACGATATGCTTTATCAGCAAATACAACCAGGTTTTTTACATCGTTTTCTACCGGCTTTACTGCATCAATAAAATCTTTGGCATTATTGAAGTTGGTTGCAGATGTTTCAAGGGCAAGCTGGGTATCAAAATCGTCAGGGTTTTTTTGCAGCTTTGCCTGGCAAATCTTAACCTCGGCCTGCGCTTGTCGTAAATTCCTTTCATTCTCTTCTAACTGAAGTTTTAGTGATGTTTCCTGGCCCTTTAATTTCTCGCCATGTATCCTTAATTGTTCCCGGTCTTTTTCGGCTTCTTCAACTTGCAGATTCAAAATGTTCCAGGGGTTCATTTCAATAGCCCAACCCAATGTTCCCTGTGCAATTGCTTCTGAAAAATACCTGATGCCTCGCCAGAACTTACGATTGGTTAAAATCATTAATAGTACAAGCGCTATTGCTATACCTATAACCAATTGTACTGTTCCCCAAACCACCGACAGAAGGAAGGGAAGTACATATATATAGAACAATACAGCCAATGCTCCTAAAATAACCACCGTCATTATAGTGCCCCATGTTTTTTTAGCATCCCCTTTTGGTAGCTCAAAGTTTGATTTGATTATTTCGTTTGCCATTGTATAAAATGATTAATATTATGGAGATGTTTATAAGGAAAAGTATTGCTTGATTTTCTGCAGTTCGGTTTCTATTTCTTTCTTTTTACCCTCGCCAGCAGAAATAAATAAATTTTTATTAGAATTCAACTTTTCTTTACCCTGAGTAACTTCCTGAGACAATTGCTTCATCTCCTGGTTCAAGGCTGAAATTTTTTCATTAAGTACCTGCAACTCCTGTGCCTTCTGTTGCAGAAGCTGTTCTTTCTGCTCAACATCCAATTTGTATTTTTGGGCAAAAGCATTATCAAATGCCTTTAGATCATTGTTTATTACGTTTATATATTCCTGGCCTGTGCTCAGTAATTTTTCTTTTGTAAGGCCCGTTCTTTTCAAAACATTAAACGCCGTTTTGTATTTTGTTTCCTCATCACTTATAGCTTCCACGTCTGTTTTGCTTTCTATAAATTCCTTAAAATCTGTTCCCGCAAAAAGAGGGTTCTTAGCATTAGCTTCTTCAATCAAATCTTCAAAATGCTTTTTATATTCTGATGCATCTGCAGAGCCGGTTGAAGAAGAAATGGCGGAAGTTGAAGCAGATACGGCGGGAGTTGAAGTAACATTGGTATTACCTGCAGAAGGTATGGGATTACTTTCAGCCTGATTTTTTTGATTCGTTTGCGCTTTCACTTCTTCTACAGGTTCAGTTTTTTCTTCTTCTTTAAATTCTACAAATGCACCTAATATATTTTTAAGAATGCTCATTATAATTTTTATAAAATTAATAATTAATATTATTAATGTACAAACAGAACTAATGTACAGACACACCCTGGCGGTTAGTTAATCATATTTACTTTTACTTTGCCCAAACCTGCTTATAATCAAGAGCGGAATATAATTGTGGTTGTATGAATGTATTAATTATTAACGGACATCCAAGAAGAGGCAGTTTTTCAGAAGCAATCGCAGATGCTTATTTTGAAGGGGCGGCTGCAGCAGGGGTAAACATAACAAAATTAACACTTGCTAATCTGTCGTTTAATCCTAATGTAACTCACATCTCTCCGCGCGACCAACTTTTTGAGGATGATATTAAGCAGTCGCAAAATCTTATTGAGTGGGCTCATCATGTTGTATTCGTTTATCCAACCTGGTGGGGAACAATGCCAGCGCTTTTAAAAGGTTTTATCGACCGGATTTTTACTGCAGGTTTTGCATTTGAAGACATTGAAGGAGGTACAGGTTACGCACCATTACTAAGAGGAAAAACAGCGCAAATTATAACTACAATGGATACTCCTAAATGGGTGTACCGGTGGGTATATTGTTCTCCGGGTCATAATGCTATGCGTAAAGCAACCTTACAATTTTGTGGTTTTAATATGGCGCCTGCCATAAGTTATGGACCGGTAAAAAACTCTACCAAAGCCGAGCGCGAACAATGGCTCCTTAAAGCTAAGGATGAGGGATTGAAATTGCACAGAGGCGCTCTTTCGCAATGGAACAGGTTTGGCATTAAAACTATGGCGTGGCTAAAAGCCATAAGGCTTCAATTTTATCCTATGACTTTTGTTGCTTATACAACAGGAGCTTTAGGCGCACAAAGTTTAGGCAACGCATTTGAAAAACCAGTTTTCTGGCTTGGCTATCTTTGGCTTTTTCTAATTGAAGTTGCTACGGTTTTAACAAACGATTATTATGATTTTAAATCGGATAAGCAAAACAAATATTTTAGTCCTTTTACAGGTGGTTCGCGAGTAATTGTAGATAAATTATTAAGCTTCGCCGAAATTAAAAAAGGCATATTTATGTCTCTTGCCTTATCGTTTGTTGTTTTGATTTTATTGCTGGTAAATATTTCAGCATCATTACCAACTGTGTTGCTTATCTGTACAATTCTATTTGTGCTTGCGCTTGGATACACTGTTCCGCCGCTTCGCCTGTCATACCGGGGACTTGGAGAAATTGATGTCGGCTTAACTCATAGCTTTGCTGTAGTAGTTTGCGGATATATATTGCAGGGAGCAAGTATTAATGACGCTTTTCCCTGGCTGCTAAGTTTGCCAATGTTTTTTGCCGTGTTACCATCTATAATTATGTCGGGCATTCCTGATTATGATGCAGACAAAGCAGCATCAAAAGAAACGCTTGCAGTAAGGTTCGGCAAAAAAGGAGCAGCAGCGCTGGCAATAGGCTTTACATTGCTAACAGCAATTACAGTTATTATTTTTAAGCTTTATAATATAATTCCGAAAGCTACCGGCAACCTTATATATGCAGTAATTCCGCATGCTACTTTTCTAATAATCCTCATATATAAGTACATCAAAAATCCGTCTCCTTCATTCCGAATCGACACACTTATGATAGCCTCTTTAACTTACCTTATCTGGCTTGGATTAATCCCATTAATTAACTTGTATTAATTGCCCCTACGATGATTTGTGCTGGTTAACCAATTAAAGAAAGCCCTTCGGAAACCTTAGTAGAAATATTTGTAGTAGTGAATTTAGCCTTATTAAAATGAGGGCCGAAGGCCAGAATAAGGTAATAAGGTTGTATGGATTTGTAAGACTATTTTCTCTACTAAGGTTGAAAGAGCAGTAAAGCCTCTCATTACATTAATAGTGAATTTTTACCCAAACAACTCGCTACAGAACCTGTAATTTCTACCAAGAACACTCCTGCTAACAGAACTAAGAATTAATAAATTAATTTAAATAACAATTAAACTATTAGTACCCCCAAATTCGTTAGGAACCTTTTTGTCTGCTTCAGGTTCATCCATCCATTCAGATTTATTTAACCTGTATTTAAATTGATGCTCTGTATTTTTAGGTAAGGAAACTTCGCAGCTGAAAGTGCCATCTTTTTTCTTACTCATCACAATAGATTTTTTCCAATCATCGTTTAAACCCATTATTTCTACTGTTTCAGCATCTTCGGGCTTCACAGTAAATTTTACTTTGCAATAATCTTTTGTCTTAAAATAAGTTTTTTGTACCATGTTTACTTGTGTTGATAAATTTGTTAACCTTAATACAACTACCGTACAAAGGTAACCCGCAAATAATCGTTTACACTTTTCATTTGGGCTCAATTACATTTCTGCAATCATGCTTATCTCAACATTCGTCCCCTTAGGTAGTCCTTTTACAGCAACCGTTTCCCGTGCGGGATAATCCCCTGAAAAATAAGAACCATACACTTCGTTCACTTGTGCAAAAAGGCTCATGTCACTTAAAAAAATTGTAGTCTTAACTACATGATTAAAATTTATTCCTGCCTCTTCCAGGATTGCTGCAATGTTTCTCATGCTTTGGTGTGTTTCGGTTGCAACATCGCTAATAACTAACTCGTTTGTTTCGGGATTAATAGGTATCTGACCACTTATATAAAGCATGTTAGCGGAAACAATTGCCTGGTTATAGGGGCCAATAGGCGCAGGAGCTTTAGTAGTGTTGATTACTCTTTTATTCATAAGTACGTTTTAAATAAAATTGGAACAATTTCCTACAATCAACAAACCTAATTTTACTGCTTAAATTTTGGTAATGAATATTACTGTAATTGCAGACGGAATAACTCAAAAAGAATTTCAGGATAAATCGATTCCACAAGGGGTAAAGATTTACTTTCTTACTGCGATTGATGAAGCCCACTTTGAAACAGATGCTTTTTTTTATTTGACAGACGAAGAAAAGTTGATAACACATAAATTAAAGCTGGAGGCTTTAGAAAAGCCGGTATTTGTAAATGCTATAATTACTACATTGAAAGATCTGCCATCGAATTGTATTAGAATAAATGCCTGGCCCGGTTTCTTACTTAACGAAACAATAGAACTAAGTGCAACAAAGGAAAACCTAAAAGCAGCAAATAAAATTCTACTGGCATTGCATTGGAAGTTCCAAGTGGTGCCTGATATTTCAGGTATGATTACTCCACGTATTATAGCTATGATAATTAATGAGGCTTACTTTGCATTAGGGGACCGGGTAAGCAGTAAGGAAGAAATAGATGTTGCGATGAAACTTGGCACTAATTATCCCTATGGCCCGTTTGAATGGAGCGAAAAAATTGGGGTTACCAAAATCTATAACCTTTTAAGGCAATTATCGCAAACGGATAAACGTTATTCTCCTGCACCTCTTTTAGAGAATGAAATTAAACATTAGCATTGGCCTTAATTTTAAATATTGACACAGCAACTGACATTGCATCTGTTTGTATAAGTGAAAACGGAACCTCAATTGCTTATCGTGAAAATCATCAGCAAAAAGAACATGCCTCTTTCGTACATGCCGCTATAAATACAATATTAATAGAAGCCGGCAAAAGTCTTCAGCAAATAGATGCTTTTGCTGTAACCTCCGGACCTGGCAGTTATACAGGCCTTAGAGTGGGTTTAGCTACTGCAAAAGGTTTTTGTTTTGCTTTAAATAAGCCACTTATTACTATAAATACATTATACGTAATGGCACAGGCAGCGATAATGGCAAAACCTTTGCTCATTAATAATCTTTTATACTGCCCAATGATTGATGCGCGGCGAATGGAAGTTTATACTGCTATTTTTAACCATGATCTGCAAATTCAGCTTCAGCCGGCAGCAATCATACTTGAATCTTCAACTTTCGATCTTTGGCTGCAACAGTCCTCAATACTTTTTTTTGGTAGCGGAAGCGCTAAACTTAAAGATCTTCTATCGACTGAAAAAGCAATTTTTGCTGATATAGAATTTAATGCAAAAAATCTGGCAAGGCTTGCAGAGACGTCCTTTAGTGAAGAAAAATTTGCTGACGTAGCGTATACAGAACCGGATTATATCAAAAACTTCTTTTCGACCCACAAACTGTGAGTAACTGTTGAAGAACTATTTCAAAGTTTTTAATAATTGTTATACATTTTAATTAATATATTTACAATTTATCTAATCTATCTATTTAACCCCCAAAAGAAAGTTTCACAATGATTACAGCAACACACACAATAACCATTTCAGATAAGGAAAATGGCAGCTCTATTAAATTAGATTATTTGCACGTTAAAAAGGCTTCCTTAGTTTTAAGAGCTCTAAATCATAAGCTGCGCCAGCAAATGATTAAACTTTTAGACGAGAGTAAAAAAATGACCGTTACAGAAATCTACGTTAAGTTACGGCTCGAGCAATCTGTAGCTTCTCAACACCTTGCCATTCTTCGCAGGGCCGGGATTGTAATTACACAACGCGATGGTAAATTCATCTATTATACTATCAATTACTCCAGGGTAGATGAAGTAAATAAGTTTGTTGAAGACCTGGTAGGTTAGTCTTCTCCCTTTTTTAAAAATGGATGTTCTTTAAAAAGGACATCCATTTTTATTTTCTGCCTGCTATAGCACTTCTTTAGGAGTTTTCAGCACTGGTTGTGCTTACTTTTGTAAAAATTCTGATATGTTTATTAAGCAACTATATACAAACTGCCTAAGCGAAGCAGCTTATTATATTGAGAGCAACGGAGAAGCCGCCATTATCGATCCTTTACGCGATATTGATCCCTATATTCAATTAGCAAAAGAACGCGATGCTACCATTAAATTTATTTTCGAAACACATTTTCATGCTGATTTTGTAAGTGGCCATATCGATCTTTCCAAGGCCACTAATGCTCCTATCGTTTACGGACCAAAAACTGAAACAAAATTTCCTGTAACGGTGGCTGCGGACAATCAAATTTTTCAGATAGGAGATATACAGATCGTTGTTTTACATACTCCCGGTCATACGGTGGAAAGTACTTGTTATTTATTAAAGGACGAAACAGGTAAAAACAATGCAATTTTTACCGGCGATACTTTGTTTGTTGGAGATGTTGGCCGGCCTGACATAAGTGATAATTTGTCGAAGGAAGATCTTGCAGCAATGTTGTTTGATAGCCTGCAGAAAAAAATAATGCCTCTTGAAGATGATGTAATTGTTTACCCCGCACATGGTCCGGGAAGCAGTTGCGGAAAAAATATAGGCTCCGGTACTTCAAGCACTATTGGCGAACAAAAGCAAGCCAACTATGCACTGAAGCTACAAACGAAGGAAGAGTTTATAAAAGCGGTAACAGAAGGCTTACACGAAGTGCCTCACTATTTTCCTATAAATGCCCAGATAAATAAAGAAGGCTACGAAAGCCTTGATGCAGTATTAAAGGCAGGTCTTAAACCCCTAAGCATTGAAGAATTTAAAAAGATAATGAATGAGGATGTGATTATTTTAGATACACGTCCCGCTTCTTCGTTTACCGAAGGTTTTATACCCGGGTCTGTTTTTATTGGTTTGGAAGGTAAGTTTGCGGAGTGGGCAGGAAGCCTGCTTCCGTTTGATAAACCTTTTTTATTAGTAACTGAAGCCGGAAAAGAAAGAGAGAGTGTTGTAAGACTGGCAAGGGTAGGTTTTTCTAAAATTCAGGGATATTTAGCAGGTGGCTTTGAAGCGTGGCAACAAGCCGGCGAAAAAACTGATCTGATTATCAATGTAGAGGCAGATGAGTTGGCCATGGATATTCCCTATGATGACAATCTTGTAGTAGTGGACGTAAGAAAAGAAGTTGAATTTGGTGACGGGCACGCAAAAGGAGCTGTAAATATTCCTTTAAGCGAAATGAACGATCCGGGCAGAATGGCTGATATTGAAGACCATCATAATTTATACATTCATTGTGGAAGCGGTTATCGCAGTATGATTGCATCCTCGTTATTAAAGCGCCAGGGAATTCATAACTTAAGAAACGTGGTAGGCGGCTGGGCGAAAATTAAAGAAGAAAGTAAGATTGAAACAGAAAAAGATGCAGCGGTGTTGAATTGATAATATGCATAAGCACTTCTGGGGTTTCTCTTAATGTTTCCCTTAAGACTTTGAGCATACTGACAGGGTAGCATCATTGCGATGAGGAGGAACGACGAAGAAGCAATCTCCTACATTTAAAACAGTATAATAAGTTGGGGGGATTGCTTTACCAAGCTGCGCAAGGCGCGCAATGACGAGGTTTGGGCGATGTATTCAGGAGTAGTTAAGTGGCTTCAGTATACGCTTTTCTTTAAAATTTCTTTCCTGTGATTTACAACACGATATTTTCAACCAGCTTGCTTTTAGATGGATGATCCGTATTATAATGAAGTCCCCTGCTTTCCTTTCTAAACTCTGCGCCCTTTACAATTAAATAACCTACCGTTATAAGATTTCTTAGTTCGAGCAGGTAGGAAGAAACGTAAGTAGTACGGTAAAGGTCTTCCGTTTCATTAAATAACAGATCAAGCCGTTTCATAGCTCTTGCCAAACGAACATCTGTACGAACAATACCTACATAATCACTCATTACCAGTTGAAGTTCTTTAAGGCTTTGTGTAATAAGGATCATCTCTTTAGGCTCACTTGTGCCTACATCGTGCCAGTCAGGAATAGCTGCTTCATGCCCTTGTCGGGCAGAGGAGTTCTCCATCTTCTTTACTTCTTCTAAAGACTCGAGGAAAGCACGATGACCAAAAACCATTGCTTCTAACAAGCTGTTGCTTGCTAAACGGTTTGCGCCATGTAAGCCTGTACTTGCACACTCGCCGCAGGCATACAAATTACGAATGGAAGTTCTTCCCATATCATCCGTTTTAATTCCACCGCAACTGTAATGAGCTGCAGGCGCAACAGGTATCATGTGTTGGGCAACATCAATTCCAATGCTTAAACATTTCTCGTAAATGTTAGGAAAGTGGTGCGTGAACTTATCAATATTTATGTGGCGGCAATCGAGATACACGTGTTCAGTACCACCCTTCTTCATTTCATTATCAATTGCCCGTGCTACAATATCTCTCGGCGCCAAATCTTTTCGATTATCGTAGCGTTCCATAAAGGCTTCACCATTTTTATTTCGTAGAATGCCACCATCGCCCCTTACTGCTTCGGTAATTAAAAACGAAGGAGAAACGCCTGGCTGAAACAAAGCAGTAGGATGAAATTGAATGAACTCCATATTCTCAATTCTTCCTTTGGCACGGTATACCATTGCCACACCATCGCCTGTTGCAATTTTAGGATTGGTTGTAGTGCGGTACACCTGGCCATTGCCGCCGGTTGCCAAAACCGTTACTTTCGAAAGTATTTTTTCAATCTTATTGGTATGCAGGTCTAAAACATAAACACCATAACATTCTATATCTAAAGTTGCTTTAGTAACTAAATATCCTAAATGATGCTGAGTAATAATATCCACGACAAACCAATGGTTAATTAACTGAATGTTGGGAATGCTTTGAATTTTTTGAAGCAATGCCCTTTCCATTTCCCTGCCTGTTATGTCCTTATGATGCAATATCCTGTTAACACTATGCCCGCCTTCTTTTCCTAATGAATAATCGCCATCAGGATCTTTATCAAACCGGGCTCCCCACTCAATAATTTCTCTTATACGCTGCGGACCTTCTTTCACTACAATTTCAACAACCTGGCTGTTACATAAACCATCTCCTGCAATCAGGGTGTCTTCTATATGCTTGTCAAAGCTATCTGTATCATCATCCCAAACGCCTGCTATGCCACCTTGTGCATACTTGGTATTTGTTTCGTCTGCCTGGGCTTTTGTAATAACGGTTACTTGCTTATCTGGCATGGCCTCAGCAACTTTTAATGCATAAGTTAATCCTGCAATGCCAGAGCCAATAACTAAAAAATCGGTTTGCATAATAATTAGTACAAAAATTACTCTTAACTATAAGATGATAAGAATGGGTAAGCAGATAAAATCAATGAGAGGCAATTACGGTTCAACCCAGGCATCACTTTCCTTTAATAATGATATTAGTTCGGAAACTGCTATGTCGCTATCAACATTACGCTTTACAACTTCTTTGCCCCTGTACAAAGTTATTTTTCCAACGCCGCTTCCCACGTATCCAAAATCAGCATCAGCCATCTCCCCGGGGCCGTTTACAATGCATCCCATAATGGCAATCTTAACACCTTTAAGGTGATGAGTAACGGAACGTATTTTTGCAGTAGTTTCCTGCAGATCGAACAAAGTACGTCCGCACGAAGGACAGGAGATATATTCGGTTTTTGAAATGCGCGTACGTGTAGCCTGCAAAATGCTGAAAGCTGTATTATTGATAAATTGTTCGATGGTTTGGTTATTAAGATAATTACGACCAGAGGCATTGTTTACTGAAGCATTGCTGTAAGCTTCGCTCGCCATTCCCAGACAGATCCCATCTCCAAAACCATCTAACAATAATGCACCACATTCGGTTGCATAATGGATTAAATGCTCATCAGTGGTTTGCCAGTTGCTGTCGCAAATAATAACAACAGGGTTTTTAATATTCCTGTTCATTAATTCAATAAACATGCGGCGAACTGCAGGCATCGCATGTTTGTTAGTGCTGCTTAAGCAAAGCACTACTGCAGGATTATTCGCTAATTCAGTGAGATAGGTAAAATCGTTAACGGGTGTTTCGTCGCTAAAGCAATCGAGCATTACAAAGTTTAAGCGGTTATGCCCCGACCCTGAAGGGAGGAGAGAGATAGAAGAATCACTCACAACTTCAGAAGCAACAAAACCGCTGGCATCATAAATAGGAAAATATGTAGCCTCACCATGGCCGCCTCGGGTTGTGGGGGAAGTAATTATTTGTTGCCAGGTTGCAGGGTAAACAATTACCTTAAGAGTGCCTGGTAAAGTGAAATTTAAAATTTGATTACCCGTAAAAACATAATCAGCAGCAGCATCGCTAATATTCCATTTATCTGTTTCAGCATTATAAGTATAACCAATGCTTTTTAGATGCGGGGGTGTTATATTTTCAATTTTGCTAAGGTCTGCAATTACAACAGGCAAATGCTTTTCTCCAATATTATCAACCGCGAATGTCTCCCGGCGTTTATATTCAAATGGGGAATACGGGAGTTTAGAGTTTGCAGTTTTGGGTTTGATGTTTGTAGTTTCTATTTGACCGTTTGTAGTTTGTAGTTTGTAGTTTGTAGTTGAGAATTGAGAATTGAGCGTTGAAAATTGAGTGTTATCAATTGCAGGTATTTGACTTTCCACTTTCGCCTTTCCACTTTCGCTTTCCTGCGTTGCGCCTTCTGGCTTATACCTTACACCTTGCGCCTCATATCTTTTTACAAGGTCCCGGCAGACAGGTATTTCTAACTCTGGATCTTCAGTTAAACTAACACGAACGGTATCGCCAATACCGTCTTCTAATAAAGTTCCGATACCGGCGGCACTTTTTACACGCCCGTCTTCACCATCACCAGCTTCTGTTACGCCCAAATGCAAGGGATAACATTCATTAAACTCACTGGTCATTTGACTAATAAGTAAACGGTAAGCCTGCACCATAACCTTGGGGTTACTCGATTTCATGCTCAACATAATGTTATGATAACTTTCCGCCCTTGCAATACGTAAAAACTCCATAGCACTTTCAACCATTCCCATTGCGGTATCGCCGTAGCGGCTCATTATACGGTCACTTAAACTTCCATGATTAGTACCTATTCGCATTGCAGTACCGTACTCTTTACATATTCTTACCAAAGGTGTAAACCGCTCTCTTATCCTGTCAATTTCCTCTATGTACTCAACATCAGTATAGTCTATAAATTCAAACTTTTTTTTATCTACATAGTTGCCGGGGTTAACTCTTACTTTCTCAACAATGCGTGCAGCGATTTCTGCTGCGTTAGGGGTAAAATGAATATCTGCAATTAGTGGAGTGGCATATCCTCTTTTTTTAAGTTCCCGTTTTATGTTGCGCAAATTTTCTGCTTCCTTTTTACTGGGGGCAGTTATGCGAACAAGTTCAGCGCCGGCTTCGATGCAGCGAATGGTTTGCTCAACAGTAGCAATAGTGTCCATCGTATCGGTTGTGGTCATTGTTTGCAAACGGATAGGGTGGAAATTCCCTAAGAGCAGGTCACCAATCTTTACTTCGCGGGTTGCAAGCCTTTTATATTCGGTTAACGAGTTACAATATAATTGCATAAATAGTAATGAGGTGCAAATTTAGTTAATGTGCAGATGTGAGAATGTGAAAAAGTGCAGATGTACTTATGCGGGAATTTGCAGATGTGGGGATTATCCGTGCCTGAATGTGAAAAAGGGTACATCTGCACGCACATTAGTCCCTTTGAACATCAGCAGTTACCAATCCTTCGCCTGCAAGCCGCCGGTATTTGCTTTCCTCTGTTTATTTTGCTGCAGTTTTTTTTCTTCCTGCCTAAGGGCATTCAGCATTCTTTCGGCCTGTTTTTGATTAAGCTTACTTTTATTTTGCGGAGAGTTGTTTTGCTTGTTGTTCTTATTCTGATCCTGTTTTTTCTGATCCTGCTTCTGTTGTTGTGGCGGCTGCTTTTTTAATTCGTTTAAAGCCTTTTGTAAATTTTCTCTTGCCTCATCATCAGCGGGGTTAAGCTTAAGCGTTTCTTTATATGCATCAATACTTTCAAGTAATTTCTTTTCCCGGCTATAAGTAACACCTTTATTATAAAGAGCCTTTGATTTCAAAGTCTCATCCTTTGCGCTTTCGGCTGCTGCATCAAAAGCTTTTTGAGCATCTGTATTTTTCTTTGAACGGTACAATGCATTGCCTAGGTTATATTGTACCTTAGGGTTTTTCTCGTTAATATCCGCTGCTTTTTTATATTGATTGGCTGCCTCATCATACTGCTTGTTCTTATACAACTCGTTACCCTTAATCAAAAGCGATTGATCGTCCTGCGCTCTTGCCCCCACGGCAATTACCATTAAACATATTATCAGTATTACTTTCCCCATGCAAACCACTTCATTTTTCTTTCAGGAATTATTATTTCCAGCAACAGCAATATAAAAGCGGCTAATAAAAACCATTGATAGTATGAGCTATAACTTCTTTCGCTGGCACCACCTGTTTGCTTTTTCTCCATCTGGTTTAGCGAACTCATCACCTCATTAGTAATTGCATCTGCATTTGAGAAAAGATGATAGCTTCCCTGGGTTTGGGTAGCAATCTCCTGAAGTTCTTTTTCATTCAGTTTGGATACCACAGTATTTCCGCTTTCATCTTTTTTAAAATCGTTGGTGGCCGCATCAAAGATCGGCGAACCATCAGGAGAGCCGATGCCTATTGAATGAACTATCACGCCATTATCCTGCAAATCTTTAACTGCATCAAGTACCTTTTCATCATGTCCCTCGCCATCTGAAATTAGAATAACAGCTTTATATTTTTTTTCTTTGGTATCGAGTGAAGCATTGCAAAGGCGTAAAGCATCTCCGATTACGGTTCCCTGTGTGGGAACAGCATCAGGGCTTGCATTCGAAACATATAATTTTGCTGCTGCCAAATCAGATGTTAATGGCATTTGAAGAAATGCCTGTCCTGCAAACACTACCAAACCCATCCTGTTATCACCCATTTTTTCGATGATCTTATTAAGAACCTGTTTGGCCCTTTCGAGGCGGTTAGGCTTAACGTCCTGTGCTAACATGCTGTTGCTTACATCAAGGGCGACCATTACATCAATTCCTGAACGGTTACCTGTAACGCCTTGTTTTGGAGTACGTAAATTTGCTGCGCCTGCAATGCATAATGCAAGCGCCGTTAGCAGTAGAAAAAATTTGTAATTATAATTTTTAGGAGAATGATCTGCAGTTAAGGCATTTACCAGTTCTTCATCCCCAATTTTCCTTTTTAATCTTTTTTTCCATCGTAAGGCCAGCATGAAAAATAACAATAAAGGCAGCAGGATTGCAAGTCCGGTTAGGTACTCAGTATGTTGAAATGAATACATTTATTTCAGCTTTATCATTTCGTGCAAGCTACAGAGATGTTTATTAAGGAAATCAAAAAAAGAAGAAAGCCTTTTCGTGGATTGCTTCGTGTCTTACAATGATAATTGAATTGGCACTTAAGTTTATAGCTACATCTTTCCTTCTAAGAAGCCCAACTTCTTTAAAATGCCTTTCAGGATATTTATACGAACAGTTAACATATCAAGATCATGAGGGCCTTCAACATTTAATGCGAAAGGATATACATGTTGATTTTCTACAA
>MWVV01000129.1_pt1 | contig 26901 bp, 19 predicted proteins | sample 1047281 | NCBI WGS metagenome assembly MWVV01 (sample SAMN06349986, study PRJNA376086) | soil metagenome | isolation source: PT-2 sample Antarctic (ecotone) soil | place: Antarctica | collected 2015-01-13 | reverse complement strand
ACGATAATCGGAGACCTCTGACATCAGTGAGCGATAAGAACCCCAGTTAAACACCTGAAGGTCTGGGGCGTCTTGCTCCAACAACAACAGCAGCCACAGATCATTCAGTACCTAAATGCACCACTGACGCGCAGCATGATGCCATTACCCGATCGCACGTTCGGATTGGCTTGCGGACGCCGCGCCTCCCCGTGATGTTTGCGTATGCCGGAAACGCGACCAGCAGCCTACGATTCGAAGATCGAAGGTAACGTCATCATCACGAAAGTCGACGCCGCGATGAACTGGATGCGGAAGAACTCGCTTTGGCCTATGCCGATGGGCCTCGCCTGCTGCGCGATCGAGTTGATGGCAACGGCGGCGTCGCGTTTCGATATCTCGCGTTTCGGCGCGGAAGTCATGCGATTCTCGCCGCGACAATGCGACGTCATGATCGTAGCAGGGACGGTGACATACAAAATGGCCTTGGCGGTGAAGCGCATCTACGAGCAGATGCCCGAACCAAAGTGGGTCATCGCGATGGGCGCCTGCGCGTCCACCGGCGGGATGTATCGCTCCTACGCGGTGCTGCAAGGGATCGACCAACTCCTGCCGGTCGACGTTTACGTCTCGGGTTGTCCGCCGCGGCCGGAAGCATTGCTGGAAGGGCTCATGAAGTTGCAGGCGAAGATTACCGGCGAGCATTCCTTCCTGGATCAGAAGCGTGAGTTGTTTGCGAAGAAAGACGATCGCGTCCTGGCATGAACGGATCTGATCTGCTCGCATCGTTCGGAAAGCTTCTCGACGACAGGATTCAGGCGAAAACAGAATTCCGCGGTGAAACCACCTTCCTGATTACGAAGGAGGACCTGCGCGAGATCGCGAAATCCGCCCGCGACGAACTCTCCTTCGATTACCTGCTCGACATCACAAGCATCGACAACTTCGGCGAGGAGCCGCGGTTCGAAGTGGTCTACGAGCTCTACTCCATGAGCCTCGCGGTGCATCTGCGGCTCAAACTGCGCGTCTCAGAAGATGACGCCACGATAGATACCGTTTCGGATATCTGGCGCACGGCCGAATGGCACGAGCGCGAAATTTTCGATATGATGGGATTGCGCTTCAATAACCATCCCGATCTCCGGCGCATTCTGATGTGGGAGGGTTATCCCTTTTACCCGCTGCGCAAAGAGTTCCCTCTCGAGGGGCTGCCGAGCGATATGCCAGACGTGGCCTTCACCGCCGCGGCACCACTGGAAGGCGGCCCGTTCGTGACGCAGCCGAGCACAGCGACGACGAAGGATCGCGAGCCGCGCGCGCGGGGCCCAGCGGGCCGGTAGCTGGAGAGCCCCGCGGCAAAAGCCCCTCGAGAACGTCGCCAACGCCCGCAAGTATTCTTGCGCTCAATCTTGCGCCGCTACTCCGCGACACGCGTTATCGAACAGAAAACCTGCTCCGCGACAGATTCCGCGAAACCCGTCATCCTTCCGCGTGTGACCACAACAACGGCAGCCCACACTTGTGCGGGTAAACAGAACCAGCCCGTCGTCCGTAAAGAGAATCACAGCGGCAATACTTCTCCGGCCAAGGAGGTTAGTTCAGAATTCGGTGCGCCGCTCCGGCGCAAAGTGATGCGCGAATTACGGAGCTATGCAAGGCTACTGCGACGCAAGCGAGCTAAAAGCAACGCAAGGAGGCGGAGCGGATATCTCCTGCTACAAGTTTCTGCCGGCCAATGACTTTGATATCGGCGTAACAATAATCGGGAATCGCGCTTTCGCTTTTCGCCGCTTCAATAGGCCAAACGACTTTCGCGCCAGCGGCAGTGGTCGATTGGGACCCAGCCGGAATTGATAGTTTTGATCGGCGAAAAAGGCACTGCTGGAGGTGAACCGCCAGGAGCTACGTGCGTTGACGGAAGAACAAGCGGAGTCCGTTAACAAAAGCAATGCCGCACCACCGAGCCTTATGCCCCCGAACGTCCTCTCGTTCGCGTGACGTATTCTGCATCGTCATCCCGAGGTTGGCGCAGCGCGCCGAGGGACCTCGCATCAGCCGCACAGATCGCACTACTCCTCCAAAGGCGTGATCCGACCGCCTGTGAGAGGTTCCCTTGCCGTCTCCTGCGGGCTCGAGATGACAGCGCGATCTCCGATTGAGAACGCGTTTCGTCACAGCTTTGCTCCGACGCGAACCAGATCTGGAAGTCTTGCGGCGGCGTGATGAGCACGTTGGAGAAATGGGGGCGCGGCGGACGCACGACGCCTGCGGACCTACACGGAAGCTTAGAATTCTCTGCACTGGTAAGCAGTCCGGCGTCTGCTCGCGCAGAAGGCTTTGAGTTTTGCGAGCGGCACGTAACGGTGATCGCCAACGCTCACGCTTTCGAGCTGGCCTTTACAGATGAGCTGATGAACGCGCTGCCGCGAAACGCCGAGGGCTGCGGCGGCGATGTCGCCGGTCATAAGAGCCCCGTGCTTCGCGGTGCAGTTGAGCCACTCGCGAAATTTATTTTCTGGGCGGGTCGATTGGGCCAGGTGACCGGTGGGCTTGTTTTTCAAGTCGGACTCCATTGTCGCTGCGGGTTCTGGAGTCGATGGCGTGCGGCCACGCCGGCGGTGGAGGATTCGCTTCCCGCTTCCGACACCCATTGCCGCGGGCTTCGATCTCTTGTTCTTCACACCGCAGGGTAGGAAGAGGATGGCGGCCCTGCTACCCGCGAAACGTAACGCGGTTGTTACTTCCTGCCGGAGACGTGAGAGCATTGCGAGCTCTGCTGAGGGGCTTTTTGCCGCGAGGGCGCCTAACGACAGAGTTGTAGCCCGGGGGCAGCGAACCCAAGTGTTGGCTATGCCGCCGTTCCACGCCGCCAGGTCAACGGCCCCGGCTGCAACTGCCTTAAACAGCCGCGGCGGAGTGCGCTGTCCTGAGCGTAATGCGGATCAGCTTGCCAAAAAGATCCGCTCCACTGAGGGCCAGCGGACTCTTCCGGCGCGCGTAAGCAACGGCGGCTTTGTTTGCGCAGCGGTCCTTGGGAAACCAGAAGCCACGATGCGAATTCTTCCAGAGGCGTGGGAAGCGCATGCCGCTGGAACTTCCGCGTTGTGCCGCGGACGGGGATGAGTACTGTCCGATTCTTCGCGTTGCCCAAGCCACGCAAACGAGAATGAATGCCGCTCGATTCGCAACGCTGACTCGACCTGCAGCAGGCTTCGAAGTTTTCCGCACCGCTAGCTCAATTGGCAGAGCAAGTGACTCTTAATCACTGGGTTGTTGGTTCGATTCCAACGCGGTGCAGACATGTCCCTTCGACAGTACTTTCCAGTTGCCGATTGTGGGCGCTCCGGCCCGCTTCCTTCCGCCTGGCTTGCAAAAGCTGAATGCCCCTTGAAATAAGAAGCAGTGTGGTATCTGCATGCTCGTGGCAGTCGAAGAGGGCCACTCGGTGTGACCGCTCGCACACTGCCAAGCTGGCCGTGAACTTCTGCGACAGAACCGTCTTATGATCGAAACGACAATCCCAGAAATCGACGTCGCGGAACTGATGGCGCGTGTCCAAATCGAAGCGGCCAAAACGGACTTTTTTGATCTTCCTGATCAACTTCCGTCACTGGTGAGCAAGGCGGGGCCTGCTCTCGCAAGCGAACCCTTGCCTCCAGTGCCGCTTTTGCGGCCCCCTCCTGCGCTCACCCTGGGCCGGCCAGTCGATGCGAAAAAAGAGCGGCTCCAGGCAATGCTCGCCGCGGCGCGCGACAAAATAACGGTCAGCTCCCGTGTTCCTAAATTCTTGCGATGGGTTTTCCGCAAACAAGGCGGGTTCGACCGATCGCTTCTCGATGCGGTCGCAATCCTGGCAAAGAACAACGCCGCACTCAATGAGCGGGTGCGCGAGCTCAGCGCTGCGCTAGAGTCGCACCACCGTTGGGCCGCTGCTGCGCCTGCGCACGGTCAAGCGCAGGCAGCGTGGATGGCCGCCGTCGCGAGACGCTTTAATGGATATGAATACCGGCTCGGCCTCCTGCGAGACAAGCTGGAAAGCGCACAACCCGTCGAAGGGAAAGAACTCCATCCGAATCGATTCGCGTCGCCGCCGGTGGTGACAATTCCCAGCGAAGGGCAACCTACCGATTCGACTCAGACCAAACGCGAGTCTTCATCCCTGAGCCTGCCGCCTCCTGCCGAGGCACAGCCGAAGCTGCACCCGGAAGAGCCGGTCGTAACTCGAAGCGACGCCTCGCCTGACGAAAGAGCCCGGGAATTGGACGCTTTTTACCTGGCATTCGAAAATCGATTTCGTGGCCCGCGCGCTGATATAAAAAGTCGCCTTCGCTTTTATCTGCCGTTGTTGCAGGCTGCGGGAGCGGGCGACGCCGAGCGGCCCGTGCTGGATGTGGGTTGCGGACGCGGGGAATGGCTGGAACTGCTGAGCGATAGCAACCTCGCGGCGGGCGGTGTGGACTTTAACTCTGCGATGGTCGCGGAAAATAAGGAACGTGGTCTCGCAGTGGAAAGAGCCGATGCCTTGCAGTATTTGCGCTCGCTCCCGGAGAATAGTCAGGGGGGAGTGACCGGATTTCACATTATCGAGCATTTGCCGTTTGAAGTTCTGATGGATTTTCTCGGTGAAACTAACCGTGTCTTAAAGCCCGGTGGCGTGGCCATTTTTGAGTCACCTAATTGCAAGAATATTGTGGTCGGCGCATCCAACTTTCATTCCGACCCCACGCACCGCGCCCCAGTGTTTCCCGACACCGCCGCCTTTCTGTTGGAAAGACAAGGCTTCGAGCGCATCCAGATCGAGTATATTTCTCCTGTGGAAGCGAGTGCCATTCACGCCTCTGATTCGGAGGTTTCAAAACTGCATAACTGGTTTTATGGACCGCGCGATTTTGCGGTGATTGGACATAAAGCGCGGTCGTGATGGAAGTGCGAAGCGGCGCGCGCAACCTCGCGATCGTTATCCCCTGGTTCGGACGCGATCTCAAGGGCGGCGCCGAGCAACAAGCCTGGCAGATTGCATCGCGTCTCGCGCAACGTGGCTACGCGGTGGAGGTCTTGACGACTTGTTGTCGATCGCATCAAGACGACTGGGCCACAAACCATTTGCCCGCAGGCGTTATCGCGGAACCCGAAGGATTCAGCGTTCGCCGCTTCCCGGTCGACGAGCGTGACCGCGCTGCGTTCGATCAGGTCTGCGGTCACCTTCTTAGTCTCGAACCTGCCGCGCTCCAACCGGGCGTGTCGCCGATTAGCGCCGACGAGTCAAAAATTTTCACCACAGAGTTAATCAAGTCGGTCGAGTTGTTGAATTTCCTAACGGTAAACAACAAACAGTATGGCTCGCTCATTTTCCTGCCCTATCTGTTTGGCCCCGTCCTCAGAGGTATTGCGATCGTCGGCAGCCGGGCAGCCTTTCAGCCGTGTCTTCACGACGAGGCATATGCGTATCTCCCGGAAGTAGCGGAGGCGTTCTATCGGTGCGGACAGCTTCTCTTTAATAGCGAAGGTGAGCAGGAACTGGCCGCGCGGCTTTTCGGGCCAGGAATCTGGAGCAAATCGACAGTCGTCGGAGAAGGGGTGGAGGTTCCGCTGGAGACGCGAACAGCAAGCTCACCTCCACTGCCTAACGAGGACAAGAAAGGCCGTTATATTTTTTACCTTGGGCGAAAGGATGCCGGAAAGAACATCGATCTGCTGGTCCACGCTTTTCGCAGATTTCGCGCGGTGCGCCCAAACTCGGATTTGCGCCTCCTCCTAGCGGGACACGGGATGATTGACCTCGACGGGTGCCGCAACTCAATCGAGGACCTTGGGCTGGTTTCCGACCGCGAAAAGGGAACGCTGCTTCGTGATTGCCTTGCCCTGGCCCAGCCAAGTGAGAAGGAAAGCTTCTCTCGCGTGATGATGGAGGCGTGGCTGTACGGAAGACCGGTGGCGGTGCATTCCCGTTGCCTCGCAACATCCATCGCGGTGCGGCAGGCCGGTGGCGGATGGCTCGCTGGTGAGGAGAAGGAATGGGCGCAACTGTTCGTAGAACTCGATCGCATGCCACCGGCGAAGCTTGGCGAACTAGGTGAGAACGGCAGGCGCTACGCGGGGATGGTAGCCGAGTGGGATCAAGTCATCGATCGGTATGAACGGGCCTTGCTGCCAGATCCGCTGCCGCAAGCCTCTACGAGCGGCTCTTTCCAGGTCGTTGCCTTCGGAATCAATCAGTTTCTTCCGAACCTGACTTATGGAGATGCCATTTCTAATCAAGCCATCTTCATCCGCGACTCTTTGCGAGCCTCTGGCTATTTATCTGAAATATATGCTCTTCACATCGATCCTCGCGTTGCGCATGAGTGTCAGATTTTCTCGGCCGGGGCGCTGCATGCTTCCTCCGCTATCATTTACCACCACAGTATCGGGAGCGAGATAACTCCGCAAATTCTGAACTACCGCGGGCCGGCGTGCCTGATCTATCACAACATTACTCCTGCGCAATTCTTCGATCCTTACTGGCCAGAGTTTGCTGCCATCCTGCGAAGAGGCCGGGAAGATCTGCCACGTCTCGCGGCGCATTTTCGCAGCTCCTTTGGTGGCTCGTCCTTCAATGCCCAAGAACTAAGCGACTGCGGCTTTCACAATCCGGGTGTGCTTCCTATCAGCGTTAGTCCAGACAAATGGGCGCTCGTCACAGATACGGAGCTGATGCGGGAGCTGCAAGATGGCCGGACGAATCTCCTATTTGTCGGCCGGATTTCGCCCAATAAAAAGCAAGATGACTTGATCCACGCTTTCAAGTCTTACCTCTCGCTGGACCCAACAGCGCGTTTGGCTCTAATCGGCAAGGCCGAAGAAAATGATCCCTACGCTGCACATCTTATGACCACGATTCGCGCTCTGCGACTGGAAGGCTCAGTTTCCATGCGCGGGAGCATCTCGGACAAAGAACTCGCAGCTTACTACCGCACTGCGCATCTCTTTTGGTCGATGTCGGAACATGAGGGCTTTTGTGTTCCGATTGTGGAAGCGATGTGGTTTGACGTCCCGGTGCTCGCGTTTCGAAGTTCGGCGGTTCCGGAGACTCTGGGAAGAGCCGCCCTTATATTTACCGACAAGCGGGATCTTTGCGAAGTCGCCGTGCTGGCGCGAATTCTCGTTACCGACGGCGAGTTGCGCGGCAAAATCATCGCTGCACAGCGTAAACGCCGGCAGGCATTTCTCCCACAGGAGATAGAGTTAACGGTCGCCCAAATTGCGCAGCAGCTGTCGCTGGCCGTTGAAAAACCATGAGGCTGAGTCGCCCCGCAGAAGTAATGCTGCCTCCGAGAGGAACGTCAGCGTCAGAGCGGTCCTTGTCCGCGTGACAAGAAATCCTGGTCGCACAACATCGTGAAGACTGATAGCGCATCCGGGTCAGCGCTTAGAAGTGATTGCAAGCCGAAGAGTAAATCAGTCGCCTCGATTTCCGCCTTCGGTAGTATGAGGCTAGAGGAATCAGGTTTGCCATCCCAGAAGTACCACCGTTTGGCAGTAGCCTTCGAACGTGCTGAATTCGTCCCTTCCTGCTAAATGCTGGTCGAGTAGAGCTGCGCCCGCTGAGCGCTTGCGGCCACATAACAGACGTTCTCCAGCCGTCTTCAACGAAGCCGAGTCCTAATCGTGAAAGTTGCGTTTGTCGTCCAACGTTGCGGCGAGGAAGTCAATGGCGGTGCCGAGCGGCATTGTTTGCACGTCGCCCAACGGATGTCGAAGTATTGGGAGACCGAGGTCCTGACCACGTGCGCTCTCGCTTACATGCGCTGGGAGAATTTTTATCCGCCAGCCCTCCAGCAAATTCACGGGACGGTGGTCCGGCGCTTTCCTGTGGATCAACCACGCGATGTGCAGGAGTTCGACCGGATCTCCGGTCGGCTTCGGCTTCGCAAAGGTGAGGCTACTCTGGAAGAACAAGAGCGCTGGATGCGAGCGCAGGGGCCGATTTCAACCGCGCTTCTCGACCACATCGCGCAGCAGAAGGAAAATTACGATGCGTTTATCTTCTTCGGATATCTCTACGCGCCGACCTATTTCGGTTTGCCACTGGTGCAAGATAAGGCCTTTCTCGTTCCGCTGGCCCACGACGAGTGGCCGATCTACCTCCCGATGTGGGAGCCGTTCTTCTCTCGACCGCGCGGCTTTATATTTAATACTCTGACCGAGCAGCAATTTTTGCGACGCCGCTTTGTCACTTTGCGCTTGGAAGGGCCGGCCATTGGTGTCGGGATCGAGCCGCCGGCGGAGGTACGGCCGTTAGCCTTTCGCGAACGCTACGAACTGTTTGCTCCTTTCCTTCTCTATGCTGGGCGAATTGATGAATCGAAGGGCTGCGGCCGCCTCTTCGATTATTTCCTTCGTGCACGTGCCAAAGGTGCCTTCGATCACAAGTTGGTGCTCCTCGGGGAGGAAGTAATGCCAATACCTTTTGACGACGCCATCATACACCTCGGTTTTGTGTCTGACGGAGACAAATGGAACGCGATGGCCGCGTGCGATTGGCTCCTTATCCCCTCGGCTTTCGAGAGCTTATCCATGGTGCTGCTGGAAACGTGGAGCGTTGGCCGCCCCGCGATGGTCAATGCGAGGTCCGACGTGCTTACCGCCCATTGCCGCGCGGGGAATGGCGGCCTATGGCACTCGAATTTCGAGGAATGGAAGACCGGCCTATCATGGGTCTCACCACGCGTGAAGGACGCCCTCGGCCGCAACGGACGCGAGTATGTAAAGAAGCATTATTCGTGGGCACGCGTCGAAAAGGATTACCTCGCCGCCATTGGAGGTTTATAGATGCTGTCCAGATCGTCCAGCCAGACGTCGAGAAGCTCCAGTTCCTCTCCTCCAACCCACTTCATCCGCACGAGAGTCTGATAGCACTTCTGGAGGTTCCCTGGGATCTGGTCCGCGCCAGACTTAAGATCGAGCGCATCAAGCGCGGAGCAGATCGCCCGATTGTCAAGATAACCTGGAACTTCGTCCGCAAAGTCTGCCATGAGGTGATGGTTATTTCGATCCTGCCACACTGTCGGTTCGTGAAAGAGAATGCTCCAGCCGTTAGCCCAGGCAATCTTCTGTGCCACAAAGCTGCGCCAGATATCGGTCATGCGGAATGAGCAATGCGCCGGCAGATAGAGCAGCGGATAGGCTTGGGGCCACCACGTTGTGTTTTGACTATTGAATGGACACCAGGAGCCTCGGCCTAGAATAAGACGGCGGTCGCGCCGGAAATCCTGCGGAAGCGGCAGAAGGAGACGATAAACTGCATCGACATCGGGATCCCCGTCCGCAAGTCCCTGCTGGATTGGGCAATCTACTTCACCCCCGACCAGCGACTCGAAGTTGGGCAATTTGTCGTGCACCGCGTCCAGCGGCAGACCTCGTGGCCACATCGTAACATCACAAAAGTACCTATAAACATTTACCCAGCCCGCGGAGGCGACGATCGGAGCTCTGACGTTCAACTGCCGTTCCAACCAAAATTCTGTCCGCGGGATGTTGTCATCGTCGGTCTCGATGATGAGCGGCGCTCCAGCACGGATAGCCAGCAGATAACCTATGTTCTTGCGGGCGTAGGAGCGTGTCGGGCAAACCTGCGCATAACGCAACCCGCTTCTTTGCTGGGCATCAACCTGGTAAAACTTACACCCTTGGAGCTCGAAGTTAGAAGGACTTTTTGTGTCACCGATAACAAGAAAATCACAACCGCAGGCTTGTGAACCCTCCGCCAAGGCGCGGAGCGACGTGTTGGGGGCGGAAATTGAAGTAACTACGACTGCTACCTTCTTAGTCATGGGGATATTCTTCCTCTCTCCGGAAGAGCATCTTTAGCTACTGAACGTCCAGGGTTGCAACCATATTTCACAAGGATCCTATCATATCGCTCATCTCGCGGACGGCATCTTGCAAGGTCGCTCGAGGATCGTAGCCAAAGTCCCGCATCGCCGCATCGCTGCGACCCGCAATATCGTAATGGAATTTACCTGCCGAGTAGATCGTCGGTTGGATTCGACCAAAATGGGAAAGTGCAAGATCGACTACATTGAAAATTCTGCAGATAAGCACGGGAACGTAGAGAGGTCGAAAAGGCATTCTCAAGGTGTCGGCGACGATTTGGTAAATAGTATCTACGGTCTGTCCCCCCTGCACATCACCTACCCAGTACCACTTCCCAAAGCTGGATTGGTTGTTCTCCGCTTTGAAGAACGCGTCCACGACGTTATCAACGTGTGATATACTGCGAAGGTTTTTGCCGTTCCCGAAAACTAGCTGACGCGGCCAGGAGAACATTCGGATGAAACCTAGCTGGCGCGGCGGCGCATATGGGCCGAAGAACCAGAAGCCGCGTAAGATGGTAACATCGAGATGGCCTTCAGCATCAGCATTGAGTAGGCATTCCTCAGCCTGGCGCTTACTCTTTCCGTAGTCCCTGTAAGGACGTGCCGGAGTGTGTTCGTCGAAGACGCGCTGGGCCCGATTTCCGTGACCGCAGGTTGAGTCCGTGCTCATAAACAGCAGTCGCCGGACACCCGTTTCGATACATGCTTCCACCAGCGTGTTGGTACCCTGAGCATTCACCCGATAGAGCGCTTCTGACCGCGGCGGCCAAATCGTGCCCGCGAGATGGTAAACGACTGTGACCCCGGCGAGCGCTCTTGCTACCCCACATTTATCGTTGATGTCGCAATAGATGATTTCGAAGGCCGAAGGCAGTTTCAGTAATCCTCTCAGGGAAGGATGAACTAATAGTCTCACGCGCCGCGGCTGATAGCTCTTCCCAAACCTATCGCCGTTCACCAGCACGTCGATTATTCTATTACCGAGCCAACCAGGAGCGCCGGTGATGAGCAATAGCTCTTCCGCGGGCCCGCAGGAGTAATCTGCATCAGCAGTTCTCAGGTTAAGCTCGTGAGTGCCCGCTATGCGCATACGTGCGTGTGAGACAGCCTCGGATAACGAGTTCTCTGCCGATCGTATGTTGTAGCCGATCTCTTCGATCGCTCTGCGCGAGTCGAACCAACTATAGCTTCCAACGATCGTTCTTACATACTGCGGGTCGACTGGCGGCTCCGATCGTATAAGCCGGAAGACGAGCTTTGCCGCGTCAGCCAACGTGACCATTACGCGCTTCGACAGTTCAATCCGCGGCGCTTTCCGTCCGCTGAATTGAGCAAGAAGGTTATAAAAACTACGGAAAGTTAGGTTTGCACCTCCGAGGACGTATCTGCCCCGCGGAGCTCCCACCTCAAATGCTGAGACGTGTGCCTCGGCGACATCCTCGACATGCGCAACGGAGATGCCACCTAGGAACCAAAAGCGTTGACCTTTCGCTACAAAATCGCGTATTAGCTTGTGCGGTGGTGTGCATTTCGGATCATCAGGACCCACCACCCATGAGGGATAAACGATTCGGATGTCTGCGCCGGACTCGATTTGCTTCCGGCAAAATTGTTCCGCTTCGTATTTACCTCGGACGTACGGGCTCTCGGCAGAAGTGGTCAAGTCACCCTCGTTGATAAGACGCTTCGGGTCTGAGCTGCGGCCGAGCACCACAACAGAACTCGTGTAGACGATCTTCGGCACTTGCGCCGTAAGGGCCGCGCCAATTACTGCGGCTGCGAGACCAGCTGTGCTCTGGCGAGTGCGCTCCGCACCGGTTTGCGAGGTCGTATTCGAGGCAGCAACGTGGAATAGGCCTGCCGCGCCCTGCAGCACTCGGGCGAAGGTCTCCGCTTGCTGCAGGTCGGCGATGTGCACGACCGCGCCCCGCTTTGCGAGTTTGTTCGTCAGCACGTTCTCCTGCCGCAGCAGCAGATGGACGTCGTAGCGGCGCTCCAGCAGCAGCTTGGCAACGTGATAGCCGATGTGCCCGGAACTGCCGGTAATGATGATCTTCGCTGCCATTTTAGAACACCACTTACAGTTTAGATTTCGCAATCCGGATGGCGCGGGTGATCATCAATGAACAGCAGACAGCGCGAAGATGTATTCGCCAGCACAAAAGGCTACTCGGCCGTCTGATGGCGTCTACAGGCAGTACACGCCCGAAATTTGCTGCCACGTGCAGGGATGGAATGTTCCCACCGGCTTCGAGGTTCACCGGGCCCGGAAAGTAATCGGTTTCTACGGCTAGGACGGCACTCTTGACTTCGGATTGGCCGCGGCCACGGTGAGTGCATTCCCAATGTTTACGCGGAGCATTGACGACGCGAAAAGGAAACTCTGGAGTTGGTGGACGTGGATGGTCGCGTGGGGCCCGGAGCTACTTCTAGCCCTACTGGCGCTGATGGTGATCAGGTCGGGGTTTGCGGAAACGCTTCCCGGTGACCGGCTGCTCGATTTCGGATCGTTCGTAGCGTCTGGTCAGGCCGCACGAGACGGATTGAATCCGTATGGGATCTATCCACCGTTAACCTGGCATGTGGTGGTGCCCGGATTCGAGACTTGGAACCAGAACCTGAATCCACCCATCTCGGTCCTTCTCTTCCAGCTCTTCAGCCTGGCGGAGCCGCACACAATGTTTCGGCTTTGGTATGTCATCACCGGAGTCCTCTATTCAGCGGTGATCGTTCTCCTGGTGCGCCGGTACGATCGAGAGGTGCCGCCTCTTGTCTTCACGTTATGGGCATTCGCTTTAGCTGGATTTTGGGATGCCCTTGCGCTGGGCCAGGTGTACGAGCCGCTGGTGCTCGCGACAGTAGTTGCATGGCTGCTCCTCGAAAAGAATCGCACGAACTGGGCGGGAGTTCTGATTGGCCTCGTCGTCGCGGTAAAGCCGAACTTTGCCGTCTGGCCTGCTCTTCTCCTGCTCTCGGGCTATGTGCGCCCGGCGATCATCGGCGGGGTGACAGCGGCAGTGGTCAGCGCGATACCCGCTCTCGTGTTCGGCGTACAGGTTTATCAGCAATGGTTTTCCTTGCTCGCTTCGGATTCGGGCCGCGCTGCGTTTCTCACTAATGCCTCCTTGAATGGACTTGCGACGCGCACCGGTCTACACGTGTTCGGGTCCGCTTTGGCCGCGGGGCTGGTCTGTGCTTCCGCTCTGTGGGCTTGGCGGCAGCAAAGGGACGTGACTGATCTCAGCGCGATTGCGCTGCTGGTTGCCCTGCTCGCAGCCCCCGTTGCATGGGTGCACTACACGCTCTTTCTTCTGCCAGTAATCTGCGCAAACTGGCGAGCGCCAGGCATGAAGCTGGTCGCTCTGTTGCTGATTGTGCCGGTCACATTTATTGGGCATCAATTCGGTCAGGGGTTGGACGCTCAGCTCACCCTCGGGTCGATTTATAATTGGGCATTGATCCTTCTCCTGTTTGTGCTTGTCGCCGACCAACTCAGGAAAGCGGGCTTTCTGCAGCCAAGACATGAGGCGGGCGTGATGGCTCCGATTTCTGCGCCTGATCCACTCGCTGGACAGGCGGGGCGAAACTGGGGTGCCACATGGGCGCCGCGGGGACCCAACTTAGTGCTTGCCATTGTTGCGCTGGCCGTGATCAGCGCCGAATTCCCCCGCACCTTACCCGGACCCGGGCTTCTGGATTTCGGCTCTTTCGTAGCCTCAGGCCAGGCGGCGCGAGAGGGTTTAAATCCATACGGCATATATCCGCTGACCTTTCGCGTCGGGCAAGGCGTTAACCCGAACTTGAATCCACCAATCTCTGCACTGCTGTTCCAACTGTTCAGTCTCACTGAAGTACATCGCATGTTCCGGATCTGGTATTGCGTGAGCGTCGCGCTCTTCGCCACAGCCATTATCCTGCTCGTCCGCCGGTACAAAGAGACGCCGCTGGTGACTTTCGCGTTGGTTGCGTGCGCGCTGGCCGGAGTTTGGGAAACCTTGGTCCTGGGCCAGATTTACATCCCGCTGGTGCTCGCGGCGGTAGGAGCGTGGCTGCTGCTCGAGCGTGGCTCTATGGCAGCCGCAGGAATCCTGATGGGCATCATCGTTGCCGTGAAGCCTAACTTTGCCGTCTGGCCCGCGCTGCTTTTTCTCTCCGGCAGGTTTCAGCCCGCGCTTATTAGCGTCGGCACGGCCCTAATCATCAGCGCCATTCCAGCTATCGTTATTGGCCCCGAAGTTTACCGGCAGTGGTTCGAGATGCTCGCGGCTGATAATGGTAGGGCTTTCTTTCTGACGAATGCCTCGATCAGTGGTCTCGCGGCACGAGCCGATATATCCATGATCGGTACAGCGGCGAGTCTGTTCCTGCTCGGTGGCGCGGCGCTATGGGCGCTCTTCCGTCGTCCGTCACTACCTGTTACGAGTACTATGGCACTGCTGCTCAGTGTGCTCGCATCGCCAATCGGGTGGGTAAACTACACTCTCTTTCTCCTACCGGTCTTCTGTTGGAAATGGTCCTCGCCAATCATCCGAATCGTTATGGCGTTTCTGGTCATCCCAACCCCATTCGTACTGAGGGAGCTTTCGAACCCCGGATTTCGAACTTTGACGCGCGGCTCGCTTTACAATTGGGCACTGCTGCTCCTACTGGTAGCACTTGTGGCTGAAGAGTTGCGAAACAGTGGCTTCTTTTCCCGCACTAATCCGCTACCGGCCGGCAACCCGGCTCGTTCGTCAACACCATCCGCTACATGACGAACTCGTCGCTAATTAGAGGCGGGCTGCCGACAATGCCCTGCTCCATCGCTGCCCCGGCTCAAGCGGGCGCAAGCTGCTCTCTCGCCATCTGATCGTAAATCCAGGCGTAGGTCCTCTCGATGCCATCGTGCAGACGAATCGAAGGTTCCCAGCCAAGGTATTTTTGAATCAAAATGTTGTCGCTGTTTCGGCCATTGACCCCTTTCGGGGCTGAAAGGTTGTAACGGCGTTTCACTTTAATGCCGGCAACGTCTTCAGCAATGCCCACCAACTGACTGATGCTCACAACCTCACTGCTCCCGAGGTTGATCGGCTCCATGATCTCGCTGTCCATGATCATTTGCGTGCCCTTCACGCAATCGTCGATATACATGAAGCTACGCGTCTGAAGGCCGTCGCCCCAGATCTCGATTTCGTGATTCCCTGAAAGTTTTGCCTCGATGACTTTGCGGCAGATGGCCGCGGGCGCTTTTTCGCGACCTCCGGTATAGGTCCCCTGCGGTCCGTAAACGTTGTGGTAACGGGCGACGCGCGTGGTAAGGCCATAGTCCTCGCGGAAATGCCGGCACATGCGCTCGCCGAAAAGTTTTTCCCAGCCATAGCCGTCCTCGGCCAGAGCAGGATAGGCATCCTCTTCTTTCAATGCGACGACGTTGGGATCAGTCTGTTTCTCCGTGTTGTAAACGCACGCCGAAGAGGCAAAGAAGTAGCGTTCTGCCTCGGCTTCGTTCGCGGCCACGCACAGATGGGTATTGATCAGGACCGACAACATGCAAAGCGCCTTATTATTCTCGATGAAGCCCATGCCTCCCATGTTGGCAGCGAGATTGTAAATCAGGTCCATCCCTCCGACTGCTTCCTGGCAGGCCGGGCGCAGATCAAGGTCAAGCTGGAGATTTTCCACATCGTCGAAAAGCTGATACCACTCGTTCAGAGGCTTGACATCAACCGCACGCAATGTATGCCCCTGCTGCCGCAAATCGTGCACGAGATGGCCGCCGATAAAGCCACCTGCACCACAGACCACGATGTTCTTTTTCATAATAGTTCGACTTCTACATTCCTAAGCTGGCGAAAAATCCCGTCTGATCAATGATTGCTCGGGATTAGGTGATTTGGCGGCAGGCCTTCACCCATTCGCGCATGCAATAAGTCATTTGGTGGAAATAACCGCGGGTAGCGTCGTTCCAGATTTGCCCGGTGAAATGAACAACCTGCTGATCAATCGCCTCGGCTAGCGACAGGTAGGTGTCCGCGTAGTTGCTGCCTTCAAGCTTGGCTTCCGGCAGCCATTCCAGGATCGGTTCCAGCACCATGATGCAGGCGAGCTCGCCGGCCAGATCGCGCATGTAGTTATGCGCATTCCGCTTGTGATCGGCGACCGGCGTGCCGACTCGAATCCGATCACCCATGTGACGCACGCAAGCCTGCGACAAGTAGCCGCTGAAGATGTCGCCGTAGCGGTCGATGGGCAGACCGGCCAGTGGATAGCCCATCCGCACGAAGTAGTACGTGACGGTGAGATCGCGATGCAGCCCCGTGTTCTGGGTGTTGATTGGACTCCACGTGTCCTGGCCGAGGAAGATGGAGCCGCCATCATGTGGCTTGAATGATCGCGCGCGGACTGGCGCGGCCAGCCACGTGATCGCGTCGAGATCCGGCTCATGGAGCCAGAGGCCCACGTTCATCCGCACCTTGCCGGTTTCGTTGGAATACGTGAGCGTCGGATTCTCGGTCCGCTTGTGATACGGATAGCCGCGCGGGAAAACTTGATAGTTCGGCTCGATTTCGAGCAGGTCGCAGAAATTGAACCACCCGTTGCTGCTGTGGACTACCGGAAGCGTCATCGAATCGCTGCAGACCGAAGCCATGTCGCCATACGTCTCGCCGATCGCGTAGTTATCATCGTCAATGGAGAGCAACACTTCGCAATCGGTCTCGAGGGACATCAGGTAGCCGATGTTGCGGCGGTTATCGGAGTCGTAGGGGACGAGCTGTGCGAGCGCGCCAAACTTCTTTAGATATGCATCCTGCTCCTCGACCGTCGGGCACTGGATGTTGAATCCTTGCGAGCGCACCTGATTGCATTTTACGAATAGCTCCTTCGGAGTTTTCCGGTCCGGGATGACGATGATCTGCAGCCCGTCTTTAACGCCCTCCGCCTCCGCTTGCTTGCAGTAGCCGTGGAGGATGCCGCCGGCGTTGATGGTTGTGACAACGATGCAGGTTTCGCGTTGTTTCATGGAAAAGTCAGGGTCGGCAAAACGAGAACGCTCCGCGCTTTCGTCGCGGAGCTACGAGCCTGGCTACACGCGGCCAGCGAGCCGCATCCCGAAGAGACGCCAGAGATTCTTGAAAGCGTCCTTGATTTGCTTGCTGCCGACGTTGTGACTGGCGGCACGATAGTGAATCGGTGCCTCCGCGACCTCGAGATTGCGGCAATAAGTCTTCATCTCCGTTTGAAAAAACGGGCCGCGCGATTGAATGCTGCGATCCACGATCATCTGGAGCGCCTCACGCGTAAAAAGCTGAAAGCCACTTGTCATATCCTGCAGCTTCGTCCCGAGCAGCATGTTGGTGAGGAAAGTGCCGCCCCAGCTGATCCAGTAACGTTTCTTCGAACTGTCCTGAATCGAGCCTCCAGGGCAGAACCGGCTGCCAAACACGCAGTCGTATCCGTCACCCATCTTCTCGAAGAGCACCGGAATATCCGAGGGTTGATGGCTGAAGCCGGCGTCAATTTCTAGAATCCAGTCTGGGTTCAGGGCCAGCGCTTCGCGGTAACCCCGGACGTAAGCGTCGACTGGTCCGCGATTTTCCGGCGCCCAAATCACGGTCAGATCAGGCGTGGTCTTCGCGTGCTCGCGCATCAAATCGAGAGTGTTATCCCTGTTCGCCCGGTCAAGCACCACGAGAAATGTTTTGCTGCGGAAACTCTGGCACTGTTTGAGCACCGCATCGACGAAGTCGACCGCACGTTCCGCCTCGTTCGCCATCGGGCAAACGATCGCCAGGGAAAGTTCAGATAGCTGACGCGAAGCCTTCATGAGACGGGTAGGCGCGAGTAATCAGCGAGCGCCGAAGCGATCCTCGTACCATAACGTGACCCACCGTCAAGAGGCAAAATACAAAACGCGACGCGATTTTGTCGGGAGCCAATCAAGCCTCTTTTATTCTCTCGCGCCTTCGGCTTAGCGAGCGTGGAGATTCCAGCCGGAACGGTCGCTTTTTTGCGTCGTTTACCTCGGCCACGTCCAGTCAGATTCCCGTGTGAAAATTACGGCCGCGTTTTCCTGCCGAATTTTATGGGCTCCTCTTCGCACCCGCTCCGCAAAATTGATTCACCTTGCCACTATGGACAGCCTAATCATAGTCACTGGCTGCCCATGAGTCTGGAAAGCGCGCCTGCCGCAACGCCTTCTGCCCGCGTGACACCCCGACTCCTCGAAGGCTGGGAGTGGGTTCTGCTCGCCTTTGTGTCGTCGCGCATCGTTATCTTTGCCGTAATCTTCTTGTCGCGGCTCGTCTTTGTGCGTGGCCCATTCTGGCACCCGGGCGGAGTGATGAGTGTTCTCCTGCAGTGGGATGGCGAGCTATGGTATGTGAACATCGCGCGGAACGGCTTTTCCTACAGCCCGATTCTGCCGTCGAGCATGGGTTTTTTCCCCTTCTACCCCTTGCTCATCCGCGTCGCTTCCTTCGTCTTCCACGATTTCCGGGTGGCTGCGCTCGTCGTCTCGCACCTTTGTTTTTTTTCCGCCGGGTTGTTGCTGAACGCGCTCGTCAATCTCGATTACCGCGACCGCAGGATCAACCGCGCGGCCGTCATGTTCCTCATGTTCAGCCCGGTGAGCTTCTTCTTTTCGAATGCTTACAGCGAGTCCACATTTCTGATGCTGGCGCTGGCCTCATTCCTGGCCGCTCGAAAAGGGAATTGGCTCCTCGCTTGTCTTTGCGGCATGTGCATGGCCGCCACGCGGAATGTTGGCTTTCTCGTCACACTTCCTCTCTTCGTCGAGTACCTCTGGCAGAACTGGAAGCCCGGCGCCCGTTTGAAAGCGCTCTTTCACCCTCGCGTCCTGCTCTTTGCGCTGGTGCCACTCGGGTTCGTTTCGTTTCTGGGAATCGGGTATTTTCTCTTCGGAGATCCCCTCGCCTATATTCACGCGACCGCGGTTTGGGAGCGGCAATTTTCCTCTCCGTGGAAGACTCTTTCGAGCCTCCAATGGCTGCCACCATTTTATCGCTCTCTCTTTTTGACGGTGCTCGTGGCGGCTCTCGTTCTCGTGGCGGTCGGAATCTTTTTTAAGGTTCGTGCCAGCTACGTCGTTTACGCCACCATCCTGATCGGAATTTACCTCTGCGGCGCGAGCTTGGAAGCCATTCCCCGTTACCTTAGCGTCGTGTTCCCGCTCTTTATCGTCCTCGGTTTGCTGGCGGCACGCTTCCCGTGGACTTACATGCCTATTTTCGCCGCTTCCACGGCACTGCTGACCGTTTGTACAATCCTCTCAGCCAGCGGCTACTGGATTACATAGATCGCGAATCTGACTTCCCCACGGATTATGCCCAGGTTACTTATTGCCACGCGCACTGGAGCGGTCTTAGCTGGCGCTCTTTGTCTTGCCGCCTCGCTCGGTAGCTGCGGCCACGACTCGCCGCCGGACCATAATAGTGAGCCGCGCAGATATATCTATGAGTATGGCCAGAAAGTCCGCTTCGGCTACGGCGGAGACTCATTGCGGTTTCGGCTAAGCGGATGGAGCCATACCGAACCTACTTTCACCTGGACCGATGGCCCGGCAGCCTCGCTCGCCTTCCGCGTTCCCGCCTCGGCCTCTTCGGTCACGCTGAAAATGCGGCTCGCCGGTTGGACTAAGCCGCCAGAGTTACCATTTCAGCCGGTAGATGTTTACGTGAACTCGAAAAAAATCGGGGCTTGGAAAGTAGCCCAGGAGAATTTCTACAGCATGATCATCCCGAGGGAATTTGTCGCGGGACCCGAGGATGAACACCAAGGAGGAGGCACGGGCGAAACACCGCTCGGGTTCACAAACGCAGGAAAAACCACGCTCTTGATTATCGATTTCCACCTCCCGCTGGCCTCATCGCCCTTTGATCTGAACTTCAGTTGGGACACGCGCCGACTGGGCATTCGTTGCCACGAACTGCAGATTAACAAGGCGCCGCTTCAAGCCGCGGCGGACGCTGCCGCAGCCGCAGCCGCAGCGTCTGCCGCGGAAGAGAACAGACTAAACAACCTCGACGAAGAGCCTGCCGGCAATTTCTATACCCTGGGAACCGTCCTTGCCCTTAAGGCTGGCGGAGGGGTCGAGCGCTATATGGTATCAGGGTGGTACACGCCCGAGGAGAAATTCACCTGGACCTCGAACCAGCCTGCCGTGCTCGCTTTCGAGATTCCTCAGCCCACAGGGCCCTTAACGCTGAAGATGAGGCTCGCTGGTCTAATCAAGCCAGGGAGGCTGCCCACCCAACCGACGGAAGTGTTAGTCAATGGCCAAAAAGTCGCCGATTGGCAGGTCGGCTCACCCGCTGAATTCAGCGCAGTTATTCCGGGCGACATCGTTAGCCAGGGTGAGATGCTGAGGGTGGAACTGCACGCCCCGAACGCAGTGGCTCCGAAAGCCATCGGGCTCAGCGGAGACGTGCGCATTCTGGGTGTGCGTTGTGAAGCACTGGTGATTAGCGAATGAGCGCAGATGCCAGCGCCGCGGCGCCTTCGGACCTCGGAGGCGAGCGGCACAAGCTTTTGCGGGGGACCGGGTGGGTCGTAGGAACATTCGTAGCCTCACGCCTGCTGGTCTTTTGGGTTATTCTGCTTTCCCGAAAAATTGTTATCCCGGGCGAATTTTCGCGTCCGGGCGAATTGCTGAGTGTGCTAACGCAATCGCAAGGTGAGATCTACATCGACCTGGCGCAGCACGGTTATTCCTCGCTCAGCGATCAGCAATTGAGCATTGGCTTCTTTCCGTTCTATCCATTCCTCGTCAGGCTCGCCTCATTCATCTTCGCCGACGTGGGGTTGGCGGCGGTGGTCACCGCGAATTTATGTCTGCTCGTCTCTGCTTTCTTGCTCAATGCGATGATCAACCTGGACTACGATAATCCAACAGCAAATCGCGCGGCCCTCCTCTTTCTCATGTTCAGCCCCGTCAGTTTTTTCTTTTCCAGCGCCTATGCGGAATCGACTTTCCTGATGCTGGCGCTGGCGGCATTTCTCGCAGCCCGGAAGGAAAAGTGGCTGCTTGCCAGCCTCTGTGGGATGTGCCTCGCCGCTACTCGGAACGCGGGGTTGCTAATCGCGGTGCCGCTTTTGCTGGAATACTTCCGGCAAACGCGGAGCGCCAGCACCCGGTTGCCGAAGCTGTCGCACCTCAGGATTCTGTTCTTCGCCCTGATCCCGCTCGGCTCCGGCTACTTTCTTTGGGCTGGATATGTGAATGCGCAAGATCCGTTGGCCTATTTCCACGCGCGAGTGGTTTGGGGCGAGGGATTTTTTACACAGAGATGGCGGCTTCCGGAGATCTGGAATCTGCCGCCCTTTTACATTTGGTTCCCTGTGGGAGCACTTGTCACAAGCATGCTGCTCATGGCAGGCGGGTGGTTTCTTAAGGTCAGGGACAGCTATCTCCTTTATGCGGTCCTGTTGTTCGCGCTTTGCCTTTGCTCGGTTACACCGGAATCGATCCCGCGAAATCTCAGCGTAGTCTTCCCACTCTTTATTATTTTGGGGGTATACGCCGCACGGTTCGAACGTTTCTTGGAACCGCTCTTCGCCGCCTCGGTGGCGGCGCTTGCATTTTGCACCATGCTGGCGGCTAACGGTTACTGGATGACGTGATGGATGGCGGCATCCGCCGAAAGAGCTCGGGGTAAATACCGACCCGCGGCCGCTTGGATCGCATGTTCTGCGATGATCATCGCAGAGCCCGATGAGTAGCTGCTAGAACATAGCATCCACGCCGCGGCAACTTAATAAATCGCCGCCTTCAAAAACATCGATGACTGACGAAGTGCCTGCTAACGGGAAACCAAAGTTTCGCCTGTTCGAGGGATGGCGCTGGGTGCTGGTCGCGTTTATTGCCTCCCGGTTCGTCATGGTGGTCGTTATCCTGCTCTCGAAAACCATCGTCATTCCCGGGCATTACTCCCACCCCGGCGGATTACTGAGCATCCTCACCCACTGGGACGGCGCGTGGTATCTGCGCATCGCCCAAGAGGGCTACTCTTTCAAACCGGGCACACCCTCCAGCATTAGTTTCTTCCCGCTCTATCCGATGCTGATCTGGCTTCTGTCCGGTGTCTTCGTCAGCGCCTCGATCGCTGCGGTCGTGATTTCGAACGTATGCCTGCTCGCGGCCGGGCTGCTACTAAATGCGCTCGCCCGCCTCGATTATCCGGATGACGCCATCAGCTCCGCGGCGGTGACGCTCCTGATGTTCAGCCCAGTCAGCTTCTTTTTCTCGAGCGCTTACTCCGAATCATTGTTCCTATTGCTGTCGGTTGCCGCTTTTCTCGCGGCGCGCCGCGGCCACTGGCTGGTTGCGTGCCTATGCGGCGGCGCCTCGGCCGCGACGCGCAATGTCGGCGTGATCATCGCCGTACCGCTGTTCGTCGAATATGCGCGGCAAACGTGGCGGCCTGGCGCCGGGCTGAAACCTTTTCTCACCCGCCGCATCCTTTCGTTTGGGCTGATCCCGCTCGGGGTCGGTCTGTTTTTGTTCTTCAATTACGTGGAGTTCGGCGACCCGTTCGCGTATGTGAAGGCAACGGCCGTTTGGGGCCGGTATCTTGTCCCTCCTTGGCGAACCCTCGCCCAAGCGCGCATGTTCCCGGAATTCTATCTGTGGTTGTTTGGTGGCACGCTCGGGACCGCCATCCTTGTCTGGATCGCTGGGTTCTTCCTGAAATTGCGCGTCTCCTATCTGGGGTGGGTCGGTTTGCTGCTCGCCGTCTATCTCTGCGGCAACAGCCTGGAAGCGATCCCGCGTTATCTCAGCATTCTCTTCCCACTCTTCATCGTGCTGGGCGTCGTGGCGGTTCGCTTCCGCTGGAGCTATGAGTTGATCTTCGCCTCCTCGACCGTGCTGCTTACGATCTGCACAGTCCTGTCGGCGAATGGCTATTGGATGACGTAGTCCACTCGCTTGATGTCTCACCTTCTCCGCCTTTCGTCCGAGGCGAGAACTTTTTTTCTCGCGCGATATGTCTGACCATGGTTGCTCTCTTCTTTCCGGCACGCGGAAAGGATCACTCGGAGAAAAAGGAGTCTGCCGCGCAGACATCCTCCTGCCACTTCGGACCCGGAGGCCTTTCGGTCGCGCTATGGATTGAAAGACCCGTTCTTACTTTATGTCGGCCGAATCGACGAATCAAAAGGATGCCATTGGCTACTCGATCATTTCATTCGCGCCTGCACGGCAAAGACAATCAAAACAAAACTGGTCCTGATCGGGAACGCGGTCATGCCGATCCCATTCCACGATGACGTGATTCATCTCGGCGTTGTCGAGGAGCAGGAAAAGTGGGACGCGGTCGCCGCATGCGATTGGCTGGTCATGCCTTCGCCGCACGAGAGTCTCTCGATGGTCGTGTTGGAGGCGTGGGCTTCAGGCCGGCCCGCGATCGTAACCGCGGAAGCGGAAGTCCTCGTAGGCCAATGCCGCCGCGCTCACGGCGGCTTGTGGTATCGCAATTGGGAAGAATTCGAAGCCATCCTGCGCGCCACAGACGAAGCAACGAAAGCAGCGCTCGGCAAACAAGGCCTGAGCTACGTGAGGATGCATTACTCCTGGGCGCGCGTGGAGCAGGATTATCTCGAGCTCCTCGCGCGAGTGCGAGGGCCATCTTAATCCCGCCGCATTTACTCGTTTGCTCTCCTGGGATGCCGGCTTGGAAAGCCACGGCCTCGTTCGATCCGTCCCGCACGATAATCAGATTCGCTCGCAGCCCGCGTGCGTATCTTCCCCGACCGTGCACCAGCGAATCGCCACCACCGAAACCGCGCGCATTCCTGAAGAGCTCAGCGGACGCCAGCACCGTCTGCCGACTGGGAGAGTCACCTGGCGACATACGTTTCGCGCGCTGCGCCATCGGAATTACCGGCTTTTTTTCTACGGACAGCTCGTCTCGCTCATCGGAACCTGGATGCAGCAGACAGCCATGAGCTGGCTGGTTTATCAGATCACGGGATCAAAGCTTTTGCTCGGTGTAGTCGCCGCGGTTGGTTCGGCGCCGATGATGTTTTTCTCACTCTGGGGCGGCGCGATTGCGGACCGGTATCCGAAGCGCGCGATTATCATCTGGACGCAGGTCGCGCACATGCTCCCGGCGTTCATCCTGGCGGCCATCGCGTGGACGGGAGTCGCTACGCCCTGGTTGATCATCGCGATCGCCGCGGTGAACGGCGTCGCCATGGCTTTCGACATGCCGGCGCGACAAGCCTTCACAGTCGACATGACGGGACGCGAGGACTTGCTCAACGCGATCTCGCTTAACAGTTCCATCTTCAACGGCGCGCGCATTGTCGGACCGGCTTTGGCTGGATTAATCATCGGCTCACTCGGCACCGCGATGTGTTTTCTGCTCAATGGCGTGAGCTACATCGCGGTGATCATCGGACTGTTGATGATGCGGCTGCCTCCGTATGTGCCGCTTCCGCAAGAGGTCGCCGCGGGAGCGAGCGCGTGGAGCGGGTTGACGTACGTGCTCAAACATCGCCGCGTCCGCACGATCCTCGGGCTGCTTTTTGCGGTCGGAGTGTTCGGCTGGTCGTACGCGGTCCTGCTTCCGGCCTTCGCGCGTGATGTCTTTGGGCTCGGCGCGGACGGTTATGGCATTCTGATGTCAGCGAGTGGCATCGGCGCCTTGGCCGGAGCTCTCACGGTCGCGACGGCTGGTCACGTTTTCCACTCGCGAAACGTGGCCCTCGGCGGCGTGTGGCTTTTCTCCGCTGCACTCTTGGCCTTTGCTTGCACAACCAACTTTTATCTCGCGCTCGCCCTTATGGCGCTCGGCGGCTTCGGCATGCTGCTCTTCTTTTCGACTTCAAATACCGTCATGCAGTCCATTGTACCCGACGAAATGCGCGGGCGCGTCATGGGCGTCTGGGGTTTGGTCTTCGGCGCGATGATCCCGCTCGGCAGCATGGAAGCCGGCGCGCTGGCGGACTGGCTTGGAGCGCCCTTCGCACTGGCATTCGGAGCGGTGATCTGCGCGGTTGCGGGGCTCGTCGCGCTGTTTGTAATTCGAAGGCGGGAAGCAGAAGAAGCGGGTTAGTTCGGTAAGTTGTAGCCGAGGGCGCTGCCCCCCGCTGCCCGGGAGTCGCTGGTTCGCCCTCCCGAAGCCGTTGAGGTAGTCGCGCCCGCGCCGCCGGGGTCAACGCCCCCGGCTACAACTTCGCTCGCTGCAGCGCATTGGCCGCGCGCTTGCCACGTCCAGTCAGACAGTGGACGCCACAGCTACCTGTTCCCGATATGAATCGCGCTCTTGTTCACGGCGAGCGCGGCTTCCTTCACTGCTTCGCTGTGCGTCGGGTGCGCATGCACCGTTCGGCCTAGATCCTCGGCGCTGCCGCCGAATTCCATAACGGCGACACATTCCGCCATCAAATCCGATGCTGCGTGTGAGATGATGTGCGCCCCGATCAGCCGATCCGTTTCCGCGTCCGCGACGAACTTTACGAAGCCCGTGGCATCATCTGCCGCGAGCGCGCGGCCGTTTGCTGCGAAGGGGAACTTTCCGACGCGCACGTTCATCCCCTTCTCTTTCGCGAAATCTTCCGTGATGCCAACGCCTGCCACTTCGGGATTGGTGTAGATGATTCCGGGAATCACGTCGTAGTTCACGTGTCCGGCTTTGCCCGCGATGATCTCCACGCACGCCACCCCTTCTTCCTCCGCTTTGTGCGCGAGCATCGGACCGGCGATGACATCGCCGATCGCGTAAACGCCTTCAATGTTGGTGCGGAAATCCGCGTCGACTTTGATGCGTTTCCGCTCGTCCAGCTCGACGCCGATCTTGTCGGCACCCACACCTTCCGCAAAAGCACGCCGGCCGACGGAAACCAGCACCTTGTCCGCTTCAAAGGTAAGTTTTTCATCCCCTTTCGTCGCAGTCGCGGTCGCGTGGCCGTTCTCCACCTTTACTTCGCCAACTTTGGTGCCGAGGTGGAACTTCATGCCCTGCGCGGTCAGCACTTTTTGCAGCGACGTCGCGAGCTCCAGATCGAAGCCGAGCGCAATCCGCGGCAAAAATTCCAGCACCGTAACCTCCGAGCCGAGCCGGCTCCAAACGGAGCCCATCTCCAAACCAATCGCGCCGCCGCCGATCACGAGGAGCTTTGTCGGGACTTCCGGAAACGAAAGGGCTTCCGTGCTGCTGACAACGATGTTGCCATCGAACTTCATGCCGGGCAGCTCCACCGGCACACTGCCGGTCGCTATGATGATGTGCTTCGCTTCGATTTCCTGCACGTCACCTTCCGCCGGCTTCACCGACACCTTTCCAGGAGCGGTGATGAAACCAACTCCCTGAAACGTGCTGACCTTGTTCAGCTTCATCAAACCGCGCACCCCGCCGGTGAGCTGCTTCACCACTTTGTCTTTGCGCTGCAGCATTACGGGCAAATCAAGAACGACATTGTCGATCTTGATCCCGTGCTTTGCGGCTTCCGTCTTCGCGAATGCGAAGTGATCGCTTGAGGAAAGGAGCGCCTTGCTTGGGATGCAGCCGATGTTCAGACACGTGCCGCCGAGTTCCTTGTCTTTCTCGATGATGGCGGTGCGGAGTCCGAGCTGCGCCGCGCGAATCGCGGCCACGTATCCGCCGGGCCCTGAGCCGATGATTACAACGTCAAATGATTCCATGAATTGAGGCCCGCACCCTCGCCCCAGCGCCCTCCGCTGTCATCTTTTCGCGCTGTTTATACCCGCAGCTCCGACAGCGTCATCGCGGCGGGCGCGCTTGCCCGTCCGGATCTGCAGAAGCAGGTTCGAGGACAAGCCGAAAGGAGCGAAACGCATGCTTCCGGCTTTCTTTTCCGCATCTCGCCGGATAAAACATCGGCTCGCCAATGCCGACTCCCGAAGAACTAGCGCGCGAGGAGATCGACGCGCTCCTTCTCAAGTGCGGCTGGGTCATTCAGGACTACAAGAAGCTCGATCTCTCCGCCGGCCGCGGAATCGCAGTCCGCGAAGTTCGCCTCACCAAAGGCCGGTGCGACTATCTCCTTCTAATCGATCGCAAGCCCGTCGGTATCATCGAAGTCAAGAAAGAAGGCGTCACGC